>Ga0209403_10000031_pt1 | contig 181296 bp, 137 predicted proteins | sample ArcticOcean_MG_C_8_FD_187440 | JGI IMG/M metagenome (GOLD analysis project Ga0209403, IMG submission 187440) | Marine microbial communities from western Arctic Ocean - ArcticOcean_MG_CB11_86 (SPAdes) (version 2) | ecosystem: Environmental > Aquatic > Marine > Oceanic | place: Arctic Ocean... | reverse complement strand
CAGCCTATGGCATCACCAAGGGTGGGATTGTTGCTCTGACCCGTGACCTGGCGGCTGAATGGACGCCGCTGGGAGTGCGAGTGAATGCGGTCGCGCCCGGCTGGATTCGAACACCGATGACCAGCGAATTGCAGAACAACCCGGAAGGGTCGGCCAGGGTGCTGAAGCGCGTACCAGCGGGCCGTTGGGGAGAACCGCAGGATGTTGCGGCCGTGGTTGCCTTCCTGGCGAGTGACGCCTCCCTCTATATCTCCGGACATACCATTCCGGTCGATGGCGGTGCCCAGAATGTGATCACGCTGGCCTAGGGATGTTGAAATGATTCAGCCAGAATGCACGATCCAGGGCCGCCAGCTGCCAGCAGATCGACTGGCTGAATTGCGACAGTTCGACGGTCAACTCGCCGATCATGCTGCCGTCTCCAGCGAGTTCGCTGAACAGGGCTACCTGCTGTTGCGATCGGTGCTGGATCGTGCCGCTGTGCTGGCTGCTCGCTCCGAGGTCTTCGCAAAGTTGCGTGACGTGGGCGAAATCCAGTCGCCCGCCAGCGAGGGGATCAGTACGGGGACAAGTCGCCGAGCGGAGCTGTATCCAGATCTCGGCGCCTTTTGGTCAGCAGTCAGCGAGGGCCAGGCGCTGCGAGCTGTGACGCATGGTGACCAGCTGCGCGAAGTGCTATCGGCGGTCATGGATCAGCCAGCTCGGCCGCACGACCTGATGTACGTGCGGCCGATGCCTCCCGGGCCAGGAACCCGGCTGCATTATGACCTGCCTTTCTTCGCGGGATTTTCGCCTTCCATTCATACGGCCTGGGTGCCGCTGGGCGACGTCGCTATAGAAGAAGGACCGCTGGCGGTCATGGAGAGGTCACATACTTTTGCTGACCTGCTGGAGCCGATCAGCCAGCATGACTATTCGAGTGACCGCTCCAACCAGACGATCCAGCAGGCAGCCTACGATGCTCAGAGTGCGCTGCATCCAATCGATCTGGCTGAACAGCGAGAGGTACGATTACTGACAGCCGAATTCCGGGCTGGTGACGTGCTGATCTTTCAGATGCAGTTGATGCATGGTTCGCTCGATAATCGCTCGCCCCGTGAGCGGGTTCGTTTGTCCTGCGATGTCCGCTATCAGCCGGCCGGGGATGCCTGGGATGATCCCCGCTATTTCGGTTCACAGCCTACCGGTTCCAAGGGTGGCGGGTACGCGGACATGCGAGGCGCGCAGCCGCTGGGATCCGGATGACGGATCCCTAACCGCTATCCCGTTACCCCTGGCTCCCCGACTCGAGCTTCACCAGCTCACCCGAGGCCGCTGATTGTTCGGCCGCCAGGCAGGCTCGCACAGCTTCCAGCGATTCCTGCGGCGTGATCACCGTGGGTGGCTCGCCGCGCTGAATTGCGGTGACAAAGTAGGACAGCTCATCACGCAGTGCACCGGCCCGCTGGCCATGCAGCGAGGGCCAGTAAGTGGTATCGGGCGAGTGCCAGCCATCCTTGTCGCTGATGGAAAAGTTGGGATGTGTTTCGTGGATATGGATCGAGCCTTCGGTGCCGATGATCTCCATCCGTTCGTCGATCTGGAAAGCGGTCTTATCGGGCAGGCACCAGACGTTTTCCAGAACCCCTGTGGCGCCGCTGGCAAAGCGGTACATGGTCCAGCCGAGGTCCGGGTGTTTCTTGCCTCTGACGTCAACAGTCTGGGCATAGGCACTGAGGATCTGGTCCTGGCTGTACCACAGCATCAGGTCGGTATCGTGAACTCCATCACCGATAATCGGCCCGATCTTATCGAGGATCCCCTCGGTGACGGCGGCGGGAATGTTACGACGGGCGTACATCGAGATGATCTTGCCAATCCGCCCCTCGCGAATGGCCTCCCAGGCTGCCACGTAGCGTGGATTGAAGCGGCAGATATGTCCGGTCATGAAGTACCCATCGGCAGCCGCAGCGGCATCAACGATCTGCTGGCAGTCTTCGACCGTGGAGGCTAGCGGTTTTTCGACCAGCACATGCTTCCCCGCTTCGAGTGCAGCCACCGTTGGCTGCAGGTGCTTGTCCCACATCGTGACAATACTAACCGCTTCCAGTTCCGGGTCAGCCAGCATCTGCTGATAGTCGGTATAGGTGTTCTGGACCTCGAAGCTGGTAGCCAGTTCGGCTAGTCGCGTTGGGTTACGGGTACAGAGCGAATGCAGTTTGACGTTGGGTAAAGCTGCGAGTGCCTCGCAGTGTTTTTGGCCAAACCAGCCCAGTCCGATCACACCGTACTTGACTCGTTTCATGGCTTGTCCTGTTCCGCAGGCTGGAAAACCGGATGAGCGGCATTGCCACCAGCTATCAAGTAGGCGACCAGGTCGAGGATCTCGTCACGGGTTAGCACGTTGATCAAGCCGCCTGGCATGGGCGAGATTTTTGCTGGTCGCGATTGTTCGATCTGCTGGCGGGCCACCTTGACCTGCTCACGCGTATCCGGATCGACTTCGATGACAATTTCTTTCTGGCTGACATGAGCGGTGCGGCCCACCACGATCCTGCCATCATCCAGCTGGTAGGCCGTGTAGCGGTACTTCGGATCAATCACTCTGTTGGGTTCAACGATCGACTCGAGAATAGCCAGTGCGGTGAAACGTCGCCCAACACTTGTCAGGTCGGGGCCCACCTGGCCCCCCTCGTTTCCGATCCGGTGACAGCGCAGGCAGCTGGCAGCCAGCAATGCCTGGCGGCCCTGCTGATGCGAGCGAGCTGAAGATATATCTGCGACGGCGGCGCGAAGTTCGTCCAGCTGCCATTCCTGGACCACGGGTCGGGCCGGAGGTACCGGTAGTTCCTGCAGCGGAAGCTCGAGTTTGGCCAGAGCAGCTGCCAGTGGCTGTTTCTCCTGGTCGGTCAGGCCGACGACGAAATCCTGCCTGATGTGGTCAATCATGTCGGGGTATAACTTGCCCCCCTGGTAGCTGCGGGCACGCTGCAGCCACTGGATCATGGCCAGCCGGCTGTCGTTATCCCAGCCCTGCCTGGCGAACGTCAGCAAGCGGGCAAACCGGACCTGCTGGGGTCGAGTGGAGCTGTCCTGCAGCCTGGCGACTGTCTTGGCCACGACGCTGGGTGACTCCAGGTAGACCAGTAGTTCGCAGAGCAGGTGATTGGCGGGAAGGTGCGAGTGGGGGTACACCGATTCGAGTTTTGTACGGAGTGCCAGCACGGTGTCGTCGCTGGGCCTGCCCAAACGGACGCAGCAGACCTGGGCTGCACGTAACCAGGCCAGCAGATCGCTGGGACCACGTGTCGCCAGGTCGTGCTTCAGCAAGGCAGCCAGCAGAGCTGGCCCGTCAGCAGCTTCTCCCTGGCGAGCCAGCGCCAGCAGGGCGACGGCGGAGGCCAGCGGATTGGGCTCGCTGAGTGCCCGCTGCCGCCAGCTCTCGACTGGCTGGTTTTCGATTGCCACCCGGGCGGCGTAACGAATCCAGCGGTCACCGCTGTGGAGTGCAGGCCAGCAGATGTCGATGGCGGCGGGGTCCTGCCTGGTATGGAAGCTTTCCAGTTTATGCCGCAGTCTTCGCGCCTGGCCGGCAAAGTCGAAGGTTGCCGACGGCCCGACGGGCGGCTTCCTGGGACCGAGATGGGTGATCCGGTAGAGTCCGGACTGGGAACCGCGACCACCCGTGATGAAATAGAGTGCTCCGTCCGATCCAACTGTCATATCACAGACATTCAGCGGTGCGCCTTCAACGAACAGTTCGTACTCACAGCGATAACTGGCCCCATCCGGCGTCATGCGGACCATCAAGATGCGGCCGTTTTGCCAGTCCGCCATGTAGAGGGCCTGGCGATAGGGGTGAGGAAATTCAGTCTTGTAGCCGAAGACCATGCCGGTCGGAGAACCGAGGCCGGTATCGAGCGTGCTGGGCAAACTATCCTCGTAATAGACAGGCCATTTGCCGGTGCCCCATCGCCAGCCATACTCACCTCCGGAAACCACGTGGTTGAGCCGCGTCGGCCGGTACCAGGGTTGGCCGACATCCCATTCCATGTCGGCATCGTAGGTAAACATCTCACCATCGGCATTAAAGGCGATGTCGACCTGGTTGCGAAAGCCACCGGCCACGACATGCCAGGACGTCCCTTCCGGGTTGAAGCGGATGATGCGACCGACGCGATTGTCTTGACCGGCATCGTGGGGATTTGGCAAGAGCTGATCGTTCTGCGGATTCCGGTAGGCCGAGTTGGGGTCGGTATGCTCGGGCAGTGTGATATCGTTTCCGAGCACGGCGTAGATCATCTTGTCGGGGCCGAGGACCAGCTGATTTGCGCCGTGACCATAGCGACTGCGATAGTCAAGCGACTTTAATAGCTTCACCTCGTCGTACTTGTCGTCACCATTTGTGTCTCGCAAGCGGTAGATGCCCTCGCCGTTGGTGGCAGAGGCATAGATGCTGTTGTGGGCATACAGCACGCCGCGGCAGTGTTTGAGTGTGTTGTTGATCAGTTCATAGCGAGTCTCTTCTGCTGCCTCGCTGAGCGTCAGCCGTGCGATTCCCTGCTTGTCACGGCCAACAATAAGTCGACCCTGGTCGTCAAACGAGATGCTGATCCAGGATCCCTCATCGGCCCTGGCCGATCGCAGTAATTCGACTTTGAAGCCGGGACGAACCGAGACGGAGGTGGCTGGCGTGGCGGTAGTCTGTGCTGGCAGCGATGAGCAGCAGCAGGCCAGCAGGACCAGCAGCAGGCCCTCGGCAGGGTATCGTCTGCCGAGAGACTGGCGGGATGAGCGAAGTGTCATGGACTAGATCAGTTCTGCAATAGGTTGGCCATCTTCAATCAAGTACGTCGGGCGTCCTTGATTGTTGACGTATTGCAGCCGGTAATCCAGTCCATACATCGTGAGGATCGTGGCTATCAGGTCCTGCGGTGTCAGCCGTCGCTGGACCGGTTCTTCGATGCGAGCGGATGATTTACCGATCACCTGGCCCATCGAGAACCCGCCACCGGCAAGGGCCAGCGTACAGAGCCGTCCCCAGTGGTCTCGACCCCCACGTGCATTAATCTTTGGTGTGCGACCAAACTCCCCGGTCACCACGACCAGCACATCGTCTAGCATGTTGCGGTCGTCAAGATCCTCGATCAGGGCGGAGAGGCCCTGGTCGACCTGTTCGGAACGGCCACCCTGGAAACCACGCAGGATGCCGCTATGCATATCCCAGCCGCCGTAGCTGACAGTCATAAATGAACAACCCGCTTCGGCCAGCCGGCGGGCCGTCAGCAAGCTGCGGCCGAGGCCCGCTCCGTAACGCTCGCGAGTCGCGGTGCTTTCCTGGTCGACATCGAATGCCCTGGGAGCACTGCCCAGGATCAGGTTAAATGCCTGCTGCTCAAAACCATCCATGCCCTGCATCTGGCCGGCGGCGTCAAACTGACGGTTGATGCGGTCGAGCTGTCCCAGCAAGTTTCGGCGGTCGGCAAGCCGGGCCGTCGATACCTGGATATCCATGTCTGTGCGGGCCGGTCCACTGGGGTTGAAGGGGCCATAGTTGGTCCCCAGCCAGCCCGGTCCATCGCCGCTAATCGATCGCTGCCGAACATACGTCGGCATGCCGCTAGTCGGGTCCGTTGTGCCAAAGCTGTGGGCCAGCATGGAACCGAGCGACGGTCGCATGTTTGTGCGGTCGTTGTAGCCGGTCATCAGTCGCTGTGTTGCTGAGCCGTGACTGCTGTCGTTGTGCGCAAAGGACCGAATGATCGCCATCTTGTCGACAACTTTGGCCAGTCGATTCAAGCTGCCGCCGATCGTGATGCCAGGCAGTGGCGTGGTCGCCTCGCCAGTCAAGCTGCGGTACTCCGACGGCGCCGTCATCTTGGGATCAAACGTCTCCACGTGTGTGGGTCCGCCGGCCAACCAGAGCCAGATGACGGACTTGTGACTCCTGCTGCCAGCTTGCTGAGGATCCGCTGCCTTGGCACGGAGTAGCTGCGGAAGCGACAGGACTCCACAACCAAGCGTGCCGATCTGCAGGCTGGTCTGCAGAAAGGCGCGGCGAGATAGGCCGTGGTCGTCACGAGTCTGATCCATTGAGTGGACAGTCAGCATGGCAAAGCCCTCCAAAGGCCGTGGTCCTGGCCTCTGCTGTTTGTATCGGGCTTTGAGGAGTCGGCAGGCGACGAATTGTTGAGGGCAGGATCCCGCGAGGACTTTTCTATCTTGCCAGACTTGCCTAATTGCCTGCAGTCAGTTCGCGATCAGTCGTGAGCGGTGATGGACTAAGCTCGAACGTCGACGACGGTTCGGCCAGTGGTTTGTCCTGCCAGCATTTGTTTGGCTGTGGCGGCTAGTTCTGAGAGTGAGATAACGTGATTGTCCTCGCCCAGTCCCGTCGGTCGGAATTCAGCAGCGAGTTGATTCCAGGCTGCCGTTCGACTGTCGAGCGGTTCTTCGGCCGAGTCGATACCGACCAGCGTCACGCCGCGGAGAATGAAGGGATAGACGGTCAGATCCAGTTCGTCACTGCCGGCCATGCCACAGGCGGCGAGACATCCTCGTGCTTGCAGCCGGCGCAGCAAGCTACCGAGCACTGTACCTCCGACGGTATCGATGGCACCGGCCAGCTCTGCTCGCAGCATGGGCTTACTGAGATCCCCTTCCAGTTCCCCGGGTGACCAGCAGCGATCAGCTCCCCATTGCTGAAGTTGCTGCTGGAATTCTGTCTTTCGAGAGACCGCGATGACTTCATAACCAAGCTGGGAGAGAATCCGAACAGCAAGGCTGCCGACGCCTCCGCTGCTGCCACTGACCGCCACAGGGCCGCACTCCGGACTTACGCCATGGGCTTGCAGTGCCTGGATGGAAAGTGCGGCAGTCACGCCAGCGGTACCGAGTGCCATCGCCTGCTCCATGGAGAGAGCATCTGGCAGTGGCACAACCCAGTTGGCGGGGACCTGGAGCTGCTGGGCCCAGCCTCCCCAGTGGCTACTTCCCATACCATAGCCTGTCACGGTAACGGCGCTGCCGACGGGCAAGGATGGATGACTGGATTGGGCGATCGTACCTGCCGCATCGATGCCCGGCACATGGGGAAAGCAGCGGACAACGCCGGGGTGGCCGGAGGCTGCCAGGGCGTCCTTGTAGTTGACCGAGGAGTAGGCAACGTCGATCAGCAGATCGTCGTCAGCCGCTGGCTGAAGTGATTGCTCGCTGACCGACTGCCGGATCGTACCATCGTCGTCTTTTTCGACGAGGAAGCATTTCATGGTGGTGACCTTGCGTCCTGGCTGAGGTTGATTGACAGTTGTCGTGCGGCAGCTAGAATCGCCGAGAGTAAGACCGGGTTCAGCTGTTGCAGCCGCAGACAAGGAGCCGAGCATGGGAAGTATATTGGAACTGAACGGTGAAAACTTTGCCAGCGAGGTACTGGAATCCGAGCAAGCTGTGCTGGTCGATTTCTGGGCTCCCTGGTGCGGTCCCTGCCGACAACTAACGCCGGTGATTGAACAGCTGGCGGAGGCAAACGCCGGCGTGGCCAAGGTCACCAAGTTCAATATTGATGACAACACCGAGATTGCCCAGAACTACAAGGTCATGAGCATTCCCACCGTCATCGTCTTCAAGGGTGGCAGTGAAGCCCGTCGATTTGTTGGAGTTGCGACGCAACAGCAGTTGCAGGAAGCGATCGACGAAGCGACTTGAGGAGGGCTTGCGGCAGGGCCATCATGCCCGATAAACAGGCTGGCCGTTTGTCGTCTGGTGGTTGCACGACGAGGCGGACGGATGCCCGTTGTGGCATTCAGGGGTGCTGACTATATTTAGTGTTTCCCTGAAGCTCGTTGGTGCTATGGGGACCTGACCGTTCCGCACGATCGGGCAAGAACGTTCAATGCAGTTCAGCTTGATTGACCACATTCTCGAACTGGAAGAGGGATCGCAGATCACTGCGATCAAAACACTTTCCCAGACCGAGGAGTACTTGAAAGATCACTTTCCACTGTTTCCCTGCATGCCAGGGGTGCTAATGGTGGAGTCGTTGTTTCAGGCATCGGCCTGGCTGATCCGCAAGAGTGAGGACTTTGCACACTCGATGGTGGTACTCAAGGAAATCCGCAACCTGAAGTGCGCGGACTTCGTTGTTCCTGGACAATCGCTCGTCGTGACGGCGGAGATTATCAAGCAGGATGATACCAGCACGACGCTAAAGGCCCAGGGAGTGGTGGAAGACCGAATTGCGGTGAGTGGACGATTGCTCGTTGAGCGATTTAACCTGGCAGACAGGCACCCGGCGCGGGCAGATACCGATGATTACCTGAGAATTAAGTTGCGGCGGCAATACGCGATCCTCTGGCCAATGGCCACGGACTCCGCGACAGAGCCGACTGAGTAAAGCTAGACTCCCGGTTGCGGGAGAGCATGATCACCGATTTAGTTGAACAAGAATGGGAGCGAGAACCTGATGGCACCCAGTAGCGAAGAGATTTACAAAACGGTCAATGAAATCCTTGACGAGACACTGGTCCCCGATGATCCGGTCAAACCGGAATCCACCCTGCTTGGTGACCTGGGCGCGGAGTCGATCGACTTCCTCGACATCATGCACCAGCTTGAAAAGTCGTTTGACCTCTCGCTCAATCGCGAGGACTTCTATCCAGACGATATCCTGACCGACGAGCAGTTTGTCCAGGAAGGGCGAGTTACCGATGCCGGGGTCGCCGCTCTCAAAGAACGCATGCCGTATGCTGACCTGTCTTCCTTTGAGAATGATCCCTCACTGAAAAATTTTGGTGACCTGCTGACCGTTCAGGATCTGTGCCAGATGGTTGTTCACAAACTCGCTCTAGGCGGCGATGCTGAATAGGCAGTGCAGGATTGGCCAGGCAGCCCAGCGAGGACTGCTTGGCAGGTGCTGCGGTGACCGCTTTCCGTTGATCTTCTTTCCTGCTGGAATCGAATCGGAATGCGCTGGTATCACATCGATCGGTTTGTCGAGTTCGTCAGTGGTCAGCGGGCAGTCTCTATCAAGACAGTCAGCCTGACTGAGGACCACATCCACGATTACTGGCCCGGTTACCCGATCTTTCCATCCACCCTGATCGTGGAAGGCTTGGCCCAGACCGGTGGGCTGCTGGTCGGCGAGATGGTTGGCTTTGAGCGCTGTGTGATTCTGGCCAAAGTAAGTCGAGCGACCTTTCATGAACTGGCCGTTCCTGGTGACCGACTGACATACACCGCTACCCTTGAAACTCAAACTCCAGAAGGAGCGATCATCAAGGGGACCAGCCACAAGGACGACATACTGCAGGCTGAGATCAACCTGGTGTTTGGCTTCATTCCTGAGCGGATGGAAGGGGTGCAGCAGTTCTACCCGGCCGACTTTCTCGCTACCATGCGCAAGTTCGGCATGTTCGATGTCTTGCAGACGCCCGAGGGTGAACCGAAGCTGCCACCAGCTTTCATGTTAGAGGCCGAGAAGGAAGCTCTGGAAAGTGGCATACTCGGCGACGAGATCGCGCCGCCTTCTGCATAACCTGGCGTTGACGTGCTGGTGCTGTCAGGGATATCGTCGCTCTCGGATTTTGGCGGTACAATAACGGCCGTCCGTCCACGATTGAGTAGTGGCAACAGGTTTCGAAGGAATCATTGCGATGACACGCAGGGTGGTTATTACCGGCTTGGGCAGCGTGAACCCGCTCGGTCATGATGTCGAATCGGTGTGGTCTGCCGTCAAGGAGGGTGCCTCCGGCGTTGACTACACAACCGTCTTTGACGCCAGCCGTTTTCCCACCAAGATTTCAGCTGAGGTTAAGGACTGGGATGTCTCCAAGGTAGGTGAAGACCCCGCCGACTGGGTCGAACGTGGTCGCCGTACCCGCTTCGCCATCGGTGCTGCCATCCAGGCAGTCAACTCGTCCGGGATCATGGACAGCGGGATCGACCCCTTGCGTTTCGGTGCCTATCTCGGCTGTGGTGAAGGCTTTGTCGACTTTGATGCTTTCACCTCGTCGGTGGCAGCCGGAGTTGGTGAGGCGGGAATAGAATATTCGGGATTCATCAATCGAGCCAACACCGCCTTCAATCACCGTCTGGAACTCGAAAACCTGCCGAATATGCCGGCCAGTCATATCTGCCGGATGTTCAATATCCAGGGTCCGTCGGTCAACACGCTGACTGCCTGTGCCGCCAGTAGCCAGGCGATCGGTGAGGCAACCGACTTTATCAAGCGGGGTGAGACCGAGGTGATGATCTCGGGTGGTGCACACAGCATGATTCACCCGATGGGAGTCACTGGCTTCAACCTGCTGACCGCACTCTCCACCAATAATGACAATCCCCAGGGAGCGTCGCGGCCCTTTGACCGCCTGCGGGATGGCTTTGTGCTCGGTGAGGGAGCTGGCATGGTCATCCTGGAAGAACTCGAACATGCTCGCCGTCGCGGTGCTGAGATCCACGGCGAGGTGCTGGGCTATGGATCCACTGCCGACGCCTACCGGATCACCGATATTCACCCGGAAGGACGTGGTGCAATCGCCTGCATGCGGATGGCGATCAAGAATGCCGGACTCGATCCCTCCGATATCGACTATGTGAACGCCCACGGTACCAGCACCCAGGTGAACGATCGAACCGAGACTTTTTCCTGCCGTGAAGTTTTCGCTGGCAGTCCGCCGCCGATCTCCAGCACCAAGAGCATGATGGGCCACCTGATCACGGCCGCTGGAGTTACCGAGGCAATCTGTTGCCTGATGGCAATTCGTGACAATGTCCTGCCACCTACCACCAACTATGAGAATGCTGATCCGGAATGTGACCTGGATTACATTCCCAATGAGGCGAGGCAGGCCGATTGCAGGTTCGCGCTGAATAACAGCTTCGGCTTTGGTGGCCAGAACGTAACGCTGGTGGTCGGCCAGTACGACGGCTAGGGTAAGCCGGATCGGCTGCCGCAGAGTTATGGTGCCTGTCGTGCTGTCGAATCAGGGACCAATCGAGGGCGGGTTGCTCATCAAGAAGTCGCGTGGTGCACGAGTCGTGTAGTACGGATAGGAATAAGCTGCCGTGGGAGGCCCGGCTTGCTGCTGCATCGCCTGGGCAGGCATCTGCATCATCCCCGGCGGCTGCATCGCCTGGGCAGGCATCTGCATCCTTCCCTGCTGCTGCAGGACGCTGGAGGCTTGCATCACTTGTTGATTCGGCATGTATCCTGCCTGGCGAGCCTGTGGTTGATTCATGTTCGGCTGGCAATTCGTGCAGCGCTGCGGCAAGAGATTGCAGCCAGTGCTGCCAATTGTGACCAGTAAGGCAACGCCAAGTAACATCTGTCGCATCATCACCGTATCCTCCTGCCGACCTGTTTCGGTACTACGAAGCTCCCCTGAAGTGCCCCCGCTGGACATCGATGTCCCTCTACGCAGACACACTCAGTCGAGGCTCTAAGCCATGACAACAAGATCGGCAGATGGCAGCCTTAGAATTGAACAAATCGATATGATCGTTGTGACCGGCAGATGTGGAACAGGGCCTGTGGAGCAGCTGCAGTAGGGCTCATCTTGGCCTGAATAGCGTGTTTCTGGTAAAAGAGGCAGTTCCCGTAGACGAGTACGCTTAACCCCTCACATTACGACGGGCGTTGAGCGACCGAATGGATTTGGTCGGATGAAGAACTTCCTACGTGCCGTACGGCATGGATTGCGCCACCGCTGGACGCTTGCCAGTGCGCTGCTCTGCAGCTTGATGGTCGCGCTCTTCTGGGGTGCTAACATCGGCACGATCTATCCTATCGTGGAAGTTGTGTTCCAGGGCAAGTCCATGCCCGACTGGATCGATCAAGATATCGATCGCCTGGAAGGAACAATCGAAACGCGAGAGGCCGACCTGGCCCGCCAGCGCACGGGGCTGGAAGGACTGACCGACCCGCAAGAAAAACAGCAACAGCAGGCGGCCATCGAACTCAACCTGGCCCGCAAACAGGCTGACCAGCAGGCGCTTGGCATGCGACAGTCGCTCAAACCGTGGGCCGACCGTTACATGCCCAGCACGCCATTTGACACGCTGCTGCTGGTCGTCGTCCTGTTGCTGGTAGGGACCCTGATCAAGGACCTGTTCCTGATGGCCAGTATGATCCTGGTCGAGCGGTTTTCTCAGTTGGCCACGTTTGGGCTGCGGAATGAGTTCTACCGGCGAACGTTGCGAATGGATGTGGCGGCCTTTGGAGACGACCGTAGCTCCAGCCTGATGGCACGTTTTACCAACGACATGAACAGCATGAACCAGGGGATCAATAACCTGGTCGGCAAGTCGATCCGGGAGCCGCTCAAAATGGCAGTCTGCCTTGTCGGTGCTGCCTGGATCTGCTGGCGCTTGTTGATCTTCTCGATGCTGGTCCTGCCACTGGCCCTCTACCTGATCGCCATCCTTGCCCGACGGATCAAGCTGGCGAATCGTCGCGCCATGGAAGAAATGTCACAGCTTTACGGCGTCCTGAATGAGTCGTTTGCAGGCATCCATGCGGTCAAGGCGTTCACCATGGAACGACATGAACGGACCAGGTTTCACCGATCGGCAAAGGAATACTATCGCCGCGTCATGCGGATCATGAAGTTCAATTCGCTCGCTCGTCCGATCACCGAATTGATGGGAATGGTCATCATCTCGCTGGCATTGTTGGCCGGTGGTTACCTGGTGCTGAACCAGGAAACCCACTTGCTGGGCATCCGCATGTCCACCAGGCCACTCGGTTTCGGTGCCTTGATTACGTTCTATGCGCTGTTGATCGGTGCTAGCGATCCACTGCGAAAATTGGCCGATGTGTTCAACTCCGTGCAACGTAGCTGCGCGGCGGCCGACCGAATCTATGAAATGCTCGACCGTGAACCGGCAATTGTCGATGCTGATCAACCAGCAGTCGTACCGAGTCCGTTTAGCCAGCTTGAATTCCGCCAGGTTGGCTTTCATTACCTGCCCGAGGAGCCCCTGCTTGAGGATATTAATCTGGTCATCAAGCACGGTGAAACGGTTGCCATCGTGGGTGCCAACGGGTCCGGCAAGAGCACGTTGATGAACCTGGTGCCGCGGTTCTATGACCCGACCGTCGGCCAGCTGCTGCTGGATGAGACCCCGCTCTGGGATCTCAGGATCAAGGAACTGCGTGGGATTATCGGAGTGGTGACGCAGCAGCCATTCCTGTTCGATGCCACGATCATGGACAATATCCGCTACGGAACGCCGCACGCCAGTGACGACGCTGTCCTCGATGCTGCTCGGCAGGCGCGTGCGGATAGCTTCATCAATTCACTCGATGCCGGCTACCAGACCGTCGTCGGAGAAGCTGGCAGCCGACTGTCAGGTGGGCAACGGCAGCGCATCACGCTGGCCCGAACAATCCTGCGGGATCCGAAAATTGTCCTGCTGGATGAAGCAACCAGCCAGGTGGATGGTGAGAGTGAGGAGTTGATTCGGGATGCCCTGGCGGAATTTCTCAAGGGCCGCACGGGACTCATGATCACCCACCGACCCGCCACGCTGGCACTCGCCGATCGAATTGTTTTGATGGACGAGGGCAGGATTAGTGATATCGGCTCTGAACAGGAACTTCTGGGCCGCTCGGCACTCTATCGCCGCCTCTGCCAAATTCCCCTCCGCGATTCTGCCTGATTTTCTCTTCTGGCATGGCAGTTGCATATTAGTTTGAGACAATGCCACGCAGTGTGGCAGGAAGTCCACAAAGGGGCCGTGACAGAGAAGAGGCGCTTTGCCGGGGCCGGAGTGGAAGAGAAACGATTTTGCATCGCGGTTACCGCGGCGGACAATGAGCCATGAAGGCTCTGAAAACACTTCTTTTTCAGGGTTTTGTCGACGCGGAACAGAACAGGCCAGGTGGCCTGTGTCGAACCAGTGCCGCAGCGGTAACCGTTCGATGCAAACGTTAGGCAGCGTGAGATGCAACGTGGCTGGCTTTCTTGCCAACTAAAGTGTCTCAGTCTGCGTGTATCATAATGCAACATATGTCTCATTGTGCTACACCCTTCTTAAAAATGAGGGTCCTCTAGGTCAGGGCTCTCTTCCCGCAGAACTGTCTTTTTCGACAGGTGTCTGATGTGAGTGCCGAGATTGTTGTTATAGGGCTTGGCCGTTTATTCCCTTCGGCGATGGCACGATGTATATTTTCCTGTACGGGGTGGAGAAATCCCAGTTTTATTGAGTACTTGTTGGCACCAGGATCGCTTAATCACTAGTCACGTCTGAAACGTTGTGAACGACGGGACGATAGAGAAGTCAGAAGGACGAGTTATGGCTAACCAACTGAATGGTCGTCAAATGAAGAGTTCAACAATTGTGATGCTGGTGATTGGGATAACCTGCTGGCTGCCCACGGTGGCCATGTCACAGCAGACGAGTCCTTCGGAGGAAGGCCTCGTGAACGATTACGGAATTCCCGAAGTTCGCCGAATCAACCAGGAGATACGCACGGGCTGGTCAGAGTACGAGATCACGCCTTCGAAAAAGGCGACGGATGGCGAATGGTGTCGTCGCGTGTATCTGGACGTGATTGGTCGCGTCCCTTCGGTCCAGGAGTTGAACGACTTTCTTTCCAGCACGGAAACGGACAAGCAGAAGCAGCTAGTCAACAAGCTGCTTTATGACGAGGACTACATTGAGCTGTATGCCAACAACTGGACAACGATCTGGACCAACGTCCTGGTCGGTCGTTCGGGTGGTACAGAGCGGAACAGTCTGACGAATCGTGAGGGATTACAGAAGTACCTGCGAGATTCATTGGCGCGCAACAAGTCCTACGACAAGATGGCCCTCGAGCTGGTGACGGCGACCGGGTCGAACACTCCCGGCATGGAGAGCTTCAACGGGGCGGTGAATTTCCTCACCATGAAGCTGGCAGAGAATGCTACTCAGGCAACCGCCGAGACAGCCAAGATCTTTCTCGGGCTGCAAGTGCAGTGCACGCAATGCCACAACCATCCGTTCAATGAGTGGAAGCAGCAAAAGTTCTGGGAAATGAATGCCTTCTTCCGCCAGACACGTGCCCTCCGTCGCTTCACACCTGGCACCCGCGACGTTCGTGGTGCCGAGCTGATCAACGAGGATTTCGGTGGTGAGGGCCTCAGCACGAATGCTGAAGAAGCAGACATCTACTATGAGTTACGGAATGGTTTGACCAAGGTGGCCTACCCGGTCTTTGTCGACGGTACAACGATTGGCCGCAGCGGTTACGTTTCCGATGTTGTCCGCCGCTCGGAGCTGGGTGCTCTGATGGTCGAATCGGAATACCTTGGTAAGACGATTGTGAATCGTACCTGGGGTCATTTCTTCGCCCACGGTTTCACCAAGCCGATCGATGACATGGGGCCACACAATCCTCCCACGCATCCGGACCTGGTGGATTACCTGGCAATTCAGTTGCGGAACAAGAGTTTCAATCTCAAGGACCTGATTTCCTGGATTGTGCTGAGCGAGCCTTACTCGTTGTCCAGCCGCAGCAATTCGACCAACATCACTGTCGACGATCCGGAACTGGGTGAGTCACCCAAGTTCAGTCGCTTCTACCTGCGGCAGCTGCGAGCCGAGGAGCTTTACGAGTCGCTGCTTGTTGCCACCCAGGCTCACAAGACACGAGGAAGTTATGAGGAACAGGAGAAGTTGAAGGCCAGCTGGCTCAGTCAGTTCGTGACCGCATTCGGCAACGATGACGGTGGCGAGACGACGACATTCAACGGCACGATTCCTCAGGCCTTGATGATGTTCAATGGGGACTTGATCAAGAGTGCGACCAGCACGGCCGAGGGCAGTTTCCTTTGGACGATAGCCGGCAGCAAGATGAACAATGGCCAGAAGATTCGTTACCTGTTCCAGGCGGCCCTGGCGCGGAATCCCACGCAAAGTGAGATCCAGGTAGCGAACCGGCTTTTGGTCGCCCGCAAGGGGGACACCAAGGCGGCTCTGCAGGATATCTGGTGGGCCGTGTTGAACAGTAACGAGTTCATTATCAATCACTAGGCGGAGAGTTTTGTCAGCGTCGGTCTATTACGGCGGTGGCAGGTAAGAGACAATAGTATTCCAAGGGTTGACCACAGGACACGTAAACCAGTTGGCTAAATCCATTTTCGCTGGGTAACAGCAGGAGAACGTTTGATGATTAATCGCACAACGCCCCAGGGCATGTCACGACGCCATTTCATGTCGCATATGGCCGGCGCTTCGGCACTCACTTTGCCCGCCTTGTCCATGGGCCATACATTGAACCTGCATGCTCAGGATCTGAAGAAGCGTCGCAAGAGTGCCATCCTGTTATGGATGGGTGGCGGTCCTTCGACGATGGATATCTGGGATCTGAAGCCGGGTGCAGCGACCGGTGGGCCGTTCAAGCCGATCTCGACCAGTGGCAATGCCCAGATCAGCGAACACATGCCGCTGATGGCCAAGCAGATGCATAACATGGCCATCATTCGTTCGATGAGTACTCGCGAGGCGGATCATGGCCGCGGTCGCTATTACATGCACACCGGATACGTACCGAATCCGAATATTGAGCACCCAAGTTACGGAGCGGTCCTGTCGCACGAGTTGATCGAGCAGCGACCGGAACTTGAGATCCCTCCCTTTATCGCCGTCGGCGGCGGAAGTGTGGGACCCGGTTTCCTGGGAATGGCCTGGGCACCGTTTACTGTCAACAGCAACGGCCAGGTTCGCAACCTCGAGATGGGGCTGGACGACGACCGACTCTATCAACGTATGGCCGCTCTTGACCTGATCGAGAAGGGTTTTGTCAGCCAGAAGCGTGGTTCGGCAGCTTCGGATCATCAGAAGATTCTCAAGAAGACGCTGAACTTGATGACCAGCACCCAGATGGATGCTTTCAAGGTTGGCTCGGAACCAGCGGACTTGCAGGAACGTTATGGCAACAACAACTTTGGCAAGGGCTGCCTGATGGCCCGACGCCTGGTTGAGCAGGGCGTGCCGTTCATCGAAGTCGGACTGGGTGGCTGGGATAACCACCAGAATATCCACGACACGCTGGCTAACACCAAGCTGCCTCAGCTGGACCAGGCAATGAGTGCCCTGACTGAGGACCTCGAACAGCGAGGGTTGCTGGAAGATACAGCCATCATCTGGATGGGTGAATTCAGTCGTACGCCACGAATCAACGGCAACGCCGGTCGTGACCACTGGGCACGATCCTGGAGCGTGGTTGTTGGTGGTGGTGGCATGAACGGTGGTATCGCCGTCGGTGCCACGAATGACGATGGGACCCGAGTGGAGACGGAACCCTACACATCCCAGGATGTGATGGCATCGGTCTGCAAGGCACTTGGTATCTCGTTGCAAACAACGTTTACCAGCAACAGTGGTCGGCCGATGAAGATTGCCAACAGTGGCAAGGTCATCGGCGAGCTCTTTAGCTAGGCCCTGTTGGTTAGCGGGAGACAATACAGTGGGCCGGGCTTGTCCCGGCCCGTTGTACGCGCAGAGCAGGACTATCGCCACATTGGAGATTTCCAGCCGGCGATCAATCGATAAAATAAGGCCAAAGCAGTGAGTACAATGGCGCTGCCTTATTCGCTTCACTAGTAGCATTCGCAGGTGTCGGGGGAGTTGCATGTCCACGGATTCCCAGCAGACAAGCGATAGCCTGGATCCGGTCGAGTTGATCGGGCAATACCAGGTGGGAGTCTGGCGTTACCTGAGGGTGCTTGGATGTGATGACGCCGAAGCCGATGACGTGACGCAGGAGACTTTCCTGGCTGTGCTGCGTAAGCCTTTTGAAATCTACAGCGATGCCGCCACGGCCGCCTACCTGCGTCGTGTGGCATACAACCTGTTTATTTCCCAACGTAGACGAGCTCGCAGGGAAACCCTGGTGGATGACGTGGACCAGTTGAACGTGACCTGGGAACGATGGGCTGGACAGGATAATGGAGATCACCTGGTGGAGAAGCTTGAGGAGTGCCTGGAGACGTTGTCTCAACGCGCCCGGGGAGCACTCGATATGCGTTTTCGACAGCGGCTGCGACGAGCCGAAATTGCTGAATCACTTGAGATTACCGAGCACGGGGCCAAGAACCTGATGCAGCGGGCGAAGAAACAACTGAAACATTGCGTGGAAGGCAAGTTGGAATGAGGCGGGACTCGGAAAATCCGATTGTCGATACGATGCTCGACGAGCTGTTGGGTGGCAAGCAACCGCCGGACCTGACGGACCAGATCCTGCGCCGCTTAAACGACGTGGCGGAACCTGCGAGTTCTAACGAGGCTACTGTCTCGGTCCAGGCCAGCCGGCCACGCCGCCGCCGCTCCAGCCTGGTAGCAGGGCTGGCTATTGCCGCCTCGCTGCTGCTGATGGTAACCCTGCTGGGTTTCATCGCAGCTCGATTGAACAAGCAGAAGGCGGGTGGCGATCACGATCTGGCAGACAAGCCAGCTGGCTCTTCCCAGCAGCAGCCCGGCGCCGCCGAGGACCTGGCTCCACAACTGCCGGAGCTGGTTGAGGCCCCCACGAACCTTGAGCCTGGTGCTCCGCTTCGCCAGCCGGATGGCCAGCCAGGTGATGACCGTTCCGATGCACTTCAGCTGGCACTGCAGTCGCGGCCGACGCTTCCGATGCTGCCGAACCCGCGTGTGATCGAAGAGATCGATCGGCAGCTTGCCACCAGCTGGGTTGAAAACGAGATCCAGGCATCGCCGCCAGCCACAGACGAGGAGTGGTGCCGCCGCGTCTTCCTGCGAGTGATTGGTCGTATCCCGGCCACCGGCGAACTGGAACAGTTCCTCGACTCCGAGCATGACGACCGCCGCCGACAGCTGGTGGATAAGCTTCTGGAGGACGAGGATTATGTCGAGGAGTATGCCCGCCACTGGACAAATATCTGGACCAATGCCTTGATCGGCCGGCGCGGGGGAATGGTCAAGGGCGACCTGGCCAGCCGAGAGGGACTGCAGCAGTTCCTGCGGCGATCACTTCAGCAGAACGTTCCCTATGATCAGATGGTCTATCAACTGGTGGCCGCCAGCGGCAGTAATACTCCAGGCAGTCAGAACTATAACGGCGCTGTCAACTTTCTGTTGGCCTCGATGGGCAAGGACACGTCGCTGGCAACATCACGCACGACCAGCCTGTTCCTGGGACTGAAACTTCAGTGTGTCCAGTGCCATGACCATCCGTTCAACAATGTGGCGCAGGAACGTTTCTGGCAGATGGATGCGTTCTTTGCCCAGATGAAAGCCGAGCCAGGGCAGTCTGCAGGCCTGGTTGTGTTGAGCGATACAACAGATCCCAGTGGCTCGAAGGACGCTCGCGATGCCGACGTCTATTACGAACGGCCCGATGGCCAGGTCAAGGCGACCTCAGCCAGCTTCCTGGGCCAGTCAGCCAGTGCTGGCAGTCAGCTGAATGAGATCAGCTTGCGGGAAGAGCTGGCTTTACGAATCCGTTATTCGGATGAGTTGCCGCGAGCGCTGGTGAATCGAATCTGGAGCCATTTCTTTGGGCATGGCTTCACAGTAGCAATTGATGAAATGGGAGCTCACAACCCAGCCTCGCATCCTGAATTACTGGCTGCCCTGAGCGATCAGTTTGAGGCGCATGACTATAACCTCAAGTCACTGATTCGCTGGATCGCATTGAGTGAGCCGTTTGGACTCTCCAGCCAGGCGACCGAGGGTAATCTGGCCGACCTGCCCGACGGCGGTGGCGTGCCAATGTTCAGTCGCTACTACACGAGGTCGATGCAGCCGGAGGAGGTCTACCAGTCACTCTTGATGGTGGCCGGTGTCCGCCGTCCAGAGACTGGATTTGTTGAACAGCAACTGGCACAGCGATCGTGGTTAGGCCAGTTTGCTCAGCGGATGGGCAATGATGAGGCGGAGGAAGCGAGTAGTTTTGAGGGGGATGTCCATCAATCCCTGGTGATGATGAATGGTCCCTTGATGCAGCGGGTCACGAGCCCGATGGAAGAGGGTGTACTGGCTGAAGTGCTCGGTTCCCAAATGTCGTCTGAGGGGAAGGTCGAGCACATGTTCCTGGCCGCAATCTCACGCCGCCCGACAGCTCGTGAGCAGAAGATGATCGGACAGATGCTGGGCAATTCGAATAATCCAGCAGCCACGCTGCAGGATATCTGGTGGGCATTGCTCAATAGCAACGAGTTCATCCTCGACCACTAGCTCGCTGCAGGCGACTGCATCACTCCCAGCAGTCAGACCTGGATTTTACGCCAGCCCCCCTGGTAGAAGCGTCCGACCACGAGCACGCTACGGAGCACGACGTCGGCCACCATGGCATACCAGGCGCCGATCAGTCCCATCCCCTGACCTGCCAGGGTGATTCCCAGCAGCGGTATGTTGACCTCCGACCAGGCGAGGTAGTAAGCCAGTGGGACGCGAACTCCGAGTAATCCCAGCAAGGTGAAGATCAGCGGCACTCGTGTATCCCCCGCACCGCGCAGGGCTCCATTAAGAATGATCACCAGTGCCAGGGAAGGCATCGAGAAGGCGACCAGTTGTAGCAGGGGAATGGCATCGGCAGCGACCGCGGCAGTTTTTTCATTGGCGAAGATGCTGGTCAGCCAATCTGCCTGGAAATAAAACAGCAGGCCGGACAGGATCATGACTCCCCCACCCACCAGGCAGGCCATCAGGGCGCCGCGTGTGGCCCGCTCGGGTTGGCCGGCTCCCAGGAACTGGCCTGTCAGGGTCGTTGCCGCGACTGCGAAGGCTGAACCTGGTAGATACGCCAGCGACTCGATCCGGACCCCGATGCCGTGCGCGGCTCCTGCCAGCGTCCCCAGCGAGTAGATGATGGACAGGAACCACATGTGACAGAAGACAACCAGCAAGGTATCGGCGCCGCCCGGGATACCGATCTTCAGAATCCTCTTGATCACGGAGAGATCTGGCCGCAACAGCTGTCGCTTGAGCTGCATGCCTGCCCGACCGCGCAGCAGCAGAAAGAGGATGATCAGGCCACCTGCCATGTAACCGACTGCGGTACCGATCGCCAATCCTTGCCAGCCCAGTTGCGGCAGTGGGCCAATGCCAATCACCAGGCCTGCCCCTACCGTGATGTTAATCACGTTGACGATCGACATGGTGATGAAGCCACTCATGGTATCGCCCGATCCACGCAAGCAGGCTGTCCCGATGAGCTGGATCATCATCAGCGGGATGACTGGAATCACGTGATTCAGGTATTGCTGGGCAGGGCCCAGGGCATCACTCTCCAGCTGCATGAGCTCCAGCAGGTTTGGCCCCAGCCACCAGACAGCTCCGATGATCAGCAGCGATAGCAGGCTGCCGGCGAGCAGAGATTGATTGAGGACCCGGCGGGCATCGGCAGTCGACCCCGCTCCCACAAAACGAGCAACCAGGGCGGTGGAGCCGATCGAAATGACGCTGAACATGCTGGGTATCATCCACAGCACGTAGGCCATCAGCCCGATAGCTGCCACGTGGTGGTTATCCAGGTAGCGTCCAGTCAGGAACAGATCGACCAGTCCGACCATCATGACCAGCAGCGATTCCACTAGCACCGGGAGAGCCAGCTTGAGCATTGGACGCAGCGTCTGCGGCGACGTCGTCAAGTTCCGAGCAGACGTCACGCTGAATCCAGTCGTTGAGGGGATAGGCCGTCGCCCTGATACCAGTTTCGGCATGCATAAACCGGCACCGTACAGCGGAAGGAAGCCCCCAGTATCCAGACGGGCCGATCGACCGTCAATGCAGCACCAGGGGCCGAGTGAGTCGCAGCGGGCGGCTATTTGATCAGCTGGAGCAGCGCTTGCCTCAGCACCTTGATCCGCACGGGCATCTGAATCATGCCTCGCTTGTTACCCAGCTGAGCGTCCTTGGAAAGATGTTGCTGGGCCTTTTCAAACAACAGGACTGCTGACATATCGCTGAGTTCTGGTACTTTGCCTGCCGCATTGAAGAGATCCAGGCCATCGCGTCCGACTTCCGCCGTGCAGACGATCAGGCAATCGACCTTGGATTCGGGATCCTCCAGTTGCACAGCGGCACGCTGCGGATTGCCGGTCACCAGCACTCGGTAACCGTGTTGCTTAAGGCGATCGCGCATCAGGTTCTGGACTTCGGTGCGCGACTCCACGATCAAGATCGTCTTGCCGTCGCCCTCGAGGATTTCTATCGGCTGATCTTCCTTAACCTCGACTTCCGGGCGATGGAGGCGATCGTCCTTGACCGCCTCAAGCACGCGTTTGAGATCATTGAGAAAGTCGACAAAATCCTGGTAGCGCCGCTCCGGGTTAAACTCCACTGCCTTGTTAATCATGGCAGACACATTATTGGGCAGGTTGGGCACCCACTTCACGAGTGGCGCAATGTCGCGATAGCGAGCGGCATTCAGGCGTTTGATACGGTCGCGGGTTTCCGCCAGCGGCGGCTGACCGGCCATCATGTGGTAGAACATGCAACCGACGAAGAACACGTCGCTACGTGAATCGCCCCTCTTCACCTTGGTGGCGCGTTCCAGTCCGGCGTAATCGATACTGCGTGGATTGGCTGCGTTGGCGAAGTCCTTGTCGGTCTCGGCATTGATCATGGTGGCCAGGCCGAAGTCCACCAGCTTGGCCCGCCCCCTGCCAGTGATCAGGACATTGGAGAGCTTGATATCGCGATGTGAGACTCCCTGGCTGTGGGCATAGGAAAGCCCGTTGAGCACGTCCTTCATGATCCGCAAGGATTCGCCCAGTTCCATATAATCTCGTGCTCTGACGAAGTCTCGTAGATTGGTTCCCTCCACGAATTCCATCGCCATGAACTGTCGGCCGCGATCGGACATCACCTCGTAGGTTGGCACCACGTTGGGATGCCGCAGCGGCATCGCCAGTTTGGCTTCCTGCAAAAACGACTCGGTTGTGGCAATATTGTCGCTGTAGCGTTGCCTGAGGACCTTGACGGCACGGACGGCTTCCGTTTCCTTGTGGGCTGCGCGATAGACGCGTGAGAAGGTACCCGTTCCGACCAGATAGAGGATCTTGTAGTCGCCGTAATAGAAGCCGTCACGCTTGCCTTCAAGCAGTCGTTCCAGCTGCCAGTTCGTCAACAGTTCCTTGCGCAGCAGCAGGTTAGTGAAGTACTCGAGTTCGACGTCCTTCTTGCCCAGCTCGCTCCAGACGGAATCCAGTTGCTGATTATCGATCAAACCCTGGTCGTAACAGAGTTGCGCCAGCCGTTCTGCTGTTGGGGCACTCATCAGTCCCTGGCCTCCACGTCAGCAAGAACCAAACGAATGAGGAATCGGCGGTGCAACTGGCTGGTCGTCAGATGTCGCTCAAGCACACGCGACTCATCGTAAAGCAGAATCGAGAATCCCGCAACGTCGACGTCTCCGCTCGGTCCAGGACAGGTGCATTGATCTGGTGGCAGCCCGCAAACCGTGGTACAAGCCCATCTTACGTCGATTCTCCGGGGACCCATCGGGCAGGTACCTCTGAATGTCTTGGATCCACAAGCTGGCTGCGCTTGGATTGCCACTTCTGGCGCTATTGTGCGCCGCGCCAGCCGCTGCAGATATCACCGACAGCTTTGATACAGTTAGCACTCGCTGGCGGCTTAAAGAGCATGATTGCCGCGCCCGGATCTTTCAGCACCGGCAGGATTTCTCCATCGGTCACGCCCGGCCGGGCTGTGAAATGGTACGAATTGTGGCAGCCCAGGGGACCTATGCAAGGATTGGTTATCCCCTGCCGAGCGTACGGCTGATCGACGAATTGAATCCATCGCTGTGGCTCCGTTCAGACCGTTTCGATCTGCAGTTGATGGCCCGCGTTGTGCTGCCTCGCTCTATCAATTCCCAGACAGGCCGTCCGCTGGAGACCGTTGTCCGCGGCCAGATGTATCGTCGCCAAGGCACCTGGCAGAAACTTGTGATCACCAGCATCCGCGAGAAACTTCATGACCAGGTTGCCAGCCTCTCCGTGCAACATCGTATCGAGGTCGATCCTGGCCAGGCCTACGTGACCGAGTTGCTGTTGAATGTGTACGGAGGTCCGGGCGTAACGACTGTCTGGATCGACGACCTTTCGATGACCTCGCCGCTGGTCCAGGCGGCGCAGCAGGCTCCGCATGATCTGTCGCAGCCGGTCCAGCCTGCCTCGCTTGATCGAACCAGCGATCTGCCAGTCCAGCTTGACGGATCGCTGCTGCTGGCCAAGGGTCGTCCATTGATGGCACGTATCATCGAATACAACGGGGAGCCGATGGCCTGGCTTCAGCAACTGGGCTTTAACACACTCTGGCTCAAATCAGCAGCGACTCGCGCGCAGCTTGAGGAGGCAGCCCGACTGGGACTCTGGCTGCTGGCGCCACCGGCAGCCATGCCCCCCTCCACATCCGCTTCGGCGGCCGAGCGGATTCTTGCCTGGGACCTGGGCGAAGGCCTGGCAGCTGGACAACTTCACCAACTGGCAGAACTGGCGGGCAGCACACGTGAGCGGATGACGCCAGCACGGCCACTCAGCTGCGGCGTGAATGGCTCCCTGCTCGACTACCAGCAGCATGTCGATCTTCTTCGACTTGACTGGCAACCACTGTTTTCAGGTTTGCCAATCGAGCAGGCGACCAGCCAGCTGCAGCAGGCTGTATCCCGGCTGCGCCCCGGGACTCCCTACTGGGTGTCGCTGCCCAGCCAGCCGCCCGAGGAACTCCAGCGTCAGTGGAATGCCCTGTCAGTGCCTGCCGCTTTGTCGGGCCAGGTCTCACTGCCCCAATTGCGGCAGGTTGTCCACCGGGCCCTGTCTGTCGGGAGCCGAGGAGTCTTGCTGCGGTCCCACGCTCGCCTCGATCGTGCCGACGGCCGCCAGCACGACCGGGCCCGGCAACTTGAACAACTCAATATGGAACTCAAGCTGGTTGAGCCCTGGATTGCCGGTGGAGGAATGTCGCAACGGATCGAGCTGGATCAGCCAGGCGTGACGGCGATGTCGTTGTCGACCCGGCGAGCTCGCATGATCTGGATCTTCCGCTCCAGTCCCAGCGATCAGCTGGTTGGTGCAGCCAGCCAGGCTGTCAATGTGGAGCTGGATCCGGGGGAAGTTCCCGCCACCTACCGTGGCCTGCTGATTGGCCCGGCGGGGATACAACAGCTGTCACTGAATAGCAGGAACGGAGCCTGGCAGGTGCCGTTAGATAGTGAAGTCAACCTGGTTGTCCTCAGCGACGATCCACTAGCCGTCGATTATCTTCGCCGTACGGACCGGCGGATGGCAGAGCGTCGCGGCCAGCTGGCCGATCAACAATTACAGGCACTCTGGCAACAGACAAGCCTGGTGATGGACCAGTTACCTGGGCCCGTGCAATACCAGCACCAATGGCAGCAGCGGCGGCAGCAGCTGAATGAGCGAGTTGCACAACAGCTGGCCGATGCCAGCGACCTGGCAGATCTTGCTCACCAGCGGAAGGCAGCAGATGTTGCCAGGCAGCTGCGGCAGTTGCGATTCGAGGTGTGGCAAGCCAGCAGCCGGGCATTTGAGTCGCCCGTAAGTAGTCCACTCTGTGTCTGTTTTGAGACGCTCCCCTCGCATTGGGCACTCGGCCGTTCGCTGGCCGGACGCGACTGGGGCGAGAACCAGCTGTCGGCCGGTGAATGTGACAGCCTTGCTGGCTTACGCCGTGCCGGCTGGAAGCACATCCGCGGCCAGGTGGCGGGCATCAGCTCAAAGGTGGAATTGTCCGCGGCTGGAGCTCGTTCGGGTCCCGGTTGTATTCGCATGGTCAGCTGGCACGAAGGCCAGCTGCCTGTGCAGCAACGATCGGCCTCGGCCCCCGTCTGGATTCAGACTCCACCGGTTTCCGTGCAACCAGGAGACAGGGTGAAAATCCAGGGATGGGTACGAATTCCCAGACCGCTCGACCCGGATTCCGATGGTCTGCTCGTTTATGATTCGGTCGCTGGCCCCTCATTGGCACTCAGACTTCATCACGCTCCTGGCTGGCGACCATTTGTTATCTACCGGGGTGTCGAACAGGCTCAAACGCTGCAGCTGACGCTGGCGCTGATGGACGTTGGAGAAGTCCTGCTGGACGATATTTCCCTGCAGCTGATTCCGGCCACAGTGATTCCTGCCTCGCAGCACCAGGCCAGCTCCCGATGACTTGCCGATCATGGGCCGTGGCGTTTACGATCTATCCGTGAAGCGTTGCATTGCCAGTTACGCCAGCCACAAGGTCGCCCAGGCGGAGTGAATGATGGACATGTCCAGCGTGGCTTCTGTTGCAGCAATTCTTGCTCTGATCGCTCTGCTGGCGGTCTCCCCGCGCATTGTCCGGGCGATTCTCGGCGTCGTAAGAGGCCCTGGGCAGACTGCCGAGGAGGCTGTTGGCCTTGGCCTGGAAGAACTAGAAACCAGGGGTCCGCCGGACGGCTCCTACAGCATGGAGCTGTATGGCACACCCGTCTGCTTGCGTGTGGTCGTGCTGGCTCCGCTGGGCCGCGGCAGCGAGTTGCCGGAGAACGAGCACATTCCCCACATCATGAATCACTTCATGACAGATTTTACCAAGGTCGTCGCGGCGCATCATTCCATTCTTGTCCGTTGGCCGGAACAACTCAGTGCCAGCGGATTTCAACAGGCATTCTTTAACCATGCCGGTCTGCCCGGGGACCACGGTCGTGGATCCTGCTGGAGTGCCGTGGCGGGACGTTTCAGCATGGCCGATAGCCAGTACCTGCTGGGCCTGGTCTTCTCCACGGCTGACGCAGACGGGCTTGGTGAGCTGGCCGTTAAGCGTGAAGGTCAGTGGCTGGATGTGGTCAGGATCCGGGAGCAGTCGCAGTGAGCCAGGCACCCACATCTCTGCGAGAGGATGCACTGGCAATCTGGCAAGCCGGAGTGCAGGCGGTTGATAGCTCTCGACTGGTACGGAATGTGATCCAGCACGATCAGCAGCGCATCTCCATTGCGGGAATTGAAATACCGGCCGCTGCTGGCGGCTCGGTTGTTGTGGTAGGTGCTGGCAAGGCAGGTAGCGGCATGGCGACCGGCCTTGAAGAGGGGCTGGGGGATGGCTGGCTGGATCGACTGCGTCTGCAGGGATGGGTCAACGTTCCTGCAGACTGCGTGCGGCCACTCAAGCGGATCAGATTGCACGCAGCACGCCCTGCCGGCGTCAATGAGCCAACCAGTGAGAGTCTGCAGGGAACCGCCGAGATTATTCGCATGATCTCGCAGCTGGGCCCCCAGGATACCTGCATCTGTCTGCTCTCCGGAGGTGGATCAGCTCTGCTGGCTGCGCCCGTCGAGGGTGTCTCACTGGCAGACAAGCAGCAGCTTGCCAGGATATTGAGTGGAGCTGGAGCGAATATTGCTGAGTTGAACACGGTGCGAAAACAACTCAGCCAGGTCAAGGGAGGACGTTTGGCGAAGGCCTGCGGGGCCGGACAGCTGATCACGCTGGTGATCTCGGATGTTCTCGGCGACCCACTCGAGATGATTGCTTCTGGACCGACCGTGGCAGATTCGTCGACCGTCGCAGATGCTCTGGCCGTGCTGCGCAGGTTCGATTCAGCGGCCAATCCTTTTCCAGCGTCGGTCTGGGAGTACCTGGAACGTGTAACTGCTGTCGATGTGGCCAGCCAGCCGGGCCAGCAGCAGCAGCAGCAGCTGCAGCAGGTGATTGGCAATAACCGCACGGCTGTGGAGGCTGCAGCGGAAGAGGCTCGCCGGCGAGGCTGGCAGGTTTCTGTGGAAGCGAACGAGGAACTGGAAGGAGCTGCTGAAGCGGTTGGCCAGCGGCTGGCTGGCATGTTTGATGAACGGCCAGCCGAGGATCATTGTTTTATCAGTGGCGGGGAGCCGGTGGTTGAACTGGTCGCGGCGGACCGGCGTGGCAGCGGTGGCCGCAATCAGCAACTGGTGCTGGCAGCGGTTGCTGACCGACTGGGCCAGGGAGCCGACTTTGGAGCCGGGCTGCTGATGTCGGCGGGAACAGATGGTGAGGACGGTCCCACGGACGCAGCGGGTGCCTGGGTCGACAAGCAGCTGCTGGCAGAAATCCAGTCACGACAGCTGGATCCGCAGCCGTTCCTGGATCGCAATGATGCTTACCACTTCTTTGAGCCGCTCGGCGGGCTGATCCAGACAGGGCCAACGCACACCAACGTGTGTGACCTGCGGATCGTGCTGCGGCGGGCGGACTAGTCCCACCACCAGCTGCGCGGCAGCTGGCGACGTGGGTCGATTTGCTGACGAAGCTCGAAAACTTCGCCACTGCTGTCGGCCAGAATGTTCTCGGTCGAGATTGCCTGCAGCGGCCGAATATTGACTCCACCACCAATCGGTGTCATCAGCGTGTTGCCCTTCCAGATCGCGTTCACAGCTGTCTCGACCTGTCGAGGAGCCATGTAGCGGTCCAATGGCAGCTGGTCTTCACGACCAAAGCAACCGAGATCCCAGCCAACCTGGCCATAGAAATCATGCTGCTGGATGTAGGCGGCAGCGATCGACATGTCGATCAAGTTTCGCAGCTGGGCGTAAACCGGGCTGCGGGCAGCCAGGTTACCATACTGGGCGGTGAACGACGTCGTGAAGGCCTTGCCAGCCGCGTCGGCAACATTGCTATTCACGCGTGTACCATCAGCTCGGACCAGCTCGTCGGCGCCAATCAACTTGACCCCATTGCCTTCCAGTTGCATGGCCAGGCCATCTTCGCTGGCCCGCACACACTCGTAATTGGGAGTGAAATACCATCGCTGCATGGCATTCCGCCTGACCGAGGCCGGCGTCGCCTTGGCGATGTAGCTGGTAATCTTGACGGGTGGTTTTTCCAGGCCGATACCGATCAACTTCATGCGGTAATCCGCTTCGACCAGGACCTGGGCAAAGTGTGTTCGAGGTGAAATACCCTGGATGGTCACGGTTTGCAGGCCGAGTGCCTGTTGCATGCCACGGACCAGCTGAGGCGTTTGACGGGGAGTCAGCCCCTGGCGACCGACCTTGTTCAGGAACTGTTGCATCGCTTGCAGACCCTGCTTGGTCGGGTCAATTGAAACGCTGATTACCTGTGCACGGTCACCCGCCGGCGAGAAGGATCTAAGTGCAACCAGCAGGTCCTGGAGTTCCAGGATGGCACGGCCAGTTACGACACCGATCGGTCGGCCGGATGGGTCGACTGCGTATCCCTCAGCGGGACCCGCGATCACGATGTCACCCGTGTCGGGGTAGACAAACACGTTCTGAATCCGGGTCATCCCGGCCATGTAGATCATGTCTTCGCTGAGTGCCTCGCCATTTTCCAGTCGCCGGGAGACTTCTGCTTCCAGCCGAGTTAACGAGATCTTGCGCAGCTTGCTGGGTCGTGCGATCTCGGGATTCAGCTGTTCGCGAGCCGCTGCCACACGACGTTGAGTCAGTCGAGGATCGATGGCACGAACCTGTAGCACGCCCTGGGGGCTGATGATGACACCAGCACCACCCTGGCCACCCTGGCCACCCTGGCCACCCTGGCCACCGCCGAAACCGCCGCCTCCTTGGCCGCCGCCTCCTTGGCCGCCGCCGCCGAATTGGGCGTAGCTGCTGGAAGTCAGACTGGCCAAAAAGACCATCAGTCCGATGAACAAAATGCGCTGGAAGCCTCGACGAATCGTCATGACATGTCCTCTATCACTGTTTTCTGTTCCACAACTACGCTGTTCCGTATTTCGCCCTTCTGCGGGCCGACATGTGGAAGGACCCTCTTCCTCGCTGTCAGCCCTGGAGGTTCCTGGTCGACAAACTTGGAATGAACGATGTTCACCGTGAAAACACCACGGTTCTATCCTCATTCATCGAAGGATCCTCTGGTTCGATCTTAATTTGGTAATCTGGACAAGGCAAGAAAACGAGGAAAAGGAATTCCTCAATCGTTACGGGCTGCATGCGCGATAGTCTTTCAACCGCATAATCACTACAAGCGGAACAGGCAATTCAGCTATCGGGGACTTAAATGCCCTCTGGGAAACAGCCGGTTTTCAGGCAGTTTTCACCGCTGGAACACGGGCTTATCTGCATCACTGCCTGAGCCATCGACAGCTGGACACTTTGCGGGGGCCACTGACCGCAGCATGGCCTGCCAGGAAAAAACGCAAGTACCGATGCTGAGCCCGGCTGACGCCAATTCGCGGTGAGCAGGCGATCGGCAACATATCGCCTGGCTGCTGTGATCGCGCCAGCCAGAGTGACGAGCCGCTGGTCAGCAGCCGCTGATTGTCGGCCCGGTCAATCGCCATCGCCTGGCAGAGTCGTGCGGGCCCGCGAGCCAGGTCGCGTGCGGGCACATCCCCTCTCCGCCGCTCCATCAGCGGTCGCCCTGCCAGCGGTTCGATGGCCCGAATCAGCACGGCACTCGGCCGCCCCTCTGCCTCGGTGACGACATTAAAGCAATGGCGGCCGTGGATTGGATAGACATAAGCGGTACCTGGCGCTCCAAACATCGCCTCGTTACTCGCTGTCCTGCCGCGGCTGGCGTGAGAGGCAGGATCCCGCTCAGCCAGGTAAGCTTCGACCTCCACGATCAGACCGCTGGTCAGTCCCTCGCGAGTGCGCCGCACCAGCTCGGTACCAAGCAGATCGATGGCAACCTGAACCACATCACGAGCATAGAAGTCAGCCGACAGTGGTACTCTCATGCTGCGACCTGTCAGCAGGCGGGCGGGTCATCCAAGAGTCGCTCAGCCGCCTGCTCACCGGACTGGACACAGGCGGGCAGACCGACGCCGCGGTAAGCATTGCCAGCCAGTTCGATACCGGGTAGGGCTGCCAGGCATTGTTCGATCCTCTCGACCCGCTCGACGTGGCCCAGGTGATACTGCGGCATTTTGTTGTTCCAGCGAGTGCAGGTTGCCAATCGAGGTGTGCCTGTCAGGCCGATTAATTCCCCCAGCTGGTCCATTGTCAATTCTGTCAGCTGCTGATCGGATTGCTGCAGCAACTCTGGTTGGCAAGCACCTCCCACGAATGTCCGCAGCAGGACCTCACCCTCAGGAGCTCGCCCGGCAAACTTGATGCTGGAGAAACTGGTGGCAATGATCGGTCGTTTCTCTACCAGGGGCACGACGAAACCGAATCCATCCAGCGGATGGTTGAACTGGGAACGCTTCACACCGAGTGTGACAATGGCCACGCTGCTGGCGGTGATTTCATTCAAATCCGCAGCCAGCTCAGCATCCAGCTGGCTCAGTAGCAGAGCTGTCTGGCTGGCTGGAGTGGCAACTATCAGCCTCTCAACGACCAGCTGTTCTGATTGGCCCTGGCGGCTCAAATCCAGCTTCCAGCTGCCATCCTCAAGCCGCTCGAGACTCTCGACCCGCGTATTGTCCTGCAGGCTGGACGACGGCAGCTGGTTGACCAGGGCTTCGACGAATGAGGAAAACCCCTGGCGAGGTGCCAGGAACTGGTCATAACGGGCTCCGCTGCCAGTGTCGTATCCCTGCTCTTTTGATAACTCCCTGCCACCCCTGACGAGGCTGCCGTGCTGTTGCTCCATCGCGAGAAACTGGGGCAGGGTTGCCGCCATGCTCAGCTTCTCGGGGTCAGCAGTGAAGATGCCACCGACCAGCGGCTGGACGATATTCTCATAGGCCTCGCGGCCCAGCCGTCGGCTGGCGAAGCTTGCCAGGCTCTCATCCTGCCCGGCTGGCCCAACTGGTTGATGCGGTTCGCGACTCACCCGCCAGCGGCCGCGGAGGCTCAGTAGCGGCGATTTCCAGACGTTAGACAGCGAGGTTGGTGACAGCAGCGACCAGCCACGGGGGACTGGATAAAGTTTGCCTCGGCGGACAACAAAGGCCCGACGATGCTGCTCGTTGGTAGAAATCAACTCGTCTTGAAAGCCAATGCGTTTACAGAGGTCCAGCATCGAGGAGTCACGGCTGCTGAACATGTCGGCACTCTGCTCGAGCAGGTAGCCTTCCGACTGGTTCGTCTGTAGTATCCCGCCCCACTGTTGGGATTGTTCGATAATCGACAATTCGACCGCTGGGTTCAGTTCGGTCAGTCGGTGTGCGGCGGCCAGGCCAGATATACCACCGCCGATTACTGCGACACGCAGTGCTGGTGTTGAGGAACTGGACATGAATACAGCCCGGCTGGCGGTGTGCACGATTCAAGCAGGGGTTGGCAGCGGGAAAATCGACAACCCCGAGAGCAGACTGTATCATCATACCGGAATTGTTGTCGGCGAGGCCGACACGGTATTTCATAACACCCGTCTGGGAGGATATTGAGATGGCAGCCAGGTATCGCGTGGGTGTGATTGGGCACACGGGACGAGGAAACTATGGCCACGGGGTCGCCGAAGGCTGGCTCCATATCCCCGAGGCCGAGATCGTGGGCGTGGCCGATCCTGACGAAGATGGGCTGAAGTCCGCCGCCGCCAGGCTCAAGGCACCGCGGTCTTTTGCAGATTACCGCACGTTGCTCGATGAACTGAAACCGGACATCGTCAGCATCTGTCCACGTTGGCTGGACCAGCACCATGACATGGTACTGGCGGCTGCCGAGCGAAAGATTCACATCTACATGGAAAAGCCGATGTGCCGTAGCCTGGCTGAAGCGGATCGGATGGTTGCGGCCTGTGAAAAGCACAAGGTCAAGTTGGCGATGGCCCATCCCACGCGTTACAGCCCCAAGCTGCCAGTGATTCGCAACTTGATCGATGACGGGGTGATTGGCCGCGTGCTGGAACTGCGCGGACGTGGCAAGGAAGATCGCCGTGGCGGCGGTGAGGACCTGTGGGTACTGGGCAGCCACATCTTCAACCTGATGCACTTCTTTGGCGGCGAACCTTCCTGGTGCTTCGCCCGCCTGCTGGAAAACAACCTGCCGGTGACAAAAGAGAATGTTGTGGATGGTGCCGAGGGGATCGGCAAGCTGGCGGGCGATGGCGTGTCGGCAATGTACGGGATGGAAGAGAGCGTGACCGGATTTTTTGGCACGCAGCGGGATACCGCTGGCGGCAGGTTTGCCCTGCAGATCTGCGGTTCCAAGGGGATCATCGAAATCGTGACCGGCTTCCTGCCACAAGCCTTCCTGCTGCAAGACCCGATGTGGTCTCCTGGTCGCAGTGGTAAACAGTGGATCCCGATCAGCTCGGCTGGCGCAGGCAAGGAAGAACCGATCAAGGTAGCCACCTCGCACCTGGGCAATGTGGCCGCCTGTACGGACCTGCTGCTGGCCATCGAGGAGGACCGGCAGCCGGAGTGTAGTATCTACGAGGGCCGCACGGTCGTGGAGATGATTGCCGGAGTGTTTGAATCGCACCGACAGCGCAGGCCCGTCGAGATGCCACTCAAGAACCGGGAAAATCCACTCACGCTGCTATGAGCCGAGCGGCCAGGCGTCAGGCGTTCGGTGCGTTTTGCAGATCAACCGGTAGCTGGTCGATCTTGGCGGCCAGAATAAAGTCATTCTCGCTGAGTCCGCCAATGGCATGCGTCCAGAGCTCGATTGCCACGTTGCGGTAGCCGGCAATATGCAAGTCAGGATGATGGCCATCATCCTCAGCCACTTCGGCCACGCGGTTGAAAAAGTCCATGCCGGCCATAAAGTTGGTAACCGTCCACTCCTTGCGGATCCGCTGATGGTCGTCGGTCAGCAGCCAGCCATCAAGCAACTCCAGTTGCTGCTGAGATTCTTCCAGCGAGTAGGGTTCGACTCCACCTTCACAGGGCAGGCATTTCTTTTGCAGCAGTTGATCTACTGGCTGGATTTCCATCATTGGTTTTCCCTTTCGATCGTGATTACGGGGCCGGGTCCGGCGCGGTCCCGGTTTTCTTGAGTCCAAGTTCGAGTTCCACACTTGTCATGGCGTCGATCATGAACTGGATATGCTCATTCAGTTCCACGCCCAGGTCCTCTGCTCCGTTGACAATGTCCTCGCGATTGACAGCTGCCGCAAAACTCTTCTGCTTCAGCTTTTTCTTCACGCTCTTGGGCTTCATCCCCTGCATGCCATTCGGCCGCACCTTGGCAACTGCCGCGATGAAGCCTGCGAGTTCATCGCAGGCATAAAGTGTCTTGTCCATGCGGGAGAGACGAGGACAGTCTTCCAGGTAGTCGGCGTGCGATTTGATCGCGTAGATCACATCCTCGGGATATCCCTGTTCTGCCAGGATTTCTGATCCCTTGAGCGGATGATCCGGCGGGTCTGGCCAGCGCTGGTAGTCAAAATCATGGAGCAGGCCGACGATGCCCCACTTTTCCCGATCCTCGCCATAGCGATCGGCATAGTGTCGCATGCAGACCTCGACAGCAAACATGTGCTGCCGCAGTCCCTCGCTGGAGGTGTACTCACACATCAGGGCGAGTGCCGGTTCACGTTCCATGGTGCAGGCGAAGTTCATCTGGATCAGGTGACAGGTTTTTCTTTCTTGAGCGGCGGACCCTCGGGGTCTTCCTTCAACTCACGCCATTGCTTCCCATCCTGGTAGCTCTTGAGTTCTGATTCCAGCTGCTCCTGTATTTCACCCTCGCCGAGTTCCACGGCCTTGCCGGCCCACTTGATGGCCATCTCGAAATCTCCCGACTCCGCGTAGGCAGCGGCCAGGGTGCTGATAATGTGGGGTTTCTTGTATTCGGACAACTCGCATGCTTCCAGCGCCAGCTTGACAGCCAGCGTGCCATCTCGCAGGTCGTCTACGGGCGATGTTGCCAGCACCCAGGCGAGATTATTCAGCAGGCCCTCGCTGTCGCGTTTCAGTTCGAGGGCAACCTTGTAGTCCGCGATAGCTTGCTTGTGCTTGCCGGTATTGAGCAGAATGTCGGCGCGGGAATAGTAGGCGATCCAGCTCTTGTTGTCGCTCTGGATGATCTTGTCGAATTCGGTGATCGCCAACTGGTGGTGGTTACCGAGCGAGTAGTTAAGTCCGAGTTGCATACGCAGCTGGACATTTTTCGGGTTGGCTCGCACCAGGCGACGAAGTTCCAGAGCAGCATCGTCGAATTTCTCCATCCGCTGGTAGACCATGCTCCGTAACAAGGAAGTTTGCGGTGCGCCGGGCTGGATCTTTTCGACGGTCTTGAGATCCTCGAGTGCCAGCTCGAAGTCTTGCTGGGCCTCGTGGAGGCTGGCCCTGGTGAGCAGTGTCTCAACTGAACGAGGATCAATCTCGAGCGCCTTGGTGAGGTCATCGATCGCGGCCGCAGCGTCTTCGGCGAAGACATTCAGACGGGCTCGCAGCTGGTAGGAGCGAATGTTCTTGGGTTGCTGTTCAATCAACTTATTGGCAATCTTGACCGCTTCCTCGTGCTTGCCCGCGCGTCCCAGGAATTCGGCCAGGGCAGCGGCAGCGACTGCGTTTTTCGGGTTTTGGTCGTAGAGAGCTCGCAGATCATGGATTGCCTCTTCGACCTTGCCCGAGGCGATCAGCGAGAAGGCTCTCAGTTGCAAGATCTGTTCATTCTCTGGATCCAGTTCCAGTGCCTTGTTGAGGTCTGCCAGTCGCTTGTCAGCATCTGTCTGCAGCTGCGAACGCAGCACGTACACGCCCCCCTGCTTTTCCTTGTCAGCAGCGAAGACCTCGAGTGCCAGGTTGAGCGAATCGAGGGCCCGCTTGCGGTCTCCACCGGGTAGCAGCTGAAGCCGTGCAACCAGTACCAGCGCATCGCCAAAGCGGGGATCGTGTTTGAGTAGCCGTTCCAGGTCATCCATGGCGAAGTCGCGCATGGCGGGCCAGCGTTCATTGGGAGGTGTGGTGAGGGCAGGTGCACAGAGTTGGCTGGCTCGCTGATAGAGCGATGCGGTCAGCAACTGCTTAGCAAACTGCAGGTTTTCTTTATCCAGCCCCTTCTTGATTGCCTGCTCGCACAGATTGGCAACCTTCTCGAGGTCTTCATACGACTTGGCATCCAGCTTCAACTTGGTTGCCTGGTCCAGCAAAGACTGGCCAGCATTTTCTTGCTGGGCCTGGATCGCGACAGCAGTCCACAGAACCAGCAGCATGCTGGCCAGAAACTGATAGCGGAACCTGCACATGGTAAAACTCCCTGGCTCACAAAATCCGGTTTGAGTAGTTAGAAAAATAGCCATCAACGGGGCTTCTTTATTATGCCGAATTGACCTGCCGCTGACTATCGCTCTGGCCTGGGGCCAGCGATCAGCCCTGACTGCCGCGCACGACAGGATTACTGAGCGTGCCAATGCCGTCGATAGAAATCTGAACGAGATCGCCTTCCTCGAGGGTGAAATCGCTGTCCGGGACGATACCGGTACCGGTCATCAGGAGCACGCCCTGGGAAAATGTCTGCTCCCGACAGAGGTAACCGATCAGGTCCTCGAATGTGCGAGCCAGTTGCCCGCTATTGGTGGTACCTTCAAAAGCTGTCTCCCCGGCTCGCTCAATACGCAGCTGAATACCAATCTGGTCGAGTGCCGGCATGGAAGCTGACAGCGTAATACAGGGACCGAGTCCGGCTGACTGGTCATAGAGCTTGGCCTGGGGCAGGTAGAGCGGGTTCTCTCCCTCGATATCCCTGCTGCTCATATCATTACCAATCGTAAAACCGACCAGTTCGTGGCGCGAGTTGACGACCAGGGTCAGTTCCGGTTCCGGCACATTCCATTGCGAGTCCCAGCGGATACGCAACGGCTGAGATGGTCCGGACACGCGATCGGGCGTCGCCTTGAAGAAGATCTCGGGACGGTCAGCCTCGTAGACCAGGTCGTAACAGGAAGCGGAAGTCTCTGATTCTTCCATGCGAGCAGTCTGGCTGCGCTTGTAAGTGACGCCGGCGGCCCAGACTTCCTGCTGATCGATTGGTGCCAGCAGCGTGATCTCATCGAGAGGCTCAGCGGCATCGCGATCCTCGGCCTGTTCGACCAGTGCGGCTGGGTCCGTTGACTCGAGGATATCGGCCAGGCACGAGCAGTTGATGCGAGACAGGTTCAGCGGTACCAGCTGACTCCCGTCGATCCGTCCCACTCTGGGACCATCAGCGGATTGGTACTTTGCCAGTTGCATTGTTGCTTAACTCCAGATTTCATTGAGCCGTCGAATCCAGTTACCGTGCATGATCGCTTCGACGTCAGCCTGCTGATAACCACGCTCGGTCAGGATACCGACCAGCGATTGCAGGTCGGCGATCGACTCCATGTCGTAGGGGCACTGTTCCCGACCGAAGCCACCATCCAGGTCGGAGCCGATTCCGACATGATTGGTATTGCCTGCCAACTGGCAAATATGATCCACGTGCTCCACGATGCGGGCAATATTGACGCCGGCAGAGTAGGGCTGAGTGATACTTCGCTGCCAACCGGGATGCATCATCCAGGCGTCGAAGGCCATCCCAATCACTGCATCTCGGTCGATCAGGGCCTTGAGTTGCTGATCGCTGAATTGTCGCTGGTGCGGAACAAGGGCGCGGCAGTTGTTATGGCTGGCCCAGACAGGGCCGGAGTAGATATCGAGTGCTTCCCAGAAGGCCTCGTCGGTCAGGTGGGTACAGTCGAGGACGATACCGAGTCGCTGCATTTCTTCCAGCAACTCCCTGGCTGCCGGTTCCAGGCCACCTTCACAGCCAGTGCCGGGACTGTAGCGACCAGGGCCGTAGTGGGCGGGGCCGATGGCTCGCAGGCCGTACGCGTAAGCCTTTTCCAGGTAGGCGATCGTGACGATGGAATCGGCTCCCTCGAGGCTGAGCACATAGCCGATCGGCAAATCATCGCCGCTGTTATTCTGCCACAACTCGACATGCGCATTCAGGCCGTCCCGGTCCGTGATCTGTACCATCTGACCGGCTTCTTCCATCGTCCGGTACCAGGCCAATTGGCACTGGGTATGTGCCCAGGCGATCTCCGGACTGTGCCAGCCAGGCAGGTCGTTCCCGGGGGCCACATAGCGACCGATCTGGGTGGCGATACAGAGTCCTAGCTCGCCGCGCCGCATTTCGTCGAGAGTCAGTATGCCCTTGCCACGATCGAGGTAGTCGAGCTGCAGCGCCTCGCGTTCTCGCACGTCATCGAGTGATTGAGTCAGATCGCGGTTCCAGTCGACCGCGTTCATGGAAATGTCGAGGTGGGCGTCAAATATAAGCATGCGCTAACTGGTCTCCGAATTCGGTTTACAGAAGTACTTTCGGACCAGGTCCGTGGGTGGTGGCTGTGTTGAGATTGTTACCAGGTAGCCCACCAGGAAAGAGACCAGCAGCCCAATCACCACCGGGTCCATGCCCCACACGCTGTAAGGTGTGAATCCTGTGCCGCGCAGGAAGCCGATCAGGTAGAGCGAGAGATGAGCTCCGAAACCCGAGAGCATGGCTGCGATACAGCCCTGTGAATTGGAGCGTGGCCAGAAGAGTGAATAGACCACGGCTGCCAGGAAACAGGACGCCAGGCCGCTGCCGGTATAGACAATGATATCCTGCAGGAACTCGGGTGGGTTCATGGCACCCAGCAGCGCTCCCAGTCCAACCAGCATCGTGAACAGGTAACTTAGTTGCTTGAGCTTCCTCTCCGTTGCCTTGGGATTCAGGTTGCGCTGGTAAATGTCACGTACCAGGGCCGATGAGATCATCAGCAGGAAGCTATCGACCGTCGACATCACGGCGGCAAAGGGAGCTGCAATCAGCAGGCCTGCCATCCAGCCCATGCCAATATTCTGCGTCAACTCAATGGCCATCTGCGGCATGATCCTGTCGGGTTCGGATTCCATCCCGGGTATCAAGACCCGTGCACAGCAAAAGATGATGACCAGCGGGAAGTAGATCAGCGTGTAGTAAATGGCAACGGTGAAGATGGAGCGTCTGAGCGTGGGCGTATCCTTGAAGGCCATCAAACGCACCATGTTGCTTGGCTGGCCGGTACCAGAAATAGCCCACATGAAGAAGAAGGAAATGGCCAGGCTGAGCGGCAGAAAACCGCTGACATTGTCGCGGTGTGGCCCGGGCCCACTCACGTACGACCCACGTTCTGCCGGCTTGGCACCATAGGCATAGTCGTTGACAGCAATATCCGAGAGCGTGAATACGCCAGTCAGGTTGTCGGTCTCCTTCTCTTCTTCCAGGCGTTTTTGGACCTGCACGATGTCATTGGGATCGACGATCTCCCAGATCTCCGGGTCCAGCACGTTATTGCCGTTGAGATCCTCTCCCTTACCAGGCTGACCCTCCTGCGCCTTGTCGAGTCTGCCGTTGCCGTCCTTGTCTTCGCTAACCAGCGAACTGCTACCCTCGGCCAGCGTGTAGCCCTTGGCGACTTTGAACAGTCGTCCTGGCGTATCTGCTTCACCGGCAACAAAGATCCAGCTGCCGGATGGGAGAACTCGCTGATCGTCAGCAGCCTCTGGATCCACCAGTGTGAAGGTGGCTGTCCCCTTACGAGGTGGTATCATCGTCGCCATCCGCCGGGTGACCGACTCCAGGCTGGACGTCGCCTTGGCAGCTACCTCTGGCTGAGTATTCTGAACTGCCGTGCCGGCCTGGTAGATTGCCAGCGGCAGCATGATCATGACACCCACGACCATCACAATCCCCTGCATCACATCGGTCCAGACGACAGCGTGAAAGCCCCCGTAGGTTGTGTAGACAATCACCGCCAGGCCAAAGACCAGTAGACAGAGCAGGTACTCGCTACCCTGGCTCGAGAGCCCGGTGAACCAGGTGGGCAAGCCGCTGGCCACATCGCTAAAGGCATCGATCGGTTTGAGCAGCGTTCGCAGGATCTCGCTACCACCCTTGAACTGGGCGACCAGGTTGAAGGTCATGAAAAACACGATCAAGCTGACGGCGATCAAGCCAAAAGCGACGCTGCGGAAGCGGTCACGGAGGATGTCCGGCACGGTGATCGATCCAGACAGGCGAGCGACCTGATTAATACGCTTGCCGAGGATCCCCATCACACAGATCGGTACCACCATGTAACTGCCGATCCAGAGGCCCAGCGACCAGCCGTGGGTGTAAATCTTGGAGGGGAAGCCCATGAAGCTGCCACCGGACGAACTGGTGGCTGCCAGCGTGAGTGCAAAGGCCCAGACGCCGAGTCCACGGCTTCCCAGGAAGTACTCGCTGAGAAAGTTCTTGCCCTTCAAGAGCCGATTGGAAGCCCAGGCGATGAAGAACACGACCATGATATAGATCAGGAACGTGATCAGTACGGCGCTGCCCGAATCGGCGGCAGCCAGTAAGGAAGTAGTCCAGCTCATGATGTCGCCTCCTCGCCTGCTTCAGCAACTGGCGGAAGATTCTCGTCACCGGCACTTCCCAGCTCACCATCCTTCATGAACCAGAAGCAAAACCAGGTGGTGAAGGTATCGGCCAGCAGCCAGGGCATGCCAATACCCCACAGCAGCCAGGAGGGAATGCCGAAGGTTGTCGGTATCTTTTCTGGATCAGCGATTCCGTAGCCATAGTAGTAGCAGTAAGGAACTGCCCACAGCATGGCCACGAACCAGCAGCAGAAGATAATTACTGCTTCCCGCCGAGCGTGAAGAAAAAACGGGTCGTACTCGAGCTCGTCAACCAGCTGACTGTCGCTGTCGGTCATGGTCTGCATCCCGGGTGGTGCATGGTCGGAGGGAGTGCCCGCTGACCAGAAAGCACTAATTTTAGGACTCCCCCGTTAGCAAAACAAGCAGCGGGGCTAATTGTCGCTCGCACTATTGGCCAGTAGGTCGTCATTGCCTTTGCGGTGGCAGAAGTCACCGAAGGATTCGCCCTGCTGGCGATCCCGCCTGAAGTATTCCAACAGTCCTACCAGCGTTGGCACCAGGTCGTCACGGTGCACCATGTCACGGTGCTGAAAAGCGAGTCGATTTCCGATCAGTCGGCCACCGACATAGACGGTATATTTTTCTCGCGCCCGGCCGACCAGGCCGATATCGGGATTGTAGGGTCGGGCACAGCCATTCGGGCAGCCGGTCATGCGGATCGTGAATCGCTCGTCGGCCAGCCCCAGCTGCTCGATCTGCTCTTCCAGCTCGTCAAGGATCCCCGGCAATACTCGTTCACTTTCGGTAATCGAAAGGCCACAGGTGGGCCAGGCAACACAGGCCATCGACCAACGGCGGACATTGGAAATCGTTTCGCTCAAGGGAACCCCGTGTTCATGCAGCAGCTGCTCAAGCCGCCCTCGCTGCTCGTCAGCGATTCCCGAGAAGATAATGCTCTGGTGGGATGTCAGCCGGATTCCCGGTTGCAGCTCGCCGCAGATAGCTCGCAGTGCCGACTTGATCTGCACCTGGTCTGTGTCCTTAATACGGCCATTCTCAATATTCAGGCCGTAGAACCAGTTGCCATCAGCCTGTTGCTGCCAGCCCATGTGATCATCAAAGTCGGACACGTCGGTTGCATGCGGGTCTGCCAGCGGGGCACCGTAGTACTGCTCGACCGTCGCCCGGAAGCGATCCAGTCCCCAGTTGTGAACCAGGTACTTCAGCCTGGCAACCTTGCGATCGTCGCGATTGCCATGATCTCGTTGTACTTCCACGATTGCAGTCACCACGTCGATGACCTGGTCGGGGCTGAGGTAGGCCAGCTTTTGACCGAGTGCAGCAAAGGTCTTCTTGGCCGAGGGAGTGAGGCCCTGGCCACCGCCAACCAGCAGGTTGTATCCGACGATCTGGCCCTCCTCGACGACTGCGATCAATCCGACATCGTGTGTGTAGACGTCGATGCAGTTGTCGTCAGGCAGCGTGACCCCAATCTTGAACTTTCGTGGCAGGTATTGCCGCCCGTAAATCGGCTCGACCTGATCGCCCGTGGCGCCGGACGCGGAGGCAGTTCCGGAGACCTGCTGTTTCTCACCATTGCTGGTATCGGTCAGCCAGATATCCCGGAATGCACTCGAACGAGGCGCGAAGTGGTCCGCCAGCTGCTGGGCCAGTTGCTGGACCTGGTCATGCAGTGGGTCGCCGACCGGCGAGGGGCAGCACATCACGTTCCGGCAAATATCGCCGCAGGCTCCCAGGCTGGTGAGGCCAGACTGCTGGATCCTGTGGATCGTCTGTTTCAAGTCGGACTTGAGCACGCCGTGCAGTTGCAGTCCCTGGCGGGATGTGATTCGCAGAGTTGAATTGCCGATCTCGTCACAGAGGTCGATCTCGGCCAGCAGCTGATCGCTGGTCAGGATGCCAGCGGGGATCCTGCTGCGGACCATGAAGATATAGTTTCTCTGCGACTTGCCATCCTCTCCGCGGGCACGCTGGTCGCGATGATCTTGCTGGTAGGTGCCGTGGTGCTTAAGCAGCTGCACGCTGCCTTTGCCAAAGAAGTCATTCTCGTCGACCAGCTCGCTGGAGATATCGCCAGCCAGGTACTGGCTTTCATGCTTGAATACCTCGACCGCACTGACACGATCGTCTTGCTGATTGTCTGCCATGAATTCCGCTACGTATGCTGGGTGTGTGGTGTCTGCCTGGCTGCGTGTCGTCCGCAGCCAGGATCCAGTATACGCGATCCCGTCCAGAGGCTAGAAGGAGGCATGCCGGTTCAAACTGCAGGGCTGCCCGAGGGGCTTCCGACACGACAGTGGTTGGCTAAAATGCAGGCCGCCGGAGGAACCAGTCCGCAGGGGAGTATGGTCAGTCGTGGCAGCTCGAATTCTCGACGGAAAATCTATCGCCGCAGAAATCCAGGCGGAATTGGGTGAGGAGATTGCAGGCCTGATCCAGCACAACGGCCTGGTGCCCTGCCTGGCCGCCGTACTGGTGGGTGAGGATCCAGCCAGTGACGTTTACGTGCGGCACAAGCGGAAGGCGTGTCAGCGAGTCGGTATTGAGAGCCAGTTGCATCGCCTCCCGGCCGAAACCAGCGAAGATGACCTGCTCGCGCTGGTGAGTCAACTGAACAAGGACCCCGCTGTTCATGGCATCCTGGTCCAGCTGCCTCTACCTGCGGGCCTTGATGGCACCCGCGTGCTGGATGCGATTCATCCGCTCAAGGATGTGGACGCCTTTCATCCTGAAAACGTCGGCCGCATCTCCCAGGGTCGGCCACGTTTCCTGCCCTGCACGCCACATGGCATCCAGCAGCTGCTGAGTCGTTGCCAGCTTCCGGTGGCCGGCAAACAGGTCGTGATCGTGGGACGTAGTGAGATCGTTGGCAAGCCGCTGGCGATGATGCTGGCCAGTCGGGATTCAACCTGCGGTCCTGCTTTTGCCAACGCCACCGTTACTCTCTGCCATAGCCAGACAGCCAACCTGGCCACGGTTACTCGCTCAGCAGATGTCCTGGTGGCCGCTATCGGTCGCCCGGCGATGATCACAGCCGAGATGGTCCAACCTGGAGCGACTGTTATCGATGTCGGCATCAATCGCACTGACGACGGTCTTGTCGGGGACGTTGATTTTGATGCCGTGGCAGAAGTTGCTGGGGCAATCACGCCGGTGCCAGGTGGTGTCGGGCCACTGACTGTGGCGATGCTGATGTTCAACACGCTGGCCGCCGCGCGGATGTCGATCTAGCCGACTGTCAGGGACGCGGGGCTGCCGCCCCAGCATTTCCAACCTAGTCTGCCTGCTGACGGCGGGCCTCGTAGAACAGGATGGCTGCCGAACTGGCCACGTTCAGGCTGTCGGCCTGACCTCGCATTGGAATTCTCAGGTCCTGGACCTGGCTGCCGCTCCAGCAGTCAGACAGCCCGGCTGCTTCCTCACCCAGCACCACGGCGATCTTGCCGGTCCAGTTGACCTGACGATAATCGTTGACTGCGTCGACCCGGCTGGCCAGCAGCTGGCAGCCCTGTTGAGCGAGCCATTCACGGGTTGCCAGCGAGGAGGCGGTATAGAGAGGCATGGAAAAGACAACACCGGTACTGGCTCGAATCGCATTGGGGCTGAAGGGATCACTGCGTTGGTCCGCCAGGATGACAGCATCCAGCCCGGCTCCATCGGCGGCCCGCAGGATGGCACCGAGATTGCCCGGCTTTTCAACAGCCTCCAGCACCGCCAGCAGGCAGGAGTCTGCCAGCTTTAACTCTGACAGCTCGAGCAGCGGCTGTTGTCGAGCGATTGCCACCAGCCCCTCCAATCGGCTGCCAAATGCCAGCTTCTTCATGATCGCGCTGGTTACCTCGAGGATCGATACGCCGGCCTGCCGAACCAGCTCGAGTAGCTCCTCTGCGCCTTGCTGGTCGAGCACTTCATGGCAGACGAAAACTTCATCCAGTGGCCAGTCAGCGGCCATCGCCTGGGAGATCTCACGGCAGCCATCGATCAGAAATCGACCCTGCTTGTGACGTTGCCGACTCTGTCGCAAGCGGCTCGCCGCTTTGACCCTGGCATTCTGAAAGCTGCGTATGATACCGCTCATGGTCGGCTACTCACGATCTGGCGGGCCAGCGACAGGCGATCCCACTGGGCAGGGAACGACCATCGTCGGTCTGGATTGCCAGCGGCTCTGACTCCACCCCCCCTTGGCAGTGGCCAATGAAACTTTCGGCAACCAGTGCCTCCAGCTCGGCAGGGGCGATCGACGAAGTATGACAGGAAACCAGCACGGCTGCACGGCGGCCATTGGTCAGCTCGGCGCACTGTTGTAGCAAGGCGGGCAGGTGATGCTGGATTTTCCAGGCCTGGCTACGCGGACCATGACCGTAGGACGGCGGATCGAGAATCACCGCGTCGTACTGGTTGCCACGTTTCAATTCGCGGGCCACGAAGAGTCGCGCGTCCTCGGTAATCCAGCGAATTGGATAGTCCGCCATGTTGGAGAGAGCGGCGTTTTTCCTGGCCCACTTGACTACGTTGGCAGCAGCATCGACATGCACGACTTCCGCTCCAGCCTGGGCAGCAGCAAGTGTGCTGCCGCCGGTGTAGGCGAACAGGTTGAGCACACTGAGTGGACGACTGGCACGCGGCAGGACCTGCTGAAGCCAGTCCCAGTTGCGAGCCTGCTCAGGAAAGATGCCGATCTGACCGACCGGCGTGAGTCGTAACTCAAATTGCAGTTCACCGTGGGGCATTAACCAGGGCTTGTCGATGTCGTGGGATCCGGCTGGACTGGACCAGCGCCCCTGTTGCTCCTGCTGACGCTCAAATCGCAGGTCGGCCTGGCTCCAGCGCTGCGGGTGCTGCAGCGAATGATGGTCGGCGGAGGTGGCAGGACGGTCGATGAGCAGAGGGCCATACTGCTCAAGCTTGCGACCGTTGCCAAAATCCAGTAACTGGTAATCGCACGGACTCAACATGGTCAAAGTCGCCCCTGGGCCCGTTCCTGGCAGGTTGAAAAATTCATTTCTGCCAGCCAGCAGAGCTGATCAGGCAGCCGCCTGGCTGGATCGTGCCAGCACGTCTCTTACCGCTTCGAACACCTGTTTGACAGGAATAGCACACATAGCGTCATTGCTCGCACTGCGGCGCTGGCGGGCATTACCGTGTTGGTAATATGCCTGCAAGGCCATGTGCTGGGAACCATAGGGTCCACAATCGGCGGGCCGCGTTGGGCCATACATGCTGACACAGGTCGTACCGACGGCGGCTGCCAGGTGCAGCGGGCCGGTGTCCGAACCAACAAACAGCGAGGCCCGGCGCAGCAATGCAGTTAACTCCGGTAGCGATGTGGAACAGGCTGTCTGGGCATGCTGGTCCGAGAGACTGACGATCTCGTTGCTCCAGTCCAATTCACGACCACCCGCCCAGACGACAACTGTGGGCAGGCCGAACGTCCTGCCGATCTCAGCGGCCAGCTGGCCGTAGCGTGCGGCTGGCCAGATCTTCGAGTTCCAGCCGGCGCCAGGATTCATGACAACAAATCTGCTGCCCAGCTGTTGCTCGGCCAGCCAGTTGTCGATTGCCTTGCTGGCCGGCTCAAACCTGGGCAGATGAAACTCCACGCGAGGCTGTTCAATTCCGAGCGGCCGCAGTAACTGCAGGTAGGCATCGACCACATGATCGGCGGTTCGAGAGATCTGTTGATTGTTCAGCAAGGGCGCCAGCTCGCGGCCCTGCGGCTTGGCAAAACCAATTCGCCGCCGGGCGCCACTCAGCCAGCCAGCCATGGCACTCTTGGTCAGGCTCTGTGGATCGATCACGTAATCGTAACGACCTGCGCGCAACTGCTGGCGGATATGCCAGATCGAAGCGGGGGACTTGAGCCAGCCACGGGGAACTCGAATCAACTCGTCAATGTCCTGGTGTCCGGCCAGCAGGCTTGCGCCCGCTCCCTGTACAACCCAGCCGATATAACAGTCGGGGAAGTGCCGCTTGAGGGCGGCAGCAACCGGCATGGTGAGAATGCAGTCGCCGATGGCACTCAAGCGAGTCACCAGGAATCGCGGCGATTGTCGATCGGCTGGGATCACTGGCTGCTGTTTCCTTCCAGCTCACACAGCCTTTGCCGTGCTGGGTCAAGGTTCTGCCGCGGCAGGTGGTTCAATCGGACTTAGCGGTTGCAGGTCGAGTTTATGCTCGAAGGCAGCCGGGATGACCGTACTCTCTGGCTTAAGATAATTGGCCGGCTGCTGGTAGCTTTCCATCGCCGCTGCTTGCACGCTGGTCAATTGTGCCTGATCCGATCCGATCAAGGGAAGATCAATTGGTTTGCCGGCGAAGCGGGTTCCGTCATGAATCGTTCCCCACTGGAAAGGTCCTGCACCAAGTATCCAGAAGTCCGAGGAGGTGCTGCGGGCCAGCTGTGTGCCGGATTGCCAGAGCCCCTGGCGATCCTCGCGCCGGTAAGCAAATACTGCCAGCTTGGCGATGCCGCTGCTGTCGACCCGTTTGGCAAACGATATTTCCGGGATGGCAGGTAGGGCCGGCGAGCTGGTCATCAAGGCAGCTGCAGAGCTGAGCACCGAGGTGGATGGAATGCCGTAAACCACGTCGTGATTATCAACACCAAGCGTCCCGACGCGAGCTTCCACGATCACCTCGGCATCGGCGGCACTGTCCTGGAGGCGACAGCCGGAACTTACCAGCTGCTGCCGCAAGGAGCTGATGATGTAGTGGGAATTGACGAAGCCAAAGCCCTTCACCTCCTGCACGTACTGGGTGTCAAGGTAGACCTTCTTGCCGGCCAGCGTGCCAAAGTCCATGCTGGCAATCGATGTGTCCAGGGCGTTGGACATCAGCAAATGCTGGGTGGCAGTCGTGGTCTTGGTTGTGCCGCAACCAGTTGCCAGGCCGGTCAGGACCAGACAGCTGACCAACAACGTCATACGGATGCGGCAGTCATACGAGTGTCGGTTCGCCATGATGCAGTTTTCGTTGGTGCGGCCGCGGGCACGATTGATGGATTAGCAGAGTGGAAGAAGCAGGTGCAGTGGGAACTGTTTTTATCGGCTCGAGAGAGTCCGTTATGGAGCGAAACTGACTGCGCCCTGATGCCAGGTTTACCTATTTCGCCTGTCCGACCGCGGCGCGGGTATAAATCAGCCCCGCGTGCCCCCAAGGGGACAGAGATTGGATCAGCCTCGCGGTTTTCGCCTGCGGCGAATAACCATCGGGTTCCTGCAGTGATAGAACCATCGCGCCCTCTCGGTCCGCCGCGAACCGCAGAGACGCCGAGAGCGCAGAGCAGGTGTGAGGGCGGGTGAACGGTTTAGCCCGTTGGTTTGCCCAGTAGCGAATCGACTGCCTGGCCGATATCGTCAGCTTCCATCAGGTGCTGACCGACAAGGACCGCGTCCACCCCGGCGGCTTCCAGCCGTTCCAGATCCTGGCGGCCATGAATACCGCTCTCCCCGACCAGCAGGCAGGACGCTGGAATCACGTCACGCATCCGAATGGTGTGGTCCAGATCGGTCGTAAAGTCGCGCAGGTCACGGTTATTGACGCCCACAAGAGTCGCTCCCGATTCGACCACGCGGCTGGCATTCTCGGGCCGATAGAACTCTACCAGTGCTGCCATCTGCAGTTCCGCTGCTTGCTGTTGCAAAAGCACGAGCTGGCGAACATCGAGGCATTCGGCAATCAGCAAGACTGCATCGGCACCGGCCAGTCGTGCTTCCAGCAATTGGTACTCGTCGAGGATGAAGTCTTTCCTCAGCAGGGGCCGCTCAACATGCTGGCGAATGTCGTCGAGAAACTGCAGCTCTCCCTGGAAAAACTCACGATCTGTGAGCACGCTGATACAGGCTGCGCCGTGCTGCTGATAACAGTCGGCGATTGCCCGGTGGTCAAAGTCCTCGCGAATTACGCCTGCCGAGGGACTTGCTTTCTTCACTTCCGCAATCAACTTGATGGGACCATCAGCAGCGAGGGCAGCGCAGAAGTCACGCACCGGGGGCGCGTCGGCAAGCTGGTCACGAAGTGCCTCGAGTGGCTGTTGCTGTCGTGCCCGCTCGATCTCACCCAGCTTGCTTTGCACAATCCTTTCCAGCACTGTGGCTGAATTGGACATCATCGATTCCTTATTCCCTGTTGGGGGTAACGCCGCACCAACTGACTTTCCTTGTTTGTGGCAAGAATCCTGTTGACCTGCCAGTACCCGACGGCGTTTTCAGTTGCGGCGAGTTCGCGGCCAGGCAGTTAGTGTTTGAAGTGGCGTTGGCCTGTCATCAACATCACCAGTCCTCGTTCATTACAGGCTGCGGTCACTTCGTCATCGCGCCGCGAGCCACCGGGTTGGATGACGGCCACGACGCCAGCATCTGCTGCCTGGTGAATCGAATCGGGGAAGGGGAAAAACGCATCGGAGGAGAGCACCGATCCCTGGGCTCGATCCCCGGCTTTGCGAATTGAAATCTGCACGCTGTCGACGCGACTCATCTGGCCTGCCCCAGCGCCAACCAGCGACCGGTTAAGGCAGAGGGCAATTGCATTGGACTTGATATGCCGCACGATGTGCCAGGCAAAACGTAATTCCCTGAGTTGTTCCTCGTCCGGCTGGGCTTCGGTTACCACCTGCCACTGGTCCGGTTGATCCGGCAGGACATCGGCCGTCTGCAGCAGCAAGCCGCCGTCGATATGCCGTGGTTGCGAGGCGATCTGCGGCGGTGGCAACTCGCCAACCTGCATCAGGCGGACATTATTCTTCCACTTGGGAATGGTTGTCAGCATTTCCAGGGCGGCATCGTCGAAGGCGGGGGCCACAATCGCTTCGATAAACAGCCCCGGCTGCGTAATCACTTCGGCGGTTGCCTGGTCGAGATTGCGGTTGAGTCCGAGAATGGACCCGAAGGCGCTGGTAGGGTCGCCATCCATGGCCCGCTGTGCGGCTTCAGCGAGTGATTCTGACTCGGCTGCCCCGCAGGGGTTGTTATGCTTGATGACACTGACCGCAGGGTCCTGGAAGGAGCGGGCGATTGTCAGCGCGCTGTCGAGATCCAGCAGGTTGTTGTAGGAGAGTTCCTTGCCGTTAAGTTGTTGGGCGGACATCAATCCGTCGCTGGACCGATCCAGTCGCCTGTAGAGCGCGGCCTGCTGGTGCGGATTTTCGCCGTACCGCAGGGTGCTGGTTCGCTGCAGCGGGATGCTGATTGTGGCCGGAAATTCTTCTTCTGACTGGGAACTGAAATAGTCGGCGATGGCGCGATCATAACGGGCGGTCATTTCAAATGCTTCGCCGGCCAAGCGCTGGCGGGTTGGCAGTGAAGTGGCCCCGTCCCGGGCAAGTTCTTCCAGCACATCACCGTACTGCTGGGGTCCTGTCACGATGGTGCTGAAAGCGTGATTCTTGGCAGCGGCGCGAACCAGGCTGGGACCACCAATATCGATCTGTTCGATCGCTTCGGCCGGCGTCACATCCGGCTTGGCAATCGTAGATTCAAATGGATAGAGGTTCACGATCACAAGTTCAAAGCTATGAATCGAGTGATCTGAAAGAGCCTGCATGTCATCCTCACGGTCATGGCGACAGAGGATGCCGGCGAAGATCCGCGGGTGCAGCGTCTTGACTCGACCGTCCATCATTTCAGGAAAGCCGGTATAGTCGGCGACATCCTGGACCTGCAGCCCTGCCTCTTCGAGGTGCCGACGGGTGCCCCCGGTGCTGAATATTTCCACGCCAGCAGCGACAAGGCCCTGGGCCAGTTCGGTCAATCCATGCTTGTCACTTACACTGATCAGGGCCCGGCGAATAGCTGGTGAGTTCATAGAGCGGAAACCTGTAACGGTGCTTGAGACGGATCATCCAGGAACCGCTCGATCCAGCGTCAGGTCAGGCAACAGCCCTGCCAGGGGCGAGCGAATTCCGCCCATGGTGTAAGCCGAACAAGTCAGGCGGTCAAGGGAGTGCAGCGGAAAAGCGTGCCAGTCCGCCACAGCTGATCGCTGCCAGCCTGCTAGTTCTTGAAAGGATCTTTGCCGCCGAAGGGATCCTTGACTGCCGGCTTGGCATTATTGGCCGCTCCACCAGCACCCGCTCCGAAGGGGTCTTTGCCGCCGAAAGGATCCTTGGGCGCAGGCTGCTTGCCGCCACCAGAGCCAAACGGATTGGCAGCTGGTGCACCTGGATTTACCGGAGCTGGCCGGGCACCCGGTCCAAATGGATTGGGTCCGCCACCGGCCGGTGCCATCGGCTTACCAAAGGGGTTGGGGCCAGGGCCGACAGCAGCAGGGGGTTGGTTGCCGGCTGCCGGAGCGTCGGCATCCTCTTCTTCCGGTACTCCGCGAATGATCCGCTCGGAAACACCAGCGTGGATCAGGGGGTATGTGGCCAGCGGTTCACGCAGGCACTGCAGCATGCCGGAGCGAGTTCCGATGATAATCCGGTCGGTCTTGCTGTTGTGCAGGATCAGGTCGATCGGTTGAGCGTCGACAGTCAGGATCCGCCCGCCTGTATGTGAGTCGAAGACTACGATTCGGTTCAGTGGATCGAGGCAATAGATGCGGGAGTCACTGATCGAGACAAACTGGCCGACGCCCTGTACGAACCACTTGCCCCGCCCGGTTTCTGAATCGATTGCATAGAGGTGGTGTTCATTGGTAATCACGTAGGTCAGTCCATCAACCAGGACAGCTGACTGGAGGATCGACTGGCCGGTCGGAAATCGCCAGAGCACTTCGCCGGAGAGTTCGTGGAAGCAATAGACAAAACCGTCCAGCGAGGTGGCGACATAACGGTCAGGTGGCAGGTAAGAGATTCGCGAGACAATGTTCCCCTGCGCCTGCAGGCGGTATCGCATCTTGGCCTGGTTGACCGCGCCAACGTGGACTCGACCCTTATCAGTTGCCCAAGCAACCGTGGTGGAACCGACGGTCGGCTTGATCATCACCCGACCTGGCGATGGGTACATTCCTGGAAACTCGTCCTTGTTGTGGATATAGAACGACTTCAGGCGGCTGGTGATAAACGGTACGAAGAGTACGTCATCTGCCAGTGCGGGACCGGCTCCGGGGATTGACTTGAGTTTGCGCTGCCAAACAATTTCACCCTGGGCGTTGTCCATCAGGTAGACATTCAGGCCGACAATGGCGGCCGTGTAGAGGTCGTTGACAGTTACACCGAGCGAGACCTCGTCACGTTTACCAAGTGAAAGGCGCCACACTATCTTGCCCGACTCGGCGTCAATCAGGGCAACCTCGCCCTGGTCGGAAATCGTTGCCAGCCGGATCACGGGGGTTGGGCGGGGAATCAGCGTGGCGTCCTTCATCTCGCGCTGCAGTTTCAGCTGCTTTTGATTGGCAAGTCTTTCGGCCGCGTCCTTGCCTTGCGGGCGGCCGTAGCTATCGAGATCAAATTCGGAATAGATCCAGCTCTTGGTCCCCAGCTGGACTTCATATTCCCAGTTCGCCTCGGTGTTGCTGACATGCATGTCGATGTCCCGCAGTCGCTCGGCGAAGGGGTTCATCGGCACCTGCAGATACCATTGTCGCTGCAGCCCCATCCGCTGGACGAGGGACTCGGACATCAGACCACTCTGGCTGATCTGCGACATGGCTGGCTGGCTGGTGAATAGCAGCAGGACGCAACTGGCGATAATTGAAGGCAAGAGCCGCATGGTGCAGAACCCTGTTCGAGGTGAGTCTGATTTATTCGGGTACCGGCCGTTAAGGCCTACTCCAAATATTATCGGAGTCGGGAGGAAAATCCAGTCGGAAAACGGGTCGTCGACGCTGACACAATCCGTATGGACCGCAGGACCGTCTCAATCCTGACCCTCACATTGTTCGCTGGCAGGACAAAACGGCTTGTTTGAGCCATTTTTTGGGCGCCCTAGCTATCTTATATTATCGGCAACGGCTGCCTCTCGGCGTGAATGCCCTACTGCCTCCTAGACCATCTGTAAAACTGCTTCTACCATGAGCAAGTCTGCTCAAGGCACGAATACCGTGCTGCATCGAGGGATGTGAGGCGAATTCTGCGAGGATCATGACGGTTAACTGGGGGGGATTATGAATCAACCGGGGATCATATTCGACAGCCGCTCGGCAGTCGAACAGGTGCTCGGTTATCTCAATTTCTCGTCAGGTAGCGGCGACCCCCAGCTGCTCTCCAACCTCGATCAACTTTATCGCTGCCTCGATATAACCAGCTCCTCTTCATCCCCCTGGCAACAACTGGCCGAGGGACTGGGTACCGAACTCAACCAGCTCCAGCAAGGCAATCCGGCCTTCCAGGACACCGCCCAGGCTCGCACCGTACTGGACCTGGCCATGCAGCGGGTGGTACCGCAGTACCTGGTCTTTCACCGGGACCTGTTGTTCCACCAGGACGAGAGGACCCTCTTCAATTCATTTTTCCTGGCGCGGGTTTTCGAGGTCGTCTTGCAACAGGGGGCTCCCTGGCAGGCCCATGACGAGGCGGTCGATGCCATCATCGCTCGCTTGAATGACTACATCGGCTATCGACCGATCGCGGCCCTGGAATCTCAGAAGATTGAACCCTATCCGCATGAGTGGTTTTGTCCAATTCCGCTGTATGTGAAGGGAGTTGGAGTGGCGGCGGGTCGTTACCAGTCGGTTTTGGAAGAGACGATCGAGTTGCTCTGGAACACCGATCCGGTCGTCCTGCGGCAGGCGTTCTTTGATCCCGACTGCCTCGACGAAATTGCCCTCGATCCACGGGCCTATGATTTTGACCACCCGGTCAACAAGCGACCCAACCATCATTTTGGCCAGTGGGATCTTCACGAGATTGACAACCACGGTTTCTATCGGCGGTTTGTGATTCAGCAAGTTACGCTGGATGCGCTGATGGCCCGCCTGGAAGCAGACCATTCGATCCCGGCCGGGCAGGTTCACATGGAGGCGGCCGCCGTACTGGCTGGCACGATCCTGATGGCATCCGGTATTTGCGGCAACGGCCCCGACACGCACGATTCATCGGTCACCCTGGCGACCCTGATGCCCCGCATCGCTGGGTACCGGGACGCCTTCTATGAACAGCTGCTGGAACAAGTTCAGGGCGATCACAAGCGGCGACTCCAGGAGGAATCGGCAGCCCGGCTGCAGCCCTTTGGCGGCGCCCGCCAGCACCTCAACGGCCACCTGACTCGCTACCGTGCTACCCAGCTGGAACATGTTCACCTCTCGCATGCCTTTGCCCAGATGGGACATTCCCAGCCGGCAATTCGCCACGCGAACGTGATTCCCGTTGCCGCGGCCCGTATGCGATGCCAGATAGTCTGCCGTTTGAGCGAGTCGAGAAATGCACTCCGCCGCGGTGACCTGGACAGGGCCGAGGAGCTGTCCTCACAGGTCATGGACCTTGTGCATCGCGCCATCGGCTGTGGTGCCTTTATTGATCCCTGGAATATCCTCGGCTTCGATGCCAACTTCAGCCTCTTCCCGGCCATTGAAAACACCGTGCACGATCAGCGCGCAGATGAGCTGGTCTCGCTGATGGACAGCATCTTCACGCTCTATTCGGAAATCTGGCGAGAGGCAGCTGCCAGTGACGGCGCGGCCATCTCGCAGCGAATTGATCAACAGTTCCATGCCACGGCGAACTGGTGGCGACAATTTGCGGCACACGAGGTGTCCGGAGTCCGAGCGGCGGATCCGCTGGAGACCTATCGGGCTGCCCGGCATGTGGCCGAGGCACTCAACCTCTGGCACAAGGGTGGAGCCAGCAGTGGCGATATTCGCTTCTGGACACCCCATGCCGAGATCTTTGATTCGCCCCGTGCCTACTCGCTGGTGGTCGAAGCCCTGCTGGATCGATCGGACATGATCGCCTCGATGGCACTGCTTATCCACTGGCTGGGCGAGTCACAGCGGATTGGTCTGGAACAGAGTGACAGCAGCTGGTACTCGCTCTGCCGCCGCTGGCTGCTGATCGTGGTCAGCGATGACCTGACTGAGAATGGCCAGCTGCCAGCTGACCGCTGGAAGCTGATTCGCAAGTTCAATGACTACCTGGAAGCGAATGCCAGTGTTTACTGGGATGTCCCCTACTTCCAACTTGCTACCGACAGCACACCGCAGGATCGGCAGGATGAAGCGGACATGCTGGATGACGATGAGCTGGATCCGGATGATGCCCTCTTCAGTGCCGCTTATGAACATGTGACGTACCAGGATACAACCAACGATGGTGTCGACAGCGAATTGTTCGAGTATGGTTCGAATCATGAGGAGCTGGTGCTGGCTGCTCGGCAGATCGAAGAACGACTGGCATTCCACGAGTGCCTGGCCGATCTGCGGCGAATCGCGGCTCTCAGCCAGGCGGTCGACCTGTTACGGACCAGTCCCCGCGATGCGGATGCTGAACTGGGTTTCAGCCAGACGCTGGCAGGCTGGCTGCGGCATCTCGAACGGACCCGTGTGGGCCTGGATGAGTTGATGCAGGTTGTCCGCGTCCACCGTATTCGTGAGCCGCTGGGAGACCAGCCCTCGATGCTGGAATACGATCGACAACGAGTGATCCACGAGACCCTGCTGGAGCGGATCATCGCCTCGCTGATCGAGGTGGCGGATACCGAGCGGCTGCTGCGAGCTGCCATTGCCAGCCTGCAGATCACGGACGCGCCGGTCGAGCCTTCGCTGCAGTCAGGGCATTCCGAAGCGATTCCGGTGTTTGCAGCCATTTTAAGAGGTGAAGCAGAGACAGTTCGTGCTCACTGGGATCGCTGGATGGATGAGATCGCTGGCCAGCCGCTACTTTATGTACCCCTTTCCAAGGGTGGTGATCCGACCCAGATCGTCGCCAGCAGGATCCTGCAGCGCAGCATTATTGATCTGCTGGCTGCCCTCCCCCGACTCGGCTTGCTGCTGGAAACCTGCCAGCTGCTGGAGATGGCGCGGACGCTGGAGCGACAGCACCCGGTCGGCCCGGGTGCTGTTACCGAGTTTGATGAATTGTTCACGATCGGCTTCCAGGCGATTGTAGAGAGCCTGGTCAGGTCCTCCGATGAGTGGGAGCAGCCGGCTGAAGCAGAGGACGATGAGCCGCCCCTGCTGGTTACCATCCTGGAGCGATTGACCGAGGGCCTGCTGGTCAGCTGGCTGGCCCATAGCCAGACACTCCGACTGAGTGTGCTGGAACGTGTCGCCGACAAGAAGGTCTGGCAGCAGCTGGTCAGTTTTATCAGCCGATATGGCGATGAGTTGTTCACGCAGCACTTTCTCGCGATGGGGAACATCCACGGCATCCTGCTGCAGGGTGTCGGTGACTGGCTCGATCGGCTGCAGCAGGAAGGGGATGATTCGATTCGCTTGATCGCGGAGCTGGATAAGGAGATCAGCAGGGACGAAGCGGTCCATCATCTCTGGATGGTGCTCGAGGCGATCGTGGAGAATTATCACGAGTACCGCGACTATAACAGTACCACCACACAGAGCGATCACGGCGAGCTGCTGTACACGCTGCTCGATTTCCTCCGTTTGCGAAATCGCTATGACCGCATCTGCTGGAACCTGCGTCCGGTGACCCTGGCGCACAAGGTGCTCGTGCAATCGGGCCTGGAAGAAGCCGCTCGCTTGTGGCGTGAGGGCCTGGCAGATCGTATCGATGACGAGGCGGAACAGTACGCCAAGCAGTTGTCAGGAATCCAGCAGCAATATGCGATGCGAATGCAGACGGTCGCCGATCGGCTGGGTGAACGCTTCATTCGGCCGATGCTAATTGACCAGCTCAGGGCGCTGGTGGCGCCTGCCATGCGAGAAGCGGAACAGGGTGGCCCGGCGCCGCGCTTCGAATTGCTGGAGCAGGAAGCGGGTCGTTTGATGCAACAACCAAGCGGTGCTGGACTGGATGTTCCTAGCTGGCTAACCGCGCTGGAGGATGAAGTTGCCTTTCAGCAGAACCCTGGCTGGCGATATGAGCAGGAAGACCGCTTGAGCAAGATCATCCCGCGTGTCAGGATTTCCTATCCGGACGCGCTGCAACAACTGGACGAATGGACGGATAGAGCCGTCTGAAACGACGCGCCCGAATCGCTGTCTGGTCGATGCCAGTAGCACAGCACCCTTGCCAATTGAGGGTGAAAACAGAAAGCCTGCCTGAGTTCAGCTGCCATGGTCGAAAACCTCCCGGTCAAACAACTGACTCATCGCAACCTGACCATCGAGGGTTATTCCCGGGCGGCAGTCCAGACCTACTGGCGGATCCCGGAACTCAAGATCGGCCTGGACCTGGGTGCTCAGCCATGGAGTTTCATGGGGACACCCAACTGGTTCATCAGCCATACCCACCTGGATCACGTGGCGGCACTGCCGGTCTACGTGGCCCGGCGACGGATGATGAAGATGGAACCACCCGTGATCTACGCCCCCACTCACTCGATCGACCTGATCCACCAGTTGCTGCGCAGCTTTAGCCGACTGGACCGCAGCCGACTTCCCTGTGAGCTGGTCGCGGTCGAGCCAGGCGACGAAATTCGACTCTCACGAGAACTGCTGGTCACCGTGACTCCCACATTTCACACCGTCCCCTCCGTGGGATTCTGTGTCTGGGAGTGCCGCACCAAGCTAAAGAGCGAATATACCGACCTGAGTGGACATGAGATTCGCGACCTGCGCTACTCGGGAGTCGAAGTCTCGGAGCATACCCGCACTCCTCTGCTCGGCTATCTCGGTGATACGACCGCCCAGGCACTGGATGAGACGCCAATCTTTTACCAGGTGCCGATCCTGATTAGTGAGATGACCTTTGTGGCGGCGGACCACAGCAAGGAGAAGATACGCAAGCATGGTCACATGCACCTGAGTGATTACGTTGAAAGGCAGGACCGCTTTGAGAATGAGTGCCTGATTGCCGGCCACTTCAGCACACGCTATCACGAAAGATCGATCCGGCGGGATGTCGAGCGTGCCTTGCCGGGATTACTCGACGGCCGACTGCACCTCTGGCTCTAAGCAGGGGTGTCCGGGAGTTCCACTTTTTAGCTGCGGAGGACAGAGAGGATCGATCTTTCGCGTCGACTCTGCGATCGTCGCGGTGAGACAGAGAGTTCAATTCCCGCACAGCGTCCTCGAATCGATAGCCCGTTCCATGAGCGACACGAACACCACCAGCCCTGACGCGCCTCGCTCAGCATACGTCCATGTCCCTTTCTGCCGGCACCACTGCGGCTATTGCAACTTTACGGTGATCGCCGGCCGTGATGACCTGGCCGAGTCGATGTTGGCTGCGATCCAGCTGGAGTTGTCCGGGCTGGATCAGCCCTGCCCGCTCGATACGCTTTACATCGGTGGCGGTACACCGACCCATCTGCCAATCGACTGGCTGACGCGGCTGGTCGAGTCACTGCGTGTTCACCTGCCGCTGCAGGCCGGATCTGAATTCACGGTCGAAGCGAACCCGGTTGACCTGCAGCCGGAACTCGTGGAACAGCTCGTCAGCCTGGGAGTCACGCGGGTCAGCCTGGGGGTGCAGTCTTTCCAGGCTGACAAGCTCAAGCTGCTGGAACGCGATCATGATGCTGTGCTGGCACGTCGAGCGATGCAACTCGTTCAGGACGCTGGCCTGGACCTCTCGATCGACCTGATTTTTTCAGTCCCTGGCGAATCGCTGGAGGATTGGCACGCCGATCTGAAGGAGGCGACCAGAGGCCAGCCGGGACATCTCTCCAGCTATGGTTTGACCGTTGAACAGGGCACCCCGCTGCTGGCCAGTGTCCGCAACGGTGAGCTGCAGGAACTGGATAGTGAACTGCAGCGGCAAATGTACGTGCTGGCGATCGACGAGCTGGGGAGTGGCGGATGGGAGCACTACGAGGTCTCCAGCTTTGCCAGGCCAGATGCTCGCTGTCGCCATAACCAGACGTACTGGGACGGCAGCAGCTATCTGGCCTTTGGGCCTGGCGCCTCTCGGTTCCTTGATGGTCGCAGGGAGACCAACCACCGCAGTGTCTTTACTTACCTCAAGCGAGTGCAGTCGGGCGAGTCACCGGTGATGGAGAGCGAGCGGTTGTCTGCTGAAGACGCCGCTCGGGAACGCCTTGTGTTTGGCTTGCGACGGATGCAGGGTGTCGAGAGTGGCCAGTTTCAGCAGCAGACAGGTTTTTCTGTTGAGCAACTGATGGGGCCGCTGCTGGACCACTACCAGGAGCTTGAGCTGGTCAGTTTTTCGCAGGGCCAGTTGCAATTGACTCGTGAGGGAATCCTGCTGAGTGATTCCATCTGGCCACAGCTGTTGCGAACATGAGCACGCCAGACATGCCCTAGCGTCGCCAGAATTGCCACCAGGCCGGTCCCGATTCGACCGCGGTTACTGTGCTTTCAGATACCGGGCTGTCGATCAGCTTGCCGTGAGGACCGATCGTGTTACTCATCTTCACACGTGCCATGCTGACATCGATCAGCTTGGCGTCCTGCAGGTTGGCTCCGCTAAAGTCGACACCATTCAGGTTGGCACCGGTCAGGTTGGCGCCACGCAGGTCCGCATTTGAAAGAGTCGCTTCATTGAAGTTGCCACGCAGGTCCGCCAGGCTCAGGTCAGCTCCATTCAGGTTGGCACCGCTGAGATCGGCGTCGGTCAGGTGGGCGTACCGCAGGCTAGTATCACTCAGGTCCGCGTCGCGCAGACTGGCTCCCTCCAGGAAGGACCCTGTCAGGTCAGCGTTCTTCAGGTCGCAACCGGTAAAGCTGGCTTGCTTGCAATTGGCATTCTTGAGAATCGCGCCCTGCAGCAGCGCGCCGGAAAAATCCGCCTGGCGGATGTCGGCGTTGAAAAAGTCGGTACCCTGGAGGTTCATGTTAGAAAAATCGGCACCAACCAGTTGCTTGGAGCCGAATCGATAGCCCGCCAGCGAATCGGCGTCGATCCGCATGATCAATTCGCCGGTCTCGACCTGCCGAATTTCGATCATCAGTGTTCCGTCTGTCGGGTATTGTGCTAACCGGTTCTTGCAACCAGCTGCATGTTACTCCGTGCCTTCAAGGGCTATGAAACTGAATCGTCTTGACGTCTCCTGAAATCGAGCGTGTAGGACGACGGTGCCATCCACGCTGCCATCCATGAGACGCCAGGACAAGCCCCCCCACCGGTCGATCTCACTGCCTTTGGCGGGATTGAATCCACTCTGGCAGCGACTACACGATAAACGTGTTTGCCAGCTGGCACAACACGTATATTTGGACGAGTCAAAACTTACTACCCAGCCCGCCGCTTGGCCTGCATTTGGAAACAGGGCTCGCCCGTAATCTGGATTACCGTTACTATCGTGCCGCTGGGTTAGGATCCTTGACGAGAGGATCCCCCTCCCCTCTTCTCCTCCGCGCTGTCGATCATGATTCGCGACTTCCGAGTACAGTTGGACGTCTTTCGTGGGCCTCTCGACCTGCTGCTTTATCTGGCCCGCAAGCAAGAGCTGGATCTCATTGAGATTCCCATCAGCCTGGTGACCGGGCAGTTTCTTGAGTACCTGGACGTCCTACAGGAACTTGATATCAACGGCGTCGGCGAATTTGTGGAACTGGCCAGCCTGCTGATGGAGATGAAGTCACGGCTGGTGTTACCGACAGTGGAGGTCGAGGAGGAGTCGATTGATGATCCTCGCGAGGAACTGGTGGAGCGGCTGCTGGAGTACAAGAAATATCGTGATGCGGCCGTCATCCTCGATGAACAGAGCCGTGCCTGGCAAGACCGCTGCCAGCGAGTCGCCAACGATCTGCCACCGCGCCAGATCGATATCGCGGAGCAGCCGATTCACGAAGTTGAGTTGTGGGATCTGGTCAGCGCGATGGGTCGGATTCTGCGCGAAACCCAACAGCTGCAGCCTTCCAACATCGTCTATGACGAAACGCCGATCCATGTCTACATGACGCAGATCCACGAGCAGCTCTGCCAGCAGCCACGGCTTGCTTTCTCAGACCTGCTGCAGAGCGGTATGCACAAGTCGGCAATGATCGGTGTCTTCCTGGCCATCCTGGAGTTAATGCGGCATCACAACATGACTGCCAGGCAGGACTCGCCACATGCTGAAATCTGGATGACCTGCGGCGAGGGGTACTCCTTCGGTTCTCCGCCGACGGAATCGAGTGCCAGCGAATCGATGCCACGGCTGGCGGTTGAGACGGTTGACGACGAGCGTGACCCGGACGTCGACGAGGTCGACAGCTAGCTCGCCAGCTGGGCCAGTACGTAGGGGCCCTTGGGGATCACGGCGATACGGGCATCTTCACCGTATTCGGCCAGCGAACTGGCGACAGCCGATTCGACACTTTCGGCACTCTCGACGAACAGCCGGTTGATTGTCTCGGCGGGCAAGCCATCGCTGACCAGCTTGACGCGGGCCTTGCGACGCACCTTGGCCAGCTCTTCCAGTTGCCACTGGTCCATCACGAAGTAGTCACTGTTGATGATCCGGTCGACGAATGATTCGAGGTCCGAGTTTTCCTCGAACAGCTGCTGGAATTGCGGGCTGCCGATTCCCTCGGTCATGCTGGCAGCCATGATGATCGTGCCACCTTCCTTGACGATTGGCAGGGCTCCAGTGAGTCCCTTGACTGCCTGGTAGAACGTTGTATCGAGCGGATAGCCGGCACAGCTGGTGACGACAATATCGACCGGCTCAGGCAGGCTATCGACCACGACCTGGCGGCTAAACTCAACTCCTTCGAGGAAGGCCTGTTCCATGTCCCCCGCCACGAACTTGAGCGGCCGGCGTTGAGAATCGATCACGACGTTGACAATAAAGTCACAGCCGGTGTGCCGGCCGATCCAGGTACTTTCCTCGTGTACCGGGTTGCCCTCCAGAACTCCGCAATCGGCGCGAGGGTCTTCCAGGAAGGAGGGGCCGTGCCAGACGCGGATTGTCTCCAGCGCGGCAATTCCAGGGCAGATCAACTTGCGCCCGCCTGAGAAGCCAGCCATCAAATGCGGTTCGATCAAGCCGGTGGTGATTTTCAGGTCAGCGTCGACGTAACGCGAATCGATCCAGATCGGTACACCGCGAGGGCTTTCGCCGAGGTAGGAATGTTCGTCGAGTTGCTGGCCGTGGTGATCCTCGATGCGATACCTGGCCGCGATCTGGGGCCCCACGATTTCCACGATCTCCTCTGCCGTGCTGGGACGATGCAGTCCGGTGGCGACCAGCAGAGTGATCTTGTCAGCGGGTATACCCGCCTGCTGAAGGGTCTCTAGCAGCGGCGTCAGAATCAGCTGATTCGGCACCGGCCGGGTGATGTCACAGATCACGATACAGGCATCGCTGCGTCCACGTGCCAGTTCGGCGAGTGAGCCAGTTCCGGTGGGCTGACGGATCAGGTCACGGACAGCGGCCTGTGGGTTAGCAAGTGGCGGGGCCTGCTTGTAGGCAAGAGATCGGACAACACGGTCGTCAGGCAATTCCACATCCAGCCCGTCGCGACCGTATTCCAAATGCACTCGCATCAGGACTCGCCGCCGCCTGCACCGTCTGCGGATGCGCCATCACCAGCATCGGCTGCTGTATCCAGTTCGCCGCCTTCGAGTGCCTCGTCTTCTTCGACTTTGGCCTTCTTCTTGCGTTTCAGCTCGAGCTTTTCGACGCGAACTTTGGCGAGTCCAAAGACAGAATCGCCGTCCTGCCAACGGTCCGATTCCTTCAGCTTTTCCAGCCGTTCAATTCGTTTCAGCACGTTTCGGTTCTTAAGGCCGCCGGAACGTATCTTCAGGCTTTTGTCAATCGTCATGTCGTACTGCCCGCTAAGCAGGTGAGGGAAAGTCGCTGATGTTGTCGAATTTGTCAGTATAGGCCAGCATCTGGCAGACGGTCAACGGGCGGCACAACTGCCCGGCTGACTGCCTCTTATTCTTCTTCAGACTGGCACTTGGAAATTGCCTTGAGGAACTCATTGACAGTAGCAAAACGGTTGTCAGCGTCCGCCTCCATGCACTTCATGATGGCAGCGGCGAGCTTCTTATTAAGGCCGGGGCAGTGAGTCAGCAGATTCTCGGGCGTCTCGGTGTCGTGTGCCAGGGCTGCCATCCCGGTAGTGTCGGTCTTGGGCCAGGGGAGAGTGAAGCTACAGAGTTCATAACAGGTGACACCGAAGGCAAAGATATCCAGGCGGTGGTCTGTCCACTTTCGCCGCACCACTTCGGGTGCCATGTAGAGAGGCGTTCCGGTGCGATTGCCGGGCTGGTGGAAGGCATGCCTGTCGGGCAGGGTGAGCCCGAAATCGAACAACGTGACCGCATCCAGTTCGGAGTTGCAAATGAAATTGCGGGGGCAGATGTCGCGATGGATAAAACCGGCATCGTGCATCCCCTGCAGCGCCTCCGCCATCTGGCGGATCATGTTAAGCCGCTTGCCGGCCAGCTGCTGGTCGTTCTCGTAAATCAGGATATGCAACCCGGGTCCCTCGAGAAACTCCATCATGATGTAGGAGTCTTTCCTACGCGTCAGCCCATGCTCGTAAGTGGTCACCACATGGGGATGGTCGATGGAGAGCCCGATCTTTCCTTCACTCGGTTTCTTCAGCGCACGAAAGCGACTTTCAAACAGCTTTGTCTTGTCCGAGTCGGCAACTTTGACTCCCACCAGGCGTTCCGTTTCCCGGTCGCGGGCCATGAAAAAATTGGACATCGAGCCCGAAACGGCTGTCCGCAGGATGTCAAAACGCCGCTCAATGTCGACACCGGTACGGTAGCTGGTGTCGCGTTTCGACTTTGACTTGAAGCGGTCCAGCAGTCCCATGTCAGTGGTCCATCCGGGCGGAAGAGGATTCCAGGGTTTTACTTGCCGCAGTAGTCAATTGTGCGAGCAATTTCACTTTTCAGCTTGCTGCGCGACACGATCCGGTCGACAAAGCCATGCTCCAAGAGGAACTCGCTGGTCTGGAAGCCCTCGGGCAGTTCGATCTGGATTGTCGCCTTGATGGTTCGCGGGCCGGCAAACCCGATCAGGGCTTCGGGCTCAGCGAAAACAATGTCGCCCAGCGAAGCGAAGCTGGCTGCCACGCCACCCATCGTGGGGTTGGTGAGTACGGAGATGAAGAGGCCGTCGGCCTTGTCGTATTTAGCCAGTGCAGCGGAGACCTTGGCCATCTGCATTAACGAGAGGATTCCCTCGTGCATCCTGGCACCGCCGCCAGATCCGCTGATGATGATCAACGGTAACTCCTCGCTCGTCGCTCGCTCGATCAAGCGGGTCAGTCGTTCGCCGACCACCGAGCCCATGCTTCCCATGATGAAAGCAGAATCGGTAACTCCGAGGGCAACGCGACGGGCGCGAATCATACCGCATCCTGTGATCGCCGCATCATGCAGCCCGGTTCGCTTCTGTTCAGAGACCAGCCGTTCAGAGTACTTCTTGCGGTCCTCGAACTGGAGTGGATCGGTGGGCATCAGGTTTCCATCCCACTCCTCAAAGGTGCCACTGTCGAGTACCTGGGCGATACGATCCTTGCCTGAGACGTAAAAGTGATGGTCGCAGTCGGGGCAACAACTCATCTGTTCAAGCGCGGTCTTCCAATAGATCGTGTTCTCGCAACGGGGGCAGCGTTGCCAGAGTCCTTCTGGGACACCACGCTTTGGTCGTTTTGCCGTGCCTGCCATGCTGCTATCGTCCAACGGCCCGAGGGTCGATTCACTACCCGCTGATCTGCTCTTGATCGCCACGTTTTTGCGCTGCTTGATCGTACACTGTTGTTTTATGCCGAGAAACTGTTTTGAGGAATAGCAGGCCCAAGGGAGCAGTAGGGGGCCACAGCCTGTCACACGTCGGCCGCCTGCTGAAGTGCCCCGATTGCCTGCTGATAGTCGTTTTGGCCGAAAATAGCTGAACCGACGACCATCCAATGTGCTCCAGCGGCGCCACACGCGCCAATTGTCTGCTGGTCGATTCCACCGTCCACTTCCAGGATCCAGTTGCCATCACTGCGGGCAGCCAGGGTCTTGAGCTTGTCGAGGGCGACCGGCTGGAAGGACTGGCCCCCAAATCCAGCTGGTACGCTCATCACCAGGACCAGGTCGGCCAGTGCCAGAGCTGGCTCAAGCAGCGCCAGATCGGTTGCCGGATTGATCGCCACACCGGCCCCCATCCCGTGATCATGGATTTGCTGGAGTACAGTCTCGATCGACTCGCAGGCTTCCGCATGGACCGTGAGGATGTCGGCGCCCGCCTCAGCAAAGGCCTGCACATAACGCTCCGGCTGTTCGATCATCAAGTGCACATCGAGTGGCATCTCGGTGAGCTCCCGCAGCGATCGGCAGATCGGCATGCCGTATGTCAGGTTGGGGACGAAATGACCGTCCATAACATCGAGATGAAGGGCAGTTACTCCAGCGGCCGCCAGCTGCTCGACCTCCTGGGAGAGCCGGGCAAAGTCGCAGCGCAGGAGTGATGGCAGAATCAGCGGCCCCTGGCCCAGCGATTCAATACAGTCGCGTCCCCGCATCAGTCAACTCCCTCAGTTCATCGGTTCCAGGTCATGGGCACGGGGCAGGTCGGCCAGCGTTTCCAGTCCAAACAGGGAAAGAAAACGATCAGCAGTATAGTAGCGTGGCTTGTCCTGTTTTTTCTCAGCCAGCTCGACTCGCAGGATCTGGCGTCGCACCAGTTGCAGGAGCACGGCGCTGCTGGATCGATCCCGCAACCTGTCGACTTGCTCGCGAGTTGTTCCCTGGTGGTAAGCGACGATTGCCATCACGTCGACGGCTGCCTGCGAGAGCTTCTGCTGTTTCACCTTGCGGTAGAACTTCTCTCGCAGGTAGAGCATTTCGGGCCGCAGTTCCAGCAGGTAACCATCCTCCTGCTGCAGAATCGTGTAAGGGGCTCCAGCCTGCTGGTAGAGGTCATTCAGCTGGTTGACGAGCTCCAGCAGCTGATCGGCAGACACTCCACGGACGATGCGGGTCACCTGGGCCGGCATCAATGGCTGGTTTTCGGGATGGCCAACAAACAGCATCGCTTCGAGGATAGCCCGGGGTGAGACTTCAACGTCCGGCTCGAGTTGCTGCAGTGGGGGCCTGGCTGGCTGGCTGGCGACGGCAGTCCGATCACTGGCTGCTGGCCCAGCCTGCTCAGACAACAGCTCCGCATAGACGCTCGTCAAGCTGTCGAGTGAGACTTCCTTGTCCGGCTGCTGCTCATCATGAGCGGACGAATCGGCGGCGGGAGATCTCGCCTGCTGGTTATCGGAGGGTATTTCCGGGCTCGTCATGCGGCAAATATAGAAGCAGCATGCCGACCGCGGCAAGGTTAATTAGCTGGCCCAGGGGCCAGGCGGATGGTGAGTTGAGCTGCGATCAGCGGGATCATGTCCGCTGGAATCCAGGCTTACTGGCCTGACCGCTTTTCGACTTCGGATTTCATGAAAGCCAGGGCATCGCGAGCCAGCTGTTCTTCGCTCTCATACATCCGCCGCCAGATCTTGGTCGCAGCGACCAGTTCCGGTAGAGCCAGCCCGAAAGCCTCAACGACCATCCAGCCGTCGTAGCCGATCTCGTTGAGCGTATCGAAGTTTTCTGCCCAACGGACATTGCCGGTCCCCGGCGTACTGCGGTCATTCTCCGAGATGTGGACATGACAGAGGACGTCGGCACAGCCACGAATGGCTGCTGCGATATCCTTCTCTTCGATGTTGGAGTGAAAGGTGTCGTACATCATCCGGCAGCGAGGATGGTCAACCTCACGGGCGAAGCGTGACGAATCGGCGTGGGTATTGAGCAGGTAGGTCTCAAAGCGGTTGAGGCACTCCACGGCTAGCGTGACTTTCATCTGGCCGGCATGTTCGGCCACCTGCCGCATACTATCAACTCCCCAGTTCCATTCGTCCTGGCTTGGACCCTGGCCGCTGAAAATGCCAATTGCCGAGTGGTAGGGTCCGACCAGGGTGGTCGCTCCGAGGGCAGCACAACAGTCCACCACCTGGCAGGTTGCCGCCACGCCACGGGCCCGGTTATCGGGATCGGGCGAAATGGGATTGTCTTCTTCGTTACGGACCGTGACCGCAGTCCGTTCCAGGCCGAGATCGTCCAGCCGCTGACCCCAGGCAGAATAGTCCAGCTCGGTGTTGAAGATGGGCACTTCCACGCCGTCGTAGCCCATCTCCTTGAGTTGTTCCAGGACGGGAAGAATTTCATCATTCAACTCGCCACTCCACAGCAACAGGTTCATACCGTACTTCACAAGCGGACTCCTATTCTCTTTCAATCAACGCGGCTACCGGTCTCGGCAGGCTCGCTCAAAAGCTGATCCGCCCGCTCGGCCACACAGGGTCGCAAGCGAGCAAGCACCTCCACGGCCGTGCCAGGTAACTCCTCGACGCCGACTCGCTTAAGTACCTGATTAATCCGTTCCAGCAGTGTGCCATCCTCAAGATAGTCATACAAGAACCGCAGCTGACAAAAACCTTCCACCAGCCTGGCCAGTCCATCGACAGGCTGGCCGGTAATACGCTGCACAACCGCTTGCACCAGTCCTGGTGAAGCAGACTGCATCGCCAGGTAGTAATCATCCAGCAGGGCTGGCTGCCGCCTGGCGAGTTCTGCATCCAGCAGAAGTTCGACGACGATATGCCCGAGGAAACGTCGCCGCAGGCGATCCTCATCGCCCAGCAGCTCTCGCCATTGGTAAGTCGCCATCAATGTGAGCTCAATGAATGATTCACTACGATGAAACCAGCCGTCGTCGTGATGGTGCTGGAGGATGCCGGCAGCCAGCTCACGGACATCCTTGTCGGAATCCTCCAGCAGGGGGCGAGTTGCCTTGGGCCGGGCCTTGATTCGCCGGTTGACTACGTTCAGCCAATCGGGGATTGCTGTGCCAGCCAGGAAACTGGGCCGATCGAGATATCGTCGGCCATGTGCAAGGTAGTTCATATACGCTGAGAACTTCCAGGCTGGAGGAGACCTGCGTGATGCGAGCCACTAACAACGAGCTACGGACTTCCGCTGCTCAGACACTCGTCCAGCTTCCGCTGTCCGCGGACTCGAGGATGGCGTCGCAGACTTTCTGGGTCTCCAGTGCATCACGGAAGGTCGGCGATGCCGGCTGGCCGCTGGCGAGTCCTGTCAGGAAGTCGGCGACCTGGTGCACGAAAGTATGCTCGTAGCCAATCTGCAGGCCGGGAACCCACCAGTGATCCATGTAGGGCATATCGCTATCGGTGACATGGACTGACCGCCAGCCGCGGACGAGGGAATCGTCAGCATGGTCGAAGTACTCGAGTCGATGCAGGTCATGCAGATCCCACTTCAGAGACGCCTTCTCACCGTTGATTTCCAGTGTGTAAAGTGCCTTGTGGCCACGGGCATAGCGAGTTGATTCGAAGGTGGCGAGCGAGCCATTACTGAAGCGAGCGAGGAAGGCACAGGCATCGTCAATCTTGACGTCTTGCACTTCCCCTGTCTCGGTATGCGTCCGCTGCTTGATAAACGTCTCGGTCATGGCGGTGACCTGGTCAATGCCGCCATTGAGCCAGAGAGCGGTGTCAATACAGTGGGCCAGCAGGTCACCGGTCACGCCACTTCCTGCCGCCGCTGCGTCCAGCCGCCAGAGCCCCTCGCCACCCTGCGGCAGCTCTGCCGAAATCGTCCAGTCCTGCAGGAAGACGGCGCGATAGTGGAAGATCCGACCCAGTCGACCCTCGTCAATCAGCTGCTTGGCCAGCGTGACGGCGGGCACGCGACGATAGTTGTACCAGACCATGTTTTCGACACCCGCCTGCTCAACCGCCTGGCACATCTCCTCGCCCTCGGCGGTGTTCATGGAAAGCGGTTTTTCACAGAGCACGATCTTGCCAGCCTCGGCCGCAGCGATGGCGATCTCGCGATGCAGGTTGTTCGGTACACAGATATCGACGGCGTCGATATCTTCGCGAGCCAGCAGAGCGTGCCAGTCGGTCTCGATCGATTCGTATCCCCAGGTGTCGGCAAACTTCTGCACGGCATCCGCGTTACGAGCACAGGCGGCCTTAAGCACGGGCCGGTACTCGAGCTCGAAGAAGTTGTTGACCTTACAGTAGGCATTGGAATGTGCGCGGCCCATGAAGCCGTAACCGATCATGCCAATATTGAGTGGCTTTGCCATGTCTCTGGTCTCTTTCTCGAATGAATCGTGTGGGTCCTGCAGGCTACTGGTCAATTCCAGCCGTGAACGTCGCGAACGTCGATCATCGCAGCCAGGATGGTGTTCCAGGTTTCCGGCATTTCAAGCGTTTGATTGGGGAACATGCAGCCATCCCAGCAGATGTGATTGATGCCCCGCGAGGTTGCGTCACGCAGCCAGTATTCGGCAGTTGCCGTGATATCCAGCTTGCCGTTGGGGTCGTCTGCCAGGCAATGGCGGCCTGTCTTGTCATGCGCGCCGGCACCATGCACCGTGCCGTCGTTCTGAGCAACATGAAAGTCAATCGTCCAGGGCCTCAACTTGTCGGTTAGCGTCGTGTAGGCCGCGTCAAACTCGTCCTGCGAGTAGCCATCCTCGAGCAAGGCATGCTCGGCAGCGTTGCAACCCATCAGGTACAGGTAGGTATGGGCCTGGTCGGCCTGGAAACCGAACGAACCAGGCATCCCGACTCCCTCCAGCACATCCAGCATGTCCTTCCAGCTATGCATCCCGGCCCAGCAGATTTCGCCTTCGGCGGCCAATCGCTCGCCGTGATCGGCAGCAATCCTGGTGGCCTGCTGGAAGGTATCGACGATACGTGCTGTGCCGGCAGCAGGATCTTCGCGCCAGGTGTCGACACCAAACTCGGCTGAATCAACACGGATCACGCCACCGTTGCGGATGCCGATATCATTAAAGACGGCTGCGATCCGGCAGGCTTTCTCAATAGCCAGCAGGAACTTCTGCTGTTGCTCGTCATCCCCCATCGCCGAGTCGCCAACGGTGCCGGGCCAGATCGGTGCGACCAGCGACCCCACCACCAGATCATGACTGGCGATCAGGTCGGCAATCTGCTTGAGCTCATCGTCGCTGGCATCCGGGTCCGTGTGGGGGTGGAAGAGGAAGTAATCAACGCCTTCAAATTTCTGGCCGTTGACTTCGGCGGCGGCGGTTAACTCGAGCATCCGCTGGAGGCTGATCGGCGGCTCCTGACCTTCATCGTCACCCTTGCCGACAAGTCCTGGCCACATCGCATTATGGAGTTTTGGAAAGGCGTTGCTCATGAATCTATCGTTCCTTACTTCAACACGTGCCAGTTGATTGCTTCATTGGAATGGGTTTTCAGCTCCGGCTCGCTGCAGCTCAGGCGTCCTTGTAGGCACCCATGGCTGGCAGGTTGTCGTGCACATCCGGGCCAAAGTATCGCAAGCCGACCAGCGGCTCAGATCCGCTGTTCTCAATCTCAACTCCTGCCGTGGCCGCCTCGTAACTGATGAACACTTCGTCCTCGGTCTGCTGCCCGAAGCGAATCAGGGCAGGCGTCTGTAACGCCAGGTTTCCGATCCGGCCCTTGCCCTGGGTGGTAATCCAGCTGCTGGCACCGGGATCCTGCAGCGTGCAGCGTGCGCCAGGCTCGATCGTCAACTCCTTGGCACTAAACAGCTGAGCTGAATCCACCGTGCCATACACAATCCAGCGATCGGTGTAGCCTTCGCCACTGCGGTCGCTGTCCACGATCGGTTCCAGGTAGTTGTTGTCCTTGAAGTTGGGATCGACGTTCTTGTCCCAGTCCAGCTGGTCAATGATAAAGTCCAGGTCCTGGTGCTTGTCGGCAGGCATATCCTTGACGAGCAGCGACCAGGGGACCTCACGGCCTTCAACCAGCGACTGGAACATGCCGAACACGTCACTGCCCCACTGGGGCTCGTATGTACAGAGTGATCCGGGTGCATGGAGCACGCCGGGGGGGATCAACCAGCCGCTGCCGCGTTTCAGACGGTACGCTTTCGAGAGGTCGAGGATCCCGTTGTCGCCACGACTCCAGTTCTCCAGGCAGCTGCGGATCTGGTCCCTGGTGGTGCCTGGCTCGAGTCCCATGAAGGTGTAGCAAAAGTTGTTGTCGACATTGTTGTACTGCGGCGGGAAGTAGTAGCTCTCCGGCTTTCCCTCCTGGCCCACCAGCTCGGCATCTTTAAAGCCCTGGTGCATGTGGTGCGGGATCGGTCCCATGTTGTCAAAAAATTTGGAATAGATAGGCCAGCGGTTGTACTTCTCCCAGATCGCCGGGCCGATCAGACGTGTGCCCGCTTCGGCAACTGCATCCTTGAGCGTGAATTGCTGGTCCTCGAAACTGACAAAACTCAGTCCCTCGTGCCAGACGCGGCCCTCGTTGGCCGCTTCAGTCGTGCTCCCGAACCAGCGCTCATCAATCCCGCCGCGCTCCGCTCCGTATGCATAAAGATCACTGGTGTGCAGCTTGAGTCGCCGTCCGGGGTGAAGAAAGCTACGGGGAACCCAGGTCGGAGTAAGTCGCAGCAGGCCGTCACCAGCAGCCAGCGCCCGCTCCAGGATGGCCGCTACATTGTCCGTGGACAGGAGATTTTCTGGCATGGTGTGCTCGACTGGAATCGCTCGCATGGATGTTCCCTGCGAGGGTCATCAGGCACACCTCGCAGCCCCGAATGGGGAGTCTGTTTTAAGCGGTTTAACAGGTGCTCGCAAGACAACGAGAGTTGTTTTTCGGCTTCTCTCAGAGCGCTGGCAATGTCCGGCAGAAAGCCTTACATTTGGCAATAGGGCTCAGTTTTTTCCGACAAGTCAGACACGCTATAAAGGCAGACGATGGCCGATCATTCATGGATCCTTACCGATGTCGCCAGTGGCACTTATGTCGATCAGCTGGAACTCAGCCGACGTGATGTCAAAGGAGCGCCAGGCAGCTTCAAGATCAACAAGACGAGGCTGCGGGGCGGGCTCCAGGACGGAGTGGACCTGCTGCACATCGATAACGGCCGTGTTGCCGTCGACCTGCTGCCAACCCGCGGGATGAGTCTCTGGCGAGCGACCATTGACGGCCAGACGATCGGCTGGGATTCGCCCGTCGCTGGACCGGTACACCCAGGGTTTGTCGACCTTGGCGAACCAAGCGGCTTGGGATGGCTGGATGGCTTCGATGAAATGATGGTCCGCTGTGGCCTGGAAAGTAACGGGGCGCCCGAGTTTGCTGAAAACGGCCAACTGGTCTACCCGCTGCATGGCAGGCTCGGCAATCGGCCAGCCCAGCACGTTGCCGTTGAGGTCGATAGCGATGAGGAGATGATCACCGTCCGCAGCGTCGTCAAGGAAACCCGCTTCCACTTTTTCAAAGTGCAGCTGGTGACCGAATTCAGGATGCGATACGGCGAACCTGCTTTTCATATCCATGATCGCGCCATCAACCTGTCTGCCAGCCCGGCCGAAGTTCAGCTGCTGTACCATGCCAACTTTGGCCAGCCGCTACTGGATGGGGGAGCTCGCGTTGTGGCGCCGCTCAAGACCGTTGTGCCGAGAAATGAACACGCAGCCAGTGGTATCGACACCTGGAACAGCTACACGGCAGCCGAGGCCGGCTTCGAAGAACAGGTCTACTTTCTGCAACTGCTGGCTGATGCCGACGGCTATACCCGCATGATGCTCAAGAACGCTCACAGCACACGAGGTATGAGCATGCGATACAAGACCGACACCCTCCCCTGCTTCAGCGTCTGGAAGAATACCACGGCCCAGGAAGATGGCTCAGTAACTGGACTCGAGCCAGGCACCAATTATCCCAATACCCGTGGCTATGAAGGTCAGCAGGGTCGGACTGCCAAACTCGAACCACTGGGCAGCGTCGATTTTGAGCTGAGCATGTCATTCCAGCAGAGCGAGGCGGATGTGGCAGGTGTCGAGGACGTGATCTCGCAACTGCAGGGCAACACCGAACCGGAGATCTTCCGCGAACCACAACCGGGCTGGTGTGAAGACGCCAGCGGTTGATGGTCAGAAGCCAAGAGTCCGTGCTTGCCGCTCAGCTTGTCTCGGCTCGTCCCATGCCAGGGCTGCTGGCGGCGAGACTGTCTGGGTCGTCCGCGACTGGCCGCAGCTGAGACCTAGCCGGCAGAGCGGCTTTTCAGATGGTAGATCGCCAGGTGACTTCCGTCCGGGCCCTTGTACTCCCTGACGGTGAAGATTCCCTCCACCGCGATCGGGCGGACCGTGTAGGCAATCGACTTGCCTGCGTCCATCTGGACAACCATACAGTCGAAGAGGGCTGCCTTGGGACCAAAGCAACATTCCTTGTTATCGCGGACCAGTATGAACTGGGTGATTCCTTCCTGCTTGAAACTCGGCAGGATGTAGCCACGCACCTTGATCAGTGCGCCATCAAGCTGCTCGATTGTCTCGGGCAACATGTTTCGCTTGAAGGCCTGGCCCTTCTTGATATCGAATTTCACATCGTCGAAGGTGATCGTCTTGAGTCGTAGTGTGGCGGCCTGCTGGGCAGAAAGCGTGACGGCTGCCGAGAGCAGCATCACGAGTGCCAGGCTGAGCGGGTGTCTGGATGGACGGATCGTCTGAGTCGATTGAGCCATGGTGCCGGTCCCATCTCGGTTTCAACTGGTTGAGGGCGGAAGCCCCTAATTCTACTTTAACCCCACCGCATGCAACTTGTAGTAACCACCTTGCAGCTGTTTGCCACTGGATAGTTGTCCCACCGCGACGTGCTGCATATCCGAAAGGGTGAATTCACCCCACAGCTTTCGCTTCCTCATACTGTATTCGATTCGCAGCGGCTCGGCCAATGTGACTTCTATCATATCCGTGATCTCGGGCTGTCCGCCGAAACAGCAGGTTTTCATGTCCGGCACCAGCACAAAGCTCTTGACCTCTCCAAACGTCGAAACACCAGGATGCACATAGCCCTTGATAAAGACCTGCTTGCCGTTCTGGAGCATGGCGAAAGGTGGCACGGGGCTGGCTGAGCGGTCCGAGTCGGGCTGCAGTTGATGGAAGCCGATACGTTCGAAACCGTCGGGTACCTCGGTCATGTACTCGTAAATGTGCAGGCCGGTACCCCCCACGGCTGTAGTCGTCGCCAGCACGAGTGCGCAGGTGGCAATTCCAAGGCCGCCCAACTCGTCCGGAAACCGACGCAGCTTGGCGAGCGAGATCACGCCGAAGATCACTGCCGCGGCAGCCACCATCAGCATCGATGGTACCCACCAGCCGGTTTCGCCAAGCAGGGCCAGGACAAGAGCGGTGACTGCGGTCTTGCTGACTGCCCGATAAGAATCCTGCATCCGCTCACGCTCACTATGGTCAGTGAAGCCACTCAGACCCTCTGATTCGTGAACGGACTGGGAGGACTTGGCAGACATGATAGACCGTGCAGGACGAGGTTCTGGGAACGGGCCGGGCCGGTGAATTCAGCGACGGCTGGCAGCCAGGCTGGCTCTGTCAGCGGCCAGCGAGTTAATCCCGGTGACTGGGGCCGATCAGGATCAGCCACTGCATCAGGAACAAGCCGCCCGCAACTAACCAAGGTACGAGCAGTGCCAGCGAGGAGTTCACTGGAATCTGCAGGTTGGTGTCATTCTGATTGGCGGCAGAAGTGGCTGAGCGGCTGGCGCGCGTGGCGACTCGACCAGCATTGCCCGTTGCTCGACGCGGTGCGGGCCGAGCGGCAACGAACAGGTCTTCATCCTCTTGTCCGTTGTACGATGTCTTGGGCGACACGGCCTCTGTCTTGCCCGGTGAACCATCGGCAGGTCCGAAGGGGAAGAACGTATTGGCCCGCTTGACCGCAGCCGGATCGACCTTTTCAAGTTCCTTGATACGCTGCTTGGCGAGCGGCAGTGGACACTGACGCAGGTAGTTGATCACGGGGACTCGGACCCAGCTGGTCTTCTCGTCGGCGTCCTTGAACAGCTTGACCAGCCGTTCAACTTGCGTCCAGTCTTCCCAGCGAGCCAGGTCGGGGATCACCAGGTCAGCCAGTTCAGGTCGGTCCAGCATGTGTCGCATCGACTTGAGAATCCGCTCCCTCGAAACGATATCTGATTCAGTGCCGTGGAATCGCAACGCCATGATGGCTGCGTAGGTGTCCGCATACTCGGACTTCTTGTTCTTGATGAACAGGCTTTCGACCAGTGGCATGCCGGCCTCGCCCTTGAGTGTCAGGTAGCAGGCAACCAGTGCATCGAGGCCAGCTCGCAGGCGCCGATCCTTCGACTTCATCATCGTCTCAAGCATCGGGATATCAGCGTCCGTGCCGCAGACTCCGAGCATCGTCAAGTAGAGTCGACGGCGACTGGCAGGCACGTCGGGATTGCGGATCCAGCTCGTCAGTTGAGCATGGTCCATGTTGTCTCGCAGGTTCTTGACCGCGGTGTAGGGTGCGCTGGCAAACTCGTCGTAAGCGTCGGCAGCCAGCATCTCGTCGTCGTTCTCCAGGAAGCCCTGGAAGAAGTCCAATCGCTTGGTCGGGTCACGCGGCAGCTTGACAACCTGCTTGATGTAGACCTGAGCAGCTTCACTCAGCTGCAAGGGTGTCGACCACATCAACTTGGGTGGATCGACGCCCATCACCAGGAAAACGGACCCGATCTTGCCGTTGCCAAAGTAGATTGTCTGAACCTGCTGGCCGATCTCGAGGTGCTCGCTGCCCTTGATGACCTCGGTGATCTCGAACGTCGCCTTGGGTACTTCCTTGGTGGGATCCGTACGGTCGGCCGCCTTGACTGATGGCGGAAGCTTGACCAGACGAGCATAGACGACGGCGTCCATCGAGGTGATCTCCTCGTTGAATGTCGCAGTGGTCACACTACAAAAGGGACAGCCCCTGGCAGCGCGACTTGAACTCGTCAACAGGCAGGCCAGGAGCATGCTGCTGAGAATGGTCATCTGCCGTGCCATGTGGTATTTCCTCAATCGAACCTGCTGGCAAAACTCTCCGAAAAAAGCTGCCGAAACTACATTCCTATTGTTATCGACGTACCGTATTAAGGCCAGCATCGAAAAACAGCTTTTTCAGCCCTTTTCAGCCCTCCAATGTAGCCGATTCAAATCGCCGCTGGCAACGTAGATTTTACGCATTCGCCGTAAAACCTCAGGCAATACGCCTATTTTCCAAGCGATTTGGCAACGTCGGTGCGGTAGGCCGCAATTGCCGGTATTAATCCCACCACAATCGCCAGGCAGATCAACAGCGGTACCAGTAATAGTTCCAGCGAGATTGGCAGCCAGTCGGCGATTGGTGGCGCGAACTGGAAGAAGCCAATCGTGACGCCGGTACGAGCTTCGACCCAAAGCGCGCTGGCCATTGTCACCAGGCCGTGACCCAGCAACCAGCCAATCGCTCCACCGACCACCGATAGAATCATCGACTCCAGCAGAATGATCCAGAGGACCGTGCTGCGACCGGCCCCCAGTGCCCGCAGGACAGCAATTTCCTGGCGGCGGTCGTTCATCGAGTTGTAGATGCTGACCAGGATGCTGATACCCGAGACCACGCAGATCATCAAGGTAATGACCAGCAACAGGATCAGCACGGGACCAATGAAGGTCCCGAAGAACTTGTGGATTTCCTGAATCGGGTAGACCGCCTGGGCCACCGAACCCTCATTAATCTCGTTAGGCAGCGTGACTGCGAACAGTTGGGAGATGGGATCGTCACCACCGACACGCAAGAGGATGGCTGTCACCTCCCGCTGCTCAATCGGCAACGGCGTGCGGATGTCAAACTCTCCAGCCCCGGCTGCCAGATCCTCATCGGCCGGCTCAACTAGTTGATTCTCTCGTTCATCCTCGGGAGTCTCTTCTACCGGCTTGGCATGGTCCGCCATCAGGTAGAAACCATCCATGTTGACGAACACGGCTCGATCGTTCGGTGTTCCGGTGGGGGCCAGGATGCCGACGACGGTGAACGGTTCGTTGTGTATGTGGCCGTCGACCGCACCATGCCGCGGATTGATCTTGTCGCCCACTGAGACATTCGCCTGGCGGGCCACGATCGAACCAACCACTGCCTCAAAATAACCGTTGGTCTGGTCGAAGGCTTTGAAGTTGCGACCCTCAGAAAACTCGTAACTCTGGTCGGCACTGGGCCCGATTTTGAGTGTCCCGAACAGGTCAGGCGTGGTCCCGACGACCCGAAACGACTCGTAGTAGTCGCCCAGCAACAAGGGAATCGCTAGCTCAATATATGGCCCATATCGGCCATCCCGCTGGCCCGGATCCTGTTGTTCGGCCTGTTGCTGTAGCAGTTCCAGGGCGGCACCGGTCAGCAGTCCGGCAGAGCCACTGCCCGCTCCCAGCTCAGCCAGCTGCTGGGTTGCATCGGTCAACTCCCAGTGCAGCTGGTCTGCCTTGTTGGCGAGCGAATGCCGATAGTCGGCCTGCCGATCGGCCTGCTGCTTGAACTCAAGGTAGTAAGCGTAGGGAATATTCTCGATCGGCTGATCGAGGTAGTAGACCGAATTGAGCGTCAATTGGAGCTTGCCACCCTTCGGCCCGACGAGGATGTTGAAACCAAGTTGCTCGCCGACGCGGAACGAGTCCTGGACGACGCCATGAATCGTGATCACCGCGACCATCAGCGAGACGCCGAGCGCCATCGAGAAACAGGTCAACACCGAAGCCAGGCTTCGTTGCTTGATACTGCGCAGTGCTATGGCAAACAGGCTCATCGGTGCTCGTGATTTGTCAGGTGGTTTCTGTTGCAGTCGGTTCGGCGCCGGCGGACAACTCGTTGATCTCGTCCAGTTGGTCAACTCGATCAAACTGGCTGGCAACTTCTGTTGAATGAGTCACCATGATCAGGGAGATCTTCTCTTCCAGGGCAGTTTCACGAATCAGGTCGACGATCTTCTGCTGGTTGGCCGGATCAATATTGGCGGTCGGTTCGTCTGCCAGCAGCAAACGGGGGCGGTTGGCCAGGGCACGGGCAACAGCAACTCGCTGCTGCTCGCCGACCGACATGGCCGCTGGACGGTGGTGCAAGCGGTCCTTGAGGCCGACCCGCTCGAGCAAGATCCTGGCGCGGCCGCGATCGACCGCTTTACGGGCAAAGGTCATTCCCAGCAGGACGTTTTCAAGCGCTGTGAAAGCAGGCAGCAGGTTGAACGTCTGGAACACGTAACCCATCCAGGCAGCACGAAAACGGTCATAGGCCGGTTCGGAGAGCGTGCCGATCGACTTGTCCTGGAAAATAATCTGTCCTGAATCGAGTCGCGTGATGCCAGCGATCAAGTGCAGTAAGGTCGTCTTGCCGCCACCGCTGCGACCCACCAGTACCACCTGTTCACCTTCAGCCACGCTGAATTTCGGAATAGACAGGATCGGCAACTGTCTGCCACCAGGCAGCGGAAAAGACTTTTTGATGTCCAGGAGCTCAAGCATGGAAACCAGCGGTCAGGGGTCAGTGATTGGAACTCATGCATGGTATACGAAAATGGGCCAGCGTTGGGTCGGGCTGCCGCTGAACCTGGAACGACTGGGCAGCATCCGCTTAGCGCTGCCTGGCTGCGCGCTTCATATCCCGCTCGGTGCTCTGCTGCTTCAGCTTTTCCCGCTTGTCGTGCAATTGGCGACCCTTGCAGAGACCTATCTGGACCTTGGCGATGCCGCGCACATTGAAGTAGATCTTGAGTGGCACCAGCGTGAGTCCTTTCTCATGAGCCAGTCCTGCGAACTTCTTGATTTCTCGCTGGTGAAGTAGCAGCTTGCGTGGCCGCCGAGGATCATGGTTCCATTCGCTGGCCTGCAAGTACTGTGGAATGTCGCAGCCCACCAGCCAGACCTCGCCATCGCGAACCCGACCGTAGGCCTCCTCCAGTGAAACCTTGCCGTCGCGCAAGCTCTTGACCTCGCTGCCGACCAGCTGGATACCGCATTCCAGCGTGTCCAGCACGTTGAAGCGATGGCGTGCCTTGCGATTGCGACTCACGACACGCTGGCCCGGCGTGTCCGATTTCTTCTGTTTCTTGCCAGCCATCAGTCATTCCGACTCGAAGATGTCAGCATCCAGTCAACGCTCTCCACTATATCGGACACCGCCTGGTCTCGCCTAGCCAGTCTAATAGTCGGCTGTTAAAGTGGTCCGTCGATTGTCGGCCTGCAGGCAGGGTCGGCTTCAGCTGACGGGATCCAGAACCATGAAGCAACTTGGCTCTCCAGAGCTTGCAGAGCATGACGCAGGCAGCCTCTCGTTCCACTTGCTCGGAAGGCTGCCCTGGGAAGACTGTCAGCAGCTCCAAAGGCAGCTGGCGGAAGAAGCCGAACGTGCTGAAAAGGCTACCATCCTGCTGGCAGAACATACCCCCCACATCACGGTCGGCAGGCAGGGCTCGTGGGACGATATTCGCTACTCCGCTCGCCAGCTGCGCAGTCGTCAGCTCAAGGTCAGCTGGGTACGTCGCTCCGGCGGCACGATCCTGCATGGGCCAGGTCAACTGGCCATCCTGCCAGTCGTTCCACTGGGCTGGTGTGGCTGGGATCTCGCCAGGCTGGAGCTGCAAGTGCTGACAGGCATCCAGCATACACTCGTGGAACTGGGGTATCCCTCTGAGCTGCGGCCGGCCGAGCACGGACTCTGGGGTCGTAGTGGTCAACTGGTGGCCAGCGGACTCGATAACTGGCATAACGCCAGCCGTTTTGGTGCCTATCTGAATGTTAATCCCGAGATGCTGGACCACGGCTTTATCCATTCGGTCGGCAGACGCCGCGGCAGCCATCGCAGTCGTACGATGAGTTGCTTGCTAGCCGAACAACAGCGGCCTGTTAGAATGTCCAGCATTCGTTCAGCGCTGGTGGCCGGTCTGGCCGCTCAGCTGAAGATCACGGATTACCACCTGTTCACGGGACATCCCCAGCTCGAGCTCAAGGAACCAGGGTATGTCGGTTGAATTGCCGCTCATCGATGCTCCACAAGCTCGCCGCAGGCTGCCAGCCTGGATGCGGCGCGAGCTGCCTCGCGGGAATGCCGATCATTTTACAGCTCGCCTGCTGGATGAACTCGGCCTGGCCACGGTCTGTGACCATGCCCGCTGCCCAAATCGGGCGGAGTGTTACTCCCAACTGACTGCCACATTCATGATCCTTGGTGAGACCTGTACGCGTCCCTGCGGTTTCTGCAGCGTCAGCAGGGGACGGCCGCAGCCGCCCTCCGAGGATGAACCGCAGCGACTGGCAGAAGCTGTCACCCGGTTGGGCCTGAAACATGTCGTGATTACCTCGGTCACGCGGGATGACCTTGCTGATGGCGGTGCCGACCACTTTTACAAGTGTGTCGAAGCAGTACGGGCTCGATCCGCTGCCACGGTGGAACTGCTGACACCGGACTTCGTCGAAAATCGGGCTGCGGTCGAACGTGTGATCGAGGCTCAACCCGATGTCTTCAATCACAACACCGAGACAGTTCCCCGGCTGTACCGCCGCGTGCGTGGCCCCAAGTCCGACTATCGCTGGACACTGCACCTGCTGGAGTATGTCAAGCGTCAGGATCCGTCGATCAAGACCAAGAGTGGCTTGATGCTGGGGCTGGGCGAGTCGGAAGACGAGTTGCTCGACGTGCTGGCGGACCTCAGAGAGTATGGCGTTGATTTTCTCACGCTTGGCCAGTACCTGCAGCCGGGACCACAGTACCTGCCGGTTGTCGAGTACATTCGGCCTGAACGCTTCGATCAGCTGGGCGAACTGGCTCGCCAGCTGGGTTTTGCCAAGGTCGCCAGCGGTCCTTTTGTCCGCAGCAGCTACCACGCCCGCGATATGGCGGAAAGTTAAGGGCGAGCGGTTAGAGGTTATGTCGCTCGAAACCTCGGGCCTCTAGCTCTCGACCAGTTGCAGCGTCCCCCAGAGGCTGGGATCGGACATGAAGGGATACTCGGGACCCAGGCTAAACGTCTGCCAGCCCAGTTCGCGATCGACTACGGCGTAGCTAAAACCGAGTCGCGGATGTTCCTGGTGGTCGAAGCCGGTCAGCGACTCGGCCCGCACCATGGCAGTCAGCTGGTAGCCTCCGCTGATTTCAGTGGCCACGATGGAGAGCCCTCCATGGGGGACGGGTCGCGGCTGTTCCTTGGCTCGCCCGATCGGCAACTGGGCTGCGACTGCTTCGAGGTTTCCCCCGCCTCCGCCAGACGGCAGGAATACAAACTGGTGACAGAAGCGACTGGCCCGGTGAATCGACTGAGTGTCCCGCGTGTTAATCCAGATCCGCAGCCCATCACTATCCTCGATCTTCTGCTCCCGGCACCAGCAGCTCTGCTGCTTGCCTGTCACCGTGAGGGTGAAGATCAACCCCGCTTCACTCCAGCCGGCCCGCAGGTCGGCGAATACCGGTCGACCCGACATTTCACCAAACGAATGGATGGCATGGTCATCAGGCAGAGTGATCAAGTCACCATTCCATGCCGACTGCTGCTGGCGACATGGCACGCTGAAGCGGAACAACATCGTTGGCTCGACCAGTTGTGATTCGGGTGCCGAACTCATCGGTCTATCTCCTAGTCAGCGACGAAGGGTGATTTTTCTGTACGAATGCGGCGGCTGGCTGCCAGGTGTTCTGCCAGGAAGCCGGGCAGATCGCCACGGTAGAGATCTTCCAGTGAGCGGAACTTGATCTGGATCAGTTCTCGCCCGGGGTCACTGCCATCGAAGGAGCGGTCATAACCGAGTTCGGCAATCCTGCCCAGCGTGGCACAGCCGCGGGGTCCGGATATGTGCAGGACGAGGTGTTCGATTTTCTTTGTCTGGATCGAGGACCAGGGCCGCTTGCCCTGCTTGTCATAGAGGTGGACCAGTTGCTTGTTATTCCAGAGGAACTGGCCCTCTGGCAGAACTTCCTGCAGTATCTGATGCAGTTCTTCCAGTAATTCGACAGGCCACTCGGCCCTGGCGCCGACGCGAAATCCCTTCCGCATGAAATGCCATTTTTGGCCAAGCGCTTTCCAGGGTGTCAGATCCTCGAGCGACTTGCTCGACTGGCCGGCGACCTTCTGGAAACCATCCACCGCCTCTTCGAGGAACTGCCAGAACTCGGGCTTGTCGATCTCATCCCAGCTATGGACCTTCAGCTCGATCTCCTGCCAGTGGCTGCGGTGGGCTCTGACCTTGGTGCGCGGCTGATTTCCGTAGACCGGCAGGTCGTCCATCTGGTTGAGCGATTGGAGGCCAAGTCGGGGGACCAGTTCCTCGCGTTTGAATGTTCCCCTGGCCACCCGAAACTTCATTTTCAGTAGCCAGGTTTCGGCGGTAAGGGCGTGGAAGAACCAGCCGATGCTCTTTTTTGTCGCCGCGATTTCAACCACGCTGCGTTTCCCATAGTCCGTCTCGCTGAACTTACCCAGTTGCTGAATGCGATCGATCACGGCAGCCAGGACCTGTCCGTCCCACTTGACCGCTCCACCACTGCGATCGACCCGCTGCTCGGTGTGCCAGCGTCGCCCGTTCAGTTCCCAGGGCATCCGTGCATCCTTACCGACATCCTTGATTTCCAGTTCCTCCTGCTGAGTCTCCGGCTGGCCTGCTGGCAGGTGGACGGAACGTTCCAGCAGAGGTCCTTCTGCCAGCAGCGGTGCCAGTGCTTTGCCAGTGTGGCTGGCTGGCTTGCCGTTACGGCGGCGAGCGACTGTTTCCGGCGTCCCCTCGGCGACAATCTGGCCCCCCTCCAGCCCCGCTTCGGGACCCATATCGATGACCCAGTCAGCGGTCTTGATTAAGTCCAGGTTGTGCTCGATCACGACCACTGTATTCCCCAGGTCGACCAGTCGATGGAGTACATCGAGCAGTTGCGCCAGGTCGTCAAAATGCAGACCGGTGGTGGGTTCGTCGAGCAGGTAGAGAGTCTGGCCGGTATCTGGCCGCGACAACTCGGCAGCCAGCTTCACTCGCTGCGCCTCGCCACCGGAGAGTGTCGGAGCTGGCTGGCCCAGCGTGAGGTAATCGAGGCCGACGTCACAGAGTGTCTGCAGGATGCGGCGAATCTTGGGAATAGTGTCGAACAGCTCAACGGCCTGCTGGCAGGTCATCTCCAGGACCTCGCTGATCGAATGATGCTTGTAGCTGACTGCCAGGGTTTCCTCGTTATAGCGACGGCCCTGGCAGGTTTCGCAGGTCACCCAGATGTCAGGCAGAAAGTGCATTTCGATGCACTTGCGACCGTGACCATCACAGTCATCGCAGCGGCCACCTGGCACATTAAAGCTGAAGCGGCGCGGAGAATATCCCCGCAGCTTGGAATCGGGAAGCTGTGCGAACAGGTCTCGGATCAGGTCCATTGCGCCGGTGTAGGTGGCGGGGTTGGAGGAAGGAGAATTGCCCAGTGGATTCTGGTCAACCCGGATGACCTTGTTGATCAATTCCAGCCCGACAATCTTCTCGTGTGGCCCTGCCACGCGACTGGCTCGATGCAATCGCCGCGCCAACTCGGCATACAGCACGCCGTCCACCAGTGAGCTCTTGCCACTGCCGCTGGGACCTGTCACCACGGTCAGTGTTCCCAATGGAATCTTGAGATCGACGTTGTCCAGGTTGTGATGGCGGGCTCCAATCAGGTCCAGCCACTGGCCTTGCCCACGGCTGACCGGACGACGGTTGGCTGGAATCGGGATGGCCTTCTTGCCGGTCAGGTAAGGGCCGGTCACCGATGTCGACGAGCGACAGATTTCAGGCACCGTTCCCTGTGCCACGATCTGGCCCCCATTGCGACCTGAACCGGGGCCGAAGTCACAAAGTTGGTCGCAGCCATTGATGATCTCTCGATCGTGCTCAACCACCAGTAAGGTATTGCCCAGGTCTCGCAGCTTGTAGAGTGCTCGCAGTAGCCGCTGGTTATCACGGGGATGCAGTCCGATGGTAGGTTCATCCAGCACGTAGAGGACTCCACAGAGCCCGCTCCCCAGTTGACTGGCCAGCCGAATTCGCTGCGCCTCGCCGTTGGAGAGAGTTGCTGCTGGTCGCTGCAAGGCGAGGTAGTGCAGCCCAATATCATTGAGGAACTCCAGCCGCTGCTTTATTTCTCGCAGCAGTTCCCCGGCGATCTTCTTTTCACGGCTGGAGAGTTTCCATTGCTTCACCACTTCCAGCAGCTCGGCCAGCGGCAGGCGGCAATACTGGTCAATCGTTCGCCCCTGGAAACGAACTGCCCCTGCATCGTCTCGCAGTCGGCCACCGCCGCAGCTGGAACACTCAACCTGGTCGACCAGGCTTTCGAGTCGCTGCCGCAGCGAGGGTGACAGGCGTGACGCTTCTTCCAGTGCCGGGTAGAGCCCCTTGAACTGGAATTGGAATGCACCCTGCTCTGAGCTGGCTGGCACCTCGATCCAGCGATCGCCACTGCCAAACATCAGCAGCCTGCGGTGGCGAGTGGAGAGTTGTTCGAAGGGGAGATCGGCCGGAATATCGAGTTCGCTGCAGGCTGCATCCAGCATGCTGGCTGCCAGCGGCTGGTCAAGCGATGGCCAGGGCTTGAGCACTCCTTGCTGGAGCGTGCGGTCTTGCCGGTCCAGCAAGGCAGCCGGATTGGCACCGGTCTGGGTGCCGAGGCCCTCACAGCTGTGGCACCAGCCGAGGTAGCTGTTGAATGAGAAATTGTGAGGTGTAAGTGCCTCGAAGCTGCGGCCGCACTGCTCGCAGACCATGTGCTGGCTGTGCGTGATCAGCTCCCAGCGATCCTCGTCCAGCTGCTCGCTGACCACCGCCAGCTGGATGACCCCGCGGCCGAGAGCCAGTGCGACTTCCACGCTCTCGGCGGTACGTGAGCGGGACGTGCTTTTAATGACAAGGCGGTCAACAACAACATGCAGCTCGTGTCGTTGCCGCCGATCGACCGCCGGGGGGACATCCAGCGAGTGGGTATGTCCATCGACCCGGACGCGGTTGTAACCCTGTTCGCGGATCTCATCCCAGAGGGCGGCATAGTCCTGGCCGGGCTCCAGTTCGATTGGCGCCATCAGGTACAGCCGGGTACCCTCCTCGAGCGCCATCAGCTTGTCGACAACCTGGTCGCTGGTTTGGGTTCCAACCGTGCAATCACACTCCGGACAGTAAGGCAGGCCCAGACGGGCCAGTAAAATCCGCAGGTAATCATAGATTTCCGTGACCGTGCCGACCGTGGATCGAGGTGTGTGGCCGAGATTCTTTTGCTCGATGGCAATCGACGGCGACAGCCCCTCGATATGCTCCAGCACCGGCTTCTGCATCTGGCTGATGAACTGGCGGGCGTAGGAACTGAGGCTCTCAACATACCGCCGCTGGCCCTCGGCGTAGATCGTGTCCATCGCCAGCGACGTCTTGCCACTGCCACTGGGCCCAGAGAAGACGGTCAGCTTATCGCGAGCCAGTTCCACGTCGACTCCCTTGAGGTTGTGCTGGCTGGCACCCTGGACCGTAATCCGGTCCATGATCAAAGAGTCGGGCCTGGCCCCGGTTACCTCCTGGCCGGCATCTTCTACAGGCTGGCCATCGGTCCGCTGGATCGCTCGCTGCAGGGCCCTGCCTGTTTCCGACTGCTGGCAGGCAGCCACTCTGGCGGGTGGTCCCGTGACCATGATCTCGCCGCCGCCGTCACCTCCCTCGGGCCCCAGGTCGATGATCCAGTCGGCCGTCTTGAGAACCTCCAGGTTGTGTTCCACCACGATCACGGTATTGCCAGCGTCCACGAAGTCATGCAGTACCTTGAGCAGCATTTCGATATCGGCGAAGTGTAAGCCGGTGGTCGGCTCATCCAGCAGGTAGAGCGTGCTGCCGGTACTTTTCTTGGCCAGTTCCCTGGCCAGCTTGATTCGCTGTGCCTCGCCACCGGAGAGTGTCGGCGAAGGCTGCCCGAGCTTGATATAGTCCAGCCCCACTTCATGCAGCGTTTTCAACTTCTCGTAGACCTTGGGAATGTTCTGGAAGAGTTCGAGTGCCTGTTGAATATCCATCTGCAGCACGTCCGAGATGGAATGCCCTTTGAATTCAACTTGCAGGGTCTCGCGGTTGAATCGTTGCCCCTCGCAGATCGGGCAGGTCACCCAGACATCGGCGAGGAAGTCCATCTCGAGGCGGTTTGTACCGTTACCCTCACAGGCCTCGCAGCGTCCACCCTTGACGTTAAAGCTGAATCGCCCCGGCTTGTAGCCACGTCGCTTGGAGTGGGGCAGTTGGGAGAAGAGACTGCGAATGTCATCAAAGACCTTGATATAGGTGGCCGGGTTCGATCGCGGCGTACGGCCGATTGGCGACTGGTCGATAGCGATCATCTTGTCCAGCTGGTCGATTCCCTCGATCGCCTGGTGGGCACCGGGGGTAGTGAGGCCATTGTTCAGATCCCGCCGCAGGGCCTGGGCGAGAATATCGTTGACCAGCGAACTCTTGCCCGACCCGGAGACCCCGGACACGCAGATAAACGTCCCCAGCGGAAACGAGACATCGATTTCCTTGAGGTTATTGTGCCGGGCGCCGCGCACGATCAGCTGCGGGCCGTCGGCCGGGCGATGCTCGTCGGGCATGGGAATCGACCGTCGGCCGGCAAGATAGTCACCCGTCAGGCTGCGAGTCGCCCTGATAATCTCGTCAACCGGTCCGCTGGCCACCACCTCGCCGCCCCGCACACCGGCTCCCGGTCCAAAATCGATGATGTGATCCGCGGCCCGAATTGTCTCCTCGTCGTGCTCCACCACGACCACGGTGTTGCCCATGTCTCGCAGTCGGCAGAGTGTTTTCAGCAAGCGGTCGTTGTCGCGTGGATGCAGTCCAATGGAGGGTTCATCCAGGATATAGGTGACACCGACGAGTCCTGAGCCGATTTGCGCGGCCAGCCGTATCCGCTGCGACTCACCGCCACTCAGTGTGGGGGCGGTACGGTCGAGGGCCAGGTAGTCCAATCCGACGTTCAGCAGAAAGCCGAGTCGCCGGGAGATTTCCTTGAGCACCTCGCTGGCCACCAGTTCGCCGATCCTGTCCAACTCCAGTTGCTGGAAAAACTCAGCGGCCTGCCGGACCGTTAACTGGCAGACCTCGGAAAGGGAACTGGGTCCGGAATCGGCAAACCGCTTGTGAGTGCTCTGAATCTTGACCGAGCGGGCTTGAGGATTCAGTCGTTCTCCGTGGCAATGTGGACAGGGAATTGTGTTCATGTACCGTTCCAGCTGCCGCAACTGCGGCCGGCTGCGACTGTTTCGGTGCTTGGACATCAAGTCCGGGATGATGCCGCCGTATGCGCCACCGTATTTCATCGGCGAGTTGCCGCCGCGCCAGGTAAAAGTGATGTGTTGCTCGCCGCAGCCCCAGAGCCAGATGTCTCGCGCCTGCTGGGGGAGGTCCTGCCAGGATGTTTCCAGCATGCTGCCATCGTCCCAGCCGTGGATGCGTTCCATCGTGTCGGCCACACCCTGGTAAATATGCCGCCGCCAGCGTCCCAGTTTCTTCCAGGGTCCCAGTAGTTCCAGGCAGCCAGTAGCCAGCGAGAGGCTGCTGTCAGGAACAAGCAGGTCGACATCGAATGAATGGAGCTGCCCCAGGCCGTCGCATTCCAGGCACATCCCCTGTGGGCTGTTGAAACTGAAGAGCTGTGGTGACGGGGGTGGAAAACTGAGACCACAGGTGGTGCAGGCATAGCGGTTGGAGAAGACCAGATCCCCCTGCTGGAAGGTCCCGCGTCGTTGCTTCTTCTTGCCCACCGGAGGAGCCGCCTCCGTTTCGTCCTCACCTTGTGACAGCACGATCATCGTGCCGTCACCCATCTTGAGTGCCAGCTCAACGGCTTCCGAAAGTCGTGGCCGCACGTCCGGCTGGATTACCAGGCGGTCCACCACCACCTCGATGTCGTGACGCATGCGGCGATCCAGCGATGGTGCCTCGCTCAGCGTGGAGAGTTCGCCGTTGACACGCACGCGGGAAAATCCCTGCCGCAGAAGATCGTCGAAGAGATCACGGTACTCCCCCTTCTGTGCCTGGATCAGCGGCGCCAGCAGGGTGAAGTGAGTGCCCTCATCCAGTTGCAGAATGCGCGAGAGAATCTGCTCACGCGTCTGCGCCGTGATCGGCTGATCACAGGAAGGACAGTAGCCCTGTCCGACGCGGGCATAGAGCACGCGCAGAAAGTCGTAGATCTCGGTGATCGTGCCAACCGTGCTGCGAGGATTACGCCCGGCGGTCTTTTGTGAGATGGAGATACAGGGAGTCAGGCCGGCGATGGCATCCAGCTGCGGCTTGGGCATCTGGCCGAGGAATTGCCGGGCAAAGCTGGAGAGACTCTCCACGTACCGTCGCTGTCCCTCAGCGTAGAGCGTATCGAAAGCCAGCGAACTCTTGCCCGAGCCGCTGACACCGGTCAGGCAGATCAGCTGGTTGCGAGGCAGCCTGACATTAACCGATTGCAGGTTATGCTCCCGGGCTCCGGTGATCGTGATATCCGAGGCTGCCATGGAGTAGAGGTTAGGCGTTGAGAGGCTGGCTGCAACCCCTGGTTTCGAGCTGGTGATCCTGGCGACCGATGTGGCCAGTTGCCGCAGCCTGCTCTAGCCTGATCCTGGACCAGTCTGATAGCGGCGCTGGCCAAATTCGTCGTCGCGTGGCAGCCTCTAAGGCCGGCCTGCCCTCAGCCGCTGCGTCGCTGCCGACGGGCACGAAACCAGAGAGCCAGCAGCCACATGCCGAGAAAGGCGGCCATTGAGCCGGCCACCAGGAGTGCCTTGTAGCGAGCAATAAAGCTGCTGGGGTCGCTGCGTCCAAACTGCTCGTACTGTCCATACTCACCCAGTACGGCGCCTACCATCTGTACCAGGGACCAGGCAGCCAGGATGGCGCAGATGATCACGATTGGCAGCCAGCGGGCTGTCGATTTTGAAGAGTGGTTGCCGGGAGGGTCGCTGGTCATGGGGATCCTTCGCCGCCGGGGAGAGAGCCATAGAAGCCGCGTGCCGTGAGGCCGGTTGAGTCGATCACGCGCTGTACCAGCTCGTCCACGGCCTGGTTGGAAAGCGGCCCGACGTAACTTTCGGCTGGTGGCCGGGCCACCGTGTAGACCTGCACCAGTGAGATCGTGCCACCCTGCTGAATTACCTCGTTGAGTCGATCACAAAAGGCCTGCTGCTCGTTAGCGTCGGGCGGCTGCCCCTGGACTTCCATGAACAGCGCCTGGATCACGATCGGCCATTGCCGGGCGGCGAGTAGAATATTATCCAGCACCTGCTGGAAGGGGATCGGCGTGCGCTCAATCAACTGGTAGTACTGTTCGCTGCCGGCATCCAGCTTGGCCCAGATTTGGCCCTGGTGTGCGGCCAGGATCTCGAGTCCCTGTTGGATGTGCGGGCGGTGAAACATGCTGGCATTGGTGATCAGCACCATCGGCAGATCAGCCAGACCGTGGCTGTCCTTGGCGGCAGCACAGGCTGCTACGATCTCGGCAAAGTTGCGATGGCTGGTCGGTTCGCCATCGCCGGAAAAGGCGATGTCACTGAGTTGCTGAAGTTCCGCTGGAATGCTGGCGAACGGTTCGTCGCTGAACAACTCGCCGGATCGTGCCAGCTCGAGCAGGGAGTCGAGTTCCTCGAGCAGGGCAGCTGTTTCGACGAAGCGGGTTTCGGCCTGGCTGGTCCGATCGACCTGGCAGTAGATGCAGTCGAAGTTGCAGACCTTGTCCGGGTTGAGATTGATGCCGATCGAGATGCCACCGCTGCGGCGACTCAGTACCGGGTAGACGAAGCGATTCGCCTGGTAATGGCGGCCATGCTGTTGGTGGAGCGGGTGGATTTGCATCGCACGCTCGGTGGTGCACGGAGAGGACATGTCCCCACGGACAGAATCAAACTTCCTTGACGTCGATCCAACTCATCAATCGACGCAGTCGTCGACCAACTTCTTCCAACTGGCTTTCTCGAGCACGGCGTCGGGTCGCCTTGAAGGCGGGTGCCCCGGCCTTGTTTTCGAGAATCCACTTGCGAGCGAAATCGCCCTGCTGGATTTCCGCCAGGATGCGTTTCATCTCGGCACGTGTTTCATCGGTGACGATACGCGAGCCACTGGTATAGTCGCCGAATTCAGCCGTGTTGCTGACGCTGTATCGCATGTAGCTGAGTCCACCCTCGTAGAACAGGTCGACGATCAGCTTGAGTTCATGCAGGCATTCAAAGTACGCCATCTCGGGCTGGTAACCGGCATCCACGAGTGTGTCGAAGGCGGCTTCGACCAGCGCACTGACTCCGCCACACAATACCACCTGTTCGCCGAACAAGTCGGTTTCGGTTTCCTCGGCAAAGCTGGTTTCGATCACGCCACCGCGTGTGCCGCCGATACCCTTGGCATAGGCCAGACCGAGTTGCTTGGTCTCTTCGCTGGCTCCCTCGCTCAAGGCAATCAGGGCTGGCACGCCGCCACCCTTCTCGTACTCGCTGCGGACCAGGTGGCCGGGGCCCTTGGGGGCCACCAGCAGGGCGTCCACATCGGCGGGTGGTTCAATCTGGCCGAAGTGGATATTGAAGCCGTGTGAGCACATCAGGATATTGCCCGGCTCCAGATTGTCCTGGATCTGGTTGCGATAAAGGTCTCCCTGGACTTCATCGGGCAGCAGCAGGTTGACGAGGTCTCCCTGTCGGGTCGCTTCATCCAGCGGCAGCGGTTCAAAGCCGTGGCTGACAGCCAGCTCATAGTTTGCACTGCCTGGTCGCTGGCCGACGATCACGTTGCAGCCGCTGTCCTTGAGATTCTGCGCCTGGGCATGGCCCTGGGAGCCATACCCGAGGATGGCGATTGTCTTGTCTGCCAGCAGGGAAAGATCGGCATCGTTGTCATAGTAGATTGTAGCTGTCATGGCTTCTTTCATTCCTCCTCGGCAGGGGATTCACTGGTGTCGCTTGCTGTCGAACGGACCATCGCAATTCTGCCGGTACGGACAAGTTCCGTGATTCCGAATGGTCGCATGCGTTCGATGAAGGCCTGTATTTTCTGCTCCCGTCCTGAGATCTCGATCATCACCTGCTCGGCACCGACATTCACGATCTTGCCGCGAAAAATATCGACCAGCTCGCGAATTTCACTGCGTGAGCTACCCGTCGGAGCGTCGACCTGGATCAACATCAGGTCTCGTTCGACGAAGTCGGTTGAGCTGATATCCAGAACCTTGACCACGGTGACGATCTTCTCTAGCTGCTTGCGGACCTGCTCCAGCACTCGCTCATCGCCAACCACGACAAAAGTCATCCGAGAAAGCTGTGGCTCCTCGGTTTCGCCGACTGCCAGGGAGTCGATGTTGTATCCGCGCGACGCCAGCATGCCGGCGATGTGCGCAAGCACTCCGGGGACATTCTGCACAATTGCGGAAAGGACATGTCGCATCGAAAAATACTGGCTAAACCCAGCTGGCGAGGCCACTTACAGGGGAAATAGCCATCCTAATCCTGCCATTGGCCGTCGGCAAGGGGCTGGCAAGACTGCGAGAACTGCAGTCATTGTGGCACGAGAGAGCACGCCCGGTAGGATTCGAACCTACAACCCTCGGTTCCGAAGACCGATGCGCTATCCAGTTGCGCCACGGGCGCGTCGACCGATCAGCTGCTGGCCGATCGAACCGCCGAAGTATGGCAGACGATGCTCAGGTTGTCTATCTGGTCATGCCCCTGCGGCTACGGTTGCCAGGGGCGATTCGCCACCCGCCCATGAAGGTAGACGTCCCCGTCCAGCGTCTGCAACTGGGGATCCTCCAGCTTCAGCGATTCGGCCAGCTGGTTGCTCCCCTCCCCACCCACGGGGCCAGGTGCCTGCTGACCGCCAACCAGTTGCGGGGCCATGAAGACGTGAACTTCATCGATGAAATTGCCGTCACGAAATCCGCCCAGCAACCCGGCTCCACCCTCGACCAGCACGTTCGTCAGCTGTCGCGAAGCGAGTTCATCAAGGAGCTGCTGGATCGTATTGCCCTGCTTGTCGAGTACCAGCAACTCAGCTCCGCTGTCACGAACCCGCTGCCTGCAGGCCTCGTCAGCTGACTCGGTGCAGCTGACCAGCAGGGGAATCTTCCGGGCCGTTTCCAGCAACTGGCAGCCGACTGGCAAGTCGGCACTCTCGGTCATGACCACTCGCAGCGCCGTGCGTGCTCCGGCTGGACGAGCAGTCAATTGTGGGTTGTCGGCGACCACTGTGCCGCGGCCGACCAGGATTGCATCGACCCGGCCACGTAACTGGTGAACCACCTGGCGCGATGCTTGATTGGAGATCCATTTGCTGTCGCCACTGCGGGTGGCAATCCGGCCATCCAGTGTCATCGCCCACTTGGCAATGACCCATGGCTGGCCAGCCAGCAGACGCTTGCGATAGGGAGCAACAAGCTGCCGCGCCGCCTGCTGGCCAACTCCCTCCACAACCTCGATCCCCGCCTCGCTGAGCTGCCTGATGCCAGCGCCCGCCACCGCCGGGAAAGGATCCCGATCCGCCACAACGACCCGGCTGATTCCCGCCGCGATGATAGCGTCGCTGCAGGGTGGCGTCTTGCCCTGGTGGCAACAGGGCTCGAGCGTGACGTAAAGGGTGGCCTGATCGAGTGCTTCTTTACAGGCTGCCAGGGCGATAACCTCAGCGTGTGGGCCACCATACTGCTGGTGATAACCTTCGGCCAGCAGCTGATCGCCGCGGGCAATCACGCAGCCCACCATCGGGTTGGGCTCGACGTGGCCCTGGCCGGCCCCTGCCAACTCAAGGGCTCGCTGCATCCAGTCATGATCCTGCTGGCTGTTCGCCATGGGGCACCTGGCCGGCGAGGAAAACTAGTCCATGCCGGGGACCCAGAGCGACGGCTTGTCGTCGTCCTGGGGTGGAGGGGATGGGTTGGACTGGGGAGTCCAGACTTCGCCGGCGGCTGGCGGTTGACCCGCTGCGGCTACATTGCCTCCGACCGCCGGTCCGGCTGCTGCAGCGGGTGGCATGCCTGGCATGCCTGGCATGCCCTGCGGCTGAATCAGCCCTAGCTGCGTCAACAGCGTGTAAAACTGGTCCTGGATGCCGGGTTCCTGCAGATGGTCTGCCTGGATCTTCTCGATAATCTCGCGACCACGATTGCTGTTGCCCTCCATCAGCTGCAAGGGCAATTCACGCAATAGCCAGATGGCAGGTGAGAGCCCCTGGCTGGTCGCTGCCTGCTGGGCCTTGGTCATCAACTCCAGCCGCTCCTGATTGGTCTGCTTGGTCGGCAGCAGCGATCCGTAGACTTCGGCCAGGGAGATGTTCTCCGGCTTTTCTTCACGCGAGATGATCTCCTCGGCAGCCAGGATCACGGCCCGTGAATTCCCCAGGTAGACGCTGCGAGAATAGACCGTGGTGAGCTGCTCGAGTGTCAGCTGGGTGGCATCAAGGCGAGCAAATCGTATGTCGGGATACTGGCCGATATCAATCGTGGCTGGATCAATCGTGGTGGGCGTGGGCAGCTGCAGCCATTCACGGAGGGCAGACAAGTCGATCGTCGGATCGATCGCCTGCATGTTGGTCTCCATCAACAACAAGGCAGCTTGCACTCCAAGGCGACCCTCCTCCGTGTCGACAACCGCCACGGCTGACTGGTCGCCAAGTACATGCAGCGGGATTTTTGGCCAGATCTCCCGCAGGGCGGTATCTCGATGCGCCACCGACAATCGCTCAACTGTCTCGGGGGGTGTCTCTTCTGGCCAGGCTGGATGCCAATTCAGTGCGTCGTTGATGGCACCCGCCTGGCGAGTCGCCTCGCTTGATGTCAACTCTCCGGCCAGATCCTCCAGCAGCCCCTCGATCAACTGCTGGTCCTGCTCCTCCGAGCCGGCATGGACCAGGGCACATTCAATCCGGGCCTCGCGATCGGTCTGGCGGCCAAACAGGTAAGCAGCCGCGATCGCCTGCGGTACCTGGTCGGGCGTGGCGTCTTCTGCCAGCTGCTGTTGTTCGCGGTCGATCAGCAGGAAGGCAGCACGGGGTGGCGGATTCTCAGCGTCGGCGTCAGGCCAGTTCACGTCCGGCACGAATTGCGCCTGAGGATTGGAGATCAAGTGCTCCTGCAGCGTCTCAGCGTTTTCCACTGGATAGGTCAGCGTGACCAGGTCGACACTGTCCGGCTCCAGCTGGTTCTGCAGCAACTGGGCATAAGCCTCCGATTCGATCGCTGCGTCGCTGTCGGTTTCGCAGCTGACAGCGTATCGGCGCCAGGCTGCCGGCCCATCGTGGCTGTCGCCAAGGAAAGTCGAGAGGCATGCTTCGGCATGCAGCAGCAGGGGGTCGTCACTGTCGATCCCGCGGATCAACTCACGACTCGCCGCCCAGGCGCCGCGACCGGAAAAGTCGAGGGCCTGTTGATAGTCGTCCTTCCAGTCCGCCTGCTCAGGAGTCTCGCCGATACGTAACTGCTGCTTGAGCAACAGCGGAATCGACTGGCTCTGGGTGATCGGCAACATCTGCTGGAGCACGGTTGATTGGTCGTTACGCTGAAATGCCATCTGTAATGAAAGATGCCAGTATCCGGCAAACGCGTTGCCGTCCTGGAACAGTCGGTCCGTGACAAGCTGGAGAGCCGGCAGCGTGATCGGCGCCAGTTGCGTTGGATCGGCAAACTCAAGTGACTTCTGCAGGGCGTTCATCGACGACAGAGCGTCGTCGTCGGCCAACGCTTGCTGAGCCCAGGCGGTTGCGTTTTCCGGATCGACCTCGCAAAACCTGGTCGCGTTGTCTGCCGCCTGCTCAACCTGCCCGGAGGAAATCAAGGCCAGGCCTTTCAATGCCAGCAGGCAGGGTAAATCGCCATGCTCGCCCATCAGCGAATCGAGCCGCTCGCTGGCCGCCATGAACTGCTCGCCCTCCAGCGACTTGGCCACCTTTTCGAGGTCAGCGGAGACTGCCTTGCCGCAGCAGAACTTGACTTTCTTGGTGCTGCCGCAAGGGCAGGGATCATTCAATTCGACCGACATGAAACTTCCCAGATTGTTAACAGAACGTCCTCTGTATGCGAACCGTCCAGCAATCGTACCAGACGCCTGAGGGTGTGGACAGCAGCGGCAGCGGTCGCTGGTCAGGCGCTCGGGGCCGCGGCAGCTAACAGCCGTTCGCTGATCTCGCGGCCCATGCTACTGAGTGGATAGTCGTCGAGCTGATCGAGGGGCAGCCAGCGCAGATTTCCAGCAGCCCTGCTGCTCGACCGACTGCTCGCCAGGTAGCAATGTAGCGTGATGCGGAAGCGAGTGACGCTGTGTTGCATGGTGGCCAACAGGTCTGCCAGGCCGATCTGGACTCCAGTCAGCTGCTGGACGCCGTTCGCTAGTTGCTGCTGAAGCCGGTCGTCGGGCTGCTCGGGTTCGAGCACAAAGCGAGGGAAATCCCAGAGCCCCGCCCAGCGCTCTCCGTCACCGCACTTTCGCAACAACACGCGGTCTCTGCTGTCACGGACCACCACGGCCGCCTCCTGGATCGACTCATAGTTAACCTTCTGTCGATTGACCGGAAGCAGCTCCTGCAGGCCGGCGGAATGAGCCTGGCAGAGTTTGCCCAGAGGGCAGCTGGAACAACTGGGCCGACGAGGATGGCAGACCTGGCTGCCTAATTCCATCAACGCCTGGTTAAAGTCCCCTGTCTTGCGAGCTGGCAGGATCTGTTCTGCCAGCTGCCAGAGCTGCTGTTGCGTGCTGGCTCGCTGAACATCGCCATCCACGCCAAAGACCCTGCTCAACAGGCGGATCGTGTTGGCTTCCAGGATTGGCTGCCGCTGCTCAAAGGCAATCGACAGGATCGCTCCGGCCGTGTAACGGCCAATACCTGGCAAGGCACGAAGCTGGTCGGGATCACTGGGGAACGTGCCGTCATGTTGGTCCACGATCAGGCGGGCGGCACGATGCAGTTGACGAGCACGCCGGTAATAGCCAAGCCCCTCCCAGCAGCGCAATACCGATTCCTCGCTGGCGTCAGCAAGGCTGGCGATGTCAGGAAACTGTGCCAGGAAACGGTGATAGTAGGGGATCACCTTGGATACCTGTGTCTGTTGCAGCATCACCTCGCTGATCCAGATCCGGTACGGCGTCATCTCGATACGCCAGGGCAGGTCGCGAGCGTGTTGTCGATACCAGCGCCGCAATGCGGATCGAAATCGACGCAGGTATTCAATATCCATGAGACGAATAGTCAGTGATTCGTGGCGGAGAGATCAAGCGACCCCGCGGTGCTGCCTACCGTATCACTTTTCCGGCCAGTTGCCCGTGTACTTGATTCTCGAATGCTCGCGTTGCTCGCCGGCAGCCCAGTCGAAGAGGTAACGGATGACTGCATCGCGGAGCTCTTGTTGTGCATCCTGCCACGTGCCCTGCCCTTTCTTGACTTCCGTGCAGGTCAGCACGTGGACGCCAAAGCGAGTCACGATTGGCTGGCTGAGTTCACCGACCGAGAGAGTGAAAGCGGTCCTGGTGAAATCGGCGGGCATCGGTCCCTGCCAGCTGATGAGACCGATGTCCCCTCCCTTGGCCGATGTAGGAGATTCGGAGTGCTGCCTGGCAGCTTCAGCGAAGCTGATGTCACCAGAGCTGATCTGCTCACGCAGCAGTTGCTGGCGTGCCTTCAGTTTCAGTAACTCCGAGGCAGATGTTTCCTCCGTTGTCTTCAGCAGGATGTGGGCCACGCGGCGACGTGTGCCGTCAAACTCGTCGCTGTGCTGGTCGAAGAACCGCTCCAGGTTGTTGTCAGTCAGGTATCGCTTCTGGAAACGTGACCAACTGAGCTGCCAGTTCAGTCGCATGATCAATTGTTGATCATCGATTTTCTCTTCTGCCACATAGTCGGCAATCGTCTTCTGCTGGAGTCTCAACTGTGCCGCCAGCTGCTCAATCGCCAGGTCAACGTCAGCCTTGCTGGCGGCCTGCTCAGTCCGCTGGAGGTATGCCAGCACCAGGTGCCGCTGAATAACACGCTCCAGGATCGCTGACTGTAATCGTTGTACCTGTGCTGTGTTGAGTGTCCGCTTCCCTGCCAGCGATGTGAATTGCTCCTGCAATTCGGAGATTCGAATTGGATTCCCATCGACACGAGCTGCCACAGCGCCGGACGACGGCTGATCCGCCGGTTGCCCCCAGGCCGCAGTTGTCAGCAGCAGACCGACCAGCATGGCAACTGGCAGTGAACGGTGATGTTGGTGAAGCTTCACGGCAGTGGAATTCCCTCCAGCTCGAATTCGATCGACTGTTCGGCCAGCAGAATCGGCGACTGGTAAATGAAGGCGTGATCGGCAAGTGAACCCTGGATGGGGAAACGACCGCGAAAATCGACACGGTTCTCAGCCTGGCCGGTGGTTGTCAGGCTAATTGGCTTGTGCCGAGTGCCGTTGGCGTCCATCAGCCAGGCAGGGTTGTTTCGTATCCAGCCCCGGTGAGATTCGAAAGCTCGTGCGGCGGCAGGATAGATGACGCTGAATTGAACTTCGCATTGCTCTCCCTTGGCGATCGCTTGATGGAGGATGACTTGAACTCCCCCCTGGCGTCGACGCTGTTGGGTCTCAGTGAGCTGGCCAAACAGGAATTCACCCTGGTGGCCGGGGATGACTGTCTGCAGCGCTGCCTTGAATTGTGCGATGCTTGTTTCCTGGCGTGGAATGGATGCCAGCGGCAACTGGATTCGTACCGCCGTGACATTGCCTTCCATGTTGGCCGTACGAATTCCCTCCGGATCGTCCGCTCCAACCGGCTTGTTGTTTTCAGTGAGACCCCGTACTGACTTGAGCGGAATAGCAAGGTAGATCGGTTGCAGGCGAGGCTCCCAGCTGATCTCGAGGCTCAATTGAGTCACCTTGAGTGCCGGGTTCTGTAAGTCGCGAGTGGATGAGATCTGGACCGCTTCGATGCGGAACACGCCGGCGTAATCCGCCTGGCCGAAACGCCCTCGTTGCTGGTCCGGTCGCGCACGTGTCGCCAGGTGTCCTCGCGGCGATCGAGCTAATGCCAGGTTCAGCTGGCCGGCGTCAAGTAGCTGGTCGAGGGCATGCCAGTAGGGCTGCTGGAGAATGTCAAAATCGTGCGCCTTGTTGCCGGCCGGGCGGCTCGTGACCTGGTTGCCCGACTGCTCAGCCAGTGCCTGCAGTGCCTCGGCAATTGTCATGCGGCCAGACAGGTCTACCCTGCTGGCTCGCGTGGCCCGCACCGAAAGTTCCTTTTCGAGCGAGGCACGGACGCGCCCCAGTCGCTGCCGAACCTCGTTCGAATCCAGCTGGGAATCGTCCGGTAGCAGGGAGAGTATTGGTGGCCCCATTTCGCTGAGCTGCTTTTCGGCACTGTCACGCCTGGCGAGTTGCGGACTGTCCAGTAAGCGGACCAGCTGATCGACACGACCACGGAGGGCGTCGCCGGGCTCAGCCGGTTGCCACCCCAGCAGCAGGCTGCTGGGCAACAGTACGATCAGTAAAAGTGACCGAATCACGTGCAGATCCTGTCCAAGTAAAGGGTTGTGAGCGGTTGTCAGCAGCCGACAACTGCATTCTAGGCTACCCCGCAGGGGGTATCCAGCGCAGACAGAAGGGGCTGAAAGTATGCAGTTCGGTGCCGTCTTTATTGACAAAGGACGAATAATTGGACCAAGATAGACAAGGCGCATATCTTAGACAAGCAAGTGATTTCCCCTGACCGGAGGCGATTCGCCGCCGACAGGGCACTCTGAGCATGATTCAGCGGCTATCGTAGGGCTGATAAGCCGATGAAACTGCTGAAAGTGTTCACTTTTGGCACAACCCGCAGGGGCCACTTCGGTAGATTCGAACTGGCCGGACTGTGGCAGTTAACGACGAGGAACTGATGTCACAACAGGTTGATCAGAATTCAGAGTACATCGACATTCTGCTTCGTAATCAAGCGGTCAGCGCCGAGCAGGTGGCCGAAGCGAAGACGATGGCCGTGAGTGGCAATATGTCGATCGGCGATGCGCTGGTGCGACTTGGCTATGCCAGCGGCGACGATGTCGCCCGGGCCCTGGCCGAAGCGCATGGCCTGGAGTATGTCGATCTGTCAGAGATCCGGATTCCAGAACGGGTGATCGAACTGGTGCCCGAGACGATCGCGCGGGAAAACGCCACACTGCCGCTTTCCGAAGAAGGCGATACGCTCAAGGTGATCATTGCCAACCCGCTCGATATGGAGACGATCGAAAAGCTGCGGTTTATCCTCAACCGCAAGGTCCAGGTTGCCCTGGCCCCCCGCGAGAGCATTCAGGAATCGATCAACCGCTATTACGGCCAGGTTGACGGTGAAAGTGCTGACTCGATGTTGCAGGAGTTCACCGATACGGCCATCGACTTCACCGAGACAGACGATGGACTGGGTGATGTCGATGAAGGAGATGACTCCAGTGCTCCGATCGTACGGCTGGTACAGCTGATGATTGGTGAAGCGGTTCAGCTGCGGGCCTCGGATATTCATATCGAGCCGTTCGAAAAGACGATCAGGATTCGCTATCGGATTGATGGTCGACTGGTCGAACGGGACAGCCCACCTCGTCGATTGCTCGGTGCCATCATCTCGCGCATCAAGATCCTGGCTCGCATGGACATTGCCGAAAGGCGGCGACCACAGGATGGTCGGATCAAGATTACCGCAGGAGGTAAAACGCTGGATTTGAGAGTCAGTATCATTCCCACGAACCACGGTCAGTCAGTCGTGATGCGGCTGCTGGACCAGGACAATATTCGTATCGGCGTTCGCCAACTGGGCCTCTCCGAAGGGGATTACAAGATCTTCTCTGAGCTGATTCAGCGTCCCAACGGGATCGTACTGGTGACCGGCCCAACCGGCTCCGGTAAGACAACTACACTCTACGCAGCTCTCAATTCATTGAATCGCCCGGATCGAAAGATCATTACAGCGGAAGATCCGGTGGAGTATTACCTGGCTGGAATCAACCAGGTTGAAGTCAGGCACTCGATCGGACTGGACTTTTCACGCATCATACGCTCCATGTTGCGGCAGGCACCAAACATCATTTTAGTCGGAGAAATGCGGGATTCTGAGACCGCTTCGATGGGTATCCAGGCCTCTTTAACTGGACACTTGGTTTTCAGTACGCTGCACACAAACGATGCGCCGAGTGCTGTCACGCGGATGGTGGACATGGGCGTGCCGGGGTATTTGGTCGCCAGTAGTGTGATTGCGGTGCTTGCTCAGCGACTGGTTCGGGTGATTTGCACTCGTTGCACGAAAGGTTGGGAGCCATCGGAGGCGGTTATAACTGCGGCTGAAATCACCATGGAACAAGCGGAAAGCGGCAATTTTCAGCGTGGAGAGGGCTGCAATTACTGTAACAAGACTGGCTATCGCGGCCGCATTGCGATTTACGAGATCATGCGAGTCACGGCGAAGATTCGCGAGTTGATGTTTGAAGGCGCCTCCTCAATGGAGATTCGCGAGGCGGCGATCGAGGAGGGCATGCACACGCTTTACCAGGACGGAATCGACAAAGTGCTGCAGGGCACCACGACATTGGAAGAGATTTTTCGAATTGCCAAGAAGACGGAACAGGACATCCTGGACGAAGTTGTCGGCGATTTCGAGCCGCCAGCGGAGGCAGACGAGGCAGCAGAATAGTGTCGACAAGTCACGTGCTGGTCAGTGGTTAGCGATAATCACTGCTGGCTGTTGTCTGGCAGACGGAAACTGTCCGGTTGGTGGCAGGAAAGTCAGGATTTCACGATCAGCGGCGAGGTTGGATTTGAGTCACGATTTTCGGTTGCGAATAATACGAGCGGTTAGACCCCTGGCGGGTGTTTTCAGAGAGCATGGCTGCCAGGCGTCGACGAACTGAGAAAGAGGAATATCATGGCGACTGTCCTGATCGATAAATTGTTGGAAGCCTGTATTAAGCAGGGTGCCAGTGATATTCATATCACGGTGGGTCAGCCGCCGGTTTTTCGCCTGCATGGTCGCATGCGTAAGCTGGAGACGAAGGTCCTGGACTCGGATGACACGGTTGCTCTGATGAAGAGTATCACGCCGGATCGTTGCCAGCGTGAGCTGCAGGAACAGGGCACAACCGACTTTGGTTTCGCCTTTGGCGACAAGGCTCGATTTCGAGTTTCTGTTGGCAAGCAGCGGGGCAGCATCTACATGGTGTTGCGGCAGATTCCGAACGACAAGTTAACGCCAGAAGAACTTGGTCTGACGGAGGTCATCAAGAACCTGGTGTTACGTCCTCGCGGGCTGTTCCTGGTCACTGGTCCGACTGGATCGGGCAAGAGCACGACGCTGGCCAGTCTGGTGAACTTTATCAACGAGGTTCGTGACCACCACATCATCACGATCGAGGATCCGATCGAGTTTTATCACGACCACATCAACTCGACGATCAACCAGCGCGAGATTGGCGTTGACGTACCATCATTCTCAGAGGCGATTCGTCGTGCTCTGCGGCAGGATCCCGATGTCATTCTGGTTGGTGAAATGCGTGACCTGGAGACGATTGAGGCAGCGATTACGGCTGCGGAGACGGGCCACATTGTGTTCGGCACTCTGCATACGAACAGTGCCCAGGGCACGATTAACCGAATCATCGATGCCTTCCCGGGCAACTTGCAGGATCAGATTCGCACCCAGCTTTCCACATCCATTATTGGTGTATTGGCTCAGACGCTGCTTCCCAAGGTGGGTGGCGGGCGAATTGCCGCCTACGAGGTGCTGGTTGTCAATCCGAGCATTGCCAACCTGATTCGTGAGAACAAGACATTCCGTATCAACTCGGCGATTCAAACCGGTGCCAAGTTTGGCATGCAGTTGATGGACGACGCGCTCTTCAAGCACTGGGTGAATGGCACCGTGGTATTTGAGGACGTGATGGAAAGGGCACAGAGGCCGGACGATCTGGCCAAGCGGATTGCCGAGATCCAACGGGGGTTGGATTCCGAGCAGGATGAACTGGCCGAACCGGCAAGTGCCTGATTGGTCGTTCAATAATTGAGAAGCTAAGGAGGAGGGAAAGATGGCAGGACGTCGCCTCGGACAAGTTATGGCCGATCTCGGCTTCATCGATGACGACCAGCTGGAAATGCTGGTCGAGGAGCAGCAACAGCAGCCTGGTCAATTGATTGGCCGCGTTGCCGAGCAGATGGGGTTGATCACCGACAGCCAGCTGGCTCAGGCCCTGGCTGAGCAAATGGACCTGCAGGTTGTGGACCTGGGTGATACGGACCTCTCACCTGAGGTGCTCGATGAAATCACCGAGACGATGGCCCAGATGTACCAGGTGATACCGATCCAGCTGACTGACAACCGTCTCACCGTAGCCACTCACACTCCGCAGAACATCACGATTGCCGATGAGCTGAGGACCTTCCTGGGTCGCGAAATCGAGCTGGTGGTGGCAACCGAGCGTGAAATCGAGAAGATGATTGCCGAGTATTATGACTCGGAGCGTGAGAGCATCGACAAGATCGTGGCGGATTTTGAAGCCGACGAGGTTCTCAAGGACCAGGTCGCAGCCTTGATGGATGATGGCCCGATCGACTTGACGGGCGCCGAGGCACTCGCGGACAGCGTGCCGGTCCGCAAGCTGCTCAACATGGTGTTGCTGCTGGCGATCAAGGATCATGCCAGCGACGTCCACTTTGAGCCCTTCGAAGATGAATTCCGTATTCGCATCAAGGCGGACGGGGTACTTTACGAGATGGTACCGCCACCTCGCCACCTGGCCTTTGCGATCACGACTCGTATCAAGGTGATGGCTAACCTGGACATTGCCGAGCGACGGATGCCGCAGGATGGTCGAATTGAATTGTCTGTCGGTGGTCACCCTGTCGATCTGCGGGTCAGCGTTCTGCCCACAATGTTCGGCGAATCGGTCGTGATGCGGGTGCTCGATCGCAGCGTGGTCTCGCTGGACCTGACCAAGGTCGGTATGGATGACTTTATTATGGCCGGTTTCCGCGAGGTGATGGAAAAGCCAAACGGCATTGTGCTGGTGACCGGCCCCACCGGTTCGGGAAAGACCACCACGCTCTACTCGGCTCTGAGTGAACTGAACAAGATGGAGGATAAGCTAATCACCACCGAGGACCCGGTGGAGTATGACATTGAAGGCATTATCCAGATTCCGATCGACGCGGAGATTGGCGTGACTTTTGCCGCCTGCTTGCGAGCGATCCTGCGGCAGGACCCCGATCGCATCCTGGTGGGTGAGATTCGCGACCTGGAAACGGCGGAGATTGCCGTCCAGGCGTCACTCACCGGACACATGGTCTTCAGCACACTGCACACCAACGATGCACCCAGCAGCATCACACGGCTGAAGGACATGGGTGTACCAACATTCCTGATCACGGCCACGGTGGAAGCAATCCTGGCGCAGCGACTGGTGCGACGCATCTGTACTCAATGCCGTGAGCAGGTTGAACCGTCCGACGAGATTCTTTCGCAACTGGCGATGATCGGCACGGACACCTCGGACAAGGAGTTTTTTCGTGGTCGCGGTTGCGAGCATTGCAACAATACCGGCTACAAGGGTCGGGTCGGCTTGTTTGAGCTGATGGTCATGAACGACGACCTGCGAGAGTTGATCATGCAGAATGCGTCCACCGACGTTATCCGTGCGCGTGCCGAGAGCTTCGGCATGGTTCAGTTGCGTACCGCCGGTCTGAACTTTGTCTTTGACGGGACGACCACCGCCGAAGAGGTCGTGCGGGAAACCATCCTTGAAGCCTGATCCAGTATGCCGATCACTCCTGGCTCCAGTGCCTGGAGAGTGGAAGGACAATCAGAATGCCAACTTTTCAATTTGAAGCACTCGACGCCACGGGACAGGAAATCCGTGACGTCATTGATGCGCCGACAGAGGAAGATGCTCAAACGACCATCCGCCAGATGGGCTATTTCGTTACTCGGATTTCAGTCAAGAAATCGGGCACAGAAATATCCCGCGGATCTGGCGCCAGTCGCAAGAGCAAACTCTATTTCGGTGGCGGCGGTTCCAAGGTCATTACCACCTTTACCCGCCAGCTTTCCATTCTGCAGGATGCCGGCCTGCCGATTCTGCGCAGCTTGCGAATCCTCGAGGAGCAACAGGCAGCGGGTCGACTCAAGAACGCCTTGATCGACACCTGCGATGAAATCGAAGCAGGTTCCACGCTCTCCGAAGCGATGGCCAAATCGCCTCGCGTTTTTGATCGCCTCTATATCAACATGATCAAGGCGGGCGAAGCAGGTGGTGCACTGGAGACCATCCTGCAGCGGCTGGCGGAATTCAAGGAACGTGCCGAGTCACTGCGCCGCAAGGTCAAGGGTGCCATGATCTACCCGATCGTGGTGGTGCTGGTGGCGGTTGCGATCCTGACCTTCATCATGATCCAGATCGTGCCGGTCTTCCGCGATATGTTCGTCGAGTTCGGCCTCAAGCTGCCGGCGGCGACCGAGTTATTGATCGCCATCTCCGAAAACACGCTGCGTTTCTGGTTCCTGATTCCTGCTATCCCGATAGGCCTGCTGATCTTCGTCAAGTTACTGAGGAAATTCAGCTATGGTCGAATGGGCTGGGACCTGTTCATGCTGAAAATCCCCGTCCTCGGCTCGTTGATTGAAAAGAATTGCCTGGCCCGAACGACCCGAACCCTGGGTACGCTGGTTGCCAGTGGTGTGCCGATCCTGGAAGGCTTGAACATCACCAAGGAGACATCTGGTAACGCCATGTTCGAATACATGTTCGGCAAGGTTTCCGATTCGATTCGCGAGGGGGAGACGATCGCAGTTCCGCTTAAAGAGAACTCGCGTCCCAGCTTCCACCCCATGGCACTCTTCTTCTGGGTCTTCTTTAGTGCGGTACCGGGCCTTATCATCATGCCCCTGCCGGCTGGTAAAGGAGCCAACATGACTGCCATCGGCGGCTTTGTGGCCCTCCTCGGTGCGACCCTGGGAGCAGCTTTTTACCTGCTCAAGATGAAGCATCGCGTGGTCGACAGCCTGGTCGTCAACATGGTCGACGTCGGTGAGGAAACCGGTGAACTGGATACCATGCTCTACAAGGTGGCGGACCAGTATGACGAGGAAGTCAAGACCCTGACCGATGGCCTGATGGCCTTGCTTGAGCCCCTCTTGATTGTCTTCCTGGGGCTCGCTGTCGGTTTTATCGTGGTCGCCTTGTTCCTGCCGCTGGTCGACTTGATTCAGAACCTGTCCAAGAAGTAAGCGCCGTGCTGCGCGCTCCGATTACACGGAAAGAGGTATACCATGAATCGGCTTACTACATCCGACCGCCCTGCTGGCAGCCGCCGACGAAGCGGTTTTACGCTGGTCGAGCTGATGGTTGTGATGGCCATTATCGGCCTGCTGGCGGCTATTCTGATTCCCACCATTCGAGCTGCCATGATCCGCGCCAAGGTGACGGCAATCGCGGCCGACCTGGCGGACCTCGATATTGCACTCGATGAGTTCAAGGAAAAGTGGGGCGAGTACCCCCCGGACTTTTCGGATCGCAACCTGCTGATCCGCCAGGTCCAGAAGGCCTGGCCGCGGATCACAACCAACGAATTGCGACTCTTCCTGGCAGTTGCCTACCACCGTGGTGCGGGTATCACTGGCCCCCAGTGGGAGATCGATCCCGCCGAGGCGCTGGTCTTCTGGTTGGGTGGATTTAGCGAGGACCAGTTGCATCCCTTTACCGGGCCGGGTGGCCCTTTCAGTAGCACCGAAAGAAACGCCGATAACGCCTTCTTCCCGTTTGACGCCGATGCTCTGAGTGAAACGGGACAGGTTGTGACCTACGAGGTCGAGTTTGTGGATGCCGCCGGAGGAAATCAAACATTCCGTTTTAACGCCCGTGAATCCAACGACGACTCCCTTCTGCATGGGCTACAGAATGATCCATTTCCGGTCGTGATGACACGCGGTACACAGCTACCGGTGGTCTACCTCGACTCTCACAGCTACGCCAACTCTGTTTACCCGCCCCATGGATATACGAACTCCATCGTCACCGGCGATGCCCATCCCTATCTCTCTGATCGGCCACTCCTGAATGGCGGTTTCGAGTGGATTAACCCCCGCAGCTTCCAGTTGATTTCCGCAGGCCTGGATGAGGATTTTGGCGGCCATGGTACCGACACCAGCGGCAACTTCATGTTCAAGCGTTTTGATAGCGGCACTTACTATAAGGACGGTGACTTTGACAATGTCACAAATTCCAGCGGGGGCACTTTGGAGGATGCGATTCCATGATCCAGCAACGCCCAGCAGAGCCGGGCAGAAAACATCGCCGTCCAGGTGGCTTCACGCTGATTGAACTCCTGATGGTGATTGCCATCATCACGATCCTGGCCAGCGTCCTGCTGGTGGCACTTTTTGCCGCCGAGCAGTCGTCCAACGTGAGGCGAACCCAGCAACAGATCGATAAGATCCATCGGCTGTTGATGACCCGCGTTGAGTATTTCCAGAATCGACCGATTCCTGTCTCCGTGCCACCTGGTGCCACGGCCCGGCAGATTTCCATGCTCAGGTTGTTGACCATTCGTGAGCTGATGCGGATGGAGTTGCCCGATCGACGCAGCGACGTGGCGTTCGAAGTTGGCAGCCCCGTCACACCCTACATGCCCGGACCCGATGGCAAGTGGGGTGTTGCTGGAACGGATGATGACAGTGACGGGTTTGCCGATGGGGCCAGCGAAGCCGGTTTCCCCGGTAGCGATGACGTGCTGCTAGTGAATGCTCCCAGGTTACAGTCGACCAGTCTCTGGCGATCCTACAATCGCCGTGTGCAGGCGGTCTGGGGCCCCAAGTGGTTCCAGGTTCACCCCCACACACCGTTATCCGGTCCGCCCCAGACCTGGACGCCACTTTACGAATCATCCGAGTGCCTCTACATGATCCTGGCGAATATTCGCGAGGGGGATCGCAGCGGGCTGGATTTCTTCACCGAGAGTGAGATTGGTGATGTCGATGGCGACCAGATGCCCGAGATCCTCGATTCCTGGGGCAAGCCGATCGAGTTTCTCCGCTGGGCACCAGGCTATATCGGCAATGGCGTTTCGACCTTGCAGTTCGGCGATGGTGTTATTGGGGTGGATGGTGACGCTGGTGAAAACGGCAATATCATGGACCCGCTCAAAGTCGATCCGCTCTGGACAGATACCAAGACCGACAAGGATCCATTTACCCTCGTGCCATTGGTATTCTCAGCTGGTCCTGACGGCATTTACGACGTGATGATGACCAAGGTCTATTCAGGCAGTGAGCGGATTGACGGACGGCAACAGGACTACCCCGACCATGCCAAGCGACGGTTTCGTTATACCCAGGATTCGTACATCTTTGCGCCGCCAGCGAATCCAAGCGTCTTTTACCCCAACAACCCGTACTACTGGATAGACCCCAACGATCCAGACCCGGGTATCCAGAATCGTTCCTTCGGTGACCCCGATTTAACTCGCGGTGCCCTCGACAATATCAGCAATCACTTCCCATCGCAGTAGCGAGTCCCCATGCTCCTTGACGTCCATAACCAGATTGCAGGCTCTTCTCGCCGCCGTGCCATGACGGTGATCGAGCTGGTCGTTGTGCTGGCGATCGTGCTGCTGCTGCTGGCCGTGTTTGCACCGCTGATTCGTAGCACCGGCAAGGACCGCCGTTTGCGGGAAGCGTCACGAGCCATGGGTGGTTATATCAACGGCGCCCGCACGCTCGCTTCCCAGCGAGGCCGGCCAGTTGGCATCTGGATTGAGCGGATTGTCAGCCAGCAGCAGATTGTTCACGGGCAGTACGCAACCGAGGTCTTCACTGCCGAGGTGCCACCCCCCTACAACGGCATTACCAATGGAGCCACAGCGCGAATCGAGCTGCACCGGATTGACCCCACGGACCCCACACTTGGTAGCCGCTGGGAAATCGACTTCATCGCCTCCTGGATGACCGGAGCTGACTTTCGCTGGGGCAATGCCAGCACGGATGACAACGGCAATGGCGTCCGGGATGATTTTGCCGAACGTGGCTGGCAGGGGTCAGACGACACGCCGGTCTTCGATCCGCTGATGTACAACCCCTCGCCAAGCACGGCGATGGTTAAGCCGGGTGAGTCATTCAGAATACGTTTTGATTACCGCGGACCGCTCTATCGCGGCCGCAGGCTGCCAGGGCTGCCGACCGACCACACTTATGTGCTGGATGCTCCCTATCCAGGATCGCCGCCGCCACCGCTGTTTGCAAACACCGCCAGCGGCGCACCGTTCCAGCTGTTTCGGCATCCCAAGCGCAGCAGTGCTGAGCCGCTGCGATTGCCTGCCAACACCGCAATCGATCTCTCCGCTTCGGGTTTCGGAGCCAGCGGGATCGAGCTAGGCAGAGGATTGAACGATCCGATCGTGATCCTGTTCAATCCCGCTGGAGATTTGGACCGTGTCTATGTCGGTGCCGTTGAAGTTCCGATTACCGATTCACTTTACCTGCTAATCGGACGCCCTCAGCAAGTACTCGGTTTCAACGGACTGTTTACCAGTAACAACGTGGATATCTCGAACCTGATGGATATGGCGACCCTCTGGGTTTCCATCAGCCACAGGTCGGGACAGGTCACAACCACCGAGAATGCCAGCCCCTGGAGTGCCGGGGCGGATGGAGCCTGGGGAGTGGCTGGCACGGACGATGATGGCAATGGCAGCGTGGATGATGTTGGCGAGCGTGGCTTTGCTGGGTCCGATGACTTCCTGGCGATCTTTCCCTCGCGCCAGTTTGCGCGGGCCAAGATCGGGATGGGAGGTCGGTAATGAATCGACACAGAACCACCGACCGCTTCGCTAGCCGTGCTGGAGTGACACTGATCGAATTGATGTTTGCCTGCGGTATTGTGCTGGTCGGGCTGCTTGGTGTGGCCGCCCTGATACCACTGGCAGGGTTTGAAATTGACCGCGGACTGACGGCCGACCGGATGTCCGCGGCAGGACGTAATGCCGTCGCCAACTTCGATATTCGCAGCATGCGACGGGCGGATATGTACGTCAACCCAGACGGAACGCCCTTCGATCCAACCGTCCAGCAATTGCCACTCTATCCACCCAGTTCTGGCTCGCTCTCATTTTGCATCGATCCCGGCTACTTGCATTTCCACCTCGGTGGTCCTGCACCGCTGCCTCCACTGCCGATTGGCCGCTCACCACGCTTGTTCCCCAGTTGGGGACCGCAGGCACTGTCGCTGATCCATGGGAATGTTCCGGCGACAAAACAACCTCGTATGCACAGGGTTGCGATTCGTAACCATCCGGGCGGTACGCTGATTTCCCGCGTGCTGGCAGACAAGCTGTTCGTGGCACAGGATGACCTGGCGATCTTCCGGCCCGTCGATCCAACCCTGCCACCCGTCCAGGTCTACGGGTCGGGAACACAATATAGCCGTCGGCAGTTCAACGGTAACTTTAGCTGGCTGGCGACACTTGTACCGGAACTTAATCAGCCACGAAGTCTGTATGACCAGTTCATTCTCTCGATCGTCATTTTTGATGATCGAGATGCACGATTCGATTCGGGCCTGGGTACCAACAGCCGGCCCGAGCCGATTCCGGAGCGGGTCCTGGATATTGAGTTACTGGGTGGTGGCTTCGGTGGTGGTGAGGCGAGGCTGGAGGGTCCCACAGCGACGTCCGTGGATGTTCGCAGCGGGGACTGGGTCATGCTCGCTGCACAGGCGATCGTCTTTCCGCCGATTCCTGTTGCCATCGCGCGACTCAAGGCGAGTCCTCCCCTGCCGTCCCAGAAGATTACCCAGAGTCACTTCCGCTGGTACCGCGTGCTGCATTCAGAACTTGATCCACGGCCGGTGGCAGGCCGCTGGGTGCGGGATATTACGCTCGAGGGGCCGGACTGGATGCGCACCGAGTGGTTGAGCGTGAACCTTCGTCAGGGTGACCCGGCTTTACGCGAGCTCTACATGCCCACCCAGGCGATCGTGATTCGTGACGTGGTGGGAGTTTTTGAGAAGTCGATCCGACTTGAGAACACGTCACTGTGGGATGCGGCTCCCTAAAGGCACAGCAGGACAGGGGCAACCGGCGGACCAGACCGCCAGGGATGAGAAGGTCATGGCAGAACGAAAACGACAAAACGAGGCGGGCGTGATCTTGCTGGTCGTGGTCAGCCTGCTGGCGCTGTTCGTGATGATTGGAGTCACCTACGTGCTGGTGGCAGGTCAGTTCCGGCGATCAGCGACGATGGACGCGCGGACCAGGTTGTTGCACATCGATCCCCAGATGCACCTCGACCGGGCCATGTACCAGCTGGTCCGTGACACTTATAACACCGCGTCGGTGATGCGAGGCCATGGCCTCTTGCGCGACATGTACGGGGAAGATCTGCAGGGGGGTGTTGTCGCCCAGCTGACGCTCCCCTCGGGCGCGGCAGGCCCGCTACCGGTGCGTTTCTTGCCAGGCGGCGCTTCCCAGGACCAGATTCTCGAGATCGACTGTATCATCGGCCGCTGGGCCGATCTGCAGCCTGCCGGTGGCGATGGCGTTTTTGAATCGCCGCTGGATCGTCCCTTTCCGCGTGACTATTTCAATGGTTGCGTTTTCACTTTCCTGGACGGCAATCTGAAGAACAGCAGCGCGCGAGTGCTGGACTACATTCCGGTCAACCTGCTGCCAGGCGTCTTCAACGCCCCGCTGATGCCGGCCACCCCCTCACAAGTACACTGCAGATTCCGGCTGCTGTTGCCGGAGACCGATTGGGCACACTCTCTGTCTCCCACGCTCGGTGATAGTTTCCTGGTCAATGGCCGTCCCTTCAATGGGATCGGGTTTGGTTACCAGGCAGGTGCTGCCCGGCATTTGAGTGACGAAGCACTGCTGCCCAACCGGGCACTCATTCCGCAGCTCTTCAAAGGAGTCCGAAAAGAAGTCCGATTCAACAGCTTTATTTCCGGCGGTGCCGACGAGGGATACGACGCGGTCGATTACCAGAACATGGCCCTGGCTGCCGTGATTCCCCAGCGTTTGAACCCGAACAAGGTGCGATTCATCATCCCCTCGCTGCACCGACCTGCCCTGATCAACTTCTGGATGAACCAGGATGTCGACACGGATGATGACGACATCCCCGATACGCCGATGGCTTTTGCACCTCCGAGCATTGTCAACCAGAAGCTGGGCCAGTTCATCCTCAGGCCATTGCCGCTGGAGGACCATCATCCGAATTTTTCTGGGGGCAACCCGCACCCGGGCCTTAACCAGCCAATTGTCTACACGTCGGCTATGCCGCAGCCACTGGGGCTGATGCTGGACGCACTGAAGAATGGCCCCTGGGATGTAGATAACGATGCAGATGGGATCGCTGACAGTATCTGGGTTGACCTCGGATCCCCGGTCCAGACCGACGAGACGGGCCGCCGATTCAAGCCACTGTTTGCTATCATGTGTGTCGATATGGACGGCCGCCTGAACGTCAATGCCCATGGCAACGGGTTCCAGTTGGCCCGCGGTGGCGGTGGCGTTACCGCGCGCCCCGCACCGATCGCCTACGATGGTGGAGGTTTACCGCGGACAACTTTGACTGAGTCGTTTCCCAAGGGACAGGGATATGGTCCCGCCGAGATCAACCTGGCAATCGATTCGGCGGTTATCAATCAAAATGCCTACTACCGTCTGCTGGTTGGCTACGGGGCAATTTTTTCCGGTCGTTATGGCAGCGATCAAGCACCTGGCCTAGCCGGCATCGATGTCCACACACCCTACAAGTTCTTTGAGTATCCGGCGAATTATGCCAACTGGGCTGTCGGCACGGAAAGCTCCTTTTACGGACTGCCGGACCTGAACGGCGAGCTGGCAATGGCTGTCAATTCACTCGGACAGCCATCCTATGAGGCATCGATCGTGCTCGGCAGCTACGGCACCATGGCGACCCCGCTGGGTCTCCTGCGCGGATCGACGATTGCCAACAACCCATACGAGATAAACCTGCTCACTCCACAGGGGAGCGACACCAGGTTCACAGTTGCTGAGCTGGAACGCGTGCTGCGCGGCGGAGATGCGGACAGCCAGATGCTACCCGAGCGGCTCCTGCAACTGGCTCCCAGCCTGGCCGGTCCCCGTGGTCGTCGCTTGATCACGACAGACAGCTTTGACCTGCCGGTGCCGAGTCCACTGGTGAACCAGGATATTCGACGTAATCACGCCGGTTACAGCGGATTACAACAGACCAGCTCGGCGACGGCGCAGAGGGATTTCTGGCGGGCACCGACTTTTCGTATCACCGAACTGTTGCGAGACCGCTTGCAGGAGGGAGTCAGCAATCTGAATGGCTTTACGTCGAGCGATCCTCAATTCCAGAATCCGCTCTTCCATGAGTACGTGGATTCACAGGTTAGCCAGCTGCTTTCACCCGACCTGCTGGCTGGCATGCGAATGAATGTCAATCGGCCGATCGGTAATGGCCGCGATGACAACCTCAACCGGGTGGTCGACGAGCACACGCTGGATGACTCACTCACTCCCGGCTTCAGCATGCCAGGTGTCAACAATGAGTCCTTTAACGAGTCCCTCTGGGGCGCGTGGTTTTTTGACCACAACAACGACGGCAATTTCTCCATGGACCGTAATAACGCCCTGGCCCGTCAGCAGTTTGCCCAGGACCTGTTTGTGCTGACCATGCTGCTGAAGGATCACGACCGGCAGATTGACGCCAATCGCAACGGTAGCATTGACGACCCGCTGGGGAAGGGTTATCCCAACGAGACCCAGCTGGAGATCGCCCAGTGGGTTGCCAACGTGATTGACTTTCGCGATGCCGACTCGATCATGACCCCCATCGAACTGGACCTGAATCCCTTTAACGGCTGGCATGTTGATGGCAACCCGCTCACCAATGAGTCGACATGGGGCAGCGATGGGAGGGACAATAACGCCAATGGGATTACCGATGGTCCGATCGAGCAGGTTATCGCGCGTGACCACGTGATTGTCTGGGGCTGTGAGCGGCCGGAGCTCTTATTGAGCGAGACTGTTGCCTGGCATGACCGAGCCACCGAGGATCTGGATACTCCCAACAAGAAGCTGGCAGATCCGGAAAGCGATCCGGTCAACGACCATGACCAGCGTTTGAAGCCTCGCAGTGCGTTCTTTATCGAGTTGTTCAATCCCTGGGGCGGCGACGACCGTCCACCAAATGAATTCTATCGAGCCACACCTGGTGTTGCTCTGAATGCTGTGACTCCACTCGGCCATCCGGTCTGGCGAGTGATCGTGGTACGCGGAGATCGCAGCGACCCGAACCCGGCGAATCACATTCTTGACGATCGGCATGATCCGGATGACCCCGATCCGCTCAGGCAGCCACGCGCCCGTTACATTGAACGAGGGATCTATTTCGTTGACCCGACCCCGCTCCGGGGCCTGCCCGCTAATCAGCAACCGAAGCTGGGTGTAGAGCAGTGGTATCCCTCCAGTCCTAACGGCGCTCCCGCCCCCGTTCTGCCAGGCCAGTATGCCGTGATTGGGTCCGCTGGAATGAATGCACGCCCAGTGAATGGGGAGTACCGCAGTTATCTTGGCCGCACGACGGCACACAGCGATGGCTACCTCGATGACGGTTCCGACGATCCGCTACTGCCTGGCTCGGGCTACGACAATACGATCGCGGTCAGTGAGTACCCGACGACGAGGCGATTTGCACTCGTGCCAGACCCGGACCCGACGGTGCAGCAGTTCTTTGTCAGCGGCAATCCCGGTTTTGGCGGACCAGCCGACCTGGCGCTTAACCCGACTGTCGCGGTTGTCATGGACCAGCGCCTGTATGGCGGCAAGCCTGCTGCCACGGCATCGCTCAGTATTACCGATCCAATTGATGGCTACCCCGAGTACAGCATGGTCAATCCAGGCCCCATCCTTGAAGAATGGAAGCTGAACGAGGCGGATGCCGATGGCGCAGGTGGCCATCCCGCCGATGGCGCTTATGTGCCGCCACTGGACCGACCACTGGATGACCCGAACCATCCACGAGCTGGATTGAGGGCCAACCTGGTCAGCGGCCTGCCGCGCGGTCGCCTTGATCGAAGCGGGACTCTTCGCGATTATGCCCGCATCCACCTGCAGCGGCTGGCGAATCCACTGGCGGATTATCATCCGGTCTTGAATCCCTTCCGCACGATCGACAGCAGTTCAGTTGATGTGACCGCCTTCAACGGTGTGTCCAATCCAAATCCCGCCATCGCTGACACCAATATTCGTTTTCGTTCCCTGCAGCGGGGTGACGAGGATCCGATTCCCATTCCGCCTTATCGGCGGGAGTTATGGAGCCACCCGCCAGCCAACTCGGGTGGTTTCCCTGGCGACGTAGTCGATCCAGCTTTGCAGGGGACGAACCAGCGTTTTGCCTACCTGCTGCGCCATTCGCTGGGCTACCTGAACGCAAAGTATGGTCCCATCCGACCAGCCGGCGTCGCTTTCACAGGTGCTCCTGATGAATCAAATAACCGCGGTCCGACGTTCCCCTGGTTGACCTGGTTGAATCGGCCGTTCGTCAGTCAGTATGACCTGCTGCTAGTGCCACGTAGCCGTAGCTCTCAGCTGACTCACGATTTCACCCTGGAGAGAACCCAGTTCGCAGCGACCGCGGCCTCTGGTGGTGGTCAGGTCGGGTCATACGTGAAGGGCCAACAGTCGGGCGGTAACGACTATCCCAATGCGGCGAATTCGCGCTTCGGTCACCTGATGAACTTCTTTGAGACCTCGGTCGATCCAGCCGGCGATGCGGCCCTGCAGTTGCACCGCTTGCTGGAGTACACCCATGTGCCGTCGCGGTTTGCTGGTACAGAGCGGTGGTTCCGTCCCGACACTTTCCAGCAGCCATTGACAATTAGCCAGCCCGATCATTCCTTCCATCCTCCCTTTAACTGGGTTTCGATGTTCCGTGATCCGGGGCGTGTGAATATCAACACAATCTTCGATCCGGCGGTCTGGAACGCGATCCTCGATGGCCATTCAGGGCCATCGTTTGCGGCGATTGTCGATGCACGTCGCGGTTATGGGAACAGTGGCGACCAGATGGTTGGTGCGGATGTGATGAGTGCCAACAGCCCAACGTTCTTTGCCAATGCCTTCCGCCCGACTGGAAGCGGTGACCTGGTACCGGTCCGAGTAGCCACTGACTTTGCCCGTCCGGATGTTGAGACAACGATCATGCGGAGCCGTCACATTGGACCAGCGCTGACGACCGGTGGCGGCCTGGGTGGCGGTGGTCTGGGTGGCGCTGGCCTCGGTGGCAGTGATCTGCCACGGCAGCGGCAACCATTGATGACCATCGATGACACAGATAACGCGGTCAACACGCGTCGAAACCCCTATTTCCATTACCAGACGTTACAGCGGCTGGGGAACCTGGTGACGACCCGCTCGAACGTTTACGCGGTCTGGATCACGGTCGGCTTCTTTGAAGTCGAGCCGAATCCGAATGGCGTGGATGACAATCATCCCGATGGTTATCGCCTGGGACGCGAACTGCGATCCGATTCAGGTGAGATTCGCCGGCACCGGGCATTCTATTTCATCGATCGTTCTGTCCCGGTCGCCTCCCAGCCAGGCGAAAACCACAACGTCGATCGGGCCATCCTGCTGCGACGGTTCCTGGAGTAAGTAGTTGGGGTGGATGCCGGGTCTCTGTCGCTGGCTCTCTCCCGCAACGTTGGAGACAACCTGCAACCTAGTTATGTTGCACCAGGATGATATCGCCTACCTGGATGACATAGTCTCGCGGCTCACGGCGCATCAGGTTCTCGGCTTTCAGCTCACGTTCGCCGCCGAGGCGGATCAGGTCATCGGCGTTCATTGTTTCGGCGCGAATGAAGCCTCGCGCCAGGTCGGTGTGAATATTCCCGGCCGCTTCGACCGCCGTCGTGCCGACAGGCACGATCCAGCTACGAACTTCTTTGTCCCCGGTCGTGAAGAACAGCATTTGTCCGGAGACCTGCATGATCAGTTGGAGCAATTCATCCCGGTCGTGCCGAGTGATTTCCATCTCACGACAGAATTCCAGCCGCTCTTCTGCATCCATCTCCTCCAGCTCCAGTTCCATGGCGACGTTACAGCTGATCATACTAGTGCCGGGCGGCAAGGATTCGGTAAGTGAGGTGGGCTGAGAATCGTCCTGGTCACTGTTGATCAGCAGTAGGCGGGGTTTCTGGGTGAGCAGCTGAAAGGCGCGAATGATCTTCTCCTGCGGCGGCGTGAGTTCGATATCGCGCAGTGCCTGGCCGGCTTCGAGTGCTACCAGCAGGGGTTCGAGCAGGGCCAGTTCCTCGATTTCCTGGTCCCGACCTGGCCTTGGTTTCTTGACCGACTCGCGCAGGCGTTCCACACGGCCTGCCACGATCGCCAGGTCGGCAATCAGCAGGTCGTCTTCAAAGGAGGCGAGGTCCTGGCTGGGGTCCTGTCCGGCAAAGGCTGAAACCAGGATGATCAGGCAGCCTGCCTCACGCAGGGGGGCCAGCTTGCTGGCGCTATCAGATCCATCCCGACTGATGCCGGGGGTATCGACTACCTGGATCGCTGCCCGAGTGACCTTCTTGGGCTGGTAGATATCGATCAGTTGTTCCAGACGTGGCTCGGGAACGGTGGCCATGGCGGTCTGGGTACTGGTGGCAAGGGCGGGATCAGGTGGCTGGCCCGTGAGCCAATGAAAGAGGCTACTTTTTCCGCTGCCCTGGTAGCCGACAAGTCCGATTTTCATTCCTCTGCTAGCCTCTCACCTCTGTTACCTGGTTGCTGCCTGCGACAGCGAGTTGTTGTCGTAGCAGGTCCACCTGCTGATCGACCTGACCCTGGTCCCGTTCATCAAGCGGCTGATTGCCGAAGCGAACACGATAATATGTTTCCAGCAGCGTGTTAAGCAGGCCATCTACCGTTGCGGCGATTTCCCTGGCCGGCAGTTCCCGCTGACATGACTCGATAAACTCACGCTGGGTCTGGCTCACCTGTCGCTTGAGGCCGTGGCCGGCAAGCAGAAGTTCGACTTCGAGGAAAAACCCACAGCGAGCCTGCTCAAGCAACTCGCTGCGAGTCAACTGGGCTGCTGGCCGACTGGCCTGCCGTGCGAGTAGCGACTGACGAAGCTGGCGTGTGACGAGCCAGACGAGGCAGGGTCCCAGGACCAGCCAGAGCAGGAACTGCCAGCTGATGATCGCCGACTTCCAGCCTCCGGAAAAATCTAGCCGTAACCAGCTCAGCAGGGGAAGCGAGGCAAGACTCTGGAAGCCCTGTTCGGGGTCCCAGCCAAGTTGTTGAAAGACGGCCTGGCGTTGTTGTTCCGGATTCAGACGCAAGACATTGTTGTCCCAGAGTAACTGCAGATAGTCGAAGGCATCCACAACTCGATCTGAGAGAGAGCGTGCCGGAGCTTCCTGCTCAGGGCGAAACACTGGTGTTGGATCAAGTCTCAACCAGACTCCTCGTATCTTGTCCGGGTCAACACCCTCGGTGAGCCCAGGAGAGAGTCGGTCGGGCTGCAGAAATGCCTCCACCCAGGCGTGCGCGTTTCTCTGGTAGACGGTGAAGTAGTTTCCCGTCTGGTTGAGTTCGCCACCTCGAAAACCGATGATCATGCGAGCAGGAATACCCTGGCTACGCAGCATCAGCACCAGGGCGCTGGCGTAATACTCGCAATTGCCGATGCGGTGATTGAGTACAAAGTCCTCGACCTGGTCCCGTCCATACTGTCGCAGTTGCTGGATCTGGCCGAGGTTGAGCGTGTACTGAAAGGCATCGGACTGCAAGAACTGTTCCAGCGTACGACATACCAGGACCGGGTTGTTGGTATCGATATTGGCTTGCTCAAGGTGCTCGCTAGTGAAGCGTCGGAGCCTGGCAATGCCTGTTGGCACCGACTCCATCTCGGCAAGTTCTCTACTGAAGAGGTCCTTATCAAAACTGTCATGAACCAGCTTGATGTTCATCTCGGCCTGGACACCGTCGCGAAAGGCGTCGGTTGCCAGCACATAGCGGTATTGCTTTACAACGGGACTGCGTCGCGAGCGGGACAGGTGGAGTTGATTTGAAGATGGATCGTAGGCCACGTACTGATCTGTGTCTGGCAGCTTGTAAACCGGAAAGATCGCCATCAGGGCTGGATCATCGTTCATTTCAATCAGCACCTCCTGTCGTACCAGGTCCCGGCTACTGAGCGGTTCGGGCACCCGCAGCGACTCGGAGGACAACAGTGGCGAGGTTTCCATCGCGTACCAGTGGCTGTTGCCCTGGTTGTCGTAGCGATAGCGAGTCAGCACGGCGCCGCGCATATAGGGTTCGCGAAACACCGGGTACTCACCACCAGTTGTCGCATCGGAATAGGAGACTTTGAGTGCGATTTCGTTACTCATCAAGAGCTGTCCCACGTCTGACAATTGCACATCTCGTCGGAAGCCAACTTGTCGATAGTGTCCAAAGCCGGGCTGTTGCCAGGAGGAACTGCCGGTCCGCGGCATGCAAAAGAAGAAGGCGATGGAAAACAGCAAGGTGCCGACGCCGATACCAAGCAGGTGACGCGTGAAGCCCCAGCCGAGCACACCAGCTGCTGTTACACGAGCCGATCTGTCCAGGCTGGGCACTGGCAGGGAGCCGATCAGGGCGGCTCTCTGGCTGCCGGGCTGGAGTTGCTGGAGTTGGGCTTGTCGATGCCGATTGGCCTTCTGGCTGGCCCGCCGGAGCTGTCGTTCAATCAGCGTTGCCTGTCGAAAGAGGTGGAATAGTGAGATCACGAAAAAGGAGATTGTGATGTAGAGAACGAGACCGAGTCCGAATTCCCAGCCGGTGTTAATCAGCGCGGCGACGACTACCTGCAGCAGGCTGAAGATGGCGAGGTGTCCATAGATCCGCAGAGTCTTTTTCTGGTAGAGCATCACCAGCTGGACATAGACCAGCAGGCTGGCGATTGAAATCAAGCGGCTGAAGCTGTCGGTGCCGCCGCGCAAGACGCTGGTGAGGCGGCCGGAGAATACCGCCGCGATCAACTCAGTGATCCCGGCGTCGCTGCCAAAGAAGACGCACAGCCAGTAGAAAGCCAGCAGGATCATCAACACGTTGGCCAGCAGACGGGGGAGGCGGAACCAGCCCAGGCGATCAGTAAAGATGATTGAACTGACACCGGCGAAGAGCACCAGCGTGGCGAGTTGAAAATCGCGTTGGCCAGAGCCCAGTAGCAGGGCGCCGCTGGAGACCAGCATCACGATGGCGATCTGCAGCCAGCCTTCCACTCGCTGATGTGCTTTGCGGTTCATACCGGCAGCTTCTCCCCGGCAGCAGGATCGAGCCGATGAGGTGCTAACCGCAGGTAGTGCCAGGCGTCCGGGTGACTGCAATCAATCCAGCTACCGGCAACGCCCAACGGGAGTTCGCCGGCAGCGTGCTGGCTGCGGGTACTGATGACAACCGGCAGCACATCCGCGCGCAGCCCAGCCAGTTGCTGTTGCCAGCCTGGCTGCGAGATTCCAGCTCCCGGCTGGATTGTTGCCAGCAGACTGGCAACTTCTTCCATCAGCATGCGAGAGGGAGCAGTGGACCAGTTATGGACCTGTTGTCCGGCGATGGTGAGCAGCAGCTGACCTCCTGGCTGGCGGCAGGCGGTGTGAACCACGGTCATTGCCAGGGAGGCGGCCAGTTCCACACTGAGCTGGTTACTGCCAGCTGGGTCCGCGTCGTCGGCCAGGTCAAGCAGCAGGAACAGCTGGCGCTGCTCCTGTCGCTCGAATTGCTTGACAACGGGTTTTCCAAGACGAGCGGTGCTGCGCCAGTGAATCCAGCGGCGGCTATCGCCAGTCCGCCAGGGACGGATCGCGTAATAGTCCCCATCGGTGCGGCCTGCCAGTGGTCGGGCATGGTGTTCGCCGGTCCGATCGGATTCCAGCAGGCGATCCCAGGCAGATGTCAATTCGCCAACCTGTGGGCCGACAAGCAGTTTCTGGGGCTGTGAAAAGCCAAGTCGTGATTGCAGCAGGCCGAAGGGAAAGCGGGTCTGGAGTTGGATCTGCGAAAGTTCGTACTCCCCACGTTGGTCGATCATCCAGTGGTAATGACTGCTTGCGGACGACCCGGCTGCGACATAGGGGATCAACATCTGGATCGGCTGTTGTTGCCGGGAGGGCTGGCCGACTGGGCAAATGCGATCCTCGACCGTGATGCACCAGCTGCCTCGTCGTCGTCGCTGGTTGTACACGGTGATCTGAACCGGCACGGACTGGCCAGCGGTGGTGAGCTGGGGGAGGCGACGCTCGACACGCAGCTGTCGCAGGCTTGCTCCGGCGAGCCGCCAGTGCAGCAGCCAGGGTCCCAGCAGCATGCCAGCCAGGATCACCAGCACGTTGACTTCGCGCATCACCGCGGCGCAGATAATGAAGACCACGACAAACAGGAAATACCAGCCTTCGGGTGTCACTGAGACTCTGCGTCGAGCCAGCATGGAGTTTTCCTTGGTTCCTGGTATCAACTGGCGGTCGCTACCGCGAGCGACCAGCTGGTGCCTTGTCAGCCTGGCACGGCCACGGAGTTGACGATGCCGAGCACCAGCTCTTCCATCATGTTTCGCCGTGCACCCTGGATGACTCCCCGTCCGATCACTCGGTGCGAAAGCACCGGGACTGCCAGTCGCTTGATATCGTCGGGCACCACGAATTCGCGACCCTCGACCAGGGCCAGTGCCTGGGCAGCGCGATACAGGCTGATCGCCCCTCGAGGACTCACGCCAGCGACCAGGTCCTCACTTTCGCGAGTGGCAGTGGTGATATCGAGCACGTAATCGTAGATCGCATCATCGACTCGGATTTCTCGCACCGCGGCTTGCAGCTGGCAGACCTGGTCAACAGTCAACACGGCTGACAACTCGTCGACCGGTTCACCCTGGCGATGCGAGATAAGCACCTCTCGCTCATCTGCCCGCGCGGGGTAACCAAGCGAGATTCGCATCAGGAACCGGTCCAGCTGATTTTCTGGCAGGTTGTAGGTGCCTTCGAATTCATAGGGATTCTGAGTGGCAATTACCATGAAAGGGACTGGCAGGTCGTGGGTAACTCCATCGACCGAGACCTGGCCCTCACTCATCGACTCCAGCAATGCACTTTGCGTGCGTGGCGGGGCCCGGTTGATTTCGTCCGCCATCACGATATTGGCAAAGATTGGTCCTGGCTGAAAATGAAACTCGCCGGTTGTAGACTGGTAAACGCTGCCTCCGACGATATCACTCGGCAACAGGTCGGGCGTGAATTGCAGCCGGGTGAACTTGGCTTCCAGGCTGCGAGCGAGAGCTTTTCCCAGCAGTGTCTTGCCAACACCGGGAACATCTTCCACCAGCAGGTGTTCGCCAGCCAGCAGGGCCACCAGGCAGCTGCGAATCGCCTCCGGCTTTCCCAGCACAACGGATCCGATATTCGCTTCTAGTTGCTCGGAAAGCGTTTTGACATCAACTGTCGCCATGGGATACCTATTCAAGGCAGTGACGGGGATCAACTGCTGAGATTCTATGTTAATCGCTGCTCTGGAGGTTGTCTGCACGGTCCTGCCGCGCTTGTTCACGGGGACCGCCGGGCGGTACAATAGCACTGTCGGGTAGGACGCCGGGGCAGGCGTGAAGAACATCAATTTTGGCTGGACAAATGAAGTTCTTGTCACTGGACAGTTCGGGCGAGATACCACCACTGGATGTGGCGTTGGCTGACAGTCAACAGATCGGACTGGATATACCGGTCTTTGGCCTGGAGGGCGAAGCCCCGCTGCCCGACCTGCAGCAACTTGAGCGGCATGACCCGTCTTCGCCATCGACAGATGCAGCTGCGGCAGAGTCATCGTCCACGGGCACTGACCAGAAGGTGCGGATCGGCGACTTCTGGCTTGATGGTGACACCATCATGTGCGGCTGCCCGGACTGCAAGGCCCCGATCACCATCCGACACTGGCTGATGATTGCGGATTGCTGGCGTTGCCAGGCCAGCATGCTGATCGGTGAAGAGCAGGAACGAGAGATCCGCCAGCTGCTTGATATGCGGCAGCGAGATGGCACCAGGTCGAGGCCGTCCGAGAAACGAAAAAAACGTGTCGCCCCGCCGGTCGTTCCTTCCTACCCAGCCCCCCGACCCTCGATGGCGCAGAAGAGGGTCAGGGAGCAGCTTGCCCTGGCTGAGACCGACATCTGGATCACGCGAATTTTCCGTGACACACCAGCCTGGATTATCAGCCTGCTGTTTCACATTGTGATGCTGTTGCTGCTCGGCCTGCTGGAACTTCCCCGTGATAACGAGGGTCCGAAAATCGTCCTCTCGGTGGTGGTTGGACCCGACCGGACCGAGGGTGGTGAGGTAATCAAGACCGATCCGAAAAACCCCACAGCATACGATCTACCGATTCCAAAAAATGTTGATCCGAATGATCCAGAGCAGATGAAGCAGGTGATGGCAGACAAGGCGACCGCCGAGGAGCTGCACCAGGACTTCGATACACTGAATCCCAATGTGCCACGCCTCGATGAGGTCAAGCGAAAAATTCGGGAGGCTACCGGTACCAGCTCCACTATCCTCGCCCGCGATCCGCGAGTGCGAGTTGAGATGGTCAAGCGAGAGGGTGGTACAACTCGTACGGAAGCTGCCGTGGCGCGGGGCCTGAGATGGCTCAGCACGCACCAGGAAGCCGATGGACGCTGGTCGCTCCGTGACTTCAATCACGCAGCCGATTGTAATTGCGGGCATCCTGGTCAGGTGACCAGCGATTCCGCCGCCACGTCGCTGGCCCTGTTGCCCTTCCTGGGAGCAGGCCAGACCCACATGGCAGGTAAGTACAAGAAGACTGTGCAAGCTGGACTTGACTGGCTGCTTAAGAACCAGAATAACGATGGCGATTTAAGTCCGGGGTCAACCGGAAACACCCGCATGTATGCCCATGGACAGGGCGCTATCGTGCTCTCGGAAGCTTTTATGTTGACCGGGGATGAGAACCTGCGGGGACCCAGCCAGAAAGCGATCGACTTTATCGTCGCGTCCCAACATGAACAGGGTGGCTGGCGGTACCGGCCGGGCGATGCTGGTGACACCTCCGTGCTGGGCTGGCAGGTGATGGCCCTGCAGAGTGCCCGTATGGCCAACCTGTATGTACCACCGTACACGCTGCAGAAGGCCCAGAGTTACCTCGATCGCGTGGTTTCCAATCGTGGGGCCTTTTACAGCTATATTCCCGACCAACGAAAAGCTCCGACCTATACCATGACCGCCGAGGGCCTGCTCTGCCGCATGTACCTGGGCTGGACGCTGGAATACCCCGGCCTCAAGACAGGTGCCCAGCACCTGCTGGATAACCATCCACCAACGCAGAAACCACGCAACATGTATTACCTCTACTACGCCACCCAGGCACTTCATCACATTGGGGGCGAGCATTGGAACAAGTGGAATACAGGGATGCGCCAGGTGCTGGTCGAATCCCAGGAAAAGAGTGGCCACATGGCTGGCAGCTGGACGCCGGTGGAACAGCATGACCGAACAGGTGGGCGACTCTACTCCACCAGTATGGCAATCTGCTGCCTGGAGATTTACTACCGCCATCTGCCGCTGTTCGACAAGATCAACCTGGACTAAGGGTCCGTGGTCATGAGGCTATCAGGTCAGCGGCGCCGTGATCTAAGCTCTGTCCGTTTTTGGCGGACAAACCCATTAGCCGGTGAACACTCGCTCGACCACACTGCCCCCTTCGACCACTGGGACCGGCCTGCCCACGCTGCTCATGTGCTCAAGGTCCGCGTCGACTCGCAGCGCCTGAAAGATCGTACGTAGCAGGTCAGGCACATCGACTGGCTGATCTGTGACCGTACTTCCGCTGGCATCCGTGGTACCGATCACCTGGCCGCCATGCACACCCGCTCCAGCCAGCGCCACATTGTAGGCGCGGGGATAATGGTCGCGGCCACCACGTGAATTGATCCTGGGCGTACGGCCAAACTCGCCCATCCAGACGACCAGCGTGCTCTCCAGCAGTCCTCGTTGCTTGAGGTCCTGGAGCAGGAAAGCGTAGGGCTGATCCATTTGCTGGCAGAGCTCGCTGGATCGGCTGAAGTTATCCTGGTGTGTGTCCCAGTTACCGACAGCGACTTCTACACAGGAGACGCCGGTTTCCACCAGTCGCCGAGCCAGCAGGCAACCGGAGGCAAAGGATGACTCACCGTAACTCTGTCGAATGCTGGCCGTTTCCTCAGACAGATCGAAGGCCTTCATCTGCGGGCTCAAGACCATCTTCGATGCCTTGCCGTAGACCTTGCGATGATTGCTCACCTGCTGCTCACCTTCGGCGTGGACATCGTGCAGCTGGCCCAGCAAGGAAAGTCGGCGGCGATATCGGTCGTCGCTTGTTGTCAGTGTTGTGTTATCAGGAGTCCGGCGGGCATCTGCCATCAGGAAGGGGTCGTAATCGACGCCCAGCATGCCTGCTCCTGCACCATTTCGAATCTGGCCGACACGTACAAAGGAGGGCAACTGGCTCTCCTTGTCACCCAGCTGAAAAGCAATCTGCGAGCCAATCGTGGGGTACTTGATCGTGGCGGTTGGCACATAGCCGGTGTGCACCAGGTAGGAGGCACGCGGGTGGCTCCCCTCCTTGCTGTTCATCGAGCGAATCAGGCAGATATCCTTCATGGCGGCAGCCACGCGCGGCATGTTTTCAGCGACCTGGATGCCCGCCACGGAGCTGGCAATCGCCTGGGTCTCCCCTCCGCTGCTTTGGCCCGGCTTGGGCGAGAGCGTTTCAAACTGGCTGGGACCGCCCTGCATCCAGAGCAGGATGCAGGCACGCGGCTTGTTGCTCAAGAGAGCTGCCTGGCTCCCCAGCGCAGCTCGTATATCAAGACCGCTGACTGCTGCCCCGCTGGCTGCCATGGCTGCCAGGAAACCGCGTCGGTCGGTGCCGCTGCGATTGAGCATCTGGTTTCTATCCTTCATCGTTGCTTGTTCCTCTGCCTGCTGCTGCCCCCGGGATGACCAGTCTGGTGACCACGGTCAATTGCGATAGATAAAATCGGCATGGTTAATCAAGGCCCAGAGAATATCCTCAAACGCCTCAGCCCGGTCCGGCACGCTGCGGCGATAGTCGAGGCAGAGTTTCAATTCTTCACGGCTGGGCTGGCGCGAAAGAACCTTGATATACAATTCCTCGACCAGCTGACGGTCACTGCGAACTTCGGCCATCAAGTCACCCAGCAAGCGACCGGGCCGGGCACTTATCTGCTGGTTGACGAAGCTCGAATTCATCATCGCCAGGGCCTGCGGGATAGAACCACCGACTTCATCGCGGCGTGTGCTGGGGTCGTAACCAAAGGTCCTTTGAAACAGCGCACGTGGTGTCGAACGGGAAGCTCGGCCGTAGTTGGCCGCTGCCCTCTGGGGTGTGGGATCCGGGATATCGAAGACACATAGCAGTGAGTTGAAGAGCTGGTCAGCACGCAGCCGCTGGGCATAATTGGCCTGGAATGGGAGCTCGTCCGGTGCACGGCGGTCAGCTGCTGCTGACTGGTAAACCCGTGTCGACAGGATGGTCTCGATCAACCACTTGAGGTCGTAGTCATTGACCACCAGTTGATCGCAGAGCAGGGCCATGGTCTTGGCTGCACTGCACTGGCGATCCGGCCCAATGTCATCGACAGGCTCGTAGAAGCCTTCACCGACAAGCTCCGACCAGACACGGTTGACGAGAGCACGGGCGAACCAGGGATTTTCAGGATCGGTCATCCAGTCCGCCAGGCTTTCCCGCCGCGCTGCATCGCTGCTGCCTGTCTGGAGTGTTTGACCGGTGGCGAAGAACTCAGGTTGCATCAGGGTCCCCTGCGCCGTGGGGTCATCGAGGTCAGGCATGTAGTGCTCGAGGCTGCCGACGAATCGGTTGTTGTTGTTTTGCCGTCGCTGGCGAGGTGGTGTATCGCTGGCGACCACAATGAAGCTTCGCACCGGAGTCATCTGGGGACGGACGGCGACGCGAGGGAAAAAGGCGGCCAGCTGATGAAACTGCTCCCGCGTCCAGCGATCGAAGGGGTGATCGTGACACTGGGCACACTGGATCTGGATTCCCAGGAAAATACGGGAAACCTCGGCGACTGTCTCTTCCGGCCGACCACCCTGAGCCATGATCAGGCCATTCCGGCCATCCTCGCGGACATCGCCGGCGGCGGTGATCAGCTGACGGGCAATCGAGCTCCAGGAGGTGTCGTTATTCAGCTGCTCGACCAGGAACGATTCCAGTGACCCCTGTGCCAGACCAGCTCGGTCGTCCGTGCGGCGGTACATGATTACGTCGCGCCAGTAGCGACCCCAGTTCCTGCCAAAGTCATCGTCGTCGAGCAGTTGCTGGACGAGCCGGACTCGCTTGCCCGTGCCTGGATCAAGTGAAAAAGCCAGGACTTCCTCGCTGGTCGGCAGCTGCCCTACCAGGTCCAGGAAGGCCCGACGCAGAAAGACTTCGTCGCTGGCCGACGCTGCCGGGGCCGATCCGGTCTCCTCGGCTAACAGCTGGTCGACCTGCAGGGCTGTCTGCTGAGGCGTTTGAGCTGCCAGGCTGTCGGTAAAAAACAGGCTGGTGAGTACCAGCAGAAAGAGCGCACCTGCGCTGCGGCATAGACTGTGCATCCCACCAGTTCCTCTCTCAGGGCGGATCGACCCCTGCTCGATCTTATCGAACAACAAGCCCCTGATTGGTCGAGATCCGCGAATGGATGAGTCCCTTGCCCACTATTGTAAACCCAGCTGAGTTGGGAAAGTTGCGGTTCCCAAGACAAAATCTCTCTGCACCGCCAGCTGGACAGACTAGCGGGGGCGCGCTGGCGGGGCCACAGGTTTTACTCCAAAGCCCTGCCCTGGCCGCGGCAGGACACCTGGTACCGGAGCCTTGCCACCGAAGGGATCAGCCGGCTTGGGGGCCACAGCAGGTCGTGCTCCAAAGGGATCAACCTTTTTACCGGCAGGTGCAGCAGGTCGTGCTCCAAAGGGATCAACCTTTTTGCCGGCAGGTGCAGCAGGTCGTGCTCCAAAGGGATCAACCTTTTTACCGGCGGGTGCAGCAGGTCGTGCTCCAAAGGGATCAACCTTTTTACCGGCGGGTGCAGCAGGTCGTGCTCCGAAAGGATCGACCTTTTTACCGGCGGGGTTCGCTTGATTCTGCTGCTCTGCTGCAGGTTGCCTGCCAGGATTCGGTGCGATGGCATCGGCTACGTTATCCACCGGCTGTGGCTGGCCGGGAGTCAGCGTGGTGTCGCTGACAATATAGCCGGCCCAGAACCAGGGGTGGTTTGTCAGTAGTTGCTCGGCAGTGCCATTCACGCGCGGTTCGAGTGCCGGATCGAGCGGCTGTTGCATGATCTCGAGCACCCCTTCACGCCAGGCGATTTCTGGTGCCATATCGGGCAGTCGCATGGCAAATTCTCGCATCAAGTCGTAGGTTGTCTTGCCACCATTGCGCCAGCGACTGAGTACCACGGTACGAGCACCGCTGGCCATCAGGCCATTGATGGTGAGGAAAACTTCCTCACCTGTACCCCCACGCTTGAGGCTGTTCTCCGCGGGGGTATGAAATGCGGGCAGGCTAATCTGCTGGCAGCGGCCCCAGGGCAGTGACAACCAGCTGGCCAGGTTACTGCCAGGCTTACCACGATCGAGTGGCACGACCGGCAGGTTGAATGGCAACCGCGAGGCATCATCCAGATCAGCCATCACGAATAACCGTTCGTAGTCGCCCGCTACGATGCTGGAAGGTCCAGGCAGCTCGCCGACAAGTCGCACCGAGTCCTTGACTGCGGCCTGAAATTGTTCGGATCCCTGTTCTGCGATCAGCTCGTCCGCACCCGGGACCATGGCTCCTGCCAGGAAAGCGGTGCGTGGCAAGGCCCGCTGATGACGGCCATCACCGAGTGCCAGCGAGAGGTAGGGAGCGTAGCGAATCGATGTCCGCTCGATCAACAGCTCGTCGTCGTAAATCAGTGTTTCAAATGGCAGGTACCAGAGCGGGCCATCGGGAACGATGATCAGCTGCTGCACGTTATCCAGCAGCGTCGGTGGCGCACCGGCAAACAGCATCCCGGTGATCTTGCTGGAGTGTTCTCGCCAGCCGTTGCTCTTGAGATCTGCAACCTTAACGTCGGTGTTCTTGTCATAGTTGCCGATCGCACGAAGCAGGTTCTTCATTTCCAGCTGAAGCTTGCCGGTTGAGGCGAGCTGCCAGTACTCGTACTTCTGCTTGGTGAGGGCAAACACCAGCGTGGCACGGGTGGTCTGGAAAAACACCAGCACCATCTGGCCTGCGGGAATCGCCTGCTGCAGCTGTTTGACATCCCGAATACGTGGGAAGCAGAACTGGGCAGCATCTCCCTGCAGGGCGATTTCCTGCATGATGATCTCCTGGGCGTTGGAGAGTGTTGCCAGTTGTCGGTACATCTCCTTGCGTTGGATTGTCTGCTCGGCATCGGCGTCCATGTCAGGTAGCTGGCGAATCTGCTGTTGGATCATGTCAGCCCGCTCGGAGACCTGTCGGTAATTCGGATAGCGATTGAGCAGGTCCTGTCGCTGGAGTAGTGCCACCGGCGAGATACCATCCTCGGGAGCTTCCAGCACCCAGCGGAGGGCGAGCAGGCGCCCACCCAGCGGGAGCCGGCTGTAGAAGCGGTGCCGGCGAATGCGATCGCTAATTTCCAGCGCCCGTTCGTATTCCTTGCGTTGCAAAACAACCTGAAACCAGTGTTCCAGTGGCAGGCCTCTGGGGGACAGCGAGTAGCTGAGTGTTTCGACCGGCTGGACAACCCAGTCGGCCGAGGTTGGTTCGCGCAGCACATGAGCGAAGAGAGCATCGGCTCCTCGTTCCGAAATAACCCCACTGGTAAACAGGGCGTCCGCTTGGGCGACTTGTATCAGCCAGTGGGACGACTGGGCCTGGAAGTTGAGCAGGTCCGCCAGGGCCGCGTTTCCTGATTCCATTTGCCCCCGCTGGAAACTGGCTACAGCGGTCACGTAGGCCATGCGGGCAGCCACTCGGCCGCGGGCCATATCGTGTCGTCGCATGGCGGTGGCAGCTCGATCGAGCATCGCCAGTGCCTTGGCCGGCTCACGCTCTGCGACAAAATTCTCCGCCGCTGAAACGTAGATCGATGCTTCCATGAAGCGTGAGTCGCTGCGAGCCCAGACGGCCGCTTCAGGCAAGGGAGCAAAGAGGCCCTTGCCACCACTGACCTGGTGGGCACGCGAGGCCCAGCTGAGTGCCTCCTCGGCAATCCAGTACTGCTCGAACCAGCCCGCCGATATCGATGCTTCAACCAGGTAAGTTGCGGCCTGCGGATACTGCTCCTGGTAAAACGCCAGCTTTCCCAGTTCCAGCAATGCGATGCAGGTCAGGTTGTGATCCAGTTGACCACCGATCATCAACGACTGCTGCAGCTCGGCGATTGCCTCGGGGACCTTGCCCGCCGAGACATACGCCAATCCCAGTTGCAGGCTGATCCACGACTGGGACCAGTGGTTGGCCGGTGCCGGGCGTCGCAGCAGTGCTTCGAGCACCTGCACAGTCAGTGGCGAAAACCGGCAGGTTGCCCCCATGATCTCATTCCGCCGTCGTATCGCCAGCGTCGTGCACTCGATAATCTCTTCGGCATGAATCGGGAACAACTGCAAGGGGACGTAGACTCCTCCCTGGGCCAGCACACGGAGGTTGTCAAACCGGCCCTGCAGACTGTTGATCGTGTTAGGGATTTTGCCAGGAGCCGAGCGGCGTTGGCTGACGGCCCAGGTGACTTGCTTGCGTGCCCGGTTTGATGGCTGAATGACGGCAGGGAAATCGAGTGCTGTCAGCCATTGCTGGTGGGCCACGAAGAGTTTGAGTGCGTTCTCGTAGTTCTCCAGGGCCGGTGCTGTCAGGCCCATCTGGTACATGCACTCACCCATCATGGCGTAGTAGCAGATCGAGTCGACCCAGCGTCCTTCCGTGCTCCGGATGCCACTTCGTGCTGCTGATCGGAAGCCAGCACCTGCGCGCTGAAAGTCGCCATCCTGCATCATCGACTTGGCGAGAAAATAGTCGCCTCGTGGAACAGCCGAAGAATTCTGCGACCAGGCCTGCTGGGAGGGGAGGCAGCAGGCTGCCAGCATGGCAGCCAGTACGAACGGCAGGGATCGGCCGACGGGTCTCGAGCGGCGAACCTGCCCAGGAAGTGAAACTGCTGACATGCTGGGTCTCCACTGATATTGACGCGACTCCCCCAGAGTGGGAGGCACACGCAGTCATTCCTCTTTATCGGCGGTACCCGGGAGGGCTACAGCAATGAGAATTGATGGGCCACTCAAAGGTGAGATGTGGCTGCCCAACAGCTCCCCGTTTACCACGGCTATCCCAGTTTGCCCATGATAGTACATTTGCGCTGGTCATAAGGATTTTTCCAGTTAATTGCCGAGAGTCCAGGTAGAAATGTCCAAGTTTGCCGGTTAGGTCCCCGATAACCGTTATGACGATTTGACGTTTCAGGTAGCTTTTCCCGGCCAACACGCCACTTATGCCCTCCCCCGTAGCTTCCCAGAGGATGACAAGCGATGAAGAAATGGACAGGTAAGCGAGTCTCGACACTGTTGCTCGGATTGGGCCTGTTGCTGGTACCCTTTGCGGTCGGTTGCCAGTCTCATCTTGGTGGCCAGACCCATCCCAGTCCCTGGTACCTCACGGATGATGTCCAATACTTCGCCCCATCTTCTGAGATGAAGCTGTCACGCGAGGCGGCGGTGCAGAAAGAGTACGCTGCTCAGCGCGAGTTAGAGCGCTAGCGGGTCCTGGTCTCTCGCTAGTCGACAGGAGAGAGCAGCTGGTGCAAGTGAAACTGGTGTGCGCCAAGCGTGCCGCCATAGTTCCCAGCACCGATCACGATCACACCTTCACCTGCCACAGCCTCGGCGGCGCGGGCAATACCCTGCCCCACCAGATCCGGGCTGACTCCATCGATCACGATCTCGTAAGCCAACTGGGCTTTCTCGTCCAATTGTGATTCAACACGACCCTTGAGCGTGGGACAGTAGGCGTCGGCAGTTGACGCTGGCAGGCCGCGATAGCGCGAGCCAACCTTGCTGCCGCTGCGAGCAATGCCTCCTGGGAAGGGTGTGATTAGTCCTGCCATGTCCGCCAGGGCAGCGACACCTCGCCTGGCTGCAGCCAGCCCAGCTGCTCTCTCTGTCGCTTGCAGGATCAGGTTGCCGCCGCCAACACCCGCTTCGACACCCAGGCTCTCCTCCACCAGGAATTCACCATCCATGACGGGAATCCGCCAGTAGCGACGCTCGCCAATCAACTTGCTCTTTTGATAACCGTCGCCAAAGAAGCGAATTTGCTTACCCAGCTGGATTCGCTCGCTGGCATCCGGCAGACCATCAAAGACGGCAGTTGTTGGGCAGGTCATCACGCACTGGCCGACCCGCGTTGGGACGGACGCCGCCAGGCTACGGGCAGAGAAGCCAAACAGCAGGATGGCGGCACCGGGCCGGCCATCCGGCGTTTTGTCCGCAGCCAGCCATTCTTCCAGCCCCACTTCTGCATCGCAGGCAATCACGCTGCTTGAATAACCGGTCACCTCCTGGACTGCTGCCTGCAGCCAGTGTTCGTCATCGGCCGTAATCAGCAGCCGCGCATAGCTCATGTCAAAAGCTTCGGCAAAAGTGTCTTCGACCCTGGTCTCGCCAATTTTCACGGTCGCTTCTCGCTCGGTCAGTTGCGGCGTCAGTCATGGATGGGGAACGATCGTCCCCGCGATCATGATGACCGCCTGCCCACCGATTGCCAAGGCGAGTTTGCCTGGCTGCCAGCTTCCCGCCAGCTGAACTTGCTCCGACCGCCGCTCCTAGCCGATAATCCAAGCGGAGACAGGAGAGCCGCTCCGCCTGGCAGCGGAGCGAGTGGCAAGAGCCCACCAGCAACGAATCGACAAGCGTCATGGAATTTGATCCTTACTGGAAATGGCTCGGTATCGATCCGGAGCAGCAGCCGGCGGATCACTACCAGCTGCTTGGTATCCGCCGTTTTGAAGACGACGACGACGTGATCGAGAATGCCGCCGTCCGCCAGATGGCTCATGTTCGCACCTTCCAGGGCGGACAGCATGCTGAACTCTCCCAGCAACTCCTCAATGAGCTTTCCGCCGCTCGCATCTGCCTGCTCAACCTGGATCAGAAACAGGCCTATGACGAGGAGCTGGAGTCGCAATTGCCGAGCGAGCCGCCGGTCGAGGATGTGCCCCTGGCCACGCCGGTCGCCCCTGCCGCTCCGCTGCCCGTGGCCCAGCAGGTTTCGCCAACAGCGGCTGCGGTACCAACACCAGCCAGCACGGCTACCACCTCATCGCGACAACGAACACGGTCCCGCCGCCGGCGACAGCAGCGAAGTGCTCGCAGTTCGCAGCTGGCCTGGATGCTGGTTCTGGTTGCCGTCATCACTCTGCTGATTGCCGTCGCCCTGGGGATCTTTCTCTTCCGACGCAACTCAAAGGAAGGAGACGAGCAGGCCCGCCAGCTGGCACCCAGCCTGGCCCTGTTCCAGCCACAATGTCCAAGTACCGAGTACTGATAACCGATTACGCCTGGCCCGATCTGGAGCTGGAGCGGGAAATCCTGGCGGCGGCAGACGTCGAGCTGCTGGTCTCACCAGCCCAGGATGCAGCAACATTGTCTCAGCTGGCTGCTGATGTGGATGGAATCCTGACCTGCTGGGCGGTTATCTCACGCCAGGTGATCGAGGCAGCTGGGTCGCTTCGTGGCATAACGCGGATGGGGATCGGACTCGATAATATCGACCTTGAGGAATGCACCCGTCGCGGCATTCCGGTCACCAACGTGCCGGACTATTGTCAGCAGGAAGTTGCCGAGCACACGCTGGCCTTGCTGCTGGCGCTGGCTCGAAACATTGGCATCTATCACCAGCAGGGACGGGCTGGCGTCTACAGCCGGGACAATGGCCCGCCGCTGCGTCGGATCGAGGGAGCCACGCTGGGTCTGGTTGGGCTGGGACGAATCGGACGGCAGGTGGCGGTGCTGGCCAGGGCGATCGGACTGCGAGTGATCGCTACGCGGCGTGACCTCTCGCAGCTCGAAGCGAATGTGGAACTGCTGCCGCTGGACCAGTTGCTGGCCGAAAGTGACTTCCTCTCGCTGCACTTGCCGCTGACCGACGATACCAGCCAGATGATTGGGGCGCCGCAGCTGGCGCTGATGAAGCCGGGCAGCTTCCTCGTCAACACTGCCCGCGGAGGTCTGCTGGATCACCAGGCACTGGCCGCGGCACTCCAGAGTGGCCAGTTGGCGGGTGCAGCCCTCGATGTACAGGAGCCGGAACCACCGCCGCTGGATCAGCCCCCCTATAACCACCCGCACGTGATTGTCACACCGCATACGGCATTTGTTTCTGAGCAATCGTTGTTCGATCTGCGCAGCCGCTCCGCCCGACAGATTGTGCAATGCCTCGAGGGGGACAAGCCGGACAACCTCGTCAATCCGGAAGTTATCCCGCCCTGATTCAGCTGCGGCGAAGGCCTATGATATGCCAGGTCCTGCGGACCTGGCTTACCCATTCACCAGTCGATCGACCACGTGTCCACCGACGTCGGTCAGGCGGAAATCTCGACCCTGGAAGCGGTGCGTAAGTTTGAGGTGATCGAGGCCCAGCAGGTGCAGGATAGTTGCTTGCAGATCATGGACCGGCGTCGAGTCTTCGGTGGCGTAGTATCCCAGCTCGTCGGTCTCACCAATCGTCTGCCCTCCCTTGATACCACCGCCGCAGAACCACATCGCGTAGGTTTCGATGTGATGATCGCGGCCCAGCGTATCGCGTGGTTCTCCCTGGGGTGTCCGTCCAAATTCGCCTCCCCAGATAACAAGCGTGTCATCCAGCAGGCCACGCGCCTTGAGGTCCTTGAGCAGAGCCACGCTTGGCTGGTCAACTTCGCCACACCGGTCATCCAGCGGTGTGCCAAGATTGGTGCCGGGATTACCATGGTGGTCCCAGTCGGTGTGATAGAGCTGGACGAAGCGAGTTCCTCGTTCGACCAGTCGGCGGGCCAGCAGACAATTGCGACCAAAAGTTGGCTTGGCGGGATTGGTGATCCCATAGGCATCCAGCGTGTTCTGCGGTTCGCTGGCCAGGTCCATCAACTCGGGCGCACTACTCTGCATCCGGTATGCCATCTCGTAGGTTGCGATGCGGGTGGCAATCTCCGGGTCTCCAACCTCTGCCAACCGCGACCGATTCAGGCGGGTGACTGTATCGACAAACTTTCCCTGGTTGTCCTGATTGACACCTGCCGGGTTTGTCAGGTTGAGGATCGGTTCAGCTCCATTCAGGAAAGGAACACCCTGGTAGGTGGAAGGCAGGAAGCCACTTCCCCAGAGAGGAGTCCCACCACGAGGACCGCGAGGGCCGGAGTGCAGGACGACAAAGCCAGGCAGATCCTGCGACTCGCTGCCGATACCGTATGTCACCCAGGCGCCCATGCTGGGGCGGCCGAAGCGCTGAAAGCCGGTATTCATAAACAGCTTGGCTGGCCCGTGGTTGAAAACTTCTGTTTTGACTGTACGGACGATGGCAATCTCGTCAGCCATGGTTGCCAGGTTAGGAAGCAGGTCTGATATCTCGGCACCGCATTCACCATGCTGTCGGAATCTGCGCCGTGTCCCCAGCAACTTGGCATCCTTCTTGAGGAATGCGAATCGCTTGTTTTCAACGTAGGAGGGTGGGATGACCTGCCCATCCATTTCCTGCAGCTTGGGTTTGTAGTCAAACAGCTCCAGCTGGCTCGGTCCGCCGGCCATGAACAGGTAAATCACTCGCTTGGCCTTGGCCGCAAAGTGTGGCATGCGTGGGGCCAGCGGATTGGTGCCTGACGTGCTGGCAGGTTCAGCAGCAGCCAGGCCCTGCCCGGCCAGCAGGGAGGCCAGGCCGAGCGAGCCGATATTCAAGCCGCTGCCAGCGAAGAAGTGCCGGCGACTGATCTGCTGTAATTGCTGCTGGTCTGGCGTCATGGCCTATTCCCTGGTGATGAACTCGTCCAAGTTAAAGAGCACGCGAGCGACTGCTGTCCAGGCAGCAGCTTCCGCTACACTCGTCTCTGCCGGCAGGTCTGCCGGTGCGACACTTTTGGCATCGTCCTGGGCAGCCTCGTAATAAGACTTCTGGGACTGGTAGTACTGTATCAACTGGGCCATCTCCAGATCACTGGGGACCCGCGACAAGGCGCGGCGGAAAGCATACACAAGCCGCTGCTCATCCTGGCTGATGTCCAGCCGGACTATTTCACTGGCCAGTCCCTGGGCGATTTCGAAGAAGCCGCGGTCGTTGGCCAGCATCAGCGCCTGCAGCGGGGTATTGGAGCGAGTCCGTTGTGTACAGGTCGTTGTCGACCCTGGCGCGTCAAAGGTCGGCATCAACGGATAGGGACTGGATCGCCAGAAGTAGGTGTACATGGTGCGACGGAAACGGTTTCCCCCCTGGCTCTCCGGCCAGGCCTTCTTTTGCTGCGTGAGTATGTAGATTCCCTCCGGTTGCGGCGGATAGACACCTGGTCCGCCGATCCTGTCAGACAGCAGCCCGCTGGCAGCCAAGGCGGTGTCACGAATAATCTCTGCTTCCAGACGGATACGGGACTGGCGGGCAAGCAACTTGTTGCGCGGGTCGCGTTGCAGCAGCTCCGCCGACATGTGCGAGGATTGGCGGTAGGTGGCCGAACTCACAATCACCCGGTGGATGTCCTTGATACCCCAGTCAAGTCGCATGAACTCGCTGGCGAGCCAATCCAGCAGCTCAGGGTGCTCGGGGGCAATGCCCTGCGTACCAAAGTCGTTTTCTGTTTCCACAATGCCGATCCCAAAGAACCGCTGCCAGAAACGATTGACCGTGACTCGTGCAGTCAGCGGGTTGTCGGTGCTGGTGAGCCAGTTGGCAAAGTCGAGTCGGTCTGCCTGCTTGCCGCGGGTAGCCAACGGCGGCAGGACGATGGGAACGCCGGGAGTGACCTGGGCACCGGGTCGGAGGAAGTCGCCACGGATCTGAATAAAGGACTCGCGCGGCATGCTCAATTCCCTCAGCACCATCGTGGTGGGGATGGCGTTGATCAGTAACTCCTGCTCCTTCTTCAAACTGGCGACCCTGGAAGCCAGCGTCACTCGTCCGGTATCGGTCAGCTTGTAGGCAGCATCCAATTCTCCCCGTTGCTGTTCGCTTCGCTCTTCGGCAGGGATGGCGGCGATTTCACGAATGGCTGCCGGCGTCGAGAGCAGATCGGCCGACTGGTCACTGACCCAGATGCGGAAACAGCCGACCAGGTAATTCGCATCGCGGTGATTGTGATGCATTTTGACAGTCAGCCGTACTCCCGCGTCGGACTCAATCGCCGCGGCGGGAAAGTAAATCGCCTCGCGGTTGATGTTGGTCGAGCCGGTCTTCACGCTGATCGCCCAGCCGGTATTCTGCTTGCCGTCGATACTGTCGCTGACTGCATATCCTTCCTGGGAGTGGTCGGCAATGGCACTGCTGAGCTTGACCGGCATCGCTTGCGACGGTTCACCTGCCTCCAGCGGCTGGACCAGCAGCTCTATCTCACTCAGTACAAAGTTGCCATTTTCAGCCCTGCCAGGTCCGTCACTCGGCAAGCTGGGATTTGTCAGGACTTCCAGGCGGAGTGCCCGCACCACTTTGAGCGTTGTCTCAAAGTTGACAATGTAGGTGTCATTGGCCGGCACGCTGAAATCGACCAGCAGTGACTTGTCATCCAGCTTGTTCAACAGGGCGCCCTTGGCCGTGTCCCAGCTGATGGGATCAAGCAATTGCCAGTTTGTCTTGTCGAGCGAGGTACGTTGCCTGGCCCACTCGGCCAAGCCGGCGACAAACTTCTTGTCATGCTCCGCCAGCGGTGCCTCGGCTGCGGCAATCTCCTCAATCAACTCTGCACGCCGACGTTGCTGGGATGAGGAGGGGACCGGGATGATTGGTCCGGATGCATTTGCATCGTTCTTGTCTTCGGTACTGTTGAAAAGTGCATACAGTCGATAGAAGTCTCGCTGAGTTATCGGGTCGTACTTGTGCTGGTGACACTGAGCACAGCCAACGGTCAGACCAAGATATGCCGAGCCAACCGTGTTGACCCGGTCGACCACAGCCTCCACACGGAATTGTTCGTCATCCGTACCACCCTCCTGGTTGATCAGGGTATTGCGGTGGAAGCCGGTGGCCACCAGCTGGTCGGTGGTTGGGTTGTCGAGCATGTCGCCAGCCAGCTGTTCGATCGTGAAGCGGCGGAAGTCATAGTCGGCATTCAGGGCATGAATGACCCAGTCGCGGTACTTCCAGATGTTACGTGGGCCATCGATGGTGAAGCCGTCGGAATCGGCATAGCGAGCGATGTCGAGCCAGTGGCGGCCCCAGCGTTCGCCGTACTTGGGCGACGAAAGCATCCGCTCGACCAGCTGCTGGTAGGCATCCGGGCGGGCATCCCCGAGGAACAGATCGATCTCCTCGACCGTTGGCGAGATACCACGCAGGTCGAGGCTGAGGCGACGGATCAGGGTCTCCCGGCTGGCCGTCGGAGATGGCGTGAGCTGCTCCGCTTCCAGTCTGCTGAGGATAAATGCGTCAATCGAGTTGCGAACCCAGGCGGTTCGCTTCAGCTTCGGCAGGGGCGGTCGTACGATCGGCTGGAAGGCCCAGTGGGAGCTTTGCAGCTGCCTGAGGTTGATCACCTTCTCACTCTCCGGATACTCTGCACCCTCTTGAATCCAGCGGCGGATCAAATCGATCTGCGCTGCGGCCAGCGGCGGCTTGTCGAGTGGCATGCGAGCCACATCGCCTTGCTCAGTGATCGCCTGCATCAGGATGCTCGCATCCACATCACCGGCGACGACAGCAGTGCCTCGATCGCCACCCTGGATAGCCAACTCGCCCACGTCCAGGCGATATCCCGACTGGTGCTTGTCGATGCCATGACAGCTGATGCAATGTTTGGTAAGAATCGGCTTGATCTGCTTGATATAGTCGACCTGTTCGGTCTCGTCCGCCGCTCGAACCGAGGTCGCCATGCTGGCAATCAAGCCGATCAGCAGGTGGCTAAGTAGACGCATCATGATGTCTGTGACAGTGCAAGTGTGTGATGTTCAGTGCTCTTCTTCTCCTCCCAAAATACCGCATCCGGGCTCCCTTCGCCACGCAACATTGCTATTCATCCAGTGCAGACTGGGGAGGAGAGATGTACAGAGCGTGTCCAGCAGCCAGTAACTCGCCAGATTGTCCGCTGTTGGCGACGTTTCCAGCAGGATTTCAGATGAATTGAAAAAGGGGCGATAGCCTACTTGGAACCCCGACCCTGACGGCGTTCCGCTTTTGCTTTCTGCAGATCATAGTAAGCACGGATGATTGTGCCCTCATGACCTGGCCATTGCCAGGCTGGCCAACGTGGCGACTCATCACGCACGCTCTGGTAAAGCTGCCTGAGCTGGGCTGACATCTCCTGCAACCGCTGCTGCTCCGTCCCAGCCAGGTCCTGTTGTTCGCCAATGTCCCGACCAAGGTGGTACAGCTCAAACTGCTCCAGTTCGGCCGACTTGATCGCTGCCTGGTGCTCGTTGAGGATATGCCCTGCGGGTGGCAGTTGCGGCCCACTGAGCGTGGCTGTGATTTTCCAGTCGCCCATCCGCATGGCAACCTTGGCGGGCCCCTGGGCAAAGTTGAACTGCCAGTAGAGCGGTGTGGAGCGGACCAGCGACTGGCCGAAAAGTGCCGGCAGAAAACTGGTGCCGTCCAGTGCCCGGCCGGTGGGCAAGGGAATATCGGCGACCTGGCAGAGGGTGGGAAGTAAATCAACGCCGCTGATCGGCTCATCCGAGATCTGTCCAGGTGTGGTCTGGCCGGGCCAGCGCAGGATGCCTGGCACGCGAATGCCCCCTTCGCTGACAAAACCCTTCTTGTCGCGCAGCGGTCCGGCCGATCCATGGGGGTGACGTCTGGTGATGGCTGGTCCATTGTCGCTGGTAAACAACACCAGCGTGTTGTCTCGTAGTTCCAGGCGGTCGAGTGTATCGAGCAACTGGCCGAAGGCGGCGTCCATTTGGGTTACGTTGCCATGGTGATTTGGCAGCGTCGAGTCGGCTGCGGCCTCGTAGAGGTCCTGGTAGCGGCGTGCTGAGTTAATCGGTTCGTGCGGTTCATGGAAGCAGACAAACAGAAAGAAAGGCCGTTCGCTGTCACGCTGCCTTAGCCAGTGGATCGCCTCGTCGGCCACGATCTGGGCGGAATAACCCTTTAACGTGCCAACCGCCGATCCATTACGGACAAAATTGGTGGGATTGTGATGCGTTGGCAGGGCATTGTTCTGAGTCGCGAACCAGTGATCGAATCCGTGATCGCTCGGCTGCGGCTGACTGGGCAGATTGAACTGGCCATTCAAATGCCACTTGCCGACGTGGCAGGTCTGGTAACCGTTCTGTTGCAGCAGCCGTGCCACGGTGACTTCATCACGCCCGACATGCATCGGCGAGAACATCGGGATCCAGTTGTGAATGCCAACGCGACAGGGCGTACGACCGGTCATCAAGCCGGTTCGCGAGGGTGAGCAGTTGGCTGCTGCAGCATAGCAGTTGCTAAAAAGTAACCCCTCTGTCGCAAAACGATCGATCCGAGGCGACTTGATTCGTGGATGACCGTAGCAGGCCAGATCGCCGTAGCCCAGGTCGTCAGCCAGCACAACGACGATGTTGGGACGTCGGTCGGGCTCGGCCGCAGCCACTGAATGTGTGCCAGCCAGGAGCAGGCAGGACAAGAACCAGGTCAGTTGCAACCGCATGCGTGGTAACTCCTATATCAACTGGGGCAGTACGTCGTGCTGAAATAATTCGACCGATCGCTGCCAGGTCTGGCTGTCGTCCCAATCGTGAGCGACCAGCACCAGCGTGCCAAAATCTCCCACTCGCTCCCGCAGCTGCCGGATGCGATCAGCCACATGATCGGGATCGCCGGCAATGATCACCTCGTCGAGGAAGTAATCGAGGTTGCAGTCGTCGTCAGCCTGCTCGCTGTTGCGTTTCCACATTCCGACACCGGGCCCACGCCGGGTTAGCTTGAGAATGTACTCGATGCAGGCGCCGAGTGAATTGTCGCGGGCCAGCTGGCGAGCCTGCTCCGTCGTCTCGGCCACAAGGATGTTACGAGACACGCGCCAGTTGGCTGGCGTTGCTTGTCGACCCGCCTGCTCGGCTGAACTGCAGTACCAGCTCCATTGCTTGGCCAGTGTTTCCTCGGAGATCATGTGGTGGCTGAAGAGTGAAAAGCCCTGGGCCGCTGCAGCTGCCAGGCCACTTGACTGGGGGCTGATACTGGGAACAGAGATCGGCGGATGTGGCTGTTGCAGTGGCTTATGGAGTGGTCCCAGCCCCATTTCCAGATCCAGTTGATCGTGCATCTGGATATTCCAGAAAGTGCCAGGCAGGTGGTAGGGCGGATCGCTGCTCCAGATCTGCATGATCATCTCGATCGACTCGGCCACGCGGCCAGCCGTGTCGGCCGGGTCGACGCCGTAAACTTCCATGTCGGTCGGAATGGCACCCGGTCCGAAACAGACGTTCAAGCGGCCATCGCTGAGATGATCGAGTAATGCCAGTCGATTGGCAACGTGCACCGGGTGGTGATATTGCAGGCAGATGGGAGCGGGACCCAGTCGGATCGAGCTGGTCAGGGCCGCCGCCTTGGCGAGGAACATCTCCGGCATGACGATGTTCTCGACGGTCGAGGAATGGTGTTCCCCAACCCAGAATTCATCCATGCCAAGCTGATCGCACTGAACGGCGAGCTGCATATCCTCGGCCAGGCACTGGCTGAGCGGCTTGGCCGGATCGTGAATCGGCATCACGAACATGCCGGTCTTGAGCTGGCAGGTTGATTGTGTCATTCGTTCTTCAAGCCCAGCGTTGTAGAGAAGATGGTGAATTCAGTCAGGCGGCGGCCATGTTAGGCCAGCTGATTTCGTGAGTCAACAAGCGGACAGCGGCAGGCTGCTGTTCCAGCGGCGAGGGAACAGGAAAAATGTGTTACAATTCGAGCTGGCAGCAGATTATAAAGGTTGACGGAACTGAGGGTGCGCACAGCTGATGCAGAAGACTTCTCATAAGCTCTTTTTGTGAGGGTAGGAAGCTACCATGTCCGTCGACACAAAACGTGTCGAAGGGCGACGGGACATTCAGTACTCCAGCTTCGATGAATTTCTCGAGGATGCCCGGCGCCTTGCTGAAATCCCCCATAGGACCGTGGGGAATTGGTCCTATGGCCAGATACTCCACCATCTTACCCTCAGCCTGCACGGCTCGATTGATGGTTTTGGCTACAGCGACTTCTGGCTAGTCCGCTTGTTGGCCAGCATCTTCTTCAAGAAGAAGATGCTCGAATCGGGCATGCCGCCCGGTGACAAGATTGCCAAGAAGATGCAGCGACTGGAACCGCATGAGATACCGGTCGATGATGCCATTGAGCAACTTGCCATTGCCGTGGAACGCTTCAAGATAAATCCCAAGCGTGCCCCCAGTCCGATTTTTGGCAAGCTCGCTCCGACAGAAGCGAATCAACTACAATTACGGCACGCAGAACTTCACATGAGCTTTGTCCATGCCGTGGATGGGCCTGCTTCATCCGGATCGTAATGCCTGCTCCTGCTGCCGACAGTCCTGCCAACCCTGCCCGGCCGCCTCGCGTTGCCATCTCCGCTTGTCTGCTCGGTGAAGCGGTGCGCTACGATGGAGCCCACAAGCTGGAAGCGGAACTGGTCGAGATCCTGGCTCCCCATGTTGAATGGATGCCGGTCTGCCCGGAAGTCGAGCTGGGGCTGGGTGTCCCCCGTGAAAAAATTCGCCTGGTCCAGTTGTCCGGGGTTGAGAAGCTGGTGGGTGAATCCTCCGGACGTGATCACAGTCAGCCGATGCGGGATCTCTCGCGGCAGCGGGCTGCTGATTTTCGTCAGCAGGAAGTCAGTGGTGTGATCCTCAAGAGCCGCTCACCCAGTTGTGGCATTGGGGATGTAAAGATCTGGCAGGGTGACCAGTTTCAGCGACAGGCCGACGGCCTGTTTGCTGCCACGTTGCAGCACGAGTTACAGTGGCTGCCGATCGCCAGTGAGTCGCAATTGCGTGAACCAGCGGCACGCCAGCACTTCCTGGTGCAGGTCTTTGCTCGCTGTCGGCTGCTGGCCATGCTCAGCTCAGCGGACCGAGCAGACTGGCGGCAGGGGATGCAGCAGGAGCGGATGCTGTTGGAGATTCACTCTCCAGGGTGTTTTGTGGAGATCATGCAGGCTCTCGACGATGCGTGCAGGGCGGAGGATATTCAGCAACGGTGTGCCGTTAAGCTGGCAGTACCTGCCAGCTGGGAATCGCACCGGCAACGCCTTGTCGATCTCTGCGGGCAGCTCGATACGCCAGCAGCAGTTCTGCTGGCTGAAGCAATAGCGAGCGGGGATGCCGAGACTACTGGCTGGGTTCATTGGGCTCAGCAGGTTGGCCAGATTGCCAAGCAGCGGAAGAGTGGGTTGGCGAGGCAGTCTTACCTGCGGCCATTACCAATTGAGCCCGAACTGGTCACCACCCGCTGACTTGTTCGTGCCACCCTTGAGGGGCTTGTTGGTCGGTTTAACGACTGGATCACGCAGCGGCTCATCATCAGCGCCATCATCGGCCTTGCGATTGTCCCGCTGGGGCGCTTCCTGCAGTTGCTTGATCGACAGGCCAATCCGTTGTGCTTCGGCGTCGATCGAGAGAATCTTGACCTGGACTTCTTCATCCTGCTTGACGACCGACTCGACCTGACTGACATGGTGGTGAGCCAGTTCACTGACATGGATCAGACCTTCCACGGCGGGTGCGAGGCGGACAAAGGCTCCAAAGGCAGCAAGCCTGGTTACCGTTCCGGCGACAATCTCACCGACCGAAAATTTACTGGCAATGTTGGTCCAGGGATGTTCCTGCAGGGCGCGGCAGGAGAGTGAGATCTTGCCGCTCTGCCTGTCCACCTTCTCGATCTTAACCTTGACCTTGTCCCCTTCCTTGACGACATCGCTGGGGTGATCGACCCGATCCCAACTCAGCTGGCTGACGTGGACCAGGCCATCAATTCCGCCGATGTCGACGAAGGCTCCAAAGTCACGGACGCTGCGCACAATACCCTCGACCGTTGTGCCGACGGTGATAGCCTCGAGTACCGCTTTTCGTTTCTCGTCTGTTTCACGTTCCAGAATGGCCCGGTGACTGAGCACAAGGTTCTTTTTCCGCCGGTTGACCTCGTTAACAACACAGGAGAGTTTCTGTCCGATGTACTCCCCGAATTCTTCCACTCGAAAGAGCCCGATCTGGCTGGACGGAATGAAGCCCCGGATCTTATTGACCATGCATTCCAGGCCACCTGTGTTGGCTCCGGTGATCCGGGCTTCGACCACGACTCCCTGCTGGAGGTCACTCCAATCCTCCACGTCGATGGCTGCCCCGGGGATCGCCAGCTCATACAGGCCATCATCGATGTTATAGGACCTGACTGTCACCTCGATCTGGTCATTTGGCTGTGGCACCTGTTCGATTTGACGCAGTGGCAGCAGGCCCTCATTGGTTCCCCCCAGTGAGAGGAAGAGGTGTTCGCCATCAGCCCGAATCACAACGGCCTGGATCCGGCTACCACCTTCCAGCTGCTGGACTCCGGCCGGTGTGGCATCTGTCATCAGCTGGTCCAGGCTGGCATCGCCGAGTGCCGCTGCAATCTCCTGTTCCAGATCCTCCGGCAGTTCGTCACGGACGGAGGGAGTGGGGACGGGGCCAACGGGTGCTACTGGAACGGGTTCGGCCGGGGCTGGCTCGTCTGTACTTGGCTCAGCCGGTTTGGCTTCAGTAGCTGCGGCGTCGGCGTCTTCAGCGACGGGCTCGCTTGTGCCTGGCTCAGCTGCTGCGGGTTCGCCAGCTATGGCGTCGGCAGCAACGGGCTCGCTTGTGCTTGGCTCAGCTGCTACGGGTTCGCCGCCAGCAGCCGTCGGCTGCCGCCGTGATCCGACCTGGATCCGAGTTGATGGGCGATCGGATTCGGGCACTGCTGCAGTTGCTTCATTTTCTCCAGCTGGAGCATCCGCCGTCACCGAAGGCTCATTGCCAGTTTCCGGCTGAGCTGTTTCGGCGTCTTGCGGTGGTCGATCCTGCTCGTTACCAGCGGCAACGTCTGTCATGGCACGATCCGGTTACTCGGGACTGCAAGAACTGCTACAGGTGAACTTGCTAGTCTACCTTCCGGTAGGCAGGGCAGACAAGCGGACCTCATTGGACCTCGCATCACCAGGCAGCCTGGCATAAAATTGCCAGCAATTACTGGCTATAGACAAGAGGGTTTTGTACTGATGCTGGCAGATTGTATTTCCCCTTCAGCGTACCCTAGCGCCCTGGCCGACCTGATGCTGCTTGATCAAGCGGCGACGCTGGATGCTGGTATCTATGAGGACCAGCACCGCTCCCGACTCGAACAGCTGACTCCGACAACGGCATGTGCGGGGCAGCAGGTGATCGATCCATCGTCCGCAGCCTGCTGTATTTCGGGACTCTGGCTGTTGCACCATTTTCTGGATGAGTCGCACCGCGTCAGCCAGGATATTTCCACATCCAGCGGCAGTTTCTGGCACGGTATCATGCATCGTCGTGAGGGGGACTACTCGAACGCCAAGTACTGGTTTCGACGAGTTGGAGATCATCCGGTGTTCAGCCAGCTGGCAGACGCCTGCCAGCGGCAGCTGAGCGAAGATTCCAAGGAATTGGCGGCCTTGCCGATCGAGGCTGGTAACTGGGATGCATCTGCTTTTGTCGATATGTGTGAGTCCGCTGTGCGGGGCGACCGAGAGGGCTCTGCCCTCTGCCAGGGCATCGCGCGGATGGAATGGCAGCTGCTGTTCGATCATTGTTTTCGAGCAGCGGTGGGACAAATAGAGTGAGTCTGCTCCAGTAAGGTGATATTGATGGGATTTCAGTTTCAGTGTCCGCAGGGCCATTTGCTCGAGGCGGACGATCACGATGCGGGCAAGACCTGCACCTGTCCCTACTGCGGCGTGATGATTGAAATTCCTCGCCCGACCGGCGTAGGACCAGCTCCACCAGCTCCACCGGCTCCACCAGCTCCAGTAGCTCCAGTAGCTCCACCGGCTCCACCAGCTCCACCAGCTCCACCGGCTCCGGTAGCAGCTGTCCCCCCTCCAGCTGCCCTGCCCCCGGCGGAAATTCCGTCCGGTCCGTCGCCAGCAGCAGATTTTCCGCCCGTGGTCGGACGCAAGCGACGTAAAACTGCCTCGTTTAACAGCCTGCCTGATTTCAGCGGGGACAAAGCTGACCACGGGGCGGAGAGTGTCGATGTGACGAGGAAGGCGGAGCTGTTCCACATTTCCTGCCCCAACGGCCATCAACTGGACGTCGAACGAGAAATGCTTGATCAGTCCGCCTTGTGTCCGCAATGCAACGTGAAGTTCAAGCTGCGTGAGCGGGACAGCGTGGAGTGGAAGCGGAAGCAGGACATTCGCGAGGAACAGCACGAGCGCAAGGTCAGTAATACCTGGTTCAACTGGGCTGTCGCAATCAGTGTGATAGTCTTCGTTTTCCTGCTTGCTCTGGCAATGCTGTCGAACAAGTAATCATCGCTCTGATGAGCCCTGGCGGGCACGCTCTGGCTAGCCGATATCATGCAGGATCTGTTGAGCTGCATTGCGGCCGCAGGCACCCATCACTCCGCCACCGGGGTGGCTGGCAGCCCCGCAGAGGTAAAGACCCTTAATGGGCGAACGATGGTCAGACCAGCCTGGCACGGGTCGCATGGAATAGAGCTGGTGCAGGCTCATTGCCCCCTGAAAGATATTGCCACCTGTCAGTCCGAAAGTGCGCTCCAGGTCCAGTGGTGAGAGCACCTGGCGATGCTCGATCGAGTCGGGCAGGTTGGGTGCATACTGGGCCAGCACGTCGATACAACGATCGGCAAAGTCCTCCTTGATGTCATCCCAGTTGTTGTCCTGCAACTGATACGGTGCGTACTGAACGAATATCGAGACGAGGTGCTTGCCTTCCGGCGCGATGCTGTTGTCGACACTGGTTGGAATAGTGATTTCCATCACCGGTTGACTGCTGGCTTGACCCGCTCGCGCCTCGGTCCAGGCCTGTTCGATGTAATCGAGTGATGGGCAGATGTGGATCGTGCCTCGATGTTCCGGTCCCACGCCGTCAGCGGCGGACGAACTGAAGCGAGGCAATTCGCCGACCGCCAGGTTGATCTTGGCCGATGCTGAGGAGTAGTCGATCCGATCGACCGCCTGGATGAACTCGGCAGGCAAGTCGTCTGCCTCGACCAGTCGCCGGAAAGTGTAATGGGCGTCCAGGCTGGATGCCACGGCTGAAGTTGTGAGCGTGCTGCCATCCTTCAGGCCGACGCCACTCACGCGGCCCTGGTCGACCAGGATCGTGCCAACTTCACACTCCCGGATGATATCGACGCCAACCTCCTGGCAGGAGGCTTCCAGCGCGTCGGCCAGGCCTCCCATACCACCCTCAATGTAACCCCAGACACCGCGCTGGCCACCAGCCATGCCCATCACGTGGTGTAGCAGCACATAGGCGGTGCCGGCTGCCGAGATCGAGTCGAAGCTGCCGATAACACCGTCTGTGGCCAGCGTGGCACATAGCACCTCGGACTCGAACCAGCGTTCCAGCAGCGGCCGGGCGGCTCCCAGCAGCAGCTCAACCGTCTCCGGCAAATCCGCTTCCAGCGTTCCCAACGACTTGTAGATATTCCAGAGCTGGCGGGATTGCTGCAGCCGGGTTGTGATTTTTCTCTTCCGCCAGCTGGCTGGCAAGGGAAGCATCTGCGGGGCGGGCTGCATCAGGATCGGTTCCAGCACTTCAGCGATCCGTTCCAACTTGGCCTGGTAGTGGGGATAGGCAGCCGCGTCGGCGGTGCTGAATTGGGCAATCTGCTGCGCTGTTTCCTCCTGGTTGGGTCCCATCGTCAGCGAGCGACCATCGAGGAGTGGCGTGAACGATGAGGGATTGCGGCGGAGGATATTGAGCCCGTGCCGCCGTAATTCCAGGTCGGCGATCACCTCCGGTAGCAGCAGGCTGACAACGTAAGCTGCCGTTGATACGCGGTAACCGGGCCAGAGTTCCTCGCTGCTGGCACAGCCACCCAGCACGTGCCGACGCTCCAGCACTGCGACGCGGTTACCAGCTCGCGCAAGGTAGGCTGCGGTGACAAGACCGTTGTGGCCTCCCCCGATGACAATGCAGTCATAGTGCGCCATATCAGGATCTCACGCGTGCTTGTAATGAACCCTATCGTTGCCGGAATCGCTGAAACCACTTCAGCCCGGCTCGGCCAGAAAAATAACAATAGGTGCCAAACAGGATCACGATGACAAGACACCAGCCCGACTGCTTGGCCGGAGAGATATCCGCCAGATTCAGCTGCAGCAGAGCCAGGAAGGAATGATTTTCATCGGCCAGGACTCGGATCGCAAGCAACGCCGCGTAAAGTGTGGCCACGCCCAGTGAGACCAGGGCCACAACCCAGAGGGAACTCCAGTCAGGCAATTGCCAGAGGTAAATACCATAGGCGACTTGCAGGATGCTGCTAAGCATCAGCAGGTAGACCCAACGCTGAATCAACTCAGGCTCTTCCAGTTGCCAGTTGTGGACGATCGTCAGGATGCCAGGAATCAGCTGGAAGAGTGCCAAGGCGATCAAGCTGCCGGCAAATCCACGAATCGTTCCGCGGTACTGGACATCCGGAGTCAGCCCATCGCGGTGTTTCCAGCGTTGTCCAGACTTGGCGGTTTGAATTGTCGGACGATTGGCCTGCGAGGAGCCAGCCGCTGCGATCACCACCGAGCTGGCTGTGCCAGCTGGCCTTCGCCGTGACGGCGGTGGTGGTGGAGGAGGTGGTGGGGATGAAGCTGCCACGTGGCGACATTTACTGAATCGTGGTGTAAAGAGATGGCTCGGTGCACTAACTGAGCTGCAGTTAGTGTCGCGATCATTCCCGCTCGTGGCAAGCGATCGAGAGTGGTTAGTTATCGGGTGCATCCAACAAAGGTGTACCGCAGAGCACGTGTGAGGGCTGGATCTGCATAGGTCCACAGGGCCCCGCGGTTTTCGCCTGCGGCGAAGAACCATCGGGTTCTTGCCGAGTGACAAAACCAACGGGTTCTTGCGGGGTGGCTGATTGTGCCAGGTCCGCAGGACCGGCATAAGAATCGGCCTGCAGGGTGGCACAGATTAATTATCCGCGTAGACGCGGGTGCTCTCTTCCTTGGCCACCGGTACGCGGGTGTCGTCACTGACGACCTGCACGCGGATCACGTGATCACCGGCCTGGACGCCGCGGATCTGCAACTGATAGATCGCCTCCGCCTTGGGAGCAAGTCGATCGAGCGGCGCGAAGCTGATCTGTCCATTGTCAATCCGAGCGTCCGTCGGGCCATCGCCGTTGATGGCCTGCATCTGGGTCGGCAAGAGCGCGGTAACAACCACGTTGGTAGCGGTCCTTGTTCCCTTATTGACGATACGAACCATATAAGTCGTGTCGCTGCCCTGCTCAATCGGATCCGCCTTGTCTGCGATGGTGAACATTAACTGCGGCACGGACTCGACCCGCATCATGTGCTCATGGTGGTCGATGATTCCCAGCTCAGCATTTCCGCTCAGTCGCATCACGTGTTCCCCTGCCGAGACCGGCAGGGTGGTCAGCTTGACGGAGTCCTGGACGTTGGCAGGCAGTTCTTCCAGCTGCCAGTAGACCGCATGCTGGCGTGCTTCGTAGCGGCCGTGATGATCGGTAGAGACATATTTCAGGCCGGCAGGCAGCTGCATCATCAAGGAGATATTATGTGCCGAGGCGGTGCCGGTATTGACGACCTGAATCACGTGTGTGGCGGGTCGGTCGAGGTAACGCAGTCGCGGACCCTGGATTCCAACTTTGAGTTCCGGAGCGATGACTTCCACGCTGACATCATGGCGCGCCAGCAGTTGTCCTTCCCCATGAGCCACAATTGCATGCAGTGCTCGACCAGCACTTGCTGCTCGCAACTTCAGCTTGAGCTGTCGGGTTTCACCAGCCCGCAATGTACCAATTGGGTATTCCAGTTCACGACCTGCGGCATGAGCCAACTCGGCCGGGATATCAGTTTCCACGACCACGCCGGTGGCATCGCCGCTGCCTGGATTGGAAATCGTGATCGAGATCATCGTCTCCTCGCCAACCAGAACTCGTTCAGCTGCCGACTGGTGGAGAACAAGTTGGGGACGCGTGCTGACCGTGCGAACGGATGCCTGAGCCTGGAAGTCGACCCGTGCCACGCTGCCAATTTCACCCTCGCGCTGGGGAATGACCTTCATTGACAGGCTGGCTTCCTCACCCGGCTGGAGTGTACCGAGTTGCCATACCAGGCCACCATCGGCCAACGGGGTCGATTTAGGTGAGCTGCTTTCGAAGCGGGTTCCACGAGGCACGTAGTCCAGTACACGTACCTGGTGAGCTGCAACCTTACCGACATTCTTGATCGTGGTTGAGAAGATCGCCGTACGATTCACCTGGACTTCCGGCGGCGCATACTTCTGGATTGAGAGTGAGGGGAGCTGGTTGCCTTCCAGCTGGAAGCGACCGGGTGCATTGGGGGCCGAGGTTGCCTCCGGCTGCAGGCCATCGCTGGCAGATACACTCGGGAAGGGCTGTGGTTCACTGGCCGCAAAATCTCGCGGCTGGTCCACCAGGCTGCCTGCCGCATCATCGCCTGGCAGTCGCAGGCCGCTGTTCTGGCCGGCGGGCATGAGTGGCAGAAGTCCATCGTTGCCGTCGCTTGTTAGCGGAAAGGCTGGACCGCTGATGACGTCGTCCTGACTGCCAGTGTCGTCCAGCGGGGCGGTTGGCAACAGGTATTCCTGCTCGGGATTGTAGCTCGGCGTTGTATCCTGATCGTCGCTGGCGATCGGACGATAGCTGGTTCCTTGATCGGAAATGCTGGCTGTAGCCTCGGCCAGCTGAAATTCTGCGTCGGTTGCCATCGGAATGATGGGCGTGATATAGGATTCCTGGTCGCCGGTCAGGCGATTGAAGACCTCGTCGCCGGGGGCTGACGGCGCAGCATCCCCCACGTCATTGGCAAGCTGCTCAACCACACTGAGCTGATCCGGCGCATGGATCTTTTCAGCCAGTCCATCCTCAGAGGCGGGCTTGAGCCACCACCAGCAACTCGCAACGCTGGCACTGACAAGCAGGCCGCCGGCGATGATTCGCCAGAGCATCGACTTGTCCTTGGTAACAGTTTCGACCGGTTGGGCAGTGTCCTGGTCCAGACGGTCCGTATCGGTTTCATGAGGTAAGTACATTTCTACATACCAGGCAGCGGAATTCGGCAAAATTAGGAACTCAGATAAGGCAGGTAAGTACCAAATTTACGAATGCAGGAAAAGGTCAATCGGTGATTCCCGTAATAGCTGGAATCGAGGGAGACTGTTATTCTGGAGGCATGGCTGAGGACGGTGTGAATACGGGAATCGAAAGCGACCAGGCGGACGCTCGCTTGCTCGATTCCAACGTGCCAGATGTCGAGACAAAACCGGACCATCTATCACAGCGGTCGGCCGCCTGGCCCGTCCGCCGGCGACGAGGCCTGCCGCTCATCCTGCTGCTCGTCACCTGTTTTTCTGCCTTCTGGGCAGGCGCGTGCGGATTTGCGCCGGAGTATTACCTGTTCGCTGACAGCGGTTCGTCCACAGCGATGAGAGAAGTCCTGCTGGTCGGCTGGGCCGATGGCCTGGTCTACATGCTGGCAGTGATCGCTATCCTCCTGAGCCATGAGCTGGGCCATTTCCTGGCCACGGTCTATTACCGAATTCCAGCCTCCTATCCAATGTTCCTGCCCTTCCCGCTTTCACCCATCGGCACACTCGGAGCGGTCATTGGAATGGATGGCAAGCAGGCAGACCGGCGAGAGATATTTGATATTGGTATCGCCGGGCCGCTGGCCGGCCTGGTGGTTGCTCTGCCGGTACTCTGGATCGGCATTGCCCAGCTTGATTTGACCGGCACGGCAAGTGGCCCCTGGGCGGTCGACCTGCCGCCGCTTGTTCGGATCATGATGGGCTGGATCCAACCGGCGGGATACGACGGCCAGACAACCGTGGTATTCAGCCAGCTGACCCCGATGTTCATGGCTGGCTGGGTCGGGCTGCTGATCACGGGCCTGAACATGATGCCTGTCAGTCAGCTCGATGGTGGTCACGTGCTGTACACGCTGTTTGGCCGCCGCAGCTACTGGATCGCCCGCGGCTTCATGGTCTTCACGGTGGCTTATATCGTGTTCGCCAGCAACTACAAGCTGGTGGTGATGGTGGTCCTGGTCCTGTTGATCGGTCCTGAGCATCCACCCACCCGCGATGACTCAATCAAACTCGGCTGGCGGCGCGGATTGCTGGGCTGGGCCAGCCTGCTGATCCCGCTGTACTGCTTCGCTCCGGAAATTATCGTCTTCCGGCAGTAACTGGCAGGATTCGGCAGTTGACTGGCAGACTGGTTTCATGGTGGCAGCCAGATCGGCTACAATCCCTCCCTATGAGACTACAAGGAAAGACGGCATTGGTGACGGGTGGTGGCAGTGGCATTGGGCTGGCAATTGCCCGCGCCCTGGCAGGCGAGGGCTGTCGAGTTGCGATTGCCGGGCGTCGTGAACAGACCTTGCGCGAGGCGATCGACAGCTCGGCTGGCGACCTGGGGCTGGAGTGCCACACGGTGGACGTTGCTGAGCGGGAGAGTGTGACCGCGCTATTCAGCTGGATTGCTGATTCACTGGGACCGCTCGATATCCTCATCAATTCCGCGGGGACCAATATCAAGTCGCGGAAGATGTCCGAGATGACGCCGGAGCAGTGGGACCAGGTCATGGCGATCAACGCCAACGGTGCTTATTACTGCATGCACGCTGCCTTGCCAGGCATGCGCGAAAAGCAGGACGGCTTGATCGTGAACATCTCTTCGATCGCAGGAATCCGGGCTTCGGATCTGGGCGGGATTGCCTATTGTGCCTCCAAGTTTGCCATGACAGCGCTGGGACTGGCTGTCTCCAACGAGGATGCGGTGCATGGCATCCGCGTAACGAATGTTTACCCGGGCGAGGTTGACACGCCGATCCTGGCTCACCGGCCCAATCCTGTCAGCGACGATCACCGGGCACGGATCCTGGACGCCGAGTCGGTTGGCGAGCTGGTACTGGCCATCGCCTGCCTGCCGGCCAAGGCGCATGTGCCGGAAGTCACGATCAAGCCAATCTCGCAGCCCTTCTGCTAGGCCGCACTAGCTGCCGTCGCTCATGGCGTCGGTCAGGAAGCTGAGGATATCTCGCACCGAGATCACACCGGTCAGCTTGCCATCGGGCTCCACGATCGGCAGGTGCCGATATCCACCCAGGTCCATCCGCTGCACAGCGAAAGCGATCTTGGCGTCTGAGCTGAGAGTCTGCGGGTCCTCTGTCATGAACTGATCGACAGGTTTATCGAGGTGCTGCTCGTAGTCGACGTTCAGTTTCAGCAGCACATCCCGCTCAGTGAAAACTCCGCGGATGTTGTCGTCCTCGACGATCAGGACACAGCCGATGGAGTTATCCACCATCAACTGGATCACCTCACGAACAGATGTACCGGGAGCAACCAGCAACGGCTGCCTGGGGTTCATGGCAGCCACTTCTGCCGAGACCAGTTGCTTTTCGAGGGCCGTGGCAGGTGCATCGCCAGGCAGATCAGTGAGCGTTTGACCGCATTGATCACAGGCGTCGACGCCCTCGATATTGTCTGCACCGCAGGACGGGCATGTGGTCATGAAACGGACCAGGTTTCGCCGGCATGGAACATTGTGTCCAGGTCCCCAGTTCCCAGCTCTTCCTTGGCTGATTCAATCTGTGAATTCAGCTCGGCATCGTACCTCGGCCGCTCAACATTCCGGAAAACTCCGATCGGCTCCGGAAACTCCGGATATTGCATGCGAGTGAGCAGGTAAGCAAGGCTTGGTTCCGGCGCCTTTTCGTTATGAAACAACAAGTCATCTTCCGTGATCCCATTACCAAGATCGACGATCTCCGGCTCCAACCCGTTGAGGCGGATCCCCTTGTCGCGATCCTTACCGAATATTAATGGTTTGCCATGCTCCAACTCAACCAAATTATCAGATTTCACAGATCGCTCAGTGGCGTATTCCCAGGCTTTGTCGTTGAAGACATTGCAGTTCTGATAGACCTCGACAAAGGATGTGCCACGATGCTCGGCAGCACGGCAGAGTGTCTCGCCGAGGTGCTTGATGTTCACGTCGATTGAGCGGGCCACAAAAGTTGCTTCGCAACCCATCGCAAGCGAGAGCGGATTGATGGGGTTGTCGACGGCACCGCGAGGCGTGCTCTTGGTCACTTTGCCGATTGGCGAGGTGGGCGAATACTGTCCCTTGGTCAACCCGTAAATCCGGTTGTTGAAGAGAATGATGTTGATGTCCACGTTGCGACGGATGCAGTGGATCAAGTGATTCCCGCCGATACTCAGTGAATCTCCGTCGCCGGTGATGACCCAGACGTCGAGATCAGGCCGGACCGATTTGAGGCCGGTGGCAAAGGCTGGTGCGCGGCCATGAATGCTGTGGATCCCGTAGGTGTTCATATAGTAGGGGAAGCGACTGGAGCAGCCGATGCCGGAAATGAAGACCAGTTTCTCTAGCGGCACGGCCATCTGGGCGAGTGCTTTTTTCATCTGTGCCAGAACGGAATAGTCTCCACAGCCTGGACACCAACGGACATCCTGATCGCTGCCGTAATCGGCCGGTTTCAGGACAGGAAGTTCAGTACTCATATCTGGCTCGCTGGTGAATAGTCCGTCGGGGGGGTTAGCTGGTTTGGCACACTGATTGGCTGAACAGTGATTAGCCGATCATTTCCGAGATCTTGTTTTCGATTTCTGTGACAGCGAAGGGTCGTCCCTTGATCTTATTGAGTCCCTCGGAATCCCGCAGGAACTGTGAACGAATCACAGTACGTAGCTGTCCGGAATTGAGTTCTGGAATCAAGATCTGCTCGTACTGGCCCAGCAACTGTTCGAGGTTGCGCGGGAAGGGGCTCATGTATCGCAAGTGAGCATGTGCAACTGAGAGACCGGCAGACTGGCAGCGCTGGACCGCTGTCGTACAGGCTCCGTAAGTGCCACCCCAGCTGAGTACCAGCAGATCTCCCGACTCCGGACCGCTGACGTCCTGGAGTGGCACATCGGCGGCAATATTGGCGACCTTCTGTGCTCGCAACTTGACCATGTGCTCGTGGTTGTCGGGGTCGTAGCTGACGTTGCCAGTGATATCGTCCTTTTCCAGCCCTCCGACGCGGTGCATCAAACCTGGCGTACCAGGCAGTGCCCAGGGGCGGGAGAGTCTCTCGTCTCTTTGATAAGGGTGGAATTCCTCGCCATTCTCGGGCGCTACCGGATGAGTCACCTCGATCTGCGGCAGCTCACTGATATTGGGAATCATCCACGGTTCGGCACCGTTGGCAACATAGCCATCTGAGAGAATGAGCACGGGGATCATGAAGCGGGTGGAGAGCCGCCAGGCTTCAATGGCGACGTCGAAACAGTCACTCGGACTGCGTGTCGCCAGGATCGGCAGGGGCGATTCACCATTACGGCCGTACATCATTTGCAGCAGGTCCGATTGTTCAGTTTTCGTCGGCAAACCGGTACTCGGCCCACCCCGCTGGACATTAATGATCAGCATCGGCAGTTCCAGGATCAGCGCCAGCCCGATCGCCTCGCCCTTGAGCGCCAGTCCCGGCCCACTCGATGAGGTGGCAGCGAGGGCTCCGCCGAAGGCAGCACCGATGGTACTGCAGGCGGCAGCGATCTCGTCTTCCGCCTGGAAGGTACGCACGCCATAGTTCTTGAACTTGCTCAACTCATGCAAAATGTCGCTGGCTGGTGTGATTGGGTAGGAACCAAAGAAGACCTCTTTACCGCTCAGGTGGGCAGCGGTCACCAGTCCCCAGGCCAGTGCCTGGTTGCCCATGATGTTGCGGTAAGTCCCCGCCGGCAACTGGGCGCGATCAACCCGGTAGGTACTGATCGAGGCCTCGGTCGTTTCACCGTAAGCCCAGCCTGCCTTGAGAGCCTTGATATTGGCTGCGGCGACATCGGGCATCGTGCCAAACTTGGCATCGATGAATCGCAGGGTCGGATCCAGCTCGCGACCATAAAGCCAGTAGACGAATCCCATGGCGAAGAAGTTCTTGCAGCGATCCGCAATCTTGGTACTCAGCCCAAGTTCCTCGACGGATTTGCGAGTCAGGCTTGTCATCGGCACGAGGATCGACCGGTATTTTTCCAAGTCTGAGCTGTCGAGTGGGTTCTCGTCACAGTTAGCCAGCTTGAGGTCTTTGGCCTCGAAGCTATCCGAGTTGACGATCAGTATCCCACCATCGCGCAGGTCTCCAATGTTGGTGACCAGGGCGGCCGGATTCATGGCGACCAGTGCATCGAGGTCATCGCCTGGCGTGAAGATCTGTTCTGCGGCGAACTGCACCTGGAACCCGCTGACACCGGCACGCGTACCACGGGGGGCACGAATCTCAGCTGGGAAATCAGGAAAGGTGGCGACGTCGTTTCCTGCCAGTGCCGAGGTATTGGTCAGTTGGTTCCCAACCAACTGCATACCATCACCGGAGTCTCCGGCGAATCGGACAGTTGCACGGGCAAGTTCGTCGACTTTGCGTGAGGTCTGGTCAGGACCATCGATCGTGGCTGACATGATCGCGATTCACCAGGCCACGAGGACCTGTCCTGTCTGGATATGGAATGACATGGCCAGCTGGCCATAGAATAAAGGAAGGACGTTGTATTCGACCCACCGTGAGTCCTGGATTCGATTCACTGCCAATAACTATTATTGGCTCGAATGACTCCTCGGGTGAGGATCCTGTTGATCGACAATCACGCTCCTTCGCGATGTTGAGTCGAATGGTTTGGCTTGGGGGGTAGGTTGTAAACAATGCTGGGAAAATGCTCTACAAGGTATCGTAGAATTCCAGTGACTCGAGAGACACCTGTCAGCCGGCCGTCTTCGTCGACCACCGGCATGTGACGATAGCCGCCTTCGGCCATGCGGGCAATGGATGTTCCCACCGAATCATGCGGGGAAAGAACATCAACCTGGCTCTGCATGAGCTCGGAAATTGGCTGATCGAGGGAGACTCCCTCAAGTGTTAATCGAAGTACGTCGCGTTCCGTGAATATCCCCTGCAAACAATCATTTTCGCAGATCAGTACGTGCCCCTGGCGGCATTGCTTGAGCAGCTGCAAAACTTCACGCAGCGACGTTTGCCCAGCGACAGTCAAGGGCGGGTCGATGAAAGTCCGCGAGACGGATTCGCTGTTCAGGTTCAGCTTGAAATCCACCAATACCTCTTTCCGCTGCTAGGCAGCATTTGGAGGGCACGATTCTCCACCAACCGCTCCCAAGAATTTAACATGGAGGGGCAAACCGTTGAACCGTATTTTGCCACAAAAATGCCTGTAGTTTGGAAAAGTTGCCAGTCCCACCAGTTGCCTGATTCCTGCTTTGAACGGCCCAACGGCGGTGCTGGACTCAATCGCCAGCCAGATTCTATCTACTCCGGCAAGGGCCCCTTGTAATACTTGCTCAAATCGATGCCACCACGCTGGTCTTCTTCGATCAATTTAACGCGCTGCGTCAACTGTTCTATCGAGCGCGACATCTGCACAATCCGCTGGGGTGAATCATCAACCGGTTCGGGATGCGGCACCTCGGGATAATCCAGCTGCCGCTGCAGGGCAGCAAACAGGAAGAGCGGATCTTTCTGGCGGTTAGCCAGTGCAATCTTGCCCTCGCGCATGCCGAACAGGATCGGGCCCAGTTTTTCGGCGGCCTGCGGGCTGGTCCTGCTGCTCCGGTGCTCGCTGCGCAGATATACCAGGTCGGCAAAGTCGACCAGCCCCATCTGTCGGCGGATCAGCAAGATCCACTCTCGCCAGTCCGCGTCATAGAACGGGTCATTCGAGGCGGCCAGCAACCCCGCATCGTACTGCAGGCGATTGCGACAGAGGGTCTCGAATTGATACAGGAAGAGTCCTTGCGGTGAGGCATCGTTTGCCCGGTAGAGTGCCTCGCGGCGAAGGATCTCCACTGCCAGTCGAAAGTCGAAACGGCCACGTTCATTCTCCGCTTCGGAGATCAAGTAAGTCTGGAAGGGTGCAAAGTAATGATCCAGTTGCTGCATCGCCGGACTCATGCTGCCGCTCTGCCGTAATTCAGCCAACAGGTAATCCACAGCCAGCGGCAGGCGGGTGGTGGTAAGCGTTTCGTTGCGAACTTGCTCCAGCACCAGCTGGATCGGCATGTTCTGCTGCAACCGCTCTCGCAGTGCCTCAAACATATAAGACTGCTCGATGTACTCAATGCGGTCCAGCATCGCCGTACCTGTTAGCAAAGAACACCTTGCGGACCCTACTGTCGCTACAACCGGCAAGCCTGCCGGGCAAGCACCTCGATAGAGGCGTCGCACGACCTAGAAGCTGGTCCATTACGAGGTCTATAATAGGATTCAGACGGCGGCCTGTCATCTGGCGACGTGCAGTAATGGCCGCTCACTTTACACCCTGGCATTTACGGTCTCCCATGAACCAACAGTTTTCCACCATCGATGATGCCGTGGCGGCCATTGGCCGTGGCGAAGTGATCATCGTTGTCGACGCAGAGGACAGGGAAAACGAAGGGGACTTTGTCTGTGCTGCTGAAATGGCAACGCCCGAACTGGTCAACTTTGTGCTCTCCGGCCGAGGCGATTTTTGCATGTCGGTGCTGCCGGAGATTTGCCAGCGTCTTGAGCTGGAACCGATTGTGCGGGCCAACGACAGCAAGCTCAATACGGCCTTTATCACACCACTGGACCACGCCGAATGCCGTACCGGTATCACCGCCCAGGAACGAAGCCTGACAGTGCGTTCGATTGTTGATCCAAGCAGCCGGCCTGGCGACTTTGTCAGGCCTGGCCATGTGCACCTGCTGCTGGCCAAGGAGGGTGGCGTACTGCGCCGCGCGGGCCATACCGAGGCGGCCGTTGACCTGGCCCGGATGGCAGGACTCGCTCCGGCCGGGATTCTCTGCGAAGTGCTCGATGAGGACGGCAATCGCGCCTCCCGTGACCGCTTGCTGGAGATTGCCGACAAGCACCAGCTGCAGATCATCTCGATTGAGCAACTGATCTCTTATCGCCGACAAAGCGAGAAACTGGTGACCCGCTCAGCCGAAGCGAACCTGCCGACAGCCTACGGTGACTGGAAAGTCATCGTCTACGACGTCAAGTACGAACAACAGGAACCGGTTGCTCTCGTGCTGGGAGATCCTTCCAACAGTGTTCAGCCGCCGCTGATCCGCATGCACTCCAGCTGCTTTACCGGCGACCTGCTGGCATCGTTGCGGTGCGACTGTGGCGACCAGCTGCATATCGCACTCAATATGATTGCTGCCGAAGAGGTTGGAGTTGTTGTTTACCTGCCGCAGGAAGGACGTGGTATCGGGCTGGCTGACAAGATCCGAGCCTACGCACTCCAGGACGAGGGTATGGATACCGTGGAGGCCAACCACGCACTCGGTTACAAGGCAGACATCAGGGATTACGGAGTCGGGCTGCAGATTCTCAAGGACCTGGGACTAAGTGCCGTCAGGCTCTTGACCAACAATCCCAAGAAGACCGAAGCCTTCAACCTGCGTGGCTATGAGCTGGAAGTTGTCGACCAGGTGCCGATCCTGACAGAAGTCAACGAGCACAATAGTCGCTACCTGGCGACCAAGCGAGACAAGCTGGGTCACAGTCTTCCCAAGACCGAGTAGGCCTGGCAGGGTTACTTCTGCTTGCCCTCGGCGAGCAACTTTTCGATCGTCGCCTTGAGGCCTCCTACCCGATGACCGACAGCCGCGATCTTACCTTGCTGGTTAATCACCATCATGGTCGGGATTGCCCGCACGCCATACTTGGTCGCGGCCTGCTGTGCTCCCTCGTCCACCAGGTTGCTCCAGGGCAACTTGTTCTCCTTGAGGAACTCGGCCAGCGCCTCTGGCTTGCGGTCCAGGTTGACTCCCAGCACAACAAAACCCTGCTTGCCAAGCTTCTCGTGTAACTCTCGAACATGTGGCATCTCGCGGATACAGGGACCGCACCAGGTGGCCCAGAAGTCGACCAGCACGACCTTGCCACGGTATGCTTTCCAGTCGATTTCGACCCCCAGCTCCGTCAGGCCGGACAGTTCCAGGTCATTGCCTACCAGCTTGGAGTCGCTCGTGCCGGGGGCCTTGGCGATCTTGCGGCCGTAGGCCGACAGTGTCTTGTCAGTACTCTTGGCAAACAGTGCGCCGAATGACTGAAAGTACTTTTCCCGCTGCTCGTTGTCTTCCAGTCGGTTAATGCCGTGAACTGTGGCGGAGGCCAGCCTGAGGTGCCTGGCCGCCAGCTTCTCTGCCGTCAGGTATTTTTGAACTGAGTCCAGCTGCCCCGTCACATCATCCAGTGGGACGTCGTCAATGGCCAGCATCCGCTGCTCATGATCGAGGAAGCGAACCAGCTGCTGGATTGCCTCGCGCTGGTCGTCCTTCATTGCCAGTACAAATGCCTGCAGTTCGGCGTCGGCCGTTTTCCTCCCCAGCGACGCCACCTCGTGCAAGATCTCGACCTTGACCTCGGCAGCAATCTGCTGGGCCTTGTCGGATGCCTCGGCCCCAAGCAGCCGGTCTGCTGCTGCAGATACCGCTTCGGCAAAGCCGGGACGATGCCGAATCGTGCGGGGTTTTTCCTGCATATCCAGCAGATAGTCGACCAGCTCCAGCGTGGAGAGTCCGGCAGCCGCGCGATACGGATTGGCTTCCGGCTTGTCAGCCTCGGCCTCGTCGTCAAACAGGATGCCGCCAGTCAGCAGCGAAGGCCGGCTTGCCAGCAGCGGGACGAGGGACATGAATGAACGAAGCTGGTTAGCCGAGCTGTCTGACGCTGCCGGTGCATCATCGCTGCTCTCTGCTGCTTTACCCAACAGCCGTATCAGCTCCTTCTTTAACACCGGTCCACCAACGTTGGTGGCCACCACAATTCCCTCCCGATCAACCAGGACCGTGAAGGGCAGCTTTGATACGCCGCAGCGGATAGCCAGTGGAGTGTCGAAACCACGTGCGTCCGGATCGCTCGTGGTGATCGTCGTCCAGGGAAAGGTCTCGCGGTTCAGTATCTCCTGGATGCCACGCTTGTTAAAAGCATCTACCAGGCCTGGGTTATCGTCGATATTGACGGCGAGCACCTCGAAACCCCGATCGTAGTACATCTCGTGCAGTTCGAGCAATTCAGTGAACTGGGTAATACAGGGCCTGCACCAGGTGGCCCAGAAGTCAATCAGTACTACCTTGCCACGGTATTGCTCCCAGTCGATGCGACTGCCGTCGTCCATGTTGATGCCATCCACTTCAAGTGGGTTGCCCAGCAGGTCCAGGCGGACGATCGATCGCGATACCATCTCCTCGACTACTTCCTGCACATTGGGATCCGGGTTGTCCTTGTAAGCCTCTTCCAGCGCCATGTAGACCTGCTTCGCCTGCTCGGTGAGATCGCGAATCTCGAGGAATTCAGCAACCAGCCGAACTCGCTCAAAAATTGTCGGGCCAGGATCCTCCAGCGCCAGCAAGTCGGTCACCGATTGCAGGATCGGTGGATATGCAACCAGGCCCTTGAGTTCCAGTTCCTTCATCTTGATTTCCAGATCGGCTTTGAAGACCTCAGCCAGCTGCAGAATGTTGCGGGCTTCCCGCGCCAATTCCTCGATTTCACTGTCCTTGAAGGTCTCGCCCAGCTTCTGGAATAACTCGCCGGCATCCTCCGATCGATCGACCGACTGCAGCGTCAAGGCTGCCTGGTGGATCAGGTTGAAGGTATCGATGTCGTCATCGGCGCCGTCCAGGCTGCTGAGCGCCATCTGCTTGAATCCCTCGAAGTCCTGGTTCTGGCCAGTCATGATGGAGTTGATGGCGAAGCCGAACAGCAGTTGCTTGCCCTGTCGAGCCAGCAGCGGGTCATCGTCGACGGCCAGTTCCTGGCCAAATGCCTTGACCTTTTCGAGCATGCCAGGCAGACCAAGCTCTGCCATCCCACGTAACACCCGCATCTTGTGGCCAACGGCGATCTGGCGGTCTTCCGGGCTGGCGTCGGCGTGGGCCAGCATCTTCTCCGCAGCCGACAACATGGCAGTACCGACTTGGATTGCCTGCTCCGGGGTCTCCGGTACCTGCTTGGAGACCTGGTTGATAAAGGCAGTCAATTCAGTGGGGCTGCCATCTGGTACCACGATTGCTTCGAGACCCTCAGGCAGCATGCCCGATGGTTCGGGTACTTCAAGCTTGCCTGGTGCAAACTTGCTGTTCTCAGCTGTCCGAAAGTCGCCACTGTCAGAAGAACAACCAGCCAGCAGAAGTGTGGAAAGGAAGGCCATCGAAATGGCAGAGCGGATGGAGTATGTCATCCCAGTGGTTCCTTGCAGAATTGCAGTCAAAAAGCATGCCTCTATTGTAGGCAAGAGAGCCGCACGAGTCAGTGGTAACCGGTTAGGCGTTAAGTGTTAAGGGTCACTTAGAACCAGCTGCTGCTGACAGCCTGCCAGCGGCCGACCAGCAGTGCGGTGAGGGTGAAGACCAGCATCAGGATTGAGAGTCGCAGGCGGCCGCCACTCAGCAGCTGCAGCAGGAGGAACAGCAGCAGCACAGCGGATCCCATCAGCACGGTCAGCTGCCAGCCAAGCGCTGCTCCAGCCAGCGAGAGTCCGATCAGCACTGCCCGGTCTGACCTACCTGCCAGTTTGAGTTCGAGCAGCCAGGCCAGGCTGCCGGCCAGCAGTCCGCTCCCGAGGCCAACCAGCAATGTCATCAGCTGGCTGGCTGAGTCGTGTAGCGGTTGCGGATAGAGAGTATCGGTCAGCAGCAGGCTGGCGGCCAGGATGGCCAGCAGCGGCCAGAACAGGCTGAGTGGAACTGGTTGCCCGTCCTGCTGGATCAGGGCCACACCCAGGATTGTGACCAGCAGTGCCAGGTGAGTGGCATAGACCATCCAGATGTCGATTTCCTGGACCGTGTAGAGGGCTGGCAAACCCTGTCCAGCGGTGATCGGTTCTGACATGCCGAGGGTCAGAAACAGAGTGGCGACCAGCAACTCAACCAGCATGTAGCGGCTGGCGATCGGCCCGCTGCAGTCGCGACAGCGGCCGCGCAGCACGAACCAGCTGAGTATCGGAATATTGTTAAACCAGCGGATCGGCTGGCCGCAGCGGGGACAGCGGGATCGGGGTCGCGAGAGGTTCATGCCACGGGGCAGACGGTAGACCACCACGTTCAGAAAGCTGCCGATGCAGCCACCAACACAGAACAGCCAGATCGCGAAAGGGATCGCGATCCGCACGGGGAAGTCATAAGTCCAGGGCAGCTGGTCCGGCATAGAAAAATAACTCGGTCCACAAGTGTGCCAGCAGGGTCATGGTTGACCTGCTAGAGGTACTGTGCCAGCGGGCCACCGCGGGCCGCCATGGCGTCCACCTGGCTGATGATATCTGGATCCCCAGCCAGCGGCGGAGCATGATGTGTCTTGATGCGAGCATCGATGAGCAGGGGACCGCGACAGGCCCAGTGCTTGTTGTCCATCGTGGAACCGACACCGTCAACATCGGTTGCCGGGTTACTGCGGGTAAAGGTCACCCAGAGCAGGTTCTGGAGGGATTGTTGGACCATCGATGCGTCGTCCACAACCACCACGAGAGGCAGGGACTCCAGTCCCTGCTGGTTTTCCCAGTGACGGCTGAGCTCGCTTGTCGACGGCTCGTTCGCCGCCGCTGGTGCCTGCCATGCCGGACCCTCAACTGCCAGCAGACCTGGCAGGCAGATCCTGGGATTGCCGTAACCGTCGGGCAAGGACAATCCAGCTGGCAGCTCACGCGCCAGTTCCCGCTGGACAGGGCCCCTGGCAGCGATCACCAGCTTGGACCCCTGGTTGAGTGCATTGCCACTGTAATCCAGCGTGTCGATGGTGGTGCAGGTCTGGAAATGCAAGTCGCGTTGCCAGTCGACTCGTGACAGCAGGTGCTGCAGGAAACCGTCAATGTCCTTGATCTGTAACGTTGGATCATCGTTCCCGTTGATGATCAGCAGGTACTTGGCAAGTGACAGCTGGCCCTGGCCGAGGATCGCGTTGGCTTGAGTCAGGAGTTCCTCAGGTCGCGATGATTCCTCATAAGGAACGTAGCGCTCGCTGCCAATTGCCAGCAGCAAGGGGTGGACACCGGCCGCATCCACGGCGTGAACGGCTTTCACTCCATGAATCACGGTTGGGATGGCGGGCCCGGTGAGGTCATGAATCAACTCGCCAATCACAGAATCTTCCTGCGGCGGCCGACCAACCACGGTAAAGGGCCAGATCGCATCCTCGCGATGAAAGACCTTGTTAATGTTCAGCACCGGAAAAGGATGGGCCAGGCTATAGTAGCCCAGGTGGTCACCGAACGGGCCCTCGGGCAGGAGCAGGTCTGGCTCAACTGTGCCGCAGACACAGAAGTCGGCCTGGTCATAGATCGGCAACTGGCCCGGCTGCTCGATCATGCCGATGCGATGGCCCGCCAGGACTCCGGCAAACCCCAGCTCGGAGATGTTCTCCGGCAACGGCATCACGGCGGCCAGCATCATGGCGGGTGTACCACCCACGAAAATATTGACATCCAGTGGTTTGTGGTGGCGAATTGCCGCCTCGTGGTGAATACCAATGCCACGATGGATCTGGTAATGCAGTCCCACTTCGGTATCTGTCGTGTAGTCACCTCCGGAGAGCTGTACGCGGTACATTCCGAGATTGGAGTGCTTGCTGCCAGGTGCATCACAGCTTTCTGTATAGACCTCGGGCAAGGTGATGAAAGCACCACCATCCTCGGGCCAGCTGGTTTGCTGGGGTAGCCGGCTGATCATTGTCTCCCTGGCAAGCACCGGCCCGGAACGGCGACGCTTGGGCATCATCTTGATGGCATGCAGGGGAGCTTTCCAGTAACGCTTCAGGTTCTTGCCGAATGAGCCGCTGCCTGTTTTGAGTTCCACCAGGCGGCGGACATTGTCAATCGTATCGCGGAACATAAAGTGCGCCCGATCGATCGTCCCAAACAGGTTGGAGACCATCGGGAATGAGCAGCCGACGACGTTATTGAACAGCAGGGCAGGACCACCGCTGCGGTAGACGCGGCGATGAATCTCCGCCGCTTCGAGCTGTGCGTGGATCGGCTCATCGATGACCACCAGCTGGCCATTGGAGTGCAAATCATCAACACATTGCCTGAGGGACCGGTATCCCATGACACTTTCGAGCAAGGAGCGTGCGGGTGGCTGACTCTCACGATTCTAACGGATCGGGGCCAGTCCGCGGAGCCTGCCTGGCAGGGGTTGGCGTTAACCTGTCCGCTGTCGCAGTCGGCTGGCAGCGGATGTTCCACGACGCGCTGAGATCCTAGAATAACCGCTGACTCAGAAATACTTTTTCCAGCAGCAGGGGTATTTGGATATGCACGTCACGACCGTTGATCAGCCAGTCGCCACGATGGAAGCCGATGCGATCGTGATTGGCATTCACCAGGATACCGACTTGAGTGGTGCAGCAGCCGAGGCCGACGCGGCCAGCGGAGGCCAGCTGGCTAGCTTGATCGCAGCAGAGGAGGTCTCAGCCAAGCTGGCTGCGCTGACAAGCTGGCTGTCACCAGCCGGTCTGGCCAGCCCTCACGTTGTCGTTGTCGGTCTTGGGGACGCTGAGCAGCTGGATGCTCGCGGTGTCAGCATGGCGGCCGGTGCGGCTGCCAAGTTACTGGCTGGCAAGCAGCGTGGGCGGGTCGTCTTTTACCTTGGCGAAAGCTGGTCAGCGGAACTTGTGACACGAGCGGTAACGGCGGCGGTGGCGGGTTGCCAGGGACAGGACCTGTATCGCAGCGAGCGGTCGCTGCATCCCTTTACCGAGCTGGGCTGGGCCAGCTCCGACCAGCAGGCGGTTGAGCATGGTCGGCTGCTCGGTGAAGCGACCAATCTGACTCGTCGCCTGGTCAACGAACCGGCCGGCATGATCTACCCGGAGACTTTTGCCGATGCGGCTCAGCAGGTTGCCGACGACGTGGGTCTGGAGATTGAAATCTGGGACAAGACGAAGCTGGAGGAAGAAAGATGTGGATCCCTGCTGGCCGTTGCGCAGGGATCGGACAAGGAGCCACGACTGCTGATCCTGCGTCATCGCGGGCAGGAGAGTGAAAATCCTCAGCTGGCGCTGGTTGGCAAGGGGGTCACCTTTGACTCGGGTGGGCTCTCGCTCAAACCGAGCGAGGGGATGAAGGCCATGAAATGCGACATGGCCGGTGCGGCCACCGTGCTGGGTGCCATGCGTGCGATTGCCGAGCTCAACCTGCCCTGCCACGTGGTGGGGCTCGTGGGGCTGGTCGAGAACATGGTCAGCGGCGGTGCCTACAAGCTGGGGGATGTGCTGACCGCCCGCAACGGCAAGACGATTGAAGTTCTCAATACGGACGCCGAGGGTCGCCTTGTGCTGGCCGACGTGCTGGATGTGGCCCGTCAGCAGAAACCTGATCACGTCATCGACCTGGCTACACTGACCGGTGCCTGCGTGGTGGCACTTGGGACCCACGTCTGTGGTGTGATGACCAATGACCAGGACTGGTGTGACCAGCTGCTGCTGGCGGCCGAGCGATGTGGGGAACGGGCCTGGCAGCTGCCGATGTATGCAGAGTTCGCTGAACAGATTCGCAGCAAGGTAGCCGACATCAAGAATATCGGCGAGGGTCGCTGGGGTGGGGCGATCACGGCCGCCAAGTTCCTCGAGGAATTTGTCGGTGATCTCAGCTGGGTCCATCTCGATATTGCCGGACCAGCTTTCCGTGATTCGGCTGATAGCTGGATCGACGCTGGCGGATCTGGAGCGATGCTGCTGACGCTGGTACAGCTGGCGCGTGAGCTGGGAAGCTAGCTCTGACTGCATTACGGTTTGGGCCGCGCTCCGATGTACTGGCTGAGGACCTCCACGTTGTGGATCAATGTGGGAGTCTGGATTACATGCGTGGTGTTGTCATCATCCGACTGGTAACGCAACTCGGCTTCGTCCACCCAGGCTCCTCGCTTGTCCATGGCGGCGATGATCTCGGCCGCCTGGAGTGCCAGGCTCTTGCTCATTTGTGGTTGGTTAAACTGCGAGTAGGAGCTGGCTGTCTTGTCCGCTCCGCTCTTCAGCAGGCGATCATAGTGCTGCCTGATCCGCGCCAGCTTGGAACCCACCTTGAAGCCATAATGCGTCGGTAAATCGCGGTCGTGATAGACCAGCTCGTACTGGCGAGTGAAGTAGAGTGGCCGGTTTGTTTTCAGCTCGTAGAAGCGAGCCAGCTGGCCGTTAGCAAGCGTGGATGACTCGAGGTATTTGAGGGCTGGCGGGATCGGCTCGAGGAAACGCGACTCGCCCGTGCGACGGTACAATTCCAACAGAGTCAGCATGACTCCCTGCGATTCACCACCGGTGACGGCTGGTGGTTCGAAGCGGCGAGCCCAGGCGGGCTGGCACTTGTTGTTGTACTGTTGGGCCCAGGCAGGCTGCGGCTCTGGCATCTGGGCGAGGATAATAAAGTCACCGGCCATCAATGCGGCGGCCCGAAAGCGGGGCTGTTGGTAGATCACTGCCGCATCCAGCATCACGCGAATGGTGTCGGCGATCGTGTTGTCGTTGAAGGTATAGTAGTTGCGATAGTCGCTCTCAGGATGCTTGCGTGGCCAGGATTCCGGATAGCCCGCCTTGTGGACGGGAAACTTGTCCGCCTGGGGGAACTCCGAGTAGCGCTGGGGCCAGGCCCCGTTGGGATACTGTGCCTTGAGTAGCGACTCGAGTGCAAACATCACGGCACCATGAATCTGCTTGTCTGACTGTTCCAGCTGGCGGTCGATCCGCATCAGGAAAGAGAGTGCCGACTGGGTTGTGTTGTCATCCAGCGTGGTCACGTTGCGGCTGCCTGCCTGCTCGCCGTCGACCCGGTAGGCATAGCGTTGTCGCGCCTGTGGGGAGAACTCGATCCGGTAATCCCAGCCACCGCTGGCCAGCTGGCCACGGACCAGTGCCTGGGCGACTTCAGTAGCCGCATCGAGGTAGAACTTGTCAGCGGTATTTCGATAGGCGTTGAGCAGTGCATTACCGACGCTTGGTGTACCCGGGGGCTGGACCCAGGCGGTGGTTGGACTGGCCTTACCCTCTCCTTCGCGCCTCGAGAGGTCAGCAGAATATCGCCACAGATATCCCCCCTCGATGGCCACATCCTGGCGGTAAAAATTGACGGCCCGCTTCAGCAGCGTGGCTGCCTCCAGCTGGCTGACGGGTGGCTGGGCGGCCAGTTGCGAGAGGCAGAGGCTGGTCGTGGCCAGGCAGAAAAGCAGCTGTCGGATCATGATCTGGGGCTCCAGTAAAACAGCAGAAAACATGGCCATGGTAGCTGAGTTGCATCAGCCAGGCCAGTTTTGCGGGTAATCCCGATTGACTTGTTTTATTCTTGTCTCGGCACGATGTTCCAGTTCGTTTCAACTCGATCAGGATACACCATGCTGCCGATGGATCAGCTACGTCGGTACCCCGGCAGTGCTCTTGCAGGACTGCCGCAGCCGATATTCACCTGAACACTGCCAAGAGGGGACGCTGTGGGCCAGACACCGACGCATCGCATTCGACTTTTCCGTGGCGAGTCAGATGGCCCGCTGGATACACCAGAACCTGAAGCAGAAGCTAGAGCAGAGCCTGTAGCTGAAGCTGAATCAGAAGCTGAATCAGAAGCTGGTAGCTGCCCGATCACGGTACTCAATGAGCAGGCCTGCCAGACGTTTGCTGCCCTGGTCGAAATGGGCGCCGGACTGGTCCAGTGTCAGGCGGCAGTACTTTACCTGATCGATGATACCAACGAGCAGCTGACGGTGGCGGCGTCCTGGGGACTGAAGGACAAGGATCTGCATTCAAGCCGTCCCTTGCGAGGGGCGCGCGTCGACCTGGAAGTACTGGTCGGGCACGTGGTGACGATCCACAAGCCAACGACGTTTCCGGTCAAGGGCCGTTTCAAGTCGGCTGTCTGTATCCCGCTGGCCATCAACGATCTGCCACTCGGGACGCTCTGGATTTTTTCTGCCAGCAAGCGATCTTTTTCCGAGGGTGACCTGATGTCGACCGAGCTGGTGACCGAGCGGCTGGCACGAGAAGTCGACAACTGGCTGGCCAGTGCCTAGCAGCCATGCCTGAGTGATCAGATATCAGATCTTGTTGGCTGCCGTCGGAGGCAGGACGAAGTGCGGGTGAGAGGACTCGAACCTCCACGGGGTTGCCCCCACATGGCCCTCAACCATGCGCGTCTGCCAGTTCCGCCACACCCGCCAGGCAATGATTCGTGCTACCGCTTGGAGAACTGCGTACCACGTCGTGCACCGTGCAGACCCGGCTTTTTGCGTTCCTTCATTCGCGAATCTCGCGTCAGGAAGCTACCGTCGCGGAGTACTGGGAAAAGTCCGGTATCGTAGCTCACCAGGGCACGTGCCAGTCCCATCCGGCAGGCGCCAGCCTGTCCCGTGGTGCCACCGCCGGTGACGGTGATCAGCACATCGATTTCATCACGATTGCCGGTTGCGTCGAGAACTTCCAGGACCGTGCGGTGGTCCATGGCGATGCAAAAGAACTCATCCAGCTCTCGCTTGTTGATGGTGATCTTGCCAGAGCCAGCTCGAACGCGCACACGTGCCACAGACGACTTACGCCGGCCTGTGCCGAGCGCATCACCGTTGAACTTGCACTTCTTGACTCGATCTTCAACAACCGTACTCATTCTTGAAATCCAGCTTTAAAGGAGTGGATGGGGGGAGGTCTACAGTTCCGTCGGTTCGGGCTGCTGTGCCTGGTGCGTGTGGTCCGGGCCAGTAAAGATCTTCAGCTTGGATAGCATCTTGCGACCCAGCTTGTTCTTGGGGAGCATCCGTCGGACTGCTTCCTTGAGGATCAGTTCGGGCTGCTTTTCAAGTCGACGTTCTGCTGTGATCGACTTTTGTCCGGGATACCCGGTGTACCAGGTGTACTTCTTTTGCTTCCACTTGTTTCCAGTGAAAACGACCTTTTCGGCGTTGACCACGACCACGAAATCACCCGTATCAACGTGGGGTGTATAAATGGGACGATGTTTGCCCATCAGGACGACAGCAATCTTGCTCGCCAGGCGTCCGACGATCTGGTCGGCGGCGTCGACAAGCAGCCACTGCTGCTCTAATTCGCCGTTCTTCGCCATGTATGTGGATGGACGTAGCACCGTTCGTGGTCCCCTCAGCTGGAAACGAAATCAACTTGGAAACAGCCGATTCTAACCCAGCCCCCAACTCGTCACAAGGGCCGCCAGCGGCTCCTGCGGGGCCTATATGAATCCACTGCGGGACCCTGTTGAGCAGCTCCTTGATCCGTTATAAACGCATCCATTCGAGGTGCATGTTCCGGGGAAGGTTGTCGGCCAGCATAATGAAAGTTGCGGTGTTCAAGGAGTCGATACCTGGTGAAAATCGGGTGGCACTGGTTCCGGGAAATCTCAAGCAGCTGGCCAAGGTTGGTGTCGAAGTCTGGGTTCAGCGCGGTGCTGGCGAGGCGGCCGGCTACAGCGATCAACAATACATCGATGCTGGCGCCCGGCTGGTTGAGCAGCCAGCGGAGCTTGCCGACGCCGCGGTGGTGGTTCAAGTCTGCTGGCCGGCTGGGTCGGATCCCGACCCGGGGCTCTATTCCAGCGGAACCTGCTGGATCGGGATGTGCGACCCGTTGGGGAAACCCGCTGATATCGCCCGCCTGGCCGAGGCCGGTGTGACCCAGTTTGCGCTGGAGATGATCCCGCGGATCACCAGGGCACAGAGCATGGACGTGCTCAGCTCGATGGCCACGATCGCCGGTTACCGAGCCGTCCTGCTGGCAGCTTCTGAACTACCCCGCATGTTCCCCCTGATGATGACCGCCGCCGGTACGCTTGCTGCTGCCCGGGTATTTGTGATCGGTGCCGGTGTCGCAGGATTACAGGCAATTGCCACCGCTCGACGGTTGGGCGCGATCGTGCAGGCCTATGATCTCCGGCCCGCCTGCCGGGAACAGGTCGAGAGCCTCGGTGCAGGTTTCGTCGAACTGGAACTCGATTCGGAGGATGCCGAAGACAAGGGTGGTTATGCGAAGGAGATGGACGAGGAATTCTATCGACGCCAGCGAGAGTTAATGGCCGAGGTGGTTGCCCAAAGCGATGTGGTCATTACCACCGCCGCAATTCCCGGCCGCGACTCTCCGCTGCTGGTTACTGCCGAGGCGGTTGCCGGGATGCGGCCCGGCAGTGTGATCGTGGACCTGGCTGCCGAGCGAGGTGGCAATTGTGCACTCACACAGGCCGACCAGCGGGTACTGGACAATGGAGTTGTTATCCTGGGTCCCACCAACTTGCCAGCGGATGTGCCCTATCATGCCAGCCAGATGTTCTCGGGCAATGTAACTCGCTTGCTAATCGAGTTGATTGAGGACGAGTCGCTGAAGATCGACCTGGACGATGAAATCGTGCAGTCAACACTGGTCGCTCATGATGGTGCTGTCTGCCATCCGCGAATCCGCGAGTTGCTCGGCCTGGACCCGCTCAATTCAACAGCTGTCGACAACGACGCTGATAGCGTGGATGACCAGCAGGGCGAGAGCCAGACGCAGGACGATTCCCATCCCAAGGAGCTGCCGGATGACCAGGCGACAAGCTAGCAGGTCCACGAATTTTAACATCAGCCTGCTGCGGCTGATTGCCATCACGGCCCTGGTCGTGATCTGCGCAGGTCACGTCCTGGCGGCCGACCCTCCCTCGACCGGGTCGAGTGACACGGCAACTGCCGGTCTGCAGGCAACCAGCGACGACGGTAGTGGCCTCAGCGAGCCTGGTGGAGACGGTGGGCGAGGGCGAGCCTTGATGGCCTCGCTGACAATCTTTGTGCTGGCAATCTTCGTCGGCTTCGAGATTATCACCAAGGTACCGCCCACACTGCATACCCCGCTGATGTCCGGATCCAATGCGATCAGCGGCATTGCCCTGGTGGGGGCCGTGATCGTGACCGGCACGGTGGGCGGCATGCCCTGGCTGGGAATGCTGGCCGTGGCCTTTGCCACCGTCAACGTGGTGGGCGGATTTCTGGTGACTCACCGCATGCTGGCCATGTTCGCTCGGCCCCGATCTGTAATCAGTAAGGACAACTAACGGCCGTGGACAAGCAAGTTCTGATTGACGGTGCTTATATCGTGGCAGCCCTGCTGTTCATGATCGGGCTCAAGAAGATGGCCCATCCTCGCACCGCCGTGCGAGGGAATGCCCTTAGTGCGCTTGGCATGCTGGTGGCCGTGGTTGCCACGCTGTTGAACGACCAGATCGCCAGCTATGGCTGGATTATCGCCGGAGTCGTGCTGGGTGGCACCAGCGGGTTGTTACTTGCCCACTTCATCCAGATGACAGCGATGCCCCAGCTGGTGGCATTGTTCAATGGCTTCGGCGGCCTGGCGTCGGTGCTGGTGGCCGGGGCGATGTTGCTGGTGGAGAGCAATACGCCGCTGGCCAGTGAATGGGTGGCAACGTCGCTCTCCGGCATCATCGGTGCCATCACGTTTCTTGGCAGCATGGTGGCGTTTGGCAAGTTGCAGGAGCTGAGCTGGTTTCGTGGCAGCCATCGTCTCCCCTTGCAGCACCTGATCAATGCGCTGCTGCTGATCGCCCTGCTGGTGATGACCGTGCTGATGGTTCAACAGCAAAATGCCAACTTCTATCTTCCCATCGTGGGCGTCTCGCTGCTGCTGGGACTGATGCTGGTGAATCCAATCGGTGGAGCAGATATGCCGGTTGTGGTGGCGCTGCTGAATTCCTATTCCGGCCTGGCCGCCTCGGCGACCGGGTTCGTAATCAGTAACAACGTGCTGATCATTTCCGGGTCGCTGGTCGGTGCTTCGGGGATCATCCTGACCACCATCATGTGCAAGGCGATGAATCGATCGCTGGGGAATGTGCTGTTCGGAGTGATGGAAGGTGGGACCGTCGCGGATGCCGACGAGGTGTACCAGGGGGTCACCCAGACGTCGGCCGAGGAAGTGGCGATGATCCTCGACTTTGCTTCTCGAGTTGTGATTGTGCCGGGTTATGGGATGGCTGTTGCCCAGGCCCAGCACGCCGTTCGGAACCTGGGACAGTTGCTTGAGCAGAAGGGTGTGACGGTGGAGTATGCCATTCATCCCGTGGCGGGTCGGATGCCTGGCCACATGAATGTGCTGCTGGCTGAGGCCGATGTGCCGTACGAAAAACTGATCGAGATGGAGCACATTAATCCGACCATGGATACCGTCGATGTGGCGATCGTGATCGGTGCCAACGACGTGGTAAACCCCTGCTCCCGTACCGATCCAGAGAGCCCGATCTACCAGATGCCGATCATCGATGTCGATAAGGCCCGCGCGGTGATCGTGATCAAACGCAGCCTGAGTCCTGGCTTTGCAGGTATCCCGAACCCACTCTTCGCTCTCGACAATACGTCGATGTTCTTTGGCGATGGCAAGCAGGCTGTGCTGGAAATCGTCACAGCGATGGAAGAGTAGATCCGACTCGCTGAGCGCGAATCTGACGTCCCTGGTCATTCCACACGGCGACGGTCGCGATCCAGTCGTTCGGCCAGGAACTCGATCGCCGTGGCGGCCATCCGGTTGTAATACTCGAAACCGTGGCCACCCCCTTCCGTCTCCAGGTCATAGTCATGCAGCACGCCGGTGGAACCGAGCTTCATGTGCAAGCGGTCTGAGCTGTCCCACCAGCGCTCGTCGCCGGGATCGCAGCAAAAGAACTGGTGTCGTGGATAGTCGAGCGGATGGACATACAGCAGCGCTGTATCCTGCCGGGCAGCTTCCTTGTCGGGGTACATCTGGCAGATCGTCTCATCGCCCTCGTCATAACGGGTATGAAAGTCGATGGCCGGGGAAATCGCTACAACGACAGGAAACGTGCGGGGGTTCTTGTAGGCAATTCGCAGTGCCCCTTGCCCTCCCATACTGGTACCGAGCAGGCCCACGTATCGCTCCGGCGTCTGCCAACGCTCCTGGATATAAGGAAGTACATTGTCCAGCAGGTGCGCCTCGGCTGAAATCTGACTGTCAAATTCCTCGCAGATCCTGTCGGTCCACCAGCTGCGCTGGGTCAGCGGAGCGACACAGATCAAGCCGTGCTTTTCCAGTTGCTCGGTGTAAGCCGGCTGATCCCGCAACATGTCGAGGTGGACGCCGTGCAGGTAGAGTACGACATAGCCGTGCGGATTTGGTTCCGTCGGCTCGAAAACGTCACAGGAGTGACCAGCAATTTTGACTTCGGACCAACTTCCCATAATTACTTTCGCAGGCAGTGCAGGATGGCTGAGAGAACTTTCCCCGTTGTACTCGTTAGCTACTCCTGCCGCGACCCGATAGCATGGTGCGATGTTCCGCGTTTTTCGAAAAGTGGTAGAAGTCGATGAGTAACGATCCGGTCACTCCAGGAAAGCCGCAGGCCTGGCACGAGGGGATCAGCAGGTACCAGTGGCTGGTGCTGACGATTGCCTCAGCGGGCTGGGTTTTTGACGTCTTCGAGGGCCAGATTTTCGTGGCCTCGATGCGTAATGCCATGCCAGCTCTGCTCGGAGTCGGGGCAGATCACCCCTCGGTACGTAGCTGGAATGACTGGGCCTTCGGCAGCTTCTTGCTGGGCGGTGCTTTCGGTGGCGTGCTGTTTGGGATCATCAGTGACAAGATCGGCCGTTCCCGCACGATGATCATCACGATCCTCTTCTACAGCCTGTTCACCTGTGTGACCGCCTTCGCTCAGCATCCCTGGCAGATGGTGGTCTTGCGATTCTTTGTTGCCATGGGAGTCGGAGGGGAGTGGGCGGTCGCCTCGGCGATGGTTGCCGAGGTGATGCCCAACCGGTCACGGCCGGTGATGAGCAGTATCTTTCATGCATCCAGCGTGTTTGGCACGCTGCTGGCAGCTGCGGTGGGAGCCTACGTGGTGGGTAACAGCGCACTCGGGGCGTCCGCCTGGCGCTGGGGGTTCGCCGTGGGAGTCCTGCCAGCGTTGCTGACACTTGCCGTACGCTGGAAGCTGTCGGATCCTGAACAGGCAGTCCAGGCACGGCAGCGAGCTCGTGAGGGGTCTGGACCGAAGACTGGCCGCTTGATTGAGTTGTTCCAGGGAGTGCAGCTGAGGAACACGCTGGTCGGAGTCGGCCTGGCATCGGTGGGGCTGGTCACATTCTGGGGAGCCCACATTTACGGCAAGAATGCCCTGTTGCGAAAAGCCGAGACCCAGGTATTGCTCGAAGAGAAGGTCCCGCTGAAAGCACCTGCCAGTGGAGCGACCACAGCGGAAACAACGGACTACAAGAATGCCCGCACGCTGGCACTGGCGAAACACAGCGGCCGGATCAAATCAGCGGAGATGCTGAGCATGGTCCTCAATACGATTGGTGGTGGCCTGGGCCTGGTCCTGTTTGGCACGATTTCAACCTGGCTGGGGCGCAAGGGAGCTTTCATCTTCTACCACGTACTCGCTTTCGGCATGGTGCTGCTGTTGTTCCAGGTCTTGCTGGCGAACGATGCCTCGACCCTTGTGCTGGCCATAACGCTACCGGTGTTTGGCTTCTTTACGCTGGGAATGCACGCGGGATATGCCGTTTACTTTCCGGAACTCTATCCCACCCGGCTGCGTAGTACCGGTGCTGGCTTCTGTTTCAACATGGGCCGACTGGCAACCGCAGCGGCATTTTTTGTCTTTGCCTCGGCAGCTGTTCCTGTCAGTCCCGAGAAGAAAGCGATCCTGCTGGCGCCGCTCTACCTGGTGGGTGTTGTGATCGTCCTGTTCGCGCGGGAAACTCGGGACCAGGCATTGCCTGAGTAGAGGTTGGGCTGACAGAACTGGCCTCCTGACCCGCAACGTTCCCCTCCCCGAAAGGTCTCCGACGATGACGGACCACGCGATCACTCGGTTTGCTGTGATTGGCTATGGCCTGTTCGGGAAACACCATGCGCGGGCCATTCAGTCCAGTTCGTCGACGGAGCTGGTGGCGATCGCAGTACCGTCCGCCGAGAGCCAGGCGGCCGCCCGCCAGGCGCATCCCGATGTCACAGTGGTGGCCGACTATCGCCAGCTGCTGGGCCGCGACGATATCGATGTCGTCAACGTGGTTCTGCCAAACCTGCTCCATTTCCAAGTCGCCAGCGAGGCGATCGAGGCGGGTCACCATGTCCTGCTGGAAAAGCCGATGGCGGTCAGCGTGGCTGATTGCGATCGGCTAATTCAACTGGCTCACAATCATCAGCGCGTGCTGGCGGTCGGTCATGAGCTGCGATTGTCGAGTCTCTGGGGGCAGGTCAAGCAGCTGATCGATGCCGGCACAATTGGTACACCGCAATACGTCCTGGTGGAACTCTCTCGCTTTCCCTACCGTCCAGGATCGAATGGCTGGCGGTACGACCAGCAACAGGTGGGAAGCTGGATCCTGGAAGAACCGATCCACTTCTTCGACCTGGCTCGCTGGTACCTCGCCGACTGTGGCGAGGCGACGTCGATTTATGCCAGGGCCAATTCGCGTGATCCCCAGCGGCCGCAGCTACATGACAACTTTTCCTCGATCGTCAACTTTCCTGGCGAGGCGTATGCGGTGATTTCCCAATCCCTGGCCGCTTTTGGACACCATCAGGTGGGCAAGGTTGTCGGCAGTCAGGGAGCCATCTGGGCGGAATGGGGGGCAGCCGATGCCCGTTCATCCGAAGCCCGGTTTTCGCTGCAATATGGACTTGCTGATAACGTCACCAATGTACCGCTGGATGCGATGACTGGTGAACTGGTGGAACTGAAGCTGGAGATTGAAGCGATGGCAGTGGCGGTTCAACAGGCGACGCCCCCACCAGCGACGGGCGAGGACGGCCGCTGGTCCACCCTGCTCTGCCTGGCTGCCGGGGAGTCGATCCGGCGAAGCGAAGCTGTCGGACTGGATGATTTCCTCGAGAACCTCTAACCTCTCTCGCTAGTGACGACACGATGCCTGACCTAGAATAGCCCCACGCCTGTTGTCTTGAATCAAGACGATTGTGAGTTGAGTTGCGATGAGAGAGTTGATCAGCACTGACGACCTACACGAGGGCATCTGCCAGATGGCCTCGCAGATCACCAGCTGCTATGGCGAGCAGCCACTCACGGTGATCGGCGTCCTGACCGGCTGCGTGGTTGCCCTGGCTGACTTGATTCGGCAACTGCACATGCCCTTACGAATTTGCTTTGTGGAGGCGTCCAGCTACCGGGGTGCCACCGAACGAGGTCCGCTGCAGTTGCAGGCCGAGTCGCTGCTGGATGTTGTCGGTCGCGACGTGCTGCTGGTCGACGATATTTTTGACACCGGTCACACGCTGGTCGAGGTGATGCAGCTGGTTGAAACACTCAAACCCAACTCGGTACGGTCCGCCGTGCTGTTACGCAAACTGGGTCGCCAGGAAGTCGAGCTGCAGCCCGACTTCGTCGGCTTCGATATTCCAGACGAGTTTGTGGTTGGCTACGGTCTCGATTACCAGGATCTTTACCGCAACCTCCCCTTTGTGGCCGCTCTCGATCCGGACGACCTGCAGGCGGATCCCAGACAGGAGTCGCGCTCAGAGATATGAATCCTCTGCGGATAGCGATGGTGACGCGCCGCTTCTGGCCATTGGTTGGCGGTGCCGAAATGGTGATGGCCAACCTGGCCCGGCAGTTTCGACAGCAGGGGGCGGAGTCGACCATTGTGACGGCCCAGTGGCAACCGGATTGGCCGCGGGACTTTGTGCACCGGGAAGTGCCTGTTGTCCGCCTGCCCCAGCCGCGCACTCGTGGTTGGGGGACCTGGCGATACATTCGCCAGCTGAGTCGTTGGTTGCGGGACCACCAGGATGAATTTGACCTGGTGTTTGTCTCGATGCTGAAGCACTCGGCCTATGCGGCGATATCCGTCGGTCAGACGCTCAAGCAACCGGTCGTTCTGCGAGCGGAAGGAGCTGGGCCGACCGGTGATTGCCAGTGGCAGCAGACAGCCCGTTTTGGCCGTCGTATCCAGGATCATTGCCGACGCGCTGCGGCCGTGCTTGCACCCAGCCAGCAGGTGCAGGAGGAATTGCTCGAACTGGGGTACGCGCCAGATCGCCTGCATCATGTTGCCAACGGAGTCGCACTTGGACCCGCACCGACGGCCGACAACCGCCGAGCTGCCCGCCAGGCCCTCGGGGATACCAGTCTGGAGTTGCGTCTTGAGCCCGAACAGAAACTGGTTGTCTTTACTGGTCGCCTGGACCGTAACAAGGGACTTTTTGACCTGGTCGACGCCTGGCGAGATGTGGCTAGCCAGCAGCCGGAGGCGCGACTCTGGCTTATTGGCGAGGGACCTGACAGTGACGAGATCCGACGGCGAATTTTTGAACAGCAGCTGGATGGCAAGATTCTGATGCCAGGGGCGTTTGATGAAGTGGACCAGATTCTGCAGGCGGCCGACCTGTTCGTGTTCCCCTCCTACGCCGAGGGACTCTCACTCTCCCTGCTCGAGGCGATGGCACACCGGCTGCCGGTTGTTGCCAGTGATATTCCCGGCAATCAGCAGCTGTTAGATGACCAGCTGCATGGACAGCTGGTTCCCTGCCGCGACCCTGCTGCCCTGGCCCGCGCGATCCTCGATTCACTCCAGCACACAACTGTCGCTGCCGACATGGCGATGGCGGCTTACCAGCGAGTTGTCCAGCACTACTCGCTCCAGCGGATGGCGACCGATCACCTGGAACTCTTTCAGCAGCTCGTCGATCAGTCTCAGTCAGCGGGGCAGTAGCAGGTGCCATGCCGATCCGGATTGCTTACTACCTGCCACGGATGGAACAGATCGGTAATCGCAGCCAGTTGCAGCTGCTACGTCAGCAACTGCCGGCTGATGATTTTCAGAGTCGCCTGTTTGGATTTGTTGCGTCCCGTCAGCAGGCCAGTCAAAGTGACGCGGATGAATGCCTGATCTATCGGTCCCATGCTGTCGATCCAGTTGCCCTGTTGAGGCTGGCAAAAGCCCTCAAGGCATGGCGTGCAGATATCGTGCACGTCTGGGGACCTGAAGATCTTGGCGTCGAAGTCCGCTGGCCGTTGAAGCGAGCTGCCAGCTTAAGGATGGCAACGCTGCATAATCCACCTGCCAGGGGGGGACGCTGGATCCCTGCAGCTGCTCAGCGCTGGCTGGCCAGCTGCCAACAGGTCACCGGCACGTCGCACTCGGTTCTCAAACAGCTGCCGGCAGCGATCGAGGGGGAATGGCTGCCAGCACTGGTGGCAGAAAAGGATCGCGATCCAGAGCGGCGGCTGCGGTCCCAGGTCGACCTGCCGCCCGCATCCCGCTACCTGCTGGTGGCAGGATCGGATGATCGCCTGGAACAGCTGGAGTTGGTCTTGCAGGTGATGGAGCTGCTGGTCACGGTTCACGATGATCTGCAGCTCGTGATCCTGGGGCCGATGGCACTGGCAGACTGGATTCCGCGGCGCGTGGAACAGTTTGAGTTGACGGGGCGTGTGCACCTGGCCAGCGAGAGTTGCGATTGGCAGGATTTGCTGGCGGCAGCCTCGCTTGTCCTGCAGCCATCCTCCAGTCAGGGGATCTCGACCACCTTGCTGCACGCCATGTCGGCAGCTCTGCCCGTCGTCCTGGCGGACCTGCCGCCGCACCGTGAATTGCTGAGTGACGATGCTGCCGAGTTCTTTCCGACCGGGGATAGTGGCCAGTGCGCTCGCCAGGTTCACCAGCTGCTGGGCGACCCGGCGCGGATGAAACAGTTGGGCGCCGCCGCTCGAACAGCCTTTGAATCGCGGGACAGTCTTTCCCAGCTGGTGGGGCGGTTTGAGCATATCTACAGCCGCCTGGTCGCTCACAGTCGCTCGGCCGGCGGCAGGGAGTGAACAAACTTGGCAATTGGCGCGTACCGGCTATAGCGGGACGGCCGATGAGTAACAACGTCGCTGGCTGGTCGAATTGTCAGTAAAACAGCCGACGCAAGAGCCGCTCTCTTGCTCGCGGGGATGGTTTCCATGTGTGGTATCACGGGTGCAGTCTGGACCAGGCCTGAGCTGGCGGTATCGAGCCAGTTGCTGACCGCCATGACCGAGACCCTTGTCCATCGTGGCCCCGATGATCAAGGATATTACCTGCGGGACGCCAGTGGCAGCGATCACGATCCAGGTGTGGCACTCGGCTTCCGACGGCTGGCCATCATTGACCTGGCGACCGGCAACCAGCCTGTCAGTAACGAAGCTGGAACCATTCAGCTGGTCTTCAATGGCGAGATCTATAATTACAAGCCGCTTCGCGCCGAACTGGAGAAGCTGGGCTACCAGTTTCGCAGCCAGGGGGACAGCGAGGTCATCGCCCACCTCTATGACAAGTACGGCGAGGACTGTTTTGAGCGACTGAACGGGATGTTTGCGATCGCTATCTGGGATCAACGCCAGCAGAAACTTGTGCTGGCCCGCGATCGCCTGGGCCAGAAGCCGCTCTTCTATTCGAACCAGGACGGGCGGCTGCTGTTTGGCAGCGAGCTGAAGAGCCTGCTGGCTGTGCCAGGTGTCGCTCGCGAAGTCAGCCCACAGGCTGTCGACCTGTATTTGACATACCAGTACGTACCGCACCCCAACTGTATTCTGGCGGGTTGCCACAAACTCTCGCCAGGACACCGCGCTGTCTACCAGGCTGGTGAGCTGCGGGTGGAACCCTTCTGGGAACTGGATTGCAACCGGCAGCAGTCGATCTCGGCTGATGAAGCAAGTCAGCAGTTGCGTGAGTTACTGGAGTCGGCGGTTCAGTTGCGGATGCAGAGTGACGTGCCACTGGGAGCCTTCCTCTCCGGTGGCGTCGACTCCTCGCTGATCGTGGCCCTCATGCAGCGTCATGCGAGCCAGCCGGTCAGGACGTTCTCGATCGGTTTTCCAGTGGCGGAATATGACGAGACGAATTATGCCCGACAGGTTGCTCAACATCTGGGAACAGAACACCATGAATTCCAGGTCGAGCCGGATGCAGTGGAAATCCTCCCGCAACTTGTTCACCAGTATGACGAACCACTTGCAGATAGCTCGGCCATCCCAACCTGGTATGTCGCTCGCCAGACGCGGTCAGAAGTAACCGTGGCACTTTCCGGTGATGGTGGCGATGAGCTGTTCGCCGGCTACCCGCGATACCGAGCAGTCGCACTGGCTGGCAAGCTTGATTACCTTCCACCGCTGAAGTGGCTGATTGGTGGACCGCTTCGCTGGCTGCTGCCCGGCTCGGCACGGTACAAGTCGAGACTGAGGCGAATGAATAGATTTGCTGAGCCCTTGTGCCGGCCGGCGCCCCAACGATACCTGGACTGGATCCGTATCTTTACCGCCCGCCAGCGACGGGATGCCTATACAGAGGAGTTTCGCAATGACCTGGCAGGTACGCTGCCGGACCGCTTTCTGGCTGCTGCCTGGTCCAGCTGCAATCGTGATGCCGTGACTCGTGCCTCACTTGCTGACCTGCAGACCTACCTGCCCTGTGATTTGATGGCCAAGGTCGATATCGCCACCATGGCACACAGCCTGGAGTGCCGGCAGCCCTTCCTGGATCATCGCCTGGTAGAGTTTGCTGCCAGTTTGCCGATTCAGCTGAAATACCGGGCTGGTCGCGGTAAGTGGATTCTTGAAAAGGCGTTTGGCGATCTGCTGCCAGCGGAAATCTGGCGGCGTCCGAAGATGGGATTTGGCGTGCCACTCGATCACTGGTTCCGGCATGAACTGCGGGAAATGGTTCACGATAAACTGCTCGGCCAGGATGCTCGCTGCCACCGTTTTATCGGACGGGCAGCCCTTGAACAGATGAATAGTGAGCACCAGGCTGGCCGACGAGATCACAGCCAGCGACTCTGGGCAGTCCTAATGCTCGAATCGTGGATGCAATACTGGTCCGTCAGCTGAAGCAGATGATTCGGAGATCACCGGCCAGCGACTCAGTGGCTGCAGCGAACGGGCTGTGGCCAGGTCAGGGGCCAGCAGGAAACCATCCTGGCTGGATAGGTCGTCCAGCTGCACGTCTCCGACGACTCGCCACTCCTGCTCCTGCCGCCAGCTGATTGGGCTGGCCGGCCGTTCACTCGCTGAGCGTTGAAAGAATGGCTGCTGGCTGGCGGACAATCGCTGCCAGTCGGCCTCCTTGCCGTAACGGACTGGCTCGGCACCCTGGCCCAGTAGCCATGATTTCTTGATCCCAATTGCGAAAGGGAGAAAGTCCCAGCGTCGACGGTGCGGACGATAGACCCGCTGCTGCTGCCACTCCGTGACCGGCAGCGCGGTGAAACAGGTCACCGGTATGCTGCCCCGGATGGCGCTGGCGGAGGCAACTATTCGCTGCTGCTGGACGATGCGCGTGAGTGCATCCAGTGGACTGTGGTGACAGTAGGGATCAGCTCCCACAAGCTGGTCCAGCCAGTCCTCCAGCAACTCGTTCGGCCAGGGACCGTCCTGGTCGCGAGTCCAGTGGGCCAGGTAGTCTTGCCAGTTGATGTTGGCGGTCTCAAGCGTGGGGCTGGACTCGTCGTCCGCTGGCTGGCCCTGCTGCTCACTGAACGAGATCGTGCTGGCAGGGCGATCTTCCTCCAGCGGCCCGCTGACTGGGATTTCTGTGCAAGGAGCGAGTTGCCTTAGGACCTGCCCGAGCCGACCGGCAGGACGACAGCTGAGAACTTTAAGCTGGTCGGCCAGGCTGACCAGCAGGCAGTCAGCCAGCGGCAGCGAAGAAGCTGGATTGTGAGGGCAGGATTCAGCGGAGAGTGGCGGGCTTATCCAGGTCTGCCAGCGGGTGGCATGGTGGGTCTGGCTGGCTGCTCCGGCAAGTGATGCGAGCCATTGCGGTAGCTGCTGTCGCTGCGGGGCCAGTCTGAGTAGCCAGCTGGTTGTTCCGTGAACGCGGTTGCAGGCTGGCAGGAATCGAGTAACGGTGGCTCCAGAAACTCCGACCACGACCTCTGAGTTCTGGCGAGCGAGCTGGCAGGCACTGGCCAACCGCCTGAACCACCAGGGCTGCCTGTACCAGGGGCGCGGCAGCCGTGAGCTGGCAATGCCGAGCGTGGTTGAGGAAGGGAC
>Ga0209403_10000030_pt1 | contig 182272 bp, 180 predicted proteins | sample ArcticOcean_MG_C_8_FD_187440 | JGI IMG/M metagenome (GOLD analysis project Ga0209403, IMG submission 187440) | Marine microbial communities from western Arctic Ocean - ArcticOcean_MG_CB11_86 (SPAdes) (version 2) | ecosystem: Environmental > Aquatic > Marine > Oceanic | place: Arctic Ocean... | reverse complement strand
AACGTCTGTAAGCAGCCTTGATGATGCATCAGAGTGATTCCAAGCCGCTTCGTGATGGCCCCGTGATTGTATAAATAAATTTAAATGCAATTGGCGTTTCATAGAAAACATATTACAGAAAAGTAAACATTGGTAAACATTCGTTTGCAGACATGCTTGGCATCATTGTATCCTATAATTATTTTATAAATAGCATCTCGTATCAATATCAATACAGTTTCATGTATCATCGCAATAGCGGTAATAAGAAAGGAAGAAAAATGGCACTTTTACCCATGATATCTGATGAAGAGGCAGGGCCTGAAGCTCAAGTTGTATTTAAACATTCAACAAAAATGTATGGAAGAGTTGCTAACGCACTTCGTGTTGCAGCACATTCACCTAAATTGGCACAATCAATATATGGCTTTGCCATGGCAGCTCTTCGGCAAGAAATTACCGAAGCCTTAGATGTTCGCACCAAAACATTAGTGATATTAAAGACCTCAATGTTAAACGGATGTAAATACTGAATTTCTCATAATGTAACGCTCGGTCGAGGGTTGGGTTTTGAAGAGGAATTAATTTCTGCTATCGAAGGCGACTTCGTAAATTCGAATAAATTTACACCAGCTGAGAAAGCAGCAATCAAATGGGCGGAAATATTAACTGAGAAGACCTACCGTGGTGAAAACCCACAAGCGATGCCCGAGCTAAAAAAACATTTTAGTCATGAGCAGATAATCGAAATTACTATGGTTTCTTGTATGTTCAATTTTTGGAATCGTTTTACTGATAGCCTACAAATAGATATTGAAGATTCACCTGTTATGGGGAAATTTTCTAAGTCAAAAAAGCTTAAGAAAACCGATTATATTGCGTTTATGTGCGATTGTTGGTGGAATAAGTAAAAAAAATTGTGAGGATTTTTATTTAGCTAAACACAAACAAAATAAGATCGTTTTAATAACCATTATTATGTTTAATGTTCTGGATCACTGTTTGAGAAAACAAATTTATTTTAATTGTAAATATTTTTTATAAATAGTTTAAACATGGTCTGTGATTATAACTAATGCGTAAAAAGAAAAAATGAAAACAACATTAAGGATTAAAAAAATGCCAATTACATTAACAGTAATGTATCCAAACATCGAGGGTTCTAAATTTGATCTAGAGTACTATCTATCCACACATATGGATTTAGTGGCTAAAAGAATGGGCTCAGGCATTTTAAGTGCCCGTGTTGTAAAAGGCATTGGCACCCCTAACCCAAACACCCCAGCACCATATCAAATTATGGCAATAATAGAATTTGAGAACATGGACATCTTGCATAAATCCATGACAGAACACGCAGAAGAGATAATAGGAGACATCGCCAACTTTACTGACGTAGAAGCAGTTATACAAATAAGCGAAAACTTAGGATAGAACACTTCAAATTATTTCTATTTTTTCTCAACGGGATAATTATACTAAAAATATTACAGCAGAAATAGACTTATTTAGAATGCCTCTAAAGTAGTAAGCCCGAGAGATTAAACATAATGATAGAAACTTTTGATTATGTTATTATAGGGGCAGGATCAGCCGGATGTGTTCTAGCAAATAGATTATCCGCCAGTGGCGCTACTGTTTGCCTTCTAGAAGCAGGCCCAGCCGATCGCAACCCTTTCATACATATTCCGGCCGGATTTATAAAAACGCTAGTAAACCCAAATTTAAACTGGCTCTATAAAACAGAGCCCGGCTTAGGAACTGCCGGACGAAGAATTGCTACACCACGTGGAAAAACACTAGGCGGTTCTAGTTCAATAAACGGGCATATTTACAATCGGGGACAGCAATTAGATTTTAACACATGGGGACAGCTCGGTAATCGTGGTTGGAGTTTTGAAGAAGTTTTGCCTTATTTTAAGAGAAGTGAACGGCGCATTGGCAATGGAGACGATAAATTCCGTGGTCGAAATGGCGAACTAATAGTTACTGACGTTACTGAGACCGATCAGGTTAGTGATGCATTTATTAAAGGGGTTGTTAATCTTGGAATCCCTTTAAGTCAGGACTACAACGCAGCCATACAAGAGGGAATAAACTACTTTCAACGTACTATTTTTGCCGGTCGACGTATTAGTGCAGCCAAGGCATTTTTAGATCCTGCGCGCGATCGGAAGAACCTAAAGGTTTTAACCAACAAACAGGTTACAGAAATAATTTTTGATAAACGCACCGCCATAGGAGTTAAATACTTATTAGGTAACGTTGAACAGGAAATCCACGTTCATAAAGAAGTTCTACTTTCCGCTGGTGCAATTGGTTCACCACAACTACTTCAAGTATCAGGGGTTGGTAATCCTGATTTACTAAATAAAATAGGTGTTCCAACCATATGCGCCTTACCAGGTGTCGGTGAAAATCTCTCAGATCACTATGGGGTACGACTTGCTGCTCGCGTTCGAAGTGTGCTCACAATTAATGAACGCACTAGAGGCTTAAGGTTGGCCGCCGAGTTAACAAATTACCTGTTATTTCGCAAGGGGGTCCTAGCACAATCACCAGGAGTAGTATTGGCTCTCTGCAAATCTAATAAAGTATATGACAGGCCGGACCTACAAGTAATTTTTGCTCCTGCAAGCTACAAAGAAGATGCTGCTTATAAACTCGATAGCTTCCCCGGAATAACCATTGGCTCATGGCCAATGCGCCCTGAAAGCAAAGGATATGTGCATGCCCATAGCAGCAACATGCAAGACAAACCATTGATACAGCCTAATTACCTTGAGGCCGAAGCGGATCAACGTCTTTTAGTTGCAGGTATAAGGTTATCTCGACAAATGCTTCAAACGCCTGAACTGGCAAAATGGTATGAGAAAGAGACTACTCCAGGAGAAAACCTCCAAGGTGATGATGAACTTCTCGATTATGCCCGAAAACATGGAACTACCATTTTTCACCTGATGGGAACATGTAAAATGGGTCCCTCTTTTGACCAAAATGCAGTTGTTAATGATGAACTAAAGGTTCACGGGCTAGACGGAATACGAGTCATTGACACTTCCATAATTCCAACAGCACACTCTGCCAATACTAACGCGGTAACAATAATGATTGCGGAAAAAGCCTCTGATATGATTTTAGGTAACCACCCTCTACCGGCCGTCACGCTTTAGACTAAAGTTAATTCCACCTAAAAAATAAAACGTAGCAACTTAGCTATCGCTTTCCATACTCTTAACAGCCTTGTCATAACTTAATTCAGCATCTTGGGAAGCCTTGCCGGCAATAGCGTTATAATCCTGCTGCAAATCCCCAGTTCCAGAAGGGCTTTTTACAGTGAAAAAAACAGCAGGCCCATCAATAGCTCTGCTTCTATGATTAACATTGCGAGGAATATGAATTATATCTCCCCTTTCAACGATCTTTTCTTCATCACCCAATATATAATGTAACTTCCCTTCTAAAATTAGCGTCCACTGTTCTTCATTTGGATGCATGTGAAGGCCCGATCCTTCACCTTCCGGTTTTGTGACTACTCCAGCCTTCATGTATTCACCTACAGCCTCTTGTAAAATCATGTTTGGGTTTTCATCTGGATTTCTCTTTGACATTTCTTTTACGACATAGAAAGGCATTAAAATTCTCCTAAAAAACCTACTATTATTTTAAAATTAATTAAAAACGTTATAGTATTTTATAATTTTACTTTTTAAATCCATTGCTCAGGACTTCCATTAAACAACTTAACAGCTTATTTTTATTTAAACTATATATAAAAAGTTTTGCTTTCTTGATAATAAGTCTAACAACATAACCAAAGTATTTTGTAAAACATCTGCGTAAAGTAAATATTTGCTTTAGGGGCTATTCCAATGGGGTTGTGCCATGTAATCTTGCGAGCCTAAGAGAATCGGGTATAGATAACGCCACAGGATATTAAAATGACAAATATACAGTACCTAGCTCCAACTACACTTGATGAGGCAGTAAACCTCTATGCCGCGGCGGCTGGTTCCGCTCGTATCCTAGCAGGTGGAACAGATCTTCTAGTCCAACTGCGCTCAGGCATGATAAATCCAGGTATAATCGTTAATGTAAAAAAAATAAAAGAACTCAATAGCATAGAACAAAGAGCTGACGGTAGTTTTATAGTTGGCGCATCAGTATCAGGTGCTCAACTAGCTAAGCATTCAAGTTTTGGTAAAACTTGGCCGGGCGTTCTTGAAGCATTGAACCTTATCGGTTCGACACAAGTACAAGGTAGAGCATCTCTTGGAGGCAATCTATGTAACGGTTCTCCTGCTGGTGACAGCATTCCCGCTTTGATAGCTGCAGAAGCTACTCTTAATATACAAGGGCCTAACGGCAATCGCCAACTAGCTGTAAAAGACGTCCTTTCTGGACCTGGACGCACTAACCTATCTCAAGATGAAATTGCGGTAAATTTTTCTTTTCCACCACGCCCAGTAGGCTCAGGTGATGCCTATTTACGAATGATCCCAAGAACCGAAATGGATATTGCTGTAGTTGGCTGCGGCGTTAATTTGACGCTCGAAAATAATATATGCACATCAGCAACAGTTGGGCTAGGCGCAGTTGCCCCAGTTGTTTTAAAAGTTGAGGCTGCTGCCGAAGCACTTGTCGGCAATAAAATCGAAGAAGAGTCCCTAGAAAGAGCTGCTGAAGCTTGTCGAGCTGTTTGCAATCCCATTGATGACAAAAGAGGGACAATTGCTTACCGCACAAAAGTAGCGGGAGTTTTACTGAAAAGAGCCGCGACCATCGCAAGTCAACGCGCAGAAGGAGCCTAAAATATGGCTAAAATGCATGTTTCTACTAATATAAATGGTGAGCCTGAGGAATTTCTATGTGAACCTAACGAAACTATGTTAGATGTATTACGGGACCGTCTAAACCTAACAGGTTCCAAAGAAGGCTGTGGGTCAGGCGATTGCGGGGCTTGCAGCATAATGCTAGACGACACTTTGGTGTGCTCCTGCCTCATGCTAGGCGCTGAAGCAGAAGGGGCGAATATTAAAACAATAGAAGGCATGGCTGACGGCCTAACCCTTCATCCATTACAGCAAAAATTTCTTGAAACTGCCGCGCTGCAATGCGGGATTTGTACTCCAGGAATGTTGGTGGCTGCTAAGGCGCTACTTGATGAAAACCCTGAACCTACTGAAACTGAGGTTAGATTCTGGCTAGCAGGCAATCTCTGCCGCTGCACAGGATATGATAAAATAGTACGGGCGGTGCTCGATACAGCAGAGGAAATTCGGGGGAAAGCACAATGAGTAAAACTAACAATAAGTGGATTGGAGAACGTACAATTCGTCCAGATGGAGCCGACAAGGTTACAGGACGGGCTAGTTTTGCAGCCGACACCACAATGCCTGGCATGGTTTGGGGGAGTGTATTACGTAGTCCCCACCCTCATGCAAATATTGTTAATATAGATACAACTAAGGCCGCCTCGCTCCCTGGTGTTAAGGCTATAGTTACATCAAAAGATATCGTAGATTTTCCACTTGATACCCCTGCTCCACTAGGAATTCAGGACATGCGCTGGATGACTAGAAACATCATGGCACGAGAAAAAGTTCTATTTCATGGTCACCCTGTGGCTGCAGTAGCCGCTACATCAGAGGAAATTGCCACAGAAGCATGTAAACTAATCGAAGTAACTTATGAAATACTACCATGGGTTATTGAACTTGAAGAAGCTATTAAACCAGAGGCACCAATTCTACATAATACTATAGAGTTTGAAGGTAAACCTTCAAATATTGCTGGCACACTAGAGCATAAAAAGGGAGATGTGGATGCGGGCTTTCTAAAAGCAGATACAGTTATTGAACGTAGCTTTACAACTCGCCCGGTTCACCAAGGTTATATTGAACCTCATGCCTGCCTCGTAAGCGTCGCCGCCGATGGTAAAGCTACTATTTGGAGCTCTAGCCAAGGGCAATTTATGGTCCGGGCCATGACATCTATGCTTACCGGCATACAACAGAGCGACATAAGAGCAATCCCTGCCGAGATCGGTGGAGGCTTTGGAGGTAAAACTATAGTGTACCTCGAGCCTATTGCCACCGTACTAGCACAAAAGTCAGGCCACCCAGTTAAAATGGTAATGAGTCGTGAAGATGTTATGAGGGCAACAGGCCCGACCTCAGGATCAATGAGTAAAGTGAAAATTGGTGCCAAAAAAGACGGTACAATAATTTCTGTTCAGGGAACTTTTTATCTACAAGCTGGATGCCTACCTGGTTCACCAATTAGAGGAGCAGCTGGATGTGCCTTTGCACCATACAACATACCAAATGTTCACTCTCAAGGATACGATGTAGTCTCAAATAGATCCAAAGTTGCTGCTTATCGTGCTCCAGGGGCACCCATTGGAGCATACGCAGTAGAAAGTGTTCTTGATGAAATCGCAGAAGCAGTTGGTATTGATCCGCTTGAACTCCGGCTAAAAAATGCTGCAAGAGAAGGAACGAAAACGGCTCACGGACCAGTTTACCCGCGTATTGGCTTTGCCGAAACTCTTGAAGCAGCTATAGAACACCCTCATAATAAAGTAACTCTTGGAAATTTCCAAGGAAGAGGTGTTGCAAGTGGCTTTTGGTTCAATGCTGGTGGTGAATCAAGCGCACAAGTTAACATAACTGAAGATGGGAATGTTGTTGTAACAACTGGTCATCCAGATGTTGGAGGTTCACGTGCTTCAATTGCTAACATTACAGCTGAGCTCCTTGGTATTGACTACCAAAGGGTATCAGTACTAATTGGTGATACTGCCACTATAGGTTATAGCAACCTTACAGGGGGGAGCCGGGTGCTATTTGCCTCCGGTATAGCAGTTACCAATTCAACGGAAAAGGTTATAAAAACACTGCGCGAACGTGCTGCTATCATTTGGGATATTGATCCTGATGCAGTTATCTGGGAAGAAGGTGAAGCGCGACCGGCCGGACCAAATGCTGGTATGTTTGAACCGTTAAAATTGGAAGAACTCGCTGATAGGGCAACTGAAACAGGCGGACCAATAGGCGCTGGAGCTCAGTTAAATACTACTGGAGCAGAAGGAGGTTTTGCCACTCATATGTGTGATGTTGAAGTTGATATAGAGCTAGGCATCGTTAGAATTCTGCGATACACCTCTTTTCAAGATGTAGGGCGAGCAGTGCACCCCAGCTATGTGGAAGGTCAAATGCAGGGGGGTGTCGCACAAGGAATTGGATGGGCTCTAAATGAAGAATATATATATAACAAAGATGGAATAGTAGATAATCCTGGCTTTCTTGATTACAGAATGCCGGTTTGCTCCGACCTTCCCATGCTCGATACTGTAATGATTGAAGTCCCAAATCCCAAACATCCACAAGGAGTACGTGGCGTAGGAGAAGTGCCTCTGGTACCACCTTTAGCAGCAATCCGAAATGCTATTTATAATGCGCTAGGAATTCGTTTCTATAGTCTTCCAATGTCTCCTCCTGTAGTTTTAGAGGCACTGGAGATATCACAAGCTGCCGAGTAAAAAAATAAGTGGAGCAATATATTTTTAGATGAAGGCATCAAGGTATAAGGCAATACTTTCGCAATTATAGTTGCAAAGGGTAGCAACCACATTTTCCATTTCAGCATTTTTTGTGTGTGAAGCACTAATAATAGTTTTTATAGAAATTAGTTCTATAAACCAACCTAGAACTTATAATTTTATTTTCCGTATGAGAGAAATTTAGATGAATACCTTAATTTCTAATAATTTAAAACGGGATATAAAAATTTTAACATTTGACCAATACGGAACCATTGTTGATATCCAAAAAGGATTAACCAAAATGGTAACACCCTTCCTCCAAAACAAGGGATGGAAGGGTAACCCCAATCAATTAGTGACCTGGTGGAGAAGAACGCATTTCGAAGATTCTATGATAGATTCTCTCATTGCTTCTGGGCATACAACCTACAGAAAAATTGGCCAAAGAGCCGTCAGTCAAGTTCTGAGAAGAGCTAATATAAATTTCACACCCTCTGACGCAGAATGGCTTGTATCGGGAATAGAAAAACTAAAACCATTTCCGGATGTAGTACCAAATTTGCAGCGCTTACATCCAGTTTATAAACTTTCTATATTGTCTAATGGCGATATAGATATGCTAAATGCTGCAAAAAAATATATTGGTTTTAATTTTGATCTTACTATTTCCGTTGAGGAAGCGGGTGCATTCAAGCCTCACAAGATAACTTATTCAAAAGCGGAAGAAATAATCAGTAATAAATATAAAAACATCAAAAGAAACAACATTCTTTTTGTTGCAAATCACGCCTTTGATTGCATCGGAGCCAAAGCGTGGGGTTTTAAAACTGTCTTTATAGATCGTAGGCAGAGACCTTTTGGGGAAAGCCCCCATCAACCAGACTTAATAGTTAAAGACTTTCATGAGCTAGCAGATTTACTAACCCATGAATAAATTCCAACTATCTATACTTACGTTGAAAATAAATATCCCGAGGGTGCTAAAGAATGACCACTCCTCTCTTCACGTCAACTTGATTTAGTTCTAGTTTCGTCTTTATTGCTAATAGCAGAAGGATAACTATTACTCAAACCTAGACCGATAGAGTTTACATATTGTTTTCTAATATTAGTTGTTCGACTTGTACGACTAAGATGCAGTGTATTCATTTCAGGTAAACAAACTACAAAACACACACCAAACCAAGCACCAAAAACCAGCAAATATTCCCACCAATACATCGCACGGCACCCAAAGACTTTATAAACCTGTTTATCTTATAAATTTTAAAACCTTTTATCAATAATTTCGTGCAAAAATCTAAGTCGCTTTCTAGTTAACCTGTCCAGTTGCCACCATTAACATCTAATATTGCTCCTGTGGTAAAAGCAGCACCAGGAGTACAAAGATACCAGATTGCATGAGCCTGTTCAGCAGCCAATCCAAGACGACCCACTGGAATCCCTCTTGCTGTCGCTGCTAAACGTTCCTCACTATGTCTTTCTGCCCGTGGTGTACGAGTTGTGCCAGGAGCTATGGCATTAACGGTTATGCCAAAAGGCGCTAATTGCAAAGCTAAAGCACGCGTGAAGCCTAAAACACCAGCCTCCATAGTAGAGTACTGCAGCGCAGCATCAACGCGGCCACGTCTGCCGGTGGTAGAAGACATATTAACGATACGTCCATAACCGTTTTTCTTCATCGACGGCACTAGAGCTTTTGTCATCAAAAATTTCGAGGTGATATTCCAATCATAACTGTGATGCAAAGCCTCAATGGTTACCCCTTCTATCGCTGGCGCCTCGATCCAGCCGCCGGCAATATTACATAAAATATCAGCACCACCCCACCGTTCGTGAATCACTTTGCTAGCTTGTAAAACTTGCTCTTCATTAGCACAGTCGCAAGCGATAAAATGAGCTTCATGACCAGATTCACCTAGTTTGTCGATCAACTCTTCTCCCCTAGCAACCCCTCGTCCAAGGGCAATCGTCGTGGCCCCTTCACGAGCAAAACGCTCTGTACAAGCCCCACCAATACCAGCAGTACCCCCGGTAACTACCGCAACTTGTCCCTTGATTGATGTCAAATGTTTAAAGTTATCAGTCATAAGAAGTTACTCAACCCGTCCAATTTCCTCCATTAACGTCGAGTACTGCACCTGTAGTAAAAGCCGCACCAGGAGTACAAAGATACCAGATTGCATGAGCTAATTCTTCTGGTTTTCCCATGCGACCAACTGGTATTGATTTTTCGCGTTCCGCTAGAACTTCGGGTGGGTGCCGTCTTACCCTAGGTGTTAGTACCAGGCCTGGAGCAATTGCGTTTATAGTGATACCGAACGGCGCAAGCTCTACAGCTAGGCGTCGTGTCATACCAAGAATTGCAGATTCATTTGTCGAGTACTCAATAGAAGAACCATTGCGTGCTGTACGACCGGCCACCGAAGAAATATTAACTATACGACCGTAACTATTGCTCTTCATAATGGGTACTAATTCACGTGTAATCAGAAATTTAGCAGTAACATTCCAATCAAAGTTATGGCGCATAGCAGCTTTTGTAACTTCCTCTAGTGGTGGCGCGTCGATAAATCCACCGGCCGTATTAACAAGAATATCTGCGCGACCCCACTTATCAAGAATTGTGCTAGTTGCATCTCTTACTTCAGCTTCATCTGCACATTCGGCCCTAACAAACATGGCTTCGCCACCGCTCTCTGTGATCTGCTTAACCACAGCATCGCCCTTCTCTTTAGTTCTGCCTATCACTGCCACTTTCGCGCCTTCCGCTCCAAAGCGAACAGCCGTAGCTTCACCCATTCCAGCAGTGCCACCTGTAACGACGGCAACCTGTCCTTTGATTGATGTTAGCGATTCCATATTATCTCCCTATGCTCATTCACTAATCTAGTCATAGAGCATTATAGCAAGCAATATATCTTTAGGGTTCTAACGATATATTAGTTTAAATATATAAAGAATGGAATTACATAACAAAACAAATGGAAAGTACCAATGATAAAGAAAAAAGCACTAGCCCTTGGCATTAATCATATAGTCCTTGAAGTAGGGAACCTTGATGAGGCACTAAATTTTTACGGAAAAATATTTGAATTTAGTCTGCGTGGGCAAAACGATCGTAACGCTTTCATTGATTTGGGAGACCAATTTATTCAACTTAGGCTCGGGCGTACTCAGGAACCAGACGGTGCACGGCATTTTGGATTCGTTGTCGACGACCGAGAAGCGGTCGAACAAGCACTACAAGAAATGGGAGTGGAGATGCTAGAGCATCGTATGAATTTTCATGACCCTTGGGGTAACAGGATTGAAATTGTTCCTTATGAAGATATCCAGTTTACTAAAGCACCCAATGTAATTCGAGGAATGGGAATTGAAAAATTAGAAAAAAATCCTTCAGCTATCGCAGAGCTAACAAAAAAAAACATGGCACCGTAATATTTTTTACCACTAGTTAGGATTTTAAATATTATGGAAAACCCTACTTGTACATTCAAGAAATGTTAAGTTAAGGGTAGTATCTAGTTATAATTCTAGTCTGCCGTATCAAACCCTAACCTAAATATAGCAATATATAAAAACAATATGTGGACAAAATAATAAGCTAAGCCCATTATTGTTTTCAATAAAAATAATAAAATATGTCTAATAAAAATAGAGAGAAGTAAAATGTCATTTGCATCTTCGCGTCGCCTGACAACAGGTGGTGCTAAATTAATGCTTAATGCGGCGATAGCTAAGGCGGAATCTATAGGAATACCAGTTACTGTCGCGATAGTAGACAGTGGCGGTCATATGCTTGTCTTAGAACGTATGGATGGTGGTCGTTTTCATACTGTACATTCATCAACCACTAAGGCCGTAACTGCAGCATCTAATATGAGACCCACAACAACCAAAGGAGCACAAGGGCAAGATTTAGATACATTACATGCCATTGGTCTTTCTATGGCGGCGGGTATTGATAGATGGACTGCCATGGAAGGCGGATTTCCAATCATGATTGAGGGAGAGTGTGTTGGAGGAATTGGCGTAAGTGGAGGTGATTGGCAACAAGATCAAGACATTGCCACAGCTTCTGTAAAAGAAGTTGGAGCAACAACAGTGTAATAAAGCTTAACAAACGTAACTAATAGGGGGGCGTTATGCGTATTATTAATTTCGTATCTAAGTACTTACTAACGATTGGGTTGATCACGGTGGCAACACCAGTATTGGCCTTTCCAGAAAAACCAATTGAATTTGTCATTCCATTCGGAGCAGGAGGTGGAGCAGATATAGAAGGCCGCTTGCTCGCGCAAGAAATGGCCAAGGTTCTAGGAGTGTCTGTAATGCCCGTAAACCGTAAAGGCGGCGGTGGAGCAATAGCATACACCCACACTAGAAATGCGAAACCTGATGGCTATACCATAGCGTGGAATTCTACATCCGTTCTGACAACAACAAACTTGGGTAATACAGATTTTGCCTATGATGCTATGGACCATGTTGGAAGAGTTGAGTTTCAACCGCAACCTTTTGCTGTTAAATCAAGCTCAAAATGGAAAACTTTCAAAGACTTTGTTACTGATTGTAAAGCGTCACCAGGAACGCTGAAAGTAGCCAACTCAGGTACAGGTAGTGCCACTCATACAGCTGCTATAGCTCTTATGAACGCTGCAGGGTGTAAGGTTATTCATTTACCAAAAGGTATTAAGGGACGCAACAAATCAGTTCTGAATGGAGAGGCAGATGCAATGATCGCCCCTCTAACCGGAGCGGTTAATTTAACAAAAGCCGGTAAAATTAGGTTATTGGCTATGCCTACTGATAAAAGGAACGATATTTTTCCAAACGTACCCACAGCTAAAGAATTGGGATACAACGCCTCATTAGATTTATTCCGAGGACTTTCTGTACCACCAAACACACCTGATAAAATAAAATCTATTCTTGCTGATGCTATGGCTAAGGCTGCTAATTCTGATGCTTTTTTAGCTCTAGCTAAAAAGAAAGGCTTTAAAGTCTCGCCACTTGGTTACAAAGAGTTCGGTGAATTACTTTCGCGCGAAGACAAAAAAGTTAAGGCTATCTTCGCAAGTGCTGGATTACTAAAAAGCAAATAGATAGATCTATGGGATTGTTCTAAAAAGAACAGTCCCATTCTAGCCTATCAATTAGCTTCAATATATATTTCTTAATTGAGAGAGATTCTTATGCGACGGAAAAACATTATAGCCGCCGTAGTAATTATTTTATTGACCATAATATATGCTACTATGACCTCACAACTTCCAACTAGAAGCCTTCCTGATACTCCTGGACCAACCTTTTTCCCATGGGTAAATACATTCTTACTACTAGTTTTGTCTGTATCACTATTAATAAAATCTATATCCACTAATAAAAATATTGAACCCAACAAAGAAAATAAAAAAACTTCATCGAAAACAAAACCCACGACCCTAGCTTTTATAGTCTTTATATTTTACCTTGTTTTATTACCCATTCTGGGTTTCATCATTGCAACAATTCCTTTTTTTGCAATGATGATGGTTTTATTTTCAGAAAAAAGGGTTCTGCATATTGTAGTTGCTTCAGTAAGCTTCACCACGTTTTTCTATATATTGTTTCGGCACGGCTTTAATATCTTTTTGCCAATAGGGGAATGGCAAAACTTAATAGCGATTTTATCTTCATGAGCTCCGACATTCTAATTGGCATTAGTCAGTCAACCGGGATTATTGTTCTATTTTCTTCCTGCATAGGAGTTCTAATTGGTTTAATAGTCGGAATGATACCGGGCCTAACCATAAGCACAGGTATCATTGTTCTTCTTCCCATTACCTTTGTCTTGCCAGCTGACATCTCTATTGCTCTTTTGCTTGGACTATATGTTGGAGGCATGACCGGAGGTAGTTTTTCTGCAATACTTCTTAACATCCCAGGAACTCCCTCCGCTTCAGCAACAGCTATAGACGGATACCCCCTAGCAGTCCGTGGGGAAGCAGGTAGGGCTTTAGGAATAGCAATCACCGCCAGTTTTATAGGGGGTATTGTTAGCTTTCTGTTTCTTTTTCTCATAGCACCAATATTAGCAAATTTTGCCCTTCATTTTCGTTCACAGGATATGTTTGCTATACTTCTTTTCGGCCTTACAATAATTTGTAGCTTTTCTGCCAGCTCCTTAATTAAAGGGCTATTATCTGCCGTCATCGGTTTGGCTATTGTAACTATAGGACAAGACCCAGTGATGGGGACCCAGAGGTTTACGTTTGGACACGTAAATCTTATGGCAGGCATTCATTTCCTGACAGCTATGATTGGTCTATTCGCAATACCACAGCTTATCAGTAACATTACTAGTAATGACAATCCTAAGGGACGTGTCCAAGAAAAACTAGCATCCATAATTCCTAGCGCTTCTGATTTTAAAAAAATTAGAACACCTATTGCGATAGGATCTACAATAGGGTCATTTTTGGGAACGCTACCAGGTGCCGGAGGACCAATTGCTGCATTCATAAGTTATGATTACGCTAGGAAGCTTTCAAAAAATCCGGAGCAATTTAACAAGGGTGCGATTGAAGGAGTGGCTGCTCCTGAAGCAGCTAATAATGCTGTAACGGGCGGGGCACTTATTCCAATGATGACCCTGGGGATACCCGGAGACCCTGTCACTGCAATATTAATAGGTGCACTAATCGTACACGGATTAGCTCCAGGACCTTTAATGTTTCTTGAGCGCGCAGATTTTGCGTATGGAGTTATATTTTCCTTTTTTTGGGCGAATATATTTAACTTCTGTATTGCTATTTTATCAGTAAAGTACTTAGTAAAAGTTTTAGCTACCCCAAGATATCTATTAATGCCATCTGTGGCAGTGCTCTGCGTTGTTGGAAGTTTTGCCCTTAGAAATAATTTCTTTGATGTATATATAATGCTGATATTTGGTCTGATTGGCATTTGCATGAAATGGCTAGACATGCCGGTTGTTCCGTTGCTTTTAGCATTGGTTTTAGGATCCCAATTTGAAGAAAACCTAAGGGTAGCTTTAACCGCGTCTCAAGGAGATATATCCGTTTTCGTAACTTCGCCTATTAGTCTTAGTTTTATAATTCTATCATTAATTTCAGTCATTTGGTCACTAAAGTCCAATAAAAACAAAAAACAATCTAATGATGCCTAAAACAAAGAGAGTGCATAATGATTACTAAAACCTTTAAAGTAGCATCACTTGGACTAGGGTGGTGGTCAGATGTTCTGGCAGAAGCAATAAGCCGATCAAATGGACGTATCGAAATTACCTCATGCTTCACACGTTCACCAGATAAAAGAGAAAAGTTCTCCAAAAAATTTAATTGTCGTAACGCTTTAAGCCTTGAGGAAATATTAGAAGACCCAAGTATTGATGGAATAATTAACACCACCCCTAACCACGCACATCTAGAAACAACTAGAGCAGCTGCAAAGGCTGGAAAACATGTTTTCTTAGATAAACCTATCGCTAACAACATATCTGATGCCAAAGCAATCACCAAAGTATGCGAAGAGGAAAACGTAGTGCTTAGCGTCGGCTATCAAAGAAGAAGAGAAAGCCACTTTAGATGGATAAAAAATAATATTGATAGTGGAAACTTTGGTACACTAGTTCAAGCAGAAGCCAATATTAGTCGAGATCGCGAAGGAAAATTTGAACTGGGTCACTGGCGCTATACTGCGGATGGCATGCCTGGTGGAGTAATGCTACAGATAGGACTTCATTATGTAGACGTATTAATGATGCTATTAGGCCCAATTAAATATGTCTCAGGAATGGCATCGCAATTAGTGCTATCAGGAGATAATCCCGATGTTGGAACACTATTAATGCAACATGAAAATGGAGCTATCTCATCTTTATCAACGAGTTACGCATCGGCCTCTGAGTATTATCTTTTTAATATCTATGGCAAAAAAATGTCTGCTTACTACAATTTATTTGATGGTCTTAGAGCTTTAAAACAAGGTGATAAAAATCAAATGTCGGTCGAGGATATTGAAGTAGATACCATATTAGAACAACTCACTGAGTGGGCAAACGCTTCTCAAAATACAGGCTTAGTCGAGGTTGGCGGGGAAAGCGCCACAAACTCTCTTTCAGTAGTGCTTGCCGGAATAAAGTCAGTGAAAGAAAAAAGACAAGTAAAAGTTTCCGAAATAATAAACTCATCCTAATATTATGAAATAATACCCAGCACTATTTTTGTAGAAAATATTCGAAGCTGCTACACACAAAGTGTAAGGAGGTTTGTTTATTATGACATTTCCCAAATTTCCCATTCCGCATTTCCATTAGCATCAACTTCCCATGTATACATGCAGGCGGCTCCATTAAGACTGGAAAGTGAAGGAGCTACTGTTTCAAAATAAACAGAGCCCTTAAAAGAAAAACCACCATCACTTGTCGGTTTTCCTATTCCAGTTGCCTTAAATGTAGCAACACCATCTTGAGCCATTATAATTCCTGCATTACATTCCCCATAAAAAGCACCATGTGGCCTCATAACAGAGACATATGTTGCCATAGAACTAACTTCTGTGCCGGCAAGCGTACCTTGTCCGTTGGCCGCAGTCTCAATCGTTGGCATTCCGTTCTCTGCGACGAGGGCTTTATTTATACAGCTTGCTGTAAGTGAGCCCACTTTATTCTCTAACATTTTTAAATTTCCTTCCATTTCGACGAACTTATTTTAACACGTAAGTAGAGTATAAGTATAAAAATTAAATACTTATACATAAATTATTAGATAAGATTGTTAACTATTTTCATAACGTTATGGGCCTAAATTAATAAGCCATCTGCTTCTAGTCCAAGAGATATCTTTCCGTATGTGGTGCCAGCAACATCCCAGTTTAATGCAAAGTGAGCACTAATAGCATTTATATCTCGAAACTTTCTTTGCATCTCATTTTCTAAAAATATCCCTTTACCCCCAGCCGCAGTAAATAAGCGATTAACAGCTCGCCTACACAACATAACCATATAAGCCATATCTCTTCTACAGCGAGCTCTTTGTTCTATTGTAAGTTCTTTTTTATTGTACATTGCAGCCATTGCATCTTGGCAATCACGCTGCATTAACATTTTTGCACAATCAATCTCTGCTGACGCTTCAGCAACATGCATCTGCATTGTACTAAGTTCATCTAAGCTGCCACCGCTTGTACCTTTTTGCATTTTTAAAAAATCAATATGGATTTTTAGACAACTTTCAGCGACTCCAACGGATGGTGCCGCAAGCATAAAGGGAATAACTCCGGCACGAGGAAGACAGAAGAGAGGGGGAGCTTTATTTGCTATGCGCCTACCTGAGCCGTCATTTGTTTCTTTGCAAGAAAACGTTCTGTGATCAGGTACATATGCGTTTTCAATAATTATGTTTTTAGAGCCTGTACCCGCTAAACCCATAACCTGCCAATTATCATCTATTTTTACATCTCTTTTGGGAATCAAGCAAAATGATGGGCTAACTATGTCACTCGCATGCTCTGGTAACATCACTACCACCATCAACCAGTCTGCGTGATCACACCCACTAGACCAACCCCATGTTCCACTTAGTTGCCAGCCCCCATCAGTTCGCTCGACCTCTCCTGACGGACTAAACCCAGCAGATACAAGTGCATCAGGATTATCACCCCAAATATCCTCGGCAGCTTTAGAGTTAAACATTCCGATTGTGATGGCGTGATCATTATAAACGCCACAGACCCACGCGGTGGATGCACATCCCCTCGCTATTCTTGATATAGCAGCAACAGACTGATCAAACGGAAGCTCGTGGCCCCCTAAATATTTAGGCTGCCCCATACGAGTTAAGCCAGCATCTCGCAAATCCAAAATATTATCTTCGGGAACCGAACGTGCTAATTCTGTTTCTGCAGAACGTTTTTGTAAAATTGACACCAAGGCGTCTGCTGCTTCTACAGCATCGTAATCTATACTTTTCAATACAGATATAGACATATTTAAACCCTCATGAATTAAACGCTTATGGTTAATTTAGCCTACAAAGTTCAGCTTTTAAGACAGTAAACTACTAACCTTTACTACCTTCCAAGAAGCACAGCAAATGATAGGCAGAGAACGGTGACAAGTTTCCCCATACAAAAACTCTGGCATATTTTGTTGAAGATGTGGAGTCTAACATTAGTGGAGTGGAGTTCTACCCAGCACTCTTTGTGGTTAGTAACGACATTATCCCACACACCTTCCGAAATTTTTGCATTTGCCATAGCAAATATTTTAACTATTCCCATGTGAATAGTTTTGATTAATTGATATTTAGATTAATCAGATAATCAATCATTAGTTCTTGAATTAAAACTATAGTAAGTTTATTGATGTGACGGTAGTGAGCCGCATTAGCTCAGTTGGTAGAGCATCGCATTCGTAGTTTTAAATTGCGTCCTTATTGGGAAACCTTTAGGTGAAAACTCATCAAATTCGGGGAAACCTGTTAAATGGCAATCCCGAGCCAAGTTCCTTATATAAAGGAAAAGGTGTAGAGACTTGACGGTGAGTATCTAACCCAACTTCGGTTGGTATGATGAAGAGAAAGTCCAGCGCACGAACATTTCCACACGGAAGTGGCAACAAAAGTTGTAGTGTGATGAATGCGGGGGTCGGGTGTTCAAATCACCCATGCGGCACCACTACTTCCTTTAAAATACTCCTCTGCGTTGAAATAAAGGTATTCTAAAGGGTGTTCATTAACCAACATATATATTGGGTTGGAGTAATACTTTAACGTCTAAATATGAACATTTATTCCGTTCCATAATTTTCCGGCTATAGAACTCTGTCAGTCTGAGCAATGATTGTTTGCTTAATTTTTGTCGATGAGGTTCGGGGATTATAACAAACTTGGGTTATTTGCTTTCCTTTTTCCTTTAAATAGGCTTCTACCTCAAGATTGCGCAGTTTGCGACCCCAATCTCCACCGATCACAAAGATATCAACCTTCAGTTCCTTACATCCTGATATATATTCAAGTTCGTGGTACGGACGCACAATGTCGACACACTGTAATGCTTCCAACATTTCCATACGTTGATTAAGCGGAATGACAGGAACATGTGGCTTATAAAGGTTAACAACCTCATCAGAAGCAACGCCAACCGCTACTACATCACCCAAAGTTTTACAGTAGCTTAGCAAAGCTAAGTGTCCCACATGCAATAGATCAAAAGTGCCTACGGTATAGACAATCATTATCGGTTTAGACCTTTAGGTATGTCCGATCATTTATAGTATAGTGAAATGGTGCGATAATGATCAAACTTAGGAGCGGAACTGAGGATATATATCTACCCATCTATGCCGCTAAACTCTGATTATAGTCGAAATCTATCAGTATTGAAACCCCCCTCTATTTGTAGGACCCGCCATGATAACTGAAAACTCTGATCCACATGAGCAACAACCCAAATCTATTCTTTCTTATATGTGGGATCTTCCCAATATATGTTCTCTTACCGGGCTTGGCTGCACCCTTCTTGCCATATATTTCATTATTTTAGGTGTCTACTCTGCGGCAATGATAGGAATGATATGGGCCGTTGCTTTTGATTGGGCTGATGGGCTCGTTGCACGTAGGATGAAGGGACGAACCGGCTCAGACCGATTGTTTGGTGGTCAGTTGGATGTGTTGATCGATATTGTCAGCTATGGAATCACACCTGCAATACTTCTTTTAAGTTATGGAAAATTCGAACCAATATTCCTACCGGGTGCATTTTTAATACTTGCCGCCGCAGCGATACGTTTGAGTTATTTTAGTACTTTTGGCCTTGCTGACGGAAACAAATACACCGGACTGGCTATCGATAACAACAACATAGCAATCGTTTTTATATTTCTGTTTGAAGGCTTGTTTAGTTCGGGAACGTTTTCTGTCATTCTCTATGCCAGCGGGCTGGGACTTGCGGTGTTAAATGTGTCACAAATCAAAACGCCTAAGCTTTCTGGAAACCCAATTAATGTTGCCCTTCTCGCATCCTATACTCTTGGACTGACAGCGATCTATGGCTTGAAACTTCTGTAGATAATAAGAGCTGTTTTTCTCTTTCTGCATCTTCTATAGAATTTCAGCGCCCTTATCTACTCCAACACAAGTAGAAGCGAATGTCAGGCCCGTGTGTATAACCATCTTTCTTTGAAGGTAAAATAGATTACCAATATTATTTAATTCGTTAGCAAGGTTAGTCTTTGTTTCCTCTGATGTTTTACTACATTGAATAGCATTAGTGTTACTTTTCAATTGTCTCACTTCATTATCAAGTTGATTCGCATACTGTTTTATCTTTGCAAGAAAACCAGCAATAGCTCCAGTTCTTAATGAGATCTCGTTCAAGAGAACCACTTTGTCTTTGTAGGTAAACTCTACTAAGAATAGGGTTTATTTCCCCTTAAACTGATATTATGATTTTAAGAGAAATAATTTAAGATTATTGCGGCGGATTCCACCAAGGCGGTTCACCGCTTTCTTCATCATATTCTCCTTCAGGAGTAATATAAATTTTCCTTGAATATTTTTTACCCGGAGGATTGGAAAGTGTGTTTTGCAGCCAATCCAGAGCTGCCAACTGCCATTCTCCTGAAGACGGCCCAATTGGATGAAACTCTTCGCCGTAAACCCAAAGTTCTTTGGGAGCCTTTATAATTTCATAAACGCTATATGTGTCTTCAAGGCGAGTTAATTCATCATATTCGCCAGTTACCATTAATATTGGACAACTTATATCTTTGTATAATTCATCATTAATCATTTCAGATGCAAGTTCATCAAACTTTGATTCATTATCGTAACCAGCCATATACATAAAATTAGCTTTATAACTCGGCTGAGCAACATCGAAAATAATATGCTTTGATCCATAGCAGGCCATCATAGTTGCTATCGATTTAATTCTTTTTTCTCGCGCTGCCGCTCTAGTCCCCCAATAAGAACCCATGGAGACCCCCATTAACATAATATTTTCTGGATCTACTTCTGGACGCTCAATTAACCAGTCTATTACTTTACTTATAACTGCTTCATAATTGTTCAATCCGACCTTTAATCCATGGGTAAGGCTTTCTCCTTGGCCTGGACCGTCAATAGCAAATGCTGACCAAGATCTCGGTAATACCATTGTTTCAATTATGTGATGCCAATCTTCCTTAAACATATCCATGCCAGGTACTAAGATTAAACAAGGCGCACTCTTAGTATCTAAGGGAGCCTCGAACAAGCCGTAAGCAGTCTTTCCATCACAAGGTATGTTAACTCTTTGTATAAGATGGTTAGAATGAGAAATAACTTTATCAAAGCAACGGTTGCACGCATTTTGATATCTAAGTCGACGAAGATCATCGCTGTAATAAGAATAGTAAGCGCGTCCATAAAGCAATGAAGCACGATGATAGAGTCTACGACCAGCTAGATTATGACCACGGCTCATGTGATATTCAGCTTTTTTTTCTACTTCCATAGCAACTCGGCCAAAACGATCACGCACCATAATTCCTGCTCGAGCAGGCTCTATTACACGCTTAAAGTCGGCCGAATCATATCCAAATTGAGTGAGTACAAATTCTGCACCTGGGTGCAAAACATCAAATCCCCCAGTAGCAAGCAACGTATCTAAAACCCAGCGCTGTTGTTCACTTCTTCTAGTCATGAAATTTTCTCCTAAGAGTTAAAATTCATCGAAAGATCATTACGTATCGTTTTAATGAAAGATTAAGGCTATACTATTAATTTGAAAATATCTAGAAGACGAAAAACGAATAATTAATAATTCTGCGAAAAATTTATTTCTGTCAAATAAAACAATTAGCTCTTAAGTCAGAGAACCCTAACGGTATGCAAAAGAACGGTAGATAGTAAAACCTATAGTGAGATAAACGCTACTTTAGTCGAGCTATTACTTCAGGTTCAGCAACCGTAGGTGAAGAGGAAATTTCTTTGTTTTCCTTGGCTGCTTTAGTACTAGCAGGTAAATCAGATGCAATTATTGCTCGATGAGCCCGTGGTGGCTGTTTCCAGAGTTGGGTAGCAAATTCGCTGCAGTTCAAACATACCGCTGCCCAATCATCAGCTACGGTTCCACAGTTTGAACATAACCACGCCCTATCTGCTTCAGCTTCAGTAGCTCGATCTATCCATCTCCGCGCTGCTATATCATCTTCGGCTCCTAGCTCAGCAAGCCTCGCCCACAAACGGAATACACGAACAGTCGGGCTAAGGTGTTCGAGCGCCTCTAGTTGTTGCTTGGTTTCCCCCCAAAGTTTAGCCGCCAGAGCCGCCTCTGCAATAGCAAATCTACTTTCCGGATGGTCACGGTTTTCTTTTGTAAGATGAACAACTGATCGATAACGATCAAGATCTGCAACATCACCAACTATAGCAAGGTAAGCTTGACACATCGATGGGTGGGGCTCTAGACGCCAGCTCCGTTCAATAATTTTTTTAGAATGTCTTTTCTTACCCTCCTTAGAAACTAGGCTCGCAAGTAAAACAGTTGCAGCTGAATTGGCGGGGTCGAGATTATAGGCCTTTCTAACCTGCTCAAGAGCCTCAGATAATCGGTTTTGACGAATGGATAAACGAGCACGCTCTGTTAAAAGAGCAGCTTGTTGATGGCGCCCTTTCTCAACTGACAACCTCTTATGGCTCTGTGCCTCTTCAACTAACAACTGTGCCTCTCTCCAACACCCCTGTTTTGTATGCAATGAAACCAGGGTTTCTAATACCCAAGCTGCCGAAGGCTGCAAAGAATATGCACGCTGTGAATACTTCAATGCCCTAGCATCATCACTATCACGAAGGGCTTGTAAAATAAGACCGCGTAATCCCAAAAACTCAGTCTCTGAACGATCAAGCATCTGCTCAAAACACTGCCTCGCAGTTAATTCATCACCATCAAGCTGGGCTGCCTGCGCTGATAAAAGTAGTGTTAAAGAAGGCTCCTTTAATAAGGTGTCTACTTTGCGAGCAAGTTTTTTTGCTACCCTTGCGTCACCTGCTGCTACAGCTGCTAACCCATCGGTTAAAGCTCGGTACCCTTTGGCTTCAAGTCGATAACGTCGTGATTTTAATATTTCTCGGGGTCGTCTTTTTATCCATTTCCATACTACGTATAAATTAGATAAAAAAATCACAGTAATTAAAGTAACCAAAACCATGACACCAAATGAGGTCTCTATCTGCCACCCTTGCCACTCAATAAATACTTCACCAGGTCTATCAATAAACCAAATCACCACTGCAACAGCAACAGCCACTTCTAAAATAAATATTATCGTACGCCACATTACAAGTTACCATTATTTGTTTGTAATCTTGCTATAGCTATTTCTTCCAGCTGGTCTAATGCCAATTGTACGTTAGTATAATGAGAAGCGCTCTTTAGCCAAACTATAGACGCCTTCTCCTCCTCACCTGATAACTGATTCAGTTCGGAAATAGCCCCTTTTATGTCACCTCCATTCACCTTCGTTTCTGCGCGAACTAATAGAGCGTGAAAGGAATCACTCCTCAGCTCTACACCAGACCTCTTTATAGTTATCAGGCCATTTAATCTTTGTAGAAGCTTATCATCCCAACTAGCCTCTGCCTCTATTACATTAGACCTAACTATAGACCGTTTTAAATTTACAAAGCTTTTTTTCAGCTCTGAGGGTGTAGGCGTTTTGTCTAGTGAATATTTTTCTAGTAGATCCAAATATGGTAATATTCTACTATCCGTGGCAGATAATTTACGTAAGTTAGTTATAATTTCATCATAAGGTTCGCCAGTTTCAATGTTACCCCTCAATAAAGTCACCAAAAGCATCAAGTTCGGCCCATCAATGAGGTTTCGTAATAGGGCGGGTGCACTATTATTACTCACAATTGCTAGTTTGCTTTCTAATTCGTATATTTTACCCTGCAATGACGATAAGTCTAATTTAGATATCTCAGCTTGATTAGAAAATTTTTCATAAACATTAGTTATTTTGTTTTCTAGACTTTTTACGTTATTAAGAAGTTTTTCAACAACTTCAGCTGATATAAATTCCCCTGGTCTTTGGCCAGATATAAGAGTCATTTCAGATCTAATGTCTGATATTTCATCCATCATGTTTTTTCGAAAAGGCCTTAAGTCGTTTTTTACGAGAGATAATTCTAGATTGTTTAGTCGCTTATTCATTGTAGAAATATCACTAGCTAAGATCAGCTCAGTTTTATTTCCAACACCAGACCAAAAAAGCCAGCTAGCACAGCCTAAACCAACAATTAATGCACTAACTGAAATGAACAATCCCCATCTACTCAATTGTTTTTTATCATTGTAAGTCTGAGAAGAAACAACCGGCGCTTTATCTTGAAGAATATTTTCTTCTTTATCTATGGCAATTGTTTTTCTGGGTCCCAAATCTAAATTATACTTATTGGCAGCCGATAAAATATCTACCGCTCTACTCTGCGGTATCGACTGTCGCTGCTTCCAACCTTGTACAGTGCTCACAGGGACGTCCAATTTTTGAGCCATCGGGCGGATTCCACCAAATTTACTTATAATAAATTCAGCGTCATCCAAATGAATGTCTTTTATATTATTCATGTATGCACCAACATAATTACCGTACGTTTGTACGGGTACTGCTTAATTTAATACAATATATAACATGCTTTTAGAACGTACGTAACTGTTTTCCTAATGTACGCTTCTAAGAGCTGATAAACAAGGATATTAATGAATCTTGATTAGGAAGTGACGCAACAAGGACATTAGCAAAACTAATGGACAATGCGTTTGCTACACTAGCACTTAAGCAGAAAGCGGAAATAACCTGACAGTTATTTTCGAGTTTAGATTCTACAACTAATTTAGAAAAGAGGGAGGCACTCAGAGGAGAATAAAATAAAATATTACTGATTGAGCCAGTTGATAGAGCTGAATACACCACCTGAGGTAAAATGGTCGCTTCTTTTACTTCATATAGCTTACTGCGTATAATTTTATAACCGTCACCAATCAAATCACCGGCAAGATTACCAGCTACATTACTTCCAGAAGCATACACAATTGATCCTCTATCTGGTTGCAGTTTTTGTCTTATTAATTCAGTAAGGTCCTTAATACTCCCATTGGCACTATACACCTTAGAAAACCCGTTTTTTTCAGCTATTTTGGCACTTGAATCTCCAACTGCAAAAACAGGCACTTCCCGGCCACTCAAAGCACTGGCAAGAGCTCTAGCGCCATTCAAACTCGTTACCAAAATAGCCTGTACTCCTGATAAATCAATCTCAGCCTTAAAATTCTGGTTAATGGAGAGTAAGGGTGCAATTAAAGAATGAATATCATAGTTTTTCAATATTGCCGCTGTTTCATAAGCGTCATGTATAGGCCGAGTTATCAATACCCGCTTTTGCGAGGTTAAAATCATAACAATTCTTTAAAAAATTTAGGTCCTGCTAGTCTCCGCAGTTCATCACCAACAATCTGCCCAACAAGAACTGGTTCAAGAATCCCGCCAATATAAGAAAAACTTTTTAATCCGCTACCATCTGGCCAAACCAGCATTCCACTAAGATTTATTTTATCGCTTTCTATAGTTGCCAGCCCCCCAATGGGAGTTCGGCAACTACCATCGAGTGCCCCCAACATAGATCGCTCAGCCGCAACACATATAGACGTAGGAGTATGATTAAGGGGCGCTAAAACAGTAGCTATACTATAATCAGACAGCCGACGTTGTATGCCAATAACACCTTGGGAAACAGCTGGTACAAACTCACTTGGCTCTAATGATGTACCAATCTTATCTTCTTGGCCTATTCTCTTTAAACCAGCTATTGCCAATATCATCGCATCTATCTCACCGGTATCTAGCTTTTTAAGTCGAGTATCAACATTACCCCTCAACAAGGATATTTCCACATCCGGCCGAATAGAAAGCAGCTGAGCACTACGTCGTATTGATGAAGTACCGATGCGGGCCCCCCGAGGCAATTTTTCGACAGACTCTGCACCCAGCAAGGCATCCCTAGGATCTTCACGCTCTAAAAAACAGTCAACAACTAATCCCCCCGAGACCTGGGTTTCAACATCTTTCATAGAATGAACAGCGATATCAATTTCTTCGTCCAACAAAGCTTGTTCTATCTCTTTAGTGAATAAACCTTTTCCTCCAATTTCCGCTAATAACATGTTAGTAATATGATCTGCTGTTGTTTTTATTGTTATAACCTCTGGTATTGGTAGACCAGGGTTGGCTTGAACCAACTGCTTACGTACCTGATTAGCTTGTACTATAGCTAGGCGACTTCCACGTGTGCCGATTCTGATATGTTTTTGCTTCATAGTTTGGTAATAAACCTCGAAGAAGTAGATGAAAAGATAATATTTTTAGATATTATTAAAGTGTTTTGCTATTAGCTAAACCCTTTTAAGGATATATCGCTACAGATGATTATTCTAGGTATAGAAACAAGCTGTGATGAAACAGCCGCAGCTGTAGTAGGCGATGATAGATGTATTCACTCTAATGTCATCCTAACACAACTCAATGAACATAGGCCTTATGGTGGGGTAGTGCCTGAAATTGCAGCAAGGGCTCATCTTGATTATTTAGATAACGTCATTCGTAAAGCTTTGGCTACTTCCGGCAAGGAATTAGAATCATTAGATGGTATAGCAGTTACTGGCGGCCCTGGTTTGATTGGTGGCGTAACAGTAGGGGTAATGACCGCAAAAGCGATATCTGCTGTACACAACCTACCTTTCATTGCCGTAAATCATTTAGAGGGCCACGCCTTAACAGCCAGACTAACAAATGACATTCATTTTCCCTATCTTTTGTTGTTGGTATCTGGAGGTCATTGCCAACTTCTGATTGTAGAAGATGTTGGCAAATATATACTTTTAGGTACAACCATAGATGACGCTATTGGAGAAGCATTTGATAAAACCGCAAAACTACTTGGCCTGGGATATCCTGGAGGGCCAGCGTTAGAAGCTGCAGCCAGAAGAGGTGATCCTAATCGTTTTAAGCTCCCAAGGCCATTATTCGCGCGCCCTGGCTGTGACTTCTCATTTTCAGGGCTAAAAACAGCTGTTCGTAATACCGTGCATAAATTCCCAGATCAAAGACTATCAACTATTGAGGCAGCAGACCTAGCCGCATCATTCCAATCCGCAGTTGGAGATGTTCTTACCGATAGGTGTAATAATGCATTAGACGCATTTATAAAAATATATTCTATAGATAGACCCCAGCTAGTTGTGGCAGGAGGGGTTGCCGCAAATTTTTACATAAGATCATGTCTCGAAAAACTATGTTATCAGAGAGAGGTTCAAATGATTGCCCCTCCGCCGAAGCTGTGTACTGATAATGCCGCTATGATCGCCTGGGCTGGTCTAGAAAACTTGCGCCGTGGAGGGAGCAGTAACCTGAATTTTGCGCCTAGACCTCGATGGCCACTGGATGAGTTGTAAAAAAATTTATACGCTATAAACTTGCGCCTGTCTAATGGCTCAGGCAAAGATACGGCATAATAAACTTTAACTTATTTGGAGTAATAATCACAAAATTCGATAGATTTATAACGTTTTGAGCCGAGGGTGCAATGCATAGTTTTGGGATTATTGGGGCTGGTGCCTGGGGTACAGCCTTAGCGACAGTTATAAGAAGAGCTGGACATGACGTGACAATTCGTGCCCACGAACAAAGTGTCGTACAATCGATTAACTCGAAACATTTAAACGATGGTTTTTTACCAGGCATATTATTAGACCCAAAAATTTACGCCACCCAAAGTTATGAAGAGGCTATTAATAACGATATAATATTGTTAGCTACACCTGCACAATTTATTCGCCCTACTCTCACCTCAATCTCTCCAAAGTTGGCAACTAACACTCCCCTTGTGATTTGTTCAAAAGGTATTGAACAAACAACAGGAAAGCTATTAAGTGAAGTTGTTTCTGAAGTTTCTCCATATAGTGTCACTGCAGTATTGTCCGGTCCAACATTTGCAGACGAAGTAGCTAAAGGCTTACCAACAGCCATAACTCTAGCCTGCGAAGATATAAACAAAGCAGAAAACTTGGCTAGCATAATAGGAACAACGGCCTTCCGGCCTTATACTTCTAGCGATTTACTCGGTGCACAGATTGGAGGGGCTGTTAAAAATGTTATCGCTATAGCATGCGGTATTGTGGATGGACGAGGATTGGGACAAAACGCACGTGCATCGATAATCGCACGCGGGTTAGCAGAGATAGGACGCTTCGGTGAGGCTCTTAACGTTAACCCTCAGACTCTAATGGGGCTTTCCGGCTTAGGCGATCTAACTCTAACGTGCACTTCTGAAGCTTCCAGAAACTACTCTGTTGGGAAAAAGCTTGGCGAAGGGGCAACTCCAAAAGAGGTTATGAATAACCGCCGCTCTATAGCAGAGGGAGTTCATACCGCACCGGCTGTAATAACCAGAGCTACATCTCTTGGAGTTGAGATGCCTATCTGTAATGCCGTAAAAACGATACTGCATGATAATGGGGACCTCGACATTACTATATCTAATGTACTCGCAAGACCTTTTAGATTGGAAACTCAAATTCAACAGTGTCGAAACCTCTAATATTAGAGGTTTAAAAATAGTTTATAAAAGATTTTATTTCCACGTATTATATTAATCATCGTGAAGCTACGTGAAAAGGGACAAAACCTATGGCTTATTGGTTATTTAAATCAGAACCCAGCGCCTGGTCTTGGAATGACCATGTAAAAAAAGGGGTAGAACACTGGGATGGGGTTCGAAACTACCAAGCTAATAATAATATGAAAGCAATGAAGGTCGGTGATTTAGGGTTTTTCTATCATTCTGTTAATGAAAAGCAAATTGTTGGTTTGGTTGAAGTAGTCAGTGAACACTACCCAGATCACACAGATAAAAGCGGTCGCTTCGGAATGGTTGATTTAAAAGCGGTAAAACCAGTAACCACACCAGTAACCCTGAGCCAAATAAAAGAAAATCCCAAATTATCAGAAATGGTGTTAGTTAAAAATTCACGTCTTTCGGTACAACCAGTTAGTAAAAGCGAGTGGAATGAGGTCTGCCGCATGGTTGGAATATAAGAGTGCTAAAACCTGTGGTAAAACAAATAGCTGTTATATGTAATTACATTTGGCAGCACACATGACAGACAACACCTATAAACCTAAAATGAGAGGTAACCGCCGCGTTATTTGTCATGTCACTGATATTACTGAGGCTGGAAAGGGTCTTTCATTGACTAATATTGTTAAAGACGACCCAGACCGTAGACTTGATCTCTTTTTAGTAACCAATGGGAATGACGTTCATGGATATTTCAATATATGCCCCCATCAAGGTGTTCCCCTTGATATAAAGACAGACATATTCCTTGATATTGAAAGAAAGTTTATACAATGCTCAACCCATAGTGCCAAATTTCAAAAACATGACGGGCTGTGCGTGTCTGGACCATGTACAGGATCAAAACTTATGAAGCTGCCCATAACGGTTGATAATGATGGTGCTGTTTTATTAGGAAGTTAATTATATACTAACGGTCTTATTCGTTGATATTGTGAAGCCACAATAATTTTGAATAATAAAGAAAGAAAAATGGGTTTTTAAAATCCAGAAATTTTATTAATAGCCCAATATGAAGGGAGATATTGCCCGATGTTTCGCGATAAATTTCCAGTACCACAAGAATGGGCCGAACGTGCCTGGCTTGATAATTCTGCCTATAATAAAATGTACGAAAGCTCAGTTAACAAACAAGAAGAATTCTGGGCAGAACAAGGAAAAAGAATTGATTGGATTAAACCCTATACAAAAGTTAAAGACACCTCGTTTAATGCAGATGATTTACACATCAAATGGTTTTATGACGGTATATTAAACCCTTCGGCTAATTGTCTTGATAGACACCTTGAAACTAGAGGTGATCAGGTGGCAATAATTTGGGAAGGGGATAATCCTAATGAAGATGAAAAAATCACATACTCTGACCTATATCAACGAGTATGTAGTTTCGCGAACGGCCTTAAATCTCTAGGTGTTCAAAAAGGAGATAGAGTAACTATCTATCTACCAATGATCCCTGAAATAGCTATTTCTATGCTAGCCTGTTCACGTATTGGAGCAATTCACTCAGTCATTTTTGGAGGGTTTTCACCAGAATCTATCGCTGGCCGAATACAAGACTGCGCATCCACCTTCGTAATAACCTCTGATGAGGGGTTGCGTGGAGGACGCACTATTCCTCTCAAAAATAACGTTGATCAAGCCATCGAAAAATTGGGGGAAGATCAAGTTATTAATGTGGTGGTGGTCAATAGAACTGGGGCAAGTATAGACTGGTTTAAAGACCGTGACATCTGGTATCATGATTTGGTTGAAGGTCAACCAAAGGAATGTACACCAGAGCCAATGAATGCAGAAGATCCGCTATTTATCCTCTACACTTCTGGTTCAACAGGTAAACCCAAGGGAGTATTGCATACAGCAGGTGGATATATGGTCTATGCTTCCATGACACATCAGTACGTTTTCGATTATCATGAAGGCGATGTGTATTGGTGTACAGCTGATTGTGGATGGATAACAGGACACAGCTATATTATTTATGGCCCATTATCAAATGGAGCGACTACTCTAATATTTGAAGGTTTGCCAAACTACCCTGACGCCTCCAGGCATTGGCAAATCTGCGATAAACATAAAGTAAACATATATTATACTGCGCCCACAGCCATAAGAGCTCTTATGAGAGAAGGCGATGAGCCAGTTAAAAAAACATCACGTCAATCAATTCGCCTTCTGGGTACTGTAGGAGAACCTATAAACCCTGAAGCCTGGCATTGGTATCATGAAGTGGTGGGCGATGGGCGTTGCCCGATAGTCGACACCTGGTGGCAAACTGAGACCGGGGGTATTCTGCTAACCCCTCTTCCTGGTGCAACAATGCTGAAACCAGGGTCAGCTACTAAGCCTTTTTTTGGGATTGAGCCAATTATTGTCGATAATGAAGGTAACGTCCTTGAAGGAGCCTGCGAGGGTATATTATGTATTAAAGATAGCTGGCCAGGACAGATGCGAACAGTATATGGAGACCACCAACGCTTTATAAACACTTATTTCAAGTCCTACCCGGGCCTTTTCTTCACAGGAGACGGTTGTCGTCGTGACGAAGATGGTTACTACTGGATAACAGGGCGCGTTGATGACGTAATTAATGTGTCAGGCCATCGCTTGGGCACGGCTGAAGTTGAAAGTGCACTCGTTGAACACAACGGAGTAGCCGAAGCTGCAGTTGTCGGCTACCCACATAAAATTAAGGGACAAGGTATATATGCATATGTAACGCTAAAGTTAGGCGTCGAACCCACGGAAGACCTTCTTAGAGAACTAATTGGTTTTGTACGTAGTGAGATTGGTCCAATCGCTACACCAGACTTGTTACAATGGGCACCTAGTCTACCCAAAACAAGATCAGGAAAAATAATGAGACGAATTCTACGTAAAATAGCCGCAAATGAGCATGACCAATTAGGTGACACCTCTACCTTGGCAGATCCAACTGTTGTAGACGATTTAATCGGTAATCGTCAGAATCGGGGTTAATAATAGATCAACAGCACCCTAAAAACTTAGCTTAAAAATCGACACAACGCCCGTCACGTTCCCAATCTCCATAACGAGTGGGTTCAGGTCCTTTTGGGCCACCAGTCTCCTTTACCTGCTGTTTTTCTAGGGGTTGATCACGACTATTAAATGTAGAATTTTCAGTTGGTTTCACTGTTGATTGGAACGGAGCTTCACTCTTTGACAGAGGTTTATGCTCTGTAAATCCTTTGGTTTTTTTCACCTGGGCCGAAAACAGTAGTTTTTCTAGTTTAGAATTAATTTTTTTCATTTACATAATATAGTGGGATAGGTGTGTTTTACCAATATTATTTAAAAATTATTAGCAAAAAGAAACCTATTAACTCTCAAATAACATTTATAAAACTAAAATATACACAATATAGTAACCTATTTACTAAAAAATCTACATTTTGTTCTGTATACTCTATTTTGTGGTATTGCTCACATAACCCACATGATCTAGTCTAGATATAGCTAAATAGTTCAATGTTTAGCTATATCTTAATTTTTGACCTTTTTTTATCAGAGGGTAAATTAAATGGCTTGGACAGATGATAGAGTAGAAATGCTTAGGGCTCTTTGGACAAAGGGGCTAAGCGCCAGTCAGATTGCAGTGCAATTAGGAGGGGTTAGCAGAAATGCAGTTATTGGAAAAGCACACCGACTAGGTTTAGAAGGTAGGCCTTCGCCAATACGCGGGGGTGGCAGTTCTCGCAGCAAACGAAACCGAGCAATCAGTAGGGCGCTTGAGGCCAGAGCATTAAGAGGAACAATGGCTGATGAGGAAATTGGCGGTGAACCAGTTATGCCTCCCCATGGGCAGAAAAATATAGATAGGCCACTAGCCCCACCTGCGCGCCCAATAGGCGATGTAAAAGAATGTCTTTGGCCTATTGGTGATCCCAGTGACCCAAAATTTAGTTTTTGCGGAGCTGAAACCTCCCCAGGAAGGCCATATTGTGCTAGCCACTGCGCAATGGCTTATATAAGGAAGGATAGAACAGCTGCTTGATTTCCGGTTACTATTAGTTATAAACCATTACAAAACAGGCATAAGATAAAGCCTCTGAAATTGACTGAACCTAAAAACAAAATAATTCTAGACGCACGCAAGGCAGCTTTTGACATTTTAGGTGCAGTACTTGATAAAAATATACCGTTAGATACAGTCCTCTCACATTCCTATACGTTGAAAAATATATCCTCGCGAGAGAGAGCTTTTGCTCGACTATTAGTGACTACAGTATTAAGGAGACGTGGCCAAATAGATGCGGCTTTAGATGAAAAACTAACAAGAAAACTATCAAAACATAAAAACCAGATTCGTAATGCTTTACGACTTGGGGTAGCACAATTATCCTTCCTCGAAACGCCCGCTCATGCCGCCGTCAATGGAAGTGTAAAACTAGTTAGTGACAATGGTAATAAAGGCATGACTGGTCTTGTGAACGCAGTGCTGCGTACAATCGACAGGGAGGGCGCCAAAGCATTATCCAATACCCTAGAGGCTAAAAAACAAAATTTACCAGATTGGTTGCTTGAAAGTTGGCAAGTCGCTTATGGAGAAAAAATAACTATCTCAATTATAGAATCCCACCTTACAGAACCTCCAACCGACCTTACCCTTTCTACTAGTTCTTCTCATGAAGAATGGGCAAACAGGCTGGGCGCTGAAATACTTCCAATAGGTTCTTTAAGAAAACGTTCTGCAGGAAAAATTACTGAAATCGATGGCTTCAATGAAGGAAATTGGTGGGTTCAAGATGTTGCTGCTTCAATACCAGCAAAATTATTTGGAAAATTAACAAACCGTAATATCATAGATTTATGCGCTGCCCCTGGAGGAAAGACAGCCCAACTTGCTTCTGCAGGGGCAAACGTAATCGCAATTGATATATCAACCGAACGCTTGCGTTTGGTAAAACAAAATATGGATCGACTAGGGCTTTCAATTCAAACTGTATGTGCAGATGCACGGAACTACAAACCATCAAAACCGGTTGACGCCATCTTGCTTGATGCGCCCTGTTCATCCACTGGGACGATCCGTCGGCATCCAGATATTCCCTGGCTTAAGAAAAAAGAAGATTTAATAAAAACATCCTTATTGCAAAAAGAACTATTAAACTCCGGCATTTCGATGCTAAGCTCTGGGGGTATATTGGTCTACGCTGTTTGCTCTCTACAGCCGGAAGAAGGTATTAAACTTATTGATTCTTTCTTAAAAGAAAAAAGTAACATAATCCGTTCACCAATTAATATTAATGAATGCCCGGGACTTGATGGATTATCTGAAGATATTATTAGCCCATGCGGCGACATACGCACTCTACCCTGCCATTTTGCTAAAAAAGGGGGTATGGACGGGTTTTATATAGCTAGGCTCCAAAAATTATAAACCAAAAATAAATAGTCGTAATCACTATAGTCTTGCGGCGCAGAGCTTAAATCGGGTACCAAGGTTTCATGGTAAATTCGCCTTCTCTGCGCATAGCACCCTCCATACTTGCTGCCGATTTTGCAAAACTCGGCAAGGAAATTAACGCTATTGATCTAGCGGGGGCAGATTGGATTCACATAGACATAATGGATGGTCATTTTGTACCAAATATTACTATTGGACCAGCCGTAGTTAAATCTCTCAGGTCATATACCAAATTACCATTCGATGTTCATCTAATGATTTCTCCTGTTGACCCCATGATTGAGGCTTTTGCCGAAGCTGGTGCAGATACTATCTCTGTTCACCCTGAAGCGGGCCCCAATCTACACCGCACCCTGCAAACCATACGTGGATTAAAAAAACGGGCAGGAATTGTATTAAATCCGGCAACACCAATAAACAACATTGATCAAGTTATTGATATTGTCGATCTTATTCTGGTTATGACTGTTAATCCAGGTTTTGGTGGTCAAAAATTTATTTCAAGCCAATTGAATAAGATTAGGTCCATTCGTAAAATAATTGATCAACACATTCATAGAGGTGGGGCTCCCATAGATTTAGAGGTTGATGGCGGCATAGACGCTAACACCTCAAAACTAGCCATAGAGGCAGGTGCAGATGCTCTCGTTGCGGGCACTGCAATTTTTCGTGGTGGTCCAGATTGTTATGCTGAAAACATAAATTCCCTGAGGGGAAATTTGGCTAATGACCAATGAGTATCGCTCTTTTAGAGAGCTGGCATTATAACGCTACTAAGCTACTCTACTCTACTCCAGGATATCATTATAGCCTTATAGCAAGAGCTCCCCACGACCTTAATATAGTTCCCCCTGACGCCTGGCCGGGCAATGCAGAACGAGGCGCAACTATCCTTAATGGTGAATTTAGTTTTTTTGGGGAATCCGTTCGTGGTGGCTTGTTAACATGGCGTCCCAGTGAAATGAGTAATGCATGGCTGGCAGAGCTTCACAGGTTTGATTGGCTGCGTGATCTAAGAGCTTTAGGCGGTGATGGACCAAGGCGAAAGGCACGTGCTTTAGTTGAAGATTGGCTTTTAAAACAATCAAGTTGGCACGATATAGCTTGGCGTCCAGATGTTATAGGAAGTCGGTTGTATTCGTGGCTAGGACAACATGATTTTTTCTGTGCGTCAGCTGATGATGAATACCAACATAACTATCTTGTTAGCCTAGTACGCCAAGCCAAACACTTATCCAGAGCACTCCCGCACGGGGTTAATAGGGATGATATGATTCTGGCTACTAAAGGTCTTTTGGCTGCAGGTCTATCAATCTCAGGACATGAATCCTGGGTCTCTCAGGGGCTAAAACTGCTGGAACGCGCCTGCACAAAACAGATTCTTGCCGATGGCGGACACATATCTCGAAACCCAACAACCCAGGCACACGTTCTTCGTCACCTAGTCGACATCCGAAGCTCTTTGTTAGCTGCACAAAGAGAAGTCCCGGGTTTTTTAATAGCAGCAATTGAAAGTACAGCTCCCTTTTTGAGAATGCTACGTCACAATGATGGGGGGCCTGCCTTATTCAACGGCGCCAAAGAAACCCCGGGTTGGTTAATTGATATGTTACTTGTTCAAGCAAACTCTAGAGGGCGCGCACCAACATCAGCCCCTCATTCAGGGTTTGAACGTATCGTGGCAAACCGAACGACTATAATTATGGATACAGGGTCTCCTTCCGATAACAAGTCACATGCCAGCACCCTGGCAATAGAAATGTCAAATGGGCGTGAAAGAATTATAGTCAACTGCGGGGCACGTGCTGGAGCAAGTGCATCCTGGTCTCAAGTGCAAAGATCAACAGCTGCTCATTCAACTGTGGTAGTCGACGATACAAATTCTTCTGACATTTTAAACGGCAAAAAATATAACCGGCGGCCTAGTAAAGTTGTTATTGATCGAAAAGAAACAAATGGAAATGTATGGATTAGCTCCAGTCATGATGGCTACGTCCCTATATTGGGTGTTACACACCAACGCAGACTGTATGTTGATACAAGTGGGGATGATATAAGAGGCGAAGATACAATTTTTCTCGACGGCTATGGCAAAAGACAACCGCGCGGATATGCCATCAGATTTCATTTACATCCCAGTGTTCAGGTATCTCTAGTTCAAAATGGTAATACTGCTTTACTGCGGCCCCCAAGCGGTATTGGATGGAGACTTATTGCAGAGGGGGGTATTTTATCTCTTTCTGAGAGTATTTATCTAGGCAGTAATGATGAAATTAGGCGTAGCGAACAAATTGTAGTATCAGGTGTTTTTGATCCACCCGATAAAAATGGAGCGATTTCCCGGGTGGTCTGGGCCCTAAAAAAAGTTCCTAAAAAACCTTGATCTAAGTACACATATTATAAACTGCCTCCGGCCAACCACAATAGAATCTTGAAAGTTACAATGACCGGTTTATACATAACAATAATAGCTTCAGTTGTTGGTATTGTTAGTTGGTTTTTAATCGGACGTGTTCGGTTTTATTTGTTAAAATTTCAACTGATTGACTACCCAAATGAACGCAGCTCTCATACGAAGGCTACGACGCATGGAGCAGGGATAGGTGTTCTTGCTGTTCTATTACCAGTTTGGATATTCATAACATTCCTACTTCCACCACAAAGCCAGGCGGAAGAGATGTCTAGATGGATAATTCCCGGACTTACATTACTGCTGGCAACTATTTCTTTTCTAGACGATATAAGAGGCCTATCGCAATTTACACGACTGCTTATGCATGCAGGGGCAATTATTACTGCTGTACAGTTACTACCTGGCCCAGTATTTACAAGTTTTTTATACCCCGCTCTAGACATCTTTCTAATTACTATAGGTTGGATTTGGTTCATGAACTTATTCAATTTTATGGACGGAATTGATGGTATTTCTGGTGTCGAAACTATTGCAATAGCAATAGGGATATACGCAATAGGGGCAGTATTTATGCCTTATTCTGCCAGTTATGGACAAAACTTAGTTATCGCGGCTGCAATGGCAGGGTTCTTGGTGTGGAACTGGAGCCCAGCAAAAATATTTTTAGGTGATGTCGGTAGCATACCATTAGGCTTTTTAATTGGCTGGCACTTGTTAGATCTAACCGCAAATGGATTCTGGGAAGCAGCTGTAATTTTACCCCTTTACTATATTACCGACTCTTCATTAACCTTAATAAGGCGTTTTTTGAGTGGGCAATCAATATGGAAAGCACATCGAGAACATTTTTACCAAGTTGCTGTGCAAAAGGGTTGGGCTCACTCTACTGTTGCAAGGGCTATTGCGTTAACAAACGTGCTTTTAGTAATCCTGGCATTTTCTTCTGCTTACCCGCAATTACCAGTTTTTATTTCTTGGCTTATACTTCTTTCAGCCTGCTTAGTAGTAGCCCTTTTAATAGTGTGGATGTTATATGGCAGAGATAATAAAACAGATAAGACTGACCAATCCAAAAACAATGAGTACGTCTGAGGATAATAAAGTAAAAACAGCTCCAAACTATGGGCAGATCATATTACACGGGGTCGCTGACTAAGAATTGACCATGAACCTATCAAAATTAATTTCTAATCGCAGACAAACAGTTTATGCCCACGATATCTTTATGGCAGCAATATCCTTTGTTCTTACGTTGCTTTTACGTATGGGCGACGAAATATATAATCTCCCGTTAAGTTTTTTTATACAAGGCACTATATGTTTTACAATAATAGCTGCTTGTGCATTTTGGTACATGGGCCTTTATCGGGGTATCTGGAGATACGCATCAATTAACGATGCAATTCAAATAACTAAGGCTGTAACAGTAACTGTTTTCATTTTTTTACCAGTAATGTTTTTATGGAGTAGAGCTGAATTTCTTCCACGCTCATTTCCTGTTATTAATTGGTTTGTGTTAATTACCCTACTTGCGGGCCCTAGATTTATGTTTCGCTTGCTAAAAGACCGACGTTTCGACTTTGTATTTGAGCCAAATACGACAGAAGGCATACCCGTGCTTCTTGTTGGGGCTGGTGATGCTGCCGAAACATTTATTAGAGAGATTGCTCGTGAACGAATTGCTACTTATAGAGTTGCCGGTGTTCTTGATGAAAAGGGAAGCCGGGTGGGTCGCCATATACATAACGTGCCGGTTCTAGGCACCCCAGATAACTTACCAGAAGTAATAAACCAGTTAGCAAAAAGAAATATTCATCTGCAAAGACTGGTCGTTACCAAGCAGGAGCTTAGCGCTACACTCTTGAATAAACTATTAGATTTAGCAGAAACAAATGGCATGACCCTGTCCAGGTTACCCAGGCTTACTGAATTTCAGCAAGGTTCTGCAGATCGGCTCGACGTCAAACCTATAGACGTTGAAGACTTACTCGGGCGGCCACAAGCAACTCTAGACAGGACCGCAATGAAACAATTAATAGCGGGGAAAAAAGTCCTTATCACTGGAGCGGGTGGTACTATTGGAGCTGAACTAACACGACAAGTCTCAGACTTGGAACCTGACCTTTTAATATTAACTGATAGTAGTGAGTATAATTTATACTCTATTGACCTTGAAATCAGTCATCGTAATCCCAAACAAAAACGTAGAATGCGTCTAGCCAACATAAGAGAAAAGTCTCAAATAGGGGCGATATTTAAAGAGTTCCAGCCTGAGTTAGTTTTTCACACAGCAGCACTAAAACATGTACCAATTGTAGAAAACCACCCCTGCGAAGGTGTACTCACAAACGTCGAAGGATCTCGGATTGTTGCTGATCTATGCTCTCTACATAACGTAAATGCTATGGTACTAATTTCTACCGACAAAGCAGTAAACCCAACCAGTGTTATGGGCACAACAAAAAGAATAGCCGAGAGTTATTGTCAAGCACTAGACTCACTTCACATGGGAAAAGATGAAAACCGAATTTGTCGTTTTATAACAGTTCGTTTCGGCAATGTCTTAGGCTCTACTGGTTCAGTAGTACCATTATTTGAGAAACAATTGGCACAGGGTGGCCCATTAACTGTAACAGACCCCAACATCACAAGATATTTTATGACAACGAGAGAAGCCGTAGAATTAGTGCTGCAAGCTTCAGTAATGGGTATAGAAGAACGAGAAACCGCAGGTGATATCTTTGTACTCGACATGGGAAAACCTGTACGTATTGTAGATCTTGCTGAACAAGTAATCCGCTTGGCCGGAAAAAGACCCTACGAAGATATTGATATTATATTTACTGGACTTCGTCCTGGAGAAAAACTGCATGAAGAATTATTTCATGATACCGAAGAAACCCAGCCCACAACAAATTCTGCAATTCTGCTCGCCCCCCGAAGAAACGCAGAACTAAAAAAGCTTTCCTTATCTATAGATGAACTTACAGCCATAGCTCGCACTGCAGATGATGAAAGCTGTAGAAGAATATTAAAGCGCATAGTTCCAGAATACACCTCTAGTAAAACCTAGTATTTTAATTAGAAAAAATTAGCAAACCATTATAAATAGAAAGCTGTTTCAACGTGCCAACAGAGAACAAAAATTTAATTAGAAGAGCACTTATTTCCGTGTCTGATAAAGCAGGAATTATAGAGCTTGGAAAAGTTCTGGTTCAAAACAATATTGAAATAATATCGACAGGCGGCTCAGCTCAGACCCTTCGTGAAGCTGGTGTTTTAGTATTAGAAGTTTCTAAATATACATCCTTCCCAGAAATTATGGGGGGTAGGGTTAAAACTCTGCACCCTAAAATTCATGGTGGCATTCTTTCAAGACGCAGTAATGCCGATGACAATGAAGCCATGGTCGAACATGAGATCGATGCCATCGATCTAGTTGTAGTTAACTTATACCCTTTCGAAAAAACCGTAGAGGCCAATAGTGACTATGAAACCTGTGTCGAAAATATTGACATAGGTGGTCCTTCGCTAATCAGAGCCGCGGCTAAAAACCATAAGTCCGTTACCGTTGTTACCGACCCCGATGACTACAATGATATAATAAATGCCATTGAAGATAATGGTTGTACGTCCCTAGAATACCGAACCCGCCTGGCAGCCAAGGCATACGCGCGAACAGCAAGTTATGATAGCGCTATAACAAGTTGGTTCAGTAAATCGAATGATAAAGATTTACCATATGGCTTTACCTCAACCGGCGTTCGGAAAAAATTACTTAGATATGGAGAAAACCCTCACCAACGCGCTGCATTATATATTGGAGGATTGAGCAGGCCTGGAGTTGCCACAGCTAAACAAATCCAAGGAAAGGATCTGAGTTATAACAATCTAGGCGACGCCGACGCAGCTTTTGAACTAATCGCAGAATTCAATGAACCATCCATTGCAATAATAAAACACGCCAACCCTTGTGGGGTAGCTACAAACACCAACCTAGTGAAAGCTTATCGAGAAGCGCTAGCCTGCGACCCCGTGAGTGCATTTGGCGGAATAGTAGCATCAAATCGCACTATAGATGGAGCACTCGCAGAAGTAATTACCAACATTTTTACTGAAGTAGTAATAGCTCCAAATATAGACGAAGATGCTAAGAAAATTTTTTCTTCGAAAGAAAATTTACGACTACTAATAACAGATCTGATGCCACCAACCTTAAACAACGGACTTCAAACAAAATCCATTGCTGGTGGGTTTTTAGTACAAGAATATGATAAAGGTCATGTAATGGCCGAAAACCTGAGGGTTGTTACAAAAAGAGAGCCCAGTAAAACAGAAATAGCAGACTTACTATTTGCCTTTTCTGTATGTAAGCACGTCAAATCAAATGCAATAATATATGTTCGGGACAGAGCAACGGTAGGTATAGGTGCTGGACAAATGAGCAGGGTAGACTCAGCAAGAATTGCTGCTTGGAAAGCACTTGCAGCAGCGAAAAAGTTAGGAGAAATCAAGCCTAAGACAATTGGATCCTCTGTCGCATCAGATGCTTTTTTCCCTTTTCCAGATGGCTTATTAGCAACCATAGAAGCCGGAGCAACATCAGTTATTCAGCCAGGAGGTTCTATAAGAGATGATGAAGTAATTGCAGCGGCAGATGAAGCCGGCATAGCCATGGTATTCACTGGTATTCGACATTTCAAACACTAAATTTATAATGAAGATTATGTAACAAATGTCTTAGGAATATTAAACCGTCTTTCAGTCTGAATCCTTAATAGCACCTGCAGGCTCTCTTACAGATAACATGAGAAAAGCGCCAATAATTAGAAAGGGTAGAACAGTTGCTAAGGCCAGGCGCTGACTGCCATATGTAAGCACCACAAAACTAACTAACCACGGCCCAACAAATGCGGTTGCTTTTCCCGAAAAAGCAAACAACCCAAACATTTGACTTGATTTTTCAGGCTTCGAAATGCGTACCATCATAGAGCGGCTTGCCGACTGCACAGGCCCAAAAAAAATTCCTAAACCTGCTCCTAAAATCCAGAACCAGAAAGTACTTTCAATTATTAATAAAGGAATCCCAAAAGTAATAATAAAAAATAAACTAAACAAAATCGTGAATTTGGAACCAATCCAGTCATCAATTCGACTAAATGCAAAAGCTCCAATTCCTGCAGTCATGTTTAGAAGTAAACCAAAAATAATGACCTCTTTTATACTCATGCCGAACGTACCAGCAGCATATAATCCCCCAAATGCAAACAGGGTGTTTATACCATCCGTATATAACATCCGAGCCAAAAGAAAACGGGAAAGCTGAGAGTTTTTAGGCAATGTTACTAGTGTATTAACCAATGCTTTAAGCCCGCTCAGAATTATGGCTTTAGACGGTAAGTTCCTCGGTTGCTCATCTGATGTCCAAATAAATATTGGTAAACTGAATATAGATAACCATAAGGCTACAAAAGGGCCTGATATTCTAATATGTTCAGCATCAAGCTTGTCTAATCCAAAGGGAGCAATTTCTGCCTGCACGAACACAAATAGTACTATTGTTAAACAAGTTAAGCCTCCAAAATATCCCAGACCCCAGGCCATGCCAGAAATGCGGCCAATATATTTGTAGGGAGCCAAAGTTGGTAACATACCGTTATAGAAAACAAAACCAAGCTCAGAAAAAACTAAAGTTAATCCAACCAGCCATAATAGTAATTCAGAATCCTCGGGATTTGGCCTTACAAACCAAAGTAGGGCAGCTCCTATCACCAGAAACATCGTTAATACTGCTAACCAAGGTTTGCGACTATAGCCCGCATCAACTATTGCACCAAGAACAGGTGCACTAAATGCAATAATAAGTGCTGCAAAACCAGTCATAACGCCCCATTGTGCAGTTGCAATCGTTGAATCTGCAGCCACTGCATTAACAAAATAAGCGGGTATTACAAAAGTAATTATAACGGTAGAATATGAAGAGTTGGCCCAATCAAACAAACACCACGAACTTATTGAACGACGAGAATGAAAGTCAGAATAGGCCGAAAGAATATATTTCATGCAAAAAACACATACCTATACTTAATTCATAGGTCAAATTAGTTGTAACCTAGACGCCTTTCCCTTTTGAATACCAATTGCTAATAAAGACACCAAATAGAACCATTAAAAAACCTGCCATCATTGTTATAGTTAACGGCTCGTCTAGTAATAGTGACCCTAATATAAGTGCAACAAATGGATTCATAGGAAGAGAAATAGCAACCAGGGTTGGTGTTGTGTGACGAAGAGCCCACAACCAAAGCATATAGGAGACCGCGGCCCCAAAAAGACCTATATATGCAGCAGCTAACCATCCATTTACAGATAGCTTCACTTCAAAAGTTGGTGCACCCAAGAATTGTGCCAATATAAAAAGTAATATTGTTCCAGGCAAAACCCCAGCAACAGCTACAACAAGAGGTTCATGCAACCGCAACCATCGACTTGACCAAACATTGAATACAGCAGTTATAAAAGCACCTAAAAGTACAATAGAATCTCCGACCCAAGCATCCAAGGGGGCAGCCGAAGAGGACTGCCATAAAGCTACAATCACCCCTGATGTAGCTATTACAATCCCTGACACTTTGTAAATAGTTACACGCTCAGCTCGAAATAACACCGCTAAGACCAATGTCATAAAGGGCATAGTCATATATGTCATCGCAGCTCTACCAGAAGTGGTGTACGTTAAGGCCGTAGCAAAAACGACCTGCAAACCGCAGAAAAATACTGACCCCATTGCAGCGATAACTGCCAACTGAGAAAAGGTAGGCCAGCGTCTAATCATAATAATTGCAATAGGTGTTAAAATAATTGCAGCGCCAACATTACGCAAAAAGGCAACCGTTATAGGATCTGTTTCAGTAACTAAAAACCGCATAGCTACGAAAGAGGAACCCCCAAATGAGGTTGATAAACAAGCGGCTAGCGCAGCCCAAATCGCCAACCGTTGGGTGCCCATTTTGATGTCTTGTGGCATTAATGCTTTACACTTAGTTAGATCAGCACAAATAGTTATACATATAAAAAATATGGTCTTTATAAAAAACTAGATAATGCCACGATATTTTTATTAAAGAAAATTATTATCTAAATAAAAAGGGGTGGCAAAAAAGCCACCCCTTCTAGTATAGGCGATACGCCCAAATATACTATAAGCTCTCCAATCAGGCTGTATCAACTGATGGGAAAAGTGCCTTATAAGATTTAAGCTCTTCTTTAAGCTTTTTCTTACCAATCCGACGTACTGTCCGTTTCCACGCAGCCTCGGTATCTTTAACTACGTCACCGGCTTTCTTATCGCCAGTGTAGGCCTCTGAGATAGCTCGTTTGAGTTCAGTTTCAAACTCAAGTAGACCAGTTAAATATATAGGTGGCGTTGTAACTTTCAGATTTCGCTCGATAGCAGCCATACCTGCAGCCGTATAAGTATTAAAAGGCTTCGAACCTGGCTTAAAGTGATCAACATGCCATGGATCATGGAAGGTGTTCACTGGATCACCAACTATTTCCGCACTATTATTAGAAGTAGCTAAATACATAGCCATATGAGCCATCTGTGCTTTTCGTGGACTATGTCTATTTACCACAATTGACACAATTGGACCCGAGAAAGACCTATGAACAAGCTTTCCTGAAAATTCCGATCCCGGCACCAAACCATAACTCCATTTACCCGCTGTCTTAGATTTCGCTGGATTTTCTGCTAAAGCAATAATTCCATCCCAGTATTGGCATGAAAAAGCATTGCCGTTAATGATCCTTGGGATCATCTGCGGAGTACCCCAGCCAGCAGCTTCTGGATGTGAGGCAGACTTTACATTAAGGAACGTCTGAACTGCATATTCCCCAGCGTCATTATTTAAAGTTGGGTTCATATCGTCGTCAAATGGGAACCCTCCCGCACTGTAGAAATACATATAGAACCAAGCAAGACTCGATCCGCGATCTCTTAGATTAGCTGAACCCCAGAGGTTATCATCTGGACGAGTGAAGAAGTTCATAAGTTCCAGTTCTTCTTCCCACGTTTTTGGCCAAGTCATTTCACGACCATGCTTATCCGCAAATGCTTTGCGTTCGTCAGGAGCTTCCATTAGATCCTTACGTATAAACTGAACATGAACATTACCATCCGTTGGGATGCCATAGGTTTTACCTTTGTACTTCATAAACTCGCCAAAATTACCTACAGCATTAATTTTAAAACCAGCAGCTTCCATGTAATCATCCAATGGCTCCAACAAACCGGCAGATGCCAGAGACGGAATCATATTTGAATCTAGATGGAAAAAATCAAACTCAGGGGACTTTGATAGAGCCTCAGCCATTGCTCGCTGCGGAATATCAAACGTACTAATATCCTGAATTTTAGGTAAGCTAATACCAGTAGCCTCCTTAAACGACCCTACTGAAGAGGCAATGGCCACCTGATAGTTAGACCATAAAATACCTGTTACTTCTGCAGGTCCGAGTTTTTTTGCATTTGCTATAATGCGGTCTTCTTCAGAGCCGGCCTTAGCCAAAGATGGCATTACTCCTGTGGCTGCGGCGACTGCCCCAGCTTTCATAATTTGTCGGCGTGAAAAATCCGACCATTTAATAGTTTTCATTTTACTTCCTCCCTTTAATTCGATTGGTCTTGTGCACAATTTAAACCAAACGGTAACGTTTATAGCACTTTAACGTAACTTTGCCACTCGTAAAAATTAAAAATTCCGCGTGGCCTTACCGCTTGCTTAAAATAAAATAGAAAAACCACAATCATAACTTAATCTCACCCCAAAATTCATATTTGAGGTTTTATTAATTCTAAAGCTACCTCCTTAAGGAGAACTTGACCAGCAATTAGATAAAAATATTTAAAATAAAGATTTAAATCAATTCCTTGACTGCCACAGATCTGATCAGTAGCCTCTCTAATTCAACAAGTGCTTTAAAACTAAATTTTAGAATATTGCATCAAGAGTTATAAAAATATATTAATAATAATCGAAATGATGAAATTAATTTTCAAAACTTAGTAACAATTTCCAACTAGCACGAAATTAGGGAGATTTAAGATGTTTAGTGTTAAAAAATATTTTACCACTGCTGTGGCAGTGATGGCTGTGGCAGGCCTGAGTGTAATGGGAACTACTTCTGCTGAAGCTGCAAAAGAATTCCCCAGCGGACCTGTGCAAATACAAGTGCCTTTTGCCCCTGGTGGTGGTGCAGACAGAACTTTTCGCCTATTTGCACCTTATCTAAGTAAAGAACTGGGTGTCCCAGTAAAGGTCACTAACGTTGCTGGAGGTGGCGGATGGGTTTCATGGAGCCAGGTGGCAAATCAGTGGAATGCCCGTAAAGATGACCATAAACTTGCCGTTGTAAATATTCCTCATGTTTTCTCATTTTTAAACCCCGCAATGAAGCGCAAAGAAACACTCAAGTCATTCAATTTTCTAGCTTGGCATTCATACGACCCTGGCCTTTGGTTGGTTCGTTGGAACGACGAACGCTTTAAAAATCTGAACGATGTTCTTGAGTATGCAGTAAAGACTCCAATTATCGTGGCTCCTGGTAGCTATGGTAGTGATGATCACATTGGTGTTGCATTTGCACAACAAGCCGTTCCTGGTTTCAAGGCAAAATTTGTAACAAGTAAGGGTGACAACTCTAAGATACAGCTACTACTTGGTAATCATGTAGACATGATTGCAGCTAATGTTGGATACTTCATAAATAGTATTCTCGAACGTAAGCTGCGCCCAATAGCAGTTTTACACCATGAGCCTTGGGGCCCTCTACCTAGCGTTCCAACGTTTCAAGAATTAACTGGGAAAGTAAATATAACCTATGCAGGCCGCACGCTTGCAACGGCAAACGGTCTCTCAGAAGAAAAGAGAGCAGTTTACCTAGCCGCCATTAAGGGGGCTATGAATAACCCAGAATATATTCAAAAAGAAGCTAGAAACCGCAACCACCTAATGTTTGCAGAAGGTGAAGATATGTGGAAACTCTTAGAAGGTGGCCAGGCTGTTGCTGAAAAAGCTGCTTACTGGAAGCAAATAGGCGTACAATAATAAGGATGCTATTATAATATAGTTTCAGTTATCTACGTTCTGCCTCTGTTAGCAGGGCGTAGATATACTGAAGTCCTACTTTCTTAATGTACAAATGATGCTTAAAGAAAGCATCACCTCTTTAATCCGCTGATATTGGATAAGATCTATGTCAAAGCTGACGGCTGAACGCATCGTAGCTGTGTGTTTAATAATTGTAGCTGCGATTCTGTATACACAATCTATGGGTTTGCAGAATCGAGCAGGATCTTTTCCTCAATTTGCTGAAATTTCTATTGCGCTTTTAGCTTCTTTGATGCTTATAAGAACGTTCCTTAAAAACAACAAGAAACGGTTAAGTGGAAACGTATACTTTGAGTTTACATACAAAGCATGGAAGCCAGTGGCTGTTATGGTAGCCGGTATCGCCTACTCTTTTGCTATCTTTAAACTTGGGTTTTATGTGTCCTCAGTGATTTTCTTTTTCGCAGCTGCGTATATGACGGGATTACGAAGCCATAAATACATTTTTTTAACAGCAGCAATTCTTTTCCCACTTATTTACCTGTTTTTCACAGTAGTTATGGACGCCTTTTTACCTGAAGGCATTCTTTTTTAATTGTGTGATGTATTACATAAGTTATTAACACCTACCTCAAAACGAGATTTATCTGATGGAAAGTCTTGAATTTTTACTTAACGTTGTATCTGTAGCCAATTTAGGGGCAATGTTTCTAGGAATTGTCGTTGGCCTTATAGTTGGCGCTATTCCAGGCCTTGGGCCACCAATGGCAATTGCTCTAATGATTCCAATCTCATTTGAGTGGCCGCCAGAGACAGCCCTTATATTAATGGTAGCAACATACGCGGCGGGTATATACGGCGGTTCCTTCACTGCGATATTACTTCGAGCCCCCGGAACCTCGGCTTCGGCTGCTTCAGCCATTGAAGGCTACGAAATGACCAAGCGTGGAAGAGCCATAGAAGCTATTCGTATGTCTACTTTCGCATCTGTTATGGGCGGGATAATAAGTGGCTTCGTGCTATTATGGCTAGCACCGCCGCTAGCTAAAGTTTCTCTTCTTTTCGGCCCTTCCGAATATTTCGTTGTCGCACTATTAGGACTGACAGCTATTGCCGCGGTTTCATTCGGTGCTGTTTTAAGGGGACTGATGGCAGGTCTTTTTGGTCTATTTGCTAGTACTATTGGCATTGACGCAGCAACGGCTTTTCCTCGTTTTACCTATGGTATGACAGGATTAATGTCTGGTATTGGTATTTTACCTGCCGTAATTGGTCTATTTGCTTTTGCCCAGGCGCTAACACTATGTGAGGGAAGTCCAAGAACAAATATTTCTGGTGTAACAAAATTAAGCTGGAATATATGGCCAAGGATCAGTGAAATCATGCACTGTCGCTGGTCGTTATGTAGAGGCTGGATCACCGGTCTAATTATGGGTATCGTCCCAGCTGCCGGCGGTAGTGTTGCACAATGGATAGCGTACTCTTGGGAAATACAAAGAGGCAAACCAGGAGACAAATTTGGGGAAGGAGAAATAAAAGGATTAGCCGCAACCGAAGGATCAAATAATGGCGTTACCGGAACATCGCTAATACCAATGTTTGTACTAGGAATACCGGGTGGCATCTCGGCTGCAGTTATTCTAGGAGCGCTGATGATACATGGACTACAACCGGGTGACCGTTTGTTCAGAGACTCTCCGGAAATAATATATACAGTAATATGGGGTTTTATTCTCGCAAACTTCTTCATGGGAGGTATCGCCGCGGTACTTGCGCGAACAATGGCTTATGTAACGCTTTTTCCTCGTGGCCTCCTTGCACCAATAATTATGATATTCTGCGTAGTGGGAACGTTCACAGCAAGTGGAAACCCCTGGGACGTATGGATAATGGTTACTTTTGGGGTAATTGGATACCTTGCACAAAAATATAATTTTTCACCAGCAGGTATATTGCTTGGAATTATTCTTGGGCCAATTGCTGAACAAGGTCTGCGAAATGTTTTAATAATATCCGACGATAGCCCTTTGTCTTTCATGTTTAGCCGCTGGATATCAGTACTAATTATTGTAATGATTTTTGTTGCAATTTATTACTCGTTGAAACCTAAGAAATGGGAGGGCACCGCAGAGGTGGATGCCAATAAGGATAAAAGTTAGTAAAGAGTTCTGATATTAAAGTCAGAGTAATATAATTTTCGTGCGACCTAATATATAGAAATAGTTAAAAATTTATACAGCTAGTAGAGGGGTTATTGTGACTAAAGCAGAATCTAAAAATATGAGACTTATCGCTCAAAATACTCTTGTTGGCTTCGGTGGTATGGGCGAAGGAATGAGTATGCAGGTCGCAAAAGATGGCCGCCGAGTTCTATGGTTAGCACACGAATCTGCCCCCAAGAATTTTACTGGAGTTGATGTATCCGACCCAAAAAACCCAAAAGTGATTATCCAAACAGAGCTACCTCACATGGATATGCGATCTAACTCATTAGAGGTTACCGGAGACATTCTCGCCGTAGCCTATCAAACCAAAGGTAAGAACATGCAGCCAGCGGGGGTTGAGTTATTTGATCTTTCCTCGCCCGAAAATCCAAAGTCAATTTCCTTCTTTGATTGTTCAGGCATTCACTCGCGCGGTGTACATCAACTTTGGTTTGCCGATGGGGAATATGTACATTTTGCAGGAGGATCAGATGATTTTGTACCAACCAACCCACTAGATGATCAGTTCTATAGATGCATAGATGTAAGAAATCCCTCCAAGCCTATCGAAGCCGGTCGATGGTGGTATCCTGGTACAAAAGAGGGCGACTCTGCACCACCTCCACCAAGACATCCACAGATGGACTCAGGTTTCCGGGCACATAATACCAACGTCTATCCCGAACGCCCCGATCGCTTATATATGTGCTATCTAGATGGTGGTACCTTTATTATGGATATCTCCGATAAATCAGATCCAAAAGTTATTAGCTCATGGAATCCACACCCACCATATCCAGGATTCGCACATACGGCACTTCCCCTTTTTAGCAAAGACATCATGATTGTCACTGATGAAAGCGTAAGAGATAATGCTGCAGACTGGCCTAAACTCGCTTGGGTAGTCGACATCCAAAAAGAAGATAATATGGTTCCAATAGGAACACTACCACTGCCCGACCCAGAAGAGTTCCGTACACGAGGCGGTCGTTTTGGTGCTCATAACCTGCATGAAAACCGACCCGGCCCCTCTTATCACTCTGATACACTAGTGTTCGGAACATTTTTTAACGGTGGAGTACGGGTATTCGACCTGTCCAATCCCCTTCAACCCAAGGAAGTCGCTTACTTTATACCTCCCCAGCCTGAAAATTCAATCGTAAGTGCGGTTCAAATAAATGATATTTATGTTGATGAAAACCGCACAGTCTATGCAGTAGATCGCCATGCTGGAGGTCTTTATGTTCTAGAACTAGATATATAGAACAATCTAATATATCTACTTGGTAATAATAGCCGTACTATCAAAACAATGGTACGGCTGTTACATTATTACGAAAAAGCGCCGGCCCAAAAGGGTCAGGTGGTGCTGCTGTACCAAGCCAAAATTTAGTAAACATGTCTTCGGTTTTTTCAGGAAACAAGTTAGTGCTACGATAAGTTGATGGAGTGTCAGCTACAATAACCCTTACTTCACTTGACACCTCTGTCAACATTTCTGCCCTATCACCGTCCTTCATTAATAAAGCAATAATTTCGTTGCCATTCCAAAAAGCTACATCAACTGGTATAAATTTTTGGTTAATTCCTGGTACATGGGCGCGAGGTAACGGACGTATAGCCGCCATACTCCATAAATTTAACTCAAGCCCGTACCCAGAAATGGAAGATAAAGATTGTATTTCATTACTAAATAAATGTATTTGTTTTATAATAAAATCAAAATAATTATTAACCCATGTTTTTAGGTTTTTTTCAAAAAACCCACAATCCCTTAGATGAATCCGTCTTAATATTTCTAACCTAGCTTCACCTTCGCTAACTTCTTTTTCTCTAATTAGCAGGCTCGACTCCTCAAAAACAGTATTCCGATCATAAGGTCCATGTCCCAAACGTAGTGGCTTTTTTTTGTTTTTATTAATTTCAACACAGGGTAAACGGTCTATATTTTTTTCAGAAGCCACAGGAATACCATACGGTATTACTAAATTTTCTAAGGCTCTAACTTCTAATGCCATGTCAATTAAAACCCCACCAAAAAAAGTAAACTATGAAAAACTCTATGGATATAAAAGGGCATTAACTAGTAACTATAGCAATAAAAATAAGGCGCCAATAATTCCAATATTACTAAATATAATTGATTTATGTATATGTCGCATAAGCAAATCTGGGGTAAGCCAAAACCTATGAAAAATTACTGTCGCTAAAACCGTAAATAATATTAGAAGACTGGCACCCAGACATGTGTAAACATCTAGTAAAACTAAAACACCCCCCACGTATTGAATTGCAAAACCAATCCAAAGTGCTAGATATGGAAATGGCACGCCAAGAGCCCCCATTCGATCAGCATGTTGTTTGACCTGAGTTAGAGAGTTTATCAGAGCGGTGCCAAGAAATAAGCAAGCTATCATTAATTGTCCGGCAATTTCTAAATTTGTGTGTTCAGAATACATAGAATTTCCTATCTCAATACCGCATAAATATATTGTAGTTATTATTAAGTGCAAAACACAAAAACATGTGTGAACTTGTAAGCTTAAGAGCAATGCCTATATACCTGCAACCAATAAACAGCTCTAAACACTAAAAAAAGAATGGTGGTTGCTAATGCAGCGAACGAAAGCTAGTAGCTTTTCCCTAAACGATCGCGAGGGCCTACCGCAAGATCTATTACAACTGTGTGTAAAATATCCTAGAGAATCCTGGAACATACATCCTAATTTAGGTGAAAGAGCAAAATTTTGGTTAAGCCGTCACGAAATGTTTCGTGAAGTTATTATGATGCTTGAAAAATCTTGTCAGAAATTAAGCGGTGATTTAATTAGCGTTGAGGAGTTTTCACAATGGTTTATTCCGCGACTAAGTTTTTTATTAAACCATCTAGACCTACATCATGAAGTAGAAGAATTTCACCTTTTTCCTATATTTGCTGCAGCAGAACCAAAGTTAATGTATGGCTTTTCTATACTAGAGTCTGACCATCAGTCGATTCATTTATCGGCCGATAGCTTAAAAACGGAACTAAAAACTTTGTTTGAGTTTAAAAACAAACCAAGGGATGAAGTAAGACGAACTGGCGAAAATTCTACTAATAAATTTATGACTTTATCCAAAGGCCTTATGTCTCATCTTTACGATGAAGAAGATCTTATTGTTCCAATAGTCCTCGACCATTCAGAAGAAAAACTAGGCCTAATCTAAAAATCTAAATCAAATGTAAAGACTACTATTAGGTCCATCTAAAAATGGAGCGGGAAACGAGATTCGAACTCGCGACCCTCACGTTGGCAACGTGATGCTCTACCACTGAGCTATTCCCGCCTAATCATCTGAGGAAATAACCGCATCGAAGCGATTATTGCAAGTCCCTTTAAGCATCCTTTGTAATCTAACATAAAAAAAGTTATAAAAAAACTGAAATGGATGAAGAAGAAAAAATAGAAGCTCCCCTGATTGCAAGGCTAGCAGAACTAGAGATTCCGGTACATATACATCGACATCCCCCCCTTAATACAGTGGCAGAGTCACAAGCATTAAGAGGGGAGATGCAAGGATCACACATAAAAAATCTTTTTTTACGAGATAAAAAGAGAAATAAATGGCTAGTCACCGTTCTGGAAGACGCCACAGTAGACCTTAAAGAATTGCGCAATACCATAGGCGCAAACGGAAATCTTTCCTTTGGCAATGCCGAACTACTATATGAAACCCTGGGGGTTAGGCCAGGAGCTGTTACCCCTTTTGCCGTTATCAATAATACTAAAGCTGATACAAATATGGTATTATCTCGGGATGTTTTAGCCAATGAATATATAAACGCACACCCTCTGCATAACCGTGCAACTGCTACGATCTCAAGCTCTGATTTACTAAAGTTTTTAATTGCATGCGGGTATCCTCCGACTATTATAGAATTACCATAGTTATAATAGTAACTAAAATCTCTTATAATATTGGAAAATATAATAATTATTTTTTTCAGAGAGGGGCTTGATGCGAGAGCTATTAGCCGCCATTTTTGGATTGAAATTATAAAACATTAAGAACGGGCACTAGAAAACATGGAACCGACCAACACAGATATTGGCGAACTTGCCGGTATAAATGACGAGCTTAATACACCTAAGGCAAAAGATTCCAGTACCTCTGAATTTAGAGCTGATGTTATAGAAGCATCAAATAATATTATAATTATAGTTGACTTCTGGGCTACGTGGTGTGGGCCCTGTAAAACTCTCACTCCTATACTAGAGAAGGTAATCGCTAAATCTAAGGGATTGGTGGAATTAGTAAAGATTGATGTCGATAAAAACCCTGAATTATCCGAACAATTGAGGATACAATCGATCCCTGCTGTTATTGCATTTAGCAACGGTCAACCAATAGACGCCTTTCAAGGTGCTCTTCCTGAAAGTGAAGTACAAAAATGGGTTGACCAGTTAATTTCCCAACATGGAGGTAATACCGCTCCTTCGCCTGTAGAAGAGGCATTAATGTCGGCAGAGCAGGCTTTTGAAGATAACGATATTAGCAGTGCTGGTGCACTTTACGCTCAGGTGCTTAACATAGAAGAGAAAAACACTAAGGCCTTAGCAGGGATGGCTAAATGTTACTTAAAGGCAGAGAAAATAGACAAAGCACGTGAAATAATTGATAAAATTTCCGATGAATTGAGTGGCGACGAAAATATCCGTTCCGTCATATCAGCCGTAGAACTAGCCGAAGCAAGTTCTTCATCCACAGACGATACTGAAAACTTACGTGAAATATCAGAAAACGATCCTAATAACTTGCAAGCAAAATTTAACCTTGGTATCGCTCTTTACGGAAACGGAGAGGCGGAAGCCTCCATAGACACGCTTATTGAGATAATTAGAGAAAATCGCGATTGGCAAGATGGAGAGGCCAGACAACAACTTCTGAAAATATTTGAGGCACATGGGCCAACCGACCCTATAACCATATTAGGACGCCGCAAACTTTCTTCAGTTTTATTTTCATGAGTAAAAATCCTTTTACCCCCACATTTGAAGACTTACCCAGAGATCTACCTCTTTTCCCTCTTATTGGTGTTTTACTGCTACCAGGAGCACAACTGCCTCTCAATATATTTGAACCGCGCTATATTAACATGTTAGAATATGCGCTGGGGAACCAGCGTTTCATTGGAATAGCGCAGCCTAAGGTAGAGGGCCAAACTGGTGCCAGCACCCCTGATAGTGCGGCAGTCTATGAAATTGGTTGTGCGGGGAGAATTATAAGTTTTAAAGAAGCCTCCGATGGACAGATCCAGGTCATGCTGCGTGGAGTATGTCGTTTTAATATTATAGATGAACTTCCTTTAATAAAAAGTTTCCGGAGAGCGATTCCAGATTTCTCTAATTATAAAAATGACTTTATTTCAGAAAAAGACGCGGTGATAGACCGGCAACGTCTACTTTCAGACTTACGCGCCTATTTTGAAATGGAAAACATAGAAGCAGATTGGGAAACTATAAAACAAACACCGGATGAAAAACTAGTAACCACTTTAGCTATGGTATGTCCATTTGAACCAGACGAAAAACAAGCTCTTTTAGAATCTACGGACCTTTCTAATCGGTGTAAGCTGGTTATTGGTTTAATTGAATCTGCCTTACGAAGAGATAGCAACGCAAGCTCAGACACGATAAACTAAAGTATATGTTCTGTAAGAAAGTAAGAGAATGGCTCTTAAAAATACAAAGACTTTAGACCCAAAACTGCTAGAAATTCTTGTCTGCCCTCTAACTAAAGGTGAGCTAAGATATGAAGCAAAAAAACAAGAGTTGATAAGTGACAAAGCAGGGCTGGCTTATCCTATAAGTCAGGGCATACCCATCATGTTAGTTGATGAAGCCAGAGAACTGGGAACAGATGAAATAAAACCCAAGGTAAAAACGTGACGGAAAAAAATACAGAAAACATCACGCATTGGCCTCTTAATATTCATTATAATAAAGCAACAAAAAACTTAACAATCGATTATGATGATGGTGCCACCTTCACTTATGCCGCTGAGCTTCTTAGAGTTGAAAGCCCGTCAGCGGAAGTTAAAGGACACGGACAAGAAGAAAAAAAAATAATCTCTGGGCGCTCGCACGTAGGTATTATTAAATTAGAGCCAGTAGGAAATTATGCCATACAAATCCATTTCGATGATCTTCATAATACCGGACTTTATAGCTGGAGTTACCTATACGATTTAGGAAAACGAAAAAGTGAAGTATGGCAAATTTATTTAAAAAAACTTAATGAAAAAAACTTATCCCGAGATCCTTGATAATCATTCAATATATAAATGTTTTAAAGAGGTTCACCTCTTACCAGTCTTGGTAGGTCTCCTACGGTGCCAGTAGCGTGACGCATAAAATCACGTCTCAAAGGCGCTATTTTATTAACAGTTCCCAAACCAACATCTCGAATTGTTCGAAGCGGAGAGATTTTATTCGAGAACAACCTATTCATACCATCAGTCACAAATGCAAGTAGCAAATTATCGAAAAGACGCCAACGCTCATATTCTTCCAAAATATTAGGGCTGCCAATGTCCAAGCCCAATCGACGTGCATCTATTACCACTTCTGCTAATGCTGCAATATCGCGGATACCCATATTAAGACCTTGCCCCGCGATTGGGTGGATCGCATGAGCGGCATCGCCAACGAGCGCAAAACGAGAATCAATATATTTATGAGCATGTGAAAGGCCGAGTGGATGAGACCAACGCGGCCCAGCTAGTTGAAGTACACCTAAAATATCGCCAAAACGAATCATTAACTCCGAAACAAATGACTTTTCATCTAATGACATTATTCCGGGCATTAATTTATCATTGTCAGTCCATACAACGGCAGATCTGTAGCGATCATTTAAACTTTTCATCGGTAAAATTGCAAATGGTCCACCAGGTAAAAAACGTTCATGAGCAACATTATTATGAGGCAAATCATGAAAAACGGAGCAAACAATACTGGTTTGCTTATAACCCCAACGGGTAACTCCAATACCGGCCTCTTCTCGAAGCCCTGAGTTACGACCATCGCAAGCTAATAAAAGTTGCGACCTAATAGTAAGCCCATCAGAAGTTACGGCAGACACACCTGAAGCATTGCGGGTAATATCACTGATGCTTGTTGGAGCCATCAATTTCAGCTCATCTAGGGAATGAATATGTTCCAACATAGCCGAACGTAGTTCTCGATTTTCTATAACATAGCCTAATGGTTCGTTACCAATTTCTAGATGGTCATAATGAAGGAAAAGCCCAGAATCGCCATCGCTAACTCGAATATCATTTATCGGGCAAGCATGAGAATCAATTGCCTCCCAGAGTCCTATTCCTTTCAAAACACGAGCACTTCCATTCGCTATAGCTGTCGCACGTCCATCAAATTCTGGAGCAGTAGTACTATGAGGGTTTACTCGATCAACAATAACAACTGGTAATCCAACACTAGCTAATGTTATCCCGAGAGTAAGCCCAACCAACCCTCCCCCAACAATAAGTGCTTCAACATCAACAATATTATCACTTCCATTAGCTGAGCTCATGCCTGGAAGTCTACAAACATAAACCCTTCTGTCCAGCATACTATTTGTCGCAATCTAGTATTATTTTCCTGTTGCCTATTATATAGGCAACAAAAGTTTACTGCACATATATTAATCATTACTTACAGATATAAAAACATTCAGTTTTTATATATCATTTGTTTTCAATGGGTTATGGAAAATGTTCGTAAATGGCATGCTTCTTGAATGAAATATATTAATGATCAAGCATAAATAATTATGTGTGATTAAAAATAGATACAGTAAAGGAGTATTTCATGAAAATGGTTATGGCAATTATTAAGCCATTTAAGCTCGATGAAGTGCGTGATGCATTAACCAACCTTGGATTGCAGGGATTAACCGCGACAGAGGTTACAGGGTTCGGACGTCAAAAGGGCCATACCGAAATATATCGCGGCGCTGAATATGAGGTAACTTATCTGCCTAAGATTAAGATCGAAGTGGTCGTAGATGATCACATGACCGATCAAGTCGTCGAATCAATCACAAAGACTGCTAACACCGGCAAAATAGGTGATGGAAAAATATTCGTAACTGAAGTTTTCAGTGCTCTACGAATACGAACCGGAGAAACTGGTTCCGAAGCTATCTAAAACTAAGTGCGAGACATAAAAAGGGAATAATAAAATGTTTAAAACTATAATTTACATAGCTGCCTCATCTTTGGCGGTGCTTTCTAGTTCAATACCAGCCTATGCGCAGGAAACTAAACTGGACACTGGCGACACAGCTTGGATGCTAACATCCACAGCCCTCGTCCTACTCATGACTATTCCTGGCCTAGCACTTTTCTACGGGGGAATGGTAAGAAAGAAAAATGTTTTATCAACAGTCATGCAAAGTTTTGCAGTTACTTGTCTGATGACTATTTTATGGATGGTCGCCGGTTATTCTATAGCCTTTTCTGACGGCGGGAACCTAAATGCTTGGGTTGGGGGACTAGATAAAGCATTTTTTTCCGGAATTTCATTAGATGATTTATCAGGCACCATTCCTGAAACTGTTTTCATTACATTTCAATTAACCTTTGCAATTATAACTCCTGCATTAATCACAGGCGCTTTTGCCGACCGCATGAAATTTTCTTCCATGCTAATTTTTCTTGGAGCTTGGTCGCTGATTGTTTACGCACCAATAACACACTGGGTATGGGGAGGTGGTTTTCTGAGTTCAGAAGGTGTTTTAGATTTTGCTGGAGGTACAGTCGTTCATATTAATGCCGGTGTTGCCGGATTAGTAGTAGCAATTGTACTTGGTAAACGACGCGGCTATGGAAGCGAAAACATGGCGCCTCATAATTTAGTATTAAGCCTTATAGGGGCCTCTTTGTTATGGGTAGGCTGGTTCGGGTTTAATGCAGGTTCAGCAGTCGGGGCCAATGGAACAGCTGGTATGGCAATGCTAGTCACCCAAATATCAGCAGCAGCAGCAGCTCTATCATGGATGACAATAGAATGGCTAATAAGAGGAAAACCCAGTGTTCTTGGTATAATATCAGGGTCTATCGGTGGCTTAGTTGCTATCACACCTGCCTCAGGGTTTGTCGATCCTTTAGGGGCGTTAATCATTGGAATAGTTGGTGGCGCTGCTTGTTATTGGGGTGCAGCAAAACTAAAACAAACGCTTGGTTATGATGATTCTCTAGATGCTTTTGGCGTTCATGGAATTGGAGGAATTGTTGGGGCTCTATTAACTGGAGTATTCGCCGTGGAAGCTATTGGAGGAACGCCTGGTGTTTTTGAAGGTAATGTAAATCAGCTTTGGATCCAGTTTGTCGGTATATTAGCTACTATAATCTATTCAGCAGTCGCAACTTTTGTAATTTTAAAAATTATCCAGGTAATCATGGGACTTCGCGTTGATGACGAAACTGAAGTTGAAGGACTCGATATCAATCTGCATGGAGAAATTATTCAATAAGCCTCATAATATATCTTCAAACTTTGGACTTAGGCCCGGCTTCTCCTTCTAGCCGGGCCTATTTTATTGCCTTTAAAGAAGATAATTTCTAACCTTTAAAAACCTAAAGAAATAAAAAACAAGCATATAAAGTAGAAAATAAATTAAAAAAATAACAATTCTGCTTGAGTCAAATCTTAAAATATGGCTACAACACTCTGAGTCTTATATGGTTTTACATTAATTCTTGCTATAATCTTGGCAACCCATAATCGATCAGCCAATGCATAATGACATACTTGATACACTAACTGATTACCCATTCGACCGCCTGAGGGAGCTTTTGTGTAATATAGAACCGCCTGTGAACACCTCACCCGTATATATGCAAATAGGTGAGCCGAAACATTCGGTACCTGATTTTATTAAACACCTGCTGGTTGAAAATATGGAAGATTGGGGAAAGTATCCCCCTCCTAATGGCACTGATGGTCTTCGTATATCTATCTCGAACTGGCTAAAAAAGCGTTACAAACTTCCAATAAGCCTAATAGATCCAGCACTAAATATAGCGGTGGTATCTGGAACAAGGGAAGCTCTCTTCATGGCAGCACTGTTATCAGTGCCAGAAAAAAAAATGGGAGCCAAACCAGTCGTCTTAATGCCTAACCCATTCTACCAGGTCTATATAGGCGCTGCAGCAATGGCAAGATCCGAAATAGTTCTATTATCTGCAGGGCCAGAAACTGGTTTTCAGCCAGACTTTTCCTCAATTGAACCAAGTACACTTGAGCACACCGCCTTAGCGTACATAAATAGTCCTGCAAACCCCCAAGGCTCGACAGCTGATATAGATTTTTTAGTATATGCTGCTGAATTAGCTCAAAAATACGACTTCGTTCTCGCGATAGATGAGTGTTATTCTGAAATTTATACAGAAAGTGCTCCCCCTGGTGGTCTTTCTGCATGCGCAAAGCTAGCACAAGGATGTCAAAATATTTTGGTGTTTCATAGCCTAAGCAAACGCTCAAACGTACCTGGCCTTCGGTCTGGTTTTGTAGCGGGAGACCCAAGCCTTATAAAAAAACTTTTACGTTTACGCCAGTATGGAGGAGCCCAAATCCCCTTGCCCGTTATGCGCGCATCAGAGGTTTTATGGCAGGACGAAGAACATGTTGAAAAAAGCCGAGAACTTTACCGCGAAAAATTTGATTGTGCACTAGATATCCTCGATGGAGATCTAGGGGCAACCCGGCCAGGTGGGGGCTTCTACCTCTGGCTCAACGTTGGTGACGGGGCTAATGCAGCAAAAAAACTATGGAAAGAATCAGGTGTCAGAGTTTTACCTGGCGAATATCTAGCTAAAAATGATGTTAATGGATCAAACCCAGGTAAGCAATTTATCCGTGTTGCTCTTGTTCATGATTTAGAGACCACTCGGAACGCTATTAGTCGAATACATAAAACTCTAACATAATAGCATAATTAAAGAAGGGACCGATGAGCCATGATTGCTAGAGCAGACAATGGACAAATACGCGGTAGGTTTGTACGCGGGGTTTCAAATCAAATTTCATTTTTACCGGAGCCTTTACGTAACTTTATTAGGCGACGCTGTATCGAAACCTTAGGGCTTTTATTAATATCTTCGGGAATCGCATTCGCAATATCACTAGTAGATTATAATAGCCTTGACCCATCAATTAATAGTGCGGGTGACCAGCCCATCAAGAATATATTGGGGGTTTATGGGGCAGCTATATCCGACTTAGCCCTTCAATATTTTGGCCTATCCTCAGTTTTACCACCTTTAATCGCGCTAACCTGGGGTATAAAACTACTGCGTCATCAACCAATACGCCACTCGGGCTGGCGACTTCTTGCTTTATTAATTTCAATATTAATGACCTCTTATAGCCTTAACTACCTTACTACACCTAATTTTTGGCCCTTACATTTACATTCCGGGCTGGGCGGGGTCTTTGGCTATCTAACCTATAACCTAACTTCAAGCATAATTGCCATTAACGATATTCCTCCGTATTTTATAGGAATAGGAACTGGCATAGTTGCCTTATTGAGTTTACTAAGCTCTCTAGCTTTAAACTGGAGCGATTGGCAAAAATTCCCAAATATATTAAGGTTAGCAATAACTATATTACAGCATGTTTTTTTATGGACAGTAAGAAAACCATTAATGCTAGCTAGAGGAAGTAGTATAAGTTTTATACCTGCCTCTAAAAAAACAATGAAGACCCGCCACCAGCCTCAACCAATTAGAGCACCCAGGGTTACAGGTTCGTCTACACAAAAAGAACCTGCTATTACTTCCGTATCAAAAACAACACGAGTTACTCCTCGTTCTAAAACTCTCAAACTTAGTCAGCAAGCATTAACAGATAGACAAGCCAAACTTGAGCTTCTAGCGCCAGGAGAAAGCTATGAGTTACCTTCGTTAGATTTACTAACAGAGACTAATCTAACCACGAAAACATCTAACCAGGTTAGCGAAGAAGCACTAGAGCAAAATGCGCGTGTGCTAGAAACTGTTCTAGAAGACTTTGGGGTTTATGGTGAAATTGTACAAGTTAGACCAGGACCAGTTGTTACTCTTTACGAACTAGAACCAGCACCAGGCACTAAAACAAACAGAGTAATAGGTTTAGCCGATGATATTGCTAGATCAATGAGTGCAGTTTCTGTACGTATTGCCGTTGTCCCAGGACAAAATGTTATAGGTATTGAATTACCAAACGCTAGTCGCGAACACGTTAACCTCCGTGAACTTCTTGCATCGTCTTCATTCGAAAAAAAATCAGGTGGTCTAACTTTAGCACTAGGTAAAAACATTGGCGGAGAGCCAATGATGGTTGATTTAGCTCGTATGCCACATTTATTAATTGCAGGTACTACTGGGTCTGGAAAATCCGTTGGGATAAACGCCATGATCGCCTCGCTCCTCTATAGAGTACAACCAGAGGAGTGTAGGTTTATTATGATTGACCCCAAAATGCTTGAGCTATCCGTTTATGATGGAATACCTCATTTGCTCGCCCCAGTAGTTACGGAGCCTAAAAAAGCAGTTGTTGCACTTAAGTGGGTGACCAGAGAAATGGAAAACAGATACCGTTCTATGTCTAAGCTTGGGGTGCGAAACATAGCTGGATACAACCAACGTATCGATCAAGCCCGAAAGAAAGGTGAGGTTCTTTCAAGAAGGGTTCAAACTGGGTTTGATATAGACAGCGGTAGGCCCGTTTTTGAAGAACAACCATTCGATATGGCGCCTTTGCCTTTTATTGTAGTTATAGTTGACGAAATGGCAGACCTTATGTTGGTTGCCGGCAAAGAGGTTGAAGCCGCAGTTCAGCGCTTAGCACAAATGGCGCGGGCTGCTGGCATACATCTTATCTTGGCCACACAACGACCTTCCGTAGACGTTATAACTGGCACTATTAAGGCAAATCTGCCAACACGCATCAGTTTTCAAGTAACCACAAAAATAGATAGTCGTACTATTCTTGGTGGTCAGGGTGCTGAGCAGTTACTGGGGCACGGTGACATGTTATATATGGAAGGCGGCGGAAAAATCACTCGAGTACATGGACCTTTTGTTTCTGATTTAGAAGTTGAATCGTTAGTCGCATTTCTAAAGTCTCAAGGTGAACCAGATTATCTCGACGACGTCACTGAAGACGTAGACATTGCTAATGGTATTCCGGGTTTCGATTCTTCAGAAAATAGTTCTAGTGATAAATTATATGACCAAGCCGTTGAACTAGTTGCCCGGGAACAGAAAGCTTCCACAAGTTTCGTACAGAGGCACCTACAGATAGGATATAACCGTGCCGCACGAATTATTGAACAAATGGAAAAACAAGGCGTTGTTAGCAGTGCTAATCACGTAGGTCGACGCGAAATACTTATAGCCGACCACAGCAGTGACGCATGATAATAACCATAAAGCTAGTATAGCTATTTTGTTTGCTCGCAAATATTCCGTTTATAGATTAATTTAGTTACATGAAAAAATATGGAACATCGCTATTATTTATTTGTTTTCTACTTATTAACATCCATGCTTCTAACGCCGAAACAAAGTTCACCATAGATCAATCAACGAGGGTGGATATAAATAGAATAGAGAAGTACTTAAATGAATTAACTACTCTAGATAGTCGGTTTATCCAATTCTCACAGGAAGGCATTGTGGAGGGCCGCATCTTATTAAGTCGTCCATATGCCATGCGCATCGAATATGATCCCCCTACACCAGTCCTGATGGTGGCTAAGGGCCCAACGTTAATGTACCATGACAAAGATCTACTTCAGACTAGTTATCTCCCAGTTAATGAAACACCAATATTTTTTCTTCTTCAAAAAAGAATCAATCTATTCCAAAACATAGTAATCACCAACTTTGAACGTGGTCCGGCCTCCCTAAGGATAACCCTACAAAAGTCTCAAGCCCCAAACGTAGGCTCTGTAACCTTAACCTTTGAAGACTTGCCTTTAAGATTAGTTAAATGGAAAATTAAAGATATCCAAGGAAATAAAATCGACGTTGCACTACAAGAGCCTAAATTCGGCAACATAATTGATAAACAATTATTCTCCTTAATAGACCCAGCAGCCAATATTAATATAGAGGGTAGCGATTAAGCTTTCTTGCATTAAGGTCGCATGCTAACAAGTGAGTAACGGGATAATAATTATGCCTTATACTGATACAATTACAAATCCTAGGCCTCTTATTGGGGTGTCCGGAGAGCTCAAAGATTTTAATGGCTTTGATATTCAGTCAGCTGGCCATAAGTATGTTTACAGTGTAGTCGAAGCCTTCGGGGGCATGCCTATAATTCTTCCATCTTTGGGGCAGATAGCCGGTGATGATTTATATTCTATTCATGAGTTAGTAGAACGGCTAGACGGTGTTATTCTAACAGGTGGTAGAGCCAATATTGAGCCTCAGCACTATGGTGGAGCCCCCTTTCGTCCGGAGACTTATCGTGATCCAGTACGTGATTCTACAACTCTTCCTATGGTAAAAGCAGCTATTAAACAGGCAGTGCCTTTGCTGGGTATTTGCCGAGGTATCCAAGAGATAAATGTTGCATTAGGTGGAACACTTTATCCCTATCTTTGGGAAGTTGAAGGGAAGCGGGATCATCGAATGCCAAAAACAGATATTATGGAGGAAAGGTTTGCACTACGCCACACTGTGAAGTTAACCCCGGGAGGATATTTTTCCAATATAGCAAATAAAGCCGGTATTATTGAGGGAGAATCCATCATGGTTAATTCATTACATGGCCAAGCGGTAGATAAACTGGCAAAAGGTTTGGTGGTAGAAGCCCTAAGCGATGATGGCGTAATAGAAGGTATTTCTATGCCGTCTGCAAAAAATTTTTTAGTTGGAGTACAATGGCACGCAGAATTTCGTTTGCTCAGTCACTCTTTTAACCGGGAATTATATCTGGAATTTGGCGCCTCAGCTCAAGCTAGGGCTAAAGAGAGAATTAAAATTTAAGTTTGACTAAAAAGGAATAAGGAACATGGAATATGTAGTTTCGCAGCCTCCATTAGTATCTATCGCAGTTACTAACCACCAAAAACGATTCCCTGTTAGACGGGTGGTCTGTGTTGGTCGTAATTATATGGCCCATATTCGTGAAATGGGTGGTGACGAACGCGACCCGCCTTTTTATTTCGCAAAGCCGACCGATTCTATCATCCCTAATGGATCCCAATTAAATTACCCACCCCGCACCTCAAACCTGCATTACGAATGTGAATTAGTAGCTGCTATCGGGATTGGCGGGCATAACATATCTGAAGAAGTGGCTCTCGATCATGTCTATGGATACGCTGTTGGCCTAGATATGACGCGTCGTGACCTACAAATTGCTCTGCGTGAAAAGGGGCGGCCCTGGGATATGGGTAAAGGGTTTGACCAATCAGCACCTTGCGGAGACATTCATCCAGTAGATCAAGTAGGACATTTTCCTAAGGGCAGGTTATGGCTAGAAGTAAATGGTGAGATAAAGCAAGATTCAGACCTTGAACTCATGATCTGGAATCTTGAAGAAACAATATCCAATCTTTCTGAATTAATAGAATTAGCTCCTGGAGACCTAATCTACACAGGAACCCCTGACGGGGTAGGGCCAGTTGTGCCCGGTGACATAATGAGTGCACACATCGAGGGTCTAGATACCCTTAACATTACAATTTGTTAAAAAACTATAATAAACCTTATTAAAATCTCGAAAAATCACTTCTGATACAGAATTTTAAAAACTCCTTTTTATATGGCTATATAATAGAAATAAAATCATACAACATTGTATTATATAGTTATTTGACCAGTTGTTACTATTACGTTAACCGTTAACGCTAGAACTTTATAGGAACCGAGATAATTTGATGAGAATTGCCACCTGGAATATTAACTCGGTTCGTCTTCGTGCTGGTTTAATAGAGCGTTTTGTTAAAGAGATTAATCCTGACATACTCTGCCTGCAGGAAACCAAGGTAATTGATGAGCTTTTTCCGCATAATACTCTTGAGAGTTTATTTAAGCACCAGCACGTGCGCGGAATGAAATCTTATAACGGTGTCGCAATCCTATCACGCATCCCCTTCATATCAACCGATAGTAAAAATTGGTGCGGCCTCCATGATTGTCGCCATGTAAGTGTCAAATTGATAAACGGGATTGAACTTCATAATTTTTACGTGCCGGCAGGGGGTGATGAACCTAATCCCATAACTAACCAAAAATTTGCTCACAAGCTAAAATTTTTGGATGAAGTTACTGCGTGGGGCATTGAGAATTCGCATGCTGACAATCAAAAAATATTGGTTGGCGATCTTAATATCGCTCCGCACGAAAACGATGTTTGGTCGCACAAGCAACTGCAGAAAGTAGTTAGCCATACTATCATAGAAATTGAAAAATTAAAAAAATTACAAGATAGCCAAAACTGGATTGATGCAGTGCGCCACATTATCCCTTACACTGAAAAGCTCTACACTTGGTGGAGTTACAGATCTAAGGACTGGAAATCATCAAATCGTGGGCGACGTTTAGATCATATTTGGGTTACACCCAAGTTGAAAAACAAAATAGCAGCAGCAACTGTATTCAACGACGCAAGAGATTGGCTAAAGCCTTCTGACCATGTTCCAGTTATTGTTGATATTAATATTTGAATAGATAAAGAGGTAAAAGTTGTATAAGCAAACTGGGTCACAGGATGACCCAGACCTATTAGAGCAATCTTATTGGAGCCTTCTTACTGAAGAGCTAGATCAGTGGCTAAGAGATGGACACACTGCTACATTTTGGTGGCGTGATGATGGTGTCGGTAAATTAGATAACCAGCTAGATCGTTTACTTCGGTTGCGAAAGAAACTGGGCATTAATATAGCTCTATCTACAATCCCGACTTTAGTAGACAATCTATTTTGGTCTCGTTTGGCACAAGAGAGCTATATAACAATACTACAGAACGGCTATTCTCACCATAATTTTGCAGATACACATGAGCCCAAAACTGAACTAAATAGAACGCGGCCAACTGAGCATATTATCGCTGACCTTGCCGTAGGAATACAAAAACTAGCCCTCCATCCAGAAGCTATTCCTGTTTTAGTGCCTCCCTGGAATCATATAACACCTCAGCTTATACCATTACTACCTGAAATAGGGTATTGCGGTCTTAGTTGCTATGGCCCTAGATCATCTCCAATAGCCTCAATTAGACTCAAACAAAATAACGTTCATATAGCACCTGTTAAGCCATATACACACAAGGATTTATCCTACAGCTTTCTTGGTGCGGCGTTATCAATCTCTAGCGCTGTTATGCATTTAAAAGATAGACGCATCAAAAATAATAGCGGAGGGGAAGTAACAGGCCTGCTTTCGCAACATGCGGTGCAGGACGAAAATACATGGGGTTTTATTGAAAAATTCGTCACCTACACTAAGCGTCATAAAGCTACAAAGTGGATTTCAGCTGAGGATGTGTTTGGAGCAACTAAATGACCGAATTACGATACTCATCTAAATCTCTTAATGCCGATATACTCAGAGCCATTATAGGATTCGTTTTATGTATATGTCCGGTTATATTAATAGTTGCTGAACCATTAATAAATTTAATACTCCTATCCTCCTCATTACTTTTCTTAATCTTTGGTATAAGGACCTGGTTAAGACGTCGTGTGCGGATTTACTGCAAAGAAACTGAAATAACAATAAAGGGCCCAATATCAAGGTCATTAGAATGGGATGAACTAAGCAGTTTAAAGCTTAGTTATTTTTCAACTCGTCGCAATAAAAAAGACGGATGGATGCAGTTAAAACTAGAAGGAAAGTCTAAAAAACTAACAATCGAATCCAATTTAGAAAAATTTGAAGAAATTTGTTCAAGAGCTTATCAAGCTGCCAGTAATAATAAAATTGCGATCACTAAAACTAGCGAGCGTAATTTTGCAGAGCTAGGCATCTTAAAAAGCAAAAACAGACAAAGTAAAAACGTCACATTATAAAGTAATATGATTGCTTATTAAGTTATATTTAAATTTTTAATGAAAAATATACATGCCCCAACCCATTACTAAAAATTTAAAAACCAACTGGAGCGGCGTTAGCTATGGAATCGTTATAGGTTTTGTTGCAGCATATTTTCAGTTTAAGGTCCCGCCTGTTCTTCCAGTTCTTCTTGATAACTATAACTATGATAAATTTATTGCTGGCGGCTTCATGTCTATTTTTGCTGTTGCTGGAATGGCTATTAGCGTTCGTGTTGGAAAAAAAATAAGAGAAAATGGCGCTTTGCGTTACCTTATAGGAGCATTCGTTCTTATGATTATTGGAAGCCTATTAGGTCTTGCAGCACCCGAGAGCAGTATTATAATGTTAGTATCAAGAACAGTAGAGGGCTTAGGTGCTGCTATTCTTGCTATTTGTATGCCTGCTTTCGCAAACATGAATGCAGGGCCTCGCCATCTTCCCATTATAATTGCTGTACAAGCCACGTGGATACCAGTCGGACAGCTCACAGCAAACCTAATTGCCCAACCAGCCGTTGCTAATAATAACTGGCAACCAGTTTGGTGGGCAGGTATAATTGCTACGCTAGCGGTCGCAGGCTGGACATTGTTAATATACAAAAATAGTACGATAGACTTTGGACGCCAAGCAATAGAGTCCAAAATAAAGACAACAGCTATCAATAAGCAGGAACAGTTTTCATTGTTTATAGCTGCTGCCTTATTTTTCCTTTGGCAGGCTCAATTTATGGCTTACTTTACCTGGCTTCCAGTTTACCTAGTCGATGTCCGTAGCTTCAGCGCTGATGGAGCTGTTCTAATAAATCAAATACCGGTTGTAGTACTTTTAGTTTTCGCATTACTTACTGGTTTCGCCATAAAAGCAGGTGCCAGCTTTTTTCCTCTTCTGTTATTTGCTCTCTCGCTACAAGCCGTGTCCTGGTTACTAGTTCCAGTTTCTGACAATGCTCTAACCGGTACAATCAGTCTCGTCGCATGGGGAATAGCCGCAGGTATAACCCCCACATGCCTTTGGGCACTTCCATCAGTATTATTGGGTGGACACAGAGCTGATACCCAAGCTTTTGCCATTGTATTAACAGGGCGCTATATTGGAATCCTTGCAGGCCCCCTAATTGCGGTAGCTATATTTAGGTTTAGTGGTGATTGGATAGTGGTGGCCTATACATTCGGAACAATTACAGCAATTTGCACTACAACCGCATTTTATCTTTACATGCTCTCTAACCGTATAAAAAAATCGGTGCCTAAAATTTAGATAATAAGACGATAACCACCCGATTCAGTAACAAGAATTACAGCATTATATGGATCAACTTCGATCTTGCGACGCAGTCTATACACATGTGTTTCTAATGTATGAGTTGTAATGACCGCTTTGTAACCCCAAACTCCTTCTAATAAACTCTCACGACTAACTACTAAATTTTTAGATTTATATAGGTATTTTAGTATAGCCACTTCTTTTTCTGTTAATCTTATTTTACGATCTTCATCATAGGTTAGCAAACTACGAGCAGGGTGAAATATATAAGGTCCGATAGAAATTAAATTAGCCCCCCCTTGCTCCTGCTGTCGTATACGTGCACGCAATAGCTTAAGAAACTCGCTAAAACGGAAAGGGCGAATAACATAGTCGCTTAAACCTGCTTTTGTATATAGATCCTTATTGTCTATCGCATCACTACCCATCATCATTATTATTACAGCCTCTGTGCCACTGGTTCTCAGTAATCGAGCAGCAGATAAACCATCTATATCTTGTGATTCAGAATCTAGTATAATAGCATCAAAATTTAATTTCTTAGATAGCTGAATTGCCTCTAAAGACCCACTCGACTCTATTATTTGAAACTCATCATACGTACATAACTGTTCCATCAAGGACACGCGCAAATTATCATCATAGCATGCTAGCAAAACTGTTTTTTTGGTTACCATGAGATGTTCTCCGGTGCAAAATCACAATATCACAATAATAACATATGCCCTTGGAGCTTTATAATTTAATATATTTATAAAAAATAATTACACCGGTAGAATAACAATCTAAGGCTGCATTTATCATATTATCAATCTAATGCGCTAAATCTACTATATAATTCTTTAGTATTAGCTAGCAAACAGGTAGTCTAATGCAAAAGCTCAAAACACTAAAAAATAGGATGAGTAAGAAGTGAATACACTTCCGTCAACATTACAATCTGCGGAGCGGGCAATATCTGATTTGCGCCGCGGAGCAATGGTGGTAGTGGCCGGTAATGAGCATGCAATAATAGTGCAAGCTGCAGAAGGCTTCACACCAGATGCACTCGCCCGCATGGCTGCTCTTTCAAAAAGTTCGCCGTCATTATTATTGACCGCAAGGCGAGCCGCGGTCTTAGGACTAACTGACCAAATAAATGGGGCAGTAAGAATCAGCCTGAGCAATACAATAACGGCAGAAGTTGTTCACATGATGGCAGACCCAGCTGGCCGCCAACCTGATAATCATGAATCAGCTGTAGCAATTAACCTTATTGATCCTAATACAGAACCGGGTGCAGCAGAATTAGGAGCCATTGAAATAGCTAAGCTAGCGAGACTGCTACCCGCTACAGTGGTTGCCACCCTGCCAAAAGAAAGAATGACTTACTTACCCTCCTGGGCTAACACGGAGTCTCTTCTAGTAGTAGAACTAAGTGACATTCGTCAATATCGAGACACCGAAGCTCGAACATTAGAGTGTGTAGGTGAAGCCACGGTGCCGCTTAGTGATTCAGAAAATACGAGAGTTATTGCATTTCGTCCCCCAGATGGAGGGCGTGAACATCTTGCCATTTTAATTGGAAAATTTGACCCCAAAAGTGATTGTCTTGTTCGAATTCACTCTGAATGCTTTACCGGAGACTTACTTGGCAGTTTAAGGTGTGACTGCGGAGACCAGTTGCGAGGAGCTGTTTCAGAGATCAATAAATCAGGTGGAGGATTATTATTATATATGGCACAAGAGGGACGCGGAATCGGATTAGTTAATAAGCTTAGAGCTTATGAACTACAAGACAAAGGTTTTGATACCTTAGATGCGAATGAACAATTAGGCTTCGAGCCTGACGAACGAATATACCAACCAGCCGCAGAAATTTTAAGACAATTAGGGGTGTCAAGCGTACGTTTATTAACTAACAACCCCCATAAAATAGACGCCCTGAAAGAAAAGGACATAGTGGTAGTTGAAAGAGTTCCCCATACATTTCCCTCAAACCATTATAACGCACGCTATATAGCAACGAAACAAAACAAGGGTGGCCATCTATTGTAGGCTTTAATGTTAAAAACAGCTAAAAATAATACAACACAAATTTATGTTACACCCCACAAAGGTAAGCATTCCGAACTCTTATTCCAAGACCGTAAATATACTTGTTCCATAGGTCTTAACGGCGCAAAACAAGAAAAGCGAGAAGGTGACGGGACAACTCCTGTAGGTAATTTTATTATACGGCAAATTCTTTATCGACCTGATAGAATTTGTCGACCAATTACTTGTTTACCAATAAATGCACTATCTCCAAATGACGCATGGTGTGACGATCCCTATCACAGCGAGTATAATCGCATGGTAAAACTACCATTTCCTGGCTCACATGAATTATTATGGCGCAAAGACAATCTATACGATGTAATCTTAGCTGTTGGGTATAACGATAACCCTCCTCGCGCACACTATGGGAGTGCAATATTTATTCATTGTAGCACGACAGATTATACTCCAACAAAAGGTTGCATTGCTTTAGCCAGTAATACACTAGTAAGTTTATTGCCCCACCTAACAAAAAAATCATTCGTTAATATAATGCAATACCAGGATATATCCTCTTAGCGCGCTTGGCGTAGACCAAACACTCCAGTTCCTACACGAACATGCGTCGCCCCCAGAGTAATCGCCGTCTCAAAATCAGCTGACATACCCATACTTAGGTTTATCACGCCATTTCTCTCAGCTATTGTTCTAAGTAAGGCAAAATGTGGTGCTGGAGATTCTGTTGCTGGTGGAATACACATAAGCCCAGTCACTGGAATTCCCTGTGATCGACAATGAGCTATAAATAAATCAGCTTGATCAGGAAAAACGCCACTTTTTTGTGCTTCTTCTCCAGTATTAATTTGTACAAAACAATCACGCTCAAAACCCATTCTATCAAATGCTTGAACAAGTTGATTAACTAATTTAGGACGATCCACTGTTTGAATAACATCAAATAATTCAACCGCAGTGCTTACTTTATTAGTTTGTAGAGGTCCAATAAGATGTAACTCCATATCTACAAAATCTTTGCGTCTAGAAAGCCAATGTTCTTGCGCTTCCTGAACTCTGTTTTCTCCAAAAACTAATTGCCCAGAATCTAAAACAGAATCAATACGGTCTAATATCTGCCCTTTGCTTACAGCAATAAGTGTGATATCGGCTCGTGAACGTCCTGAGACCTTCGCCGCTACTGATATTTGGTGTTCAACACGGTTTATATTCTTGATAACATCTTCAAACATATTCATCACTTTTAATTAAATGTTACCCTGCAAATCAAAACAAAACAAATTCTAGGATTTAACTACAAGGGATAACTTATTATATTGGTTGCCATGACAAATACTAAACAATCTTTTACTGAACTAATCTCACCCATTTCTGAGGATGAATTTTTTAGTTTACACCACGACAAAAAACACCTCCATATACCGGCTAGAGACCCCAATAAATTCGCCGAGGCAATGTCTTGGGAAATTCTCACTAACCTGCTTAATATGACATCGATATGGAGCTCAACGTCGTTAGCGGTATATCTTGATACCTCCCCTATACCGGCCGAGCAATATTGCCGCCAAGCTATTGATAGAAATAATCAACCAAGTCTCCAGCCAGATGCTGAAAAAATTAAAAATTGGTTAAAAAGAGGGGCTTCTTTGGTTGCTAATGATATTGACGCTCTCTGGCCCGGAACATCAGCTATTTCAGAGGCACTAGAAAGGCGAACCGGAGGGCGGGCACAAGCCAACCTATATTGTTCCTGGAATCAGCATCAGGCATTTGAAACTCACTTCGATAACCATGAAGTTTTTGCTATACATATTGCAGGAGAAAAAGTTTGGCGTATCTATGAAGGTCGTCTAGAAAACCCAATTTCTGACGACGCAACAAAAAATCTTGACAAAGAATACCATAAAAAAAACCGGGGACCTTTACTAGCGGAAATTACATTAAGACCAGGCGATCTACTTTATATTCCTCGGGGGCAATATCATGATGCACTAGCATCAAGTGATGGGGCGATTCACCTGTCTTTTGGTCTTACTCATATAATAGGTTATGACATACTACAGTTACTTTTTGAGCATGCTATGTCTAACCCTCTTTTTCGTAGCAATATACCCCTGCCTGAAAAAGGGGTGGAAAGCAGAAAAGAGTGGGTAAAAAAACTAACAAATAGTTTACAAAAAATAGCCAACAGTTCAGAGCTTCACAAAAATTTAGATGCTTACAGAAATACCTTTCGTTATTTCCGGGGAGGATTTAACTTACCAGAAGACGCATATAGCAAAACAAATGATGACCATTTTGAAGTTGTGGTTAGAAGTCTAAAAGTTTTGAAAAAAAATAGTAAATTTATATTAGAAAGTGCAAAAGGAGAGGTTGCAATCCCTAACGGACTAGAAGGTCCTATTTCTTGGATAGTTAAAAAAGGAAATTTTTCACTAAACCAGCTGATTTCTGAGCATCCAAATCTGACAAATGATGATTGTGATAAGCTAATATCTAACTTAATCACTATGAAAGCTATAGCCCCTAGTAAAGTAAGCTAATAATCATTGTTTCTTATCCCCACCCGAAAAATGAATATATAGTCTATAAACAGGACAACAATGTATGTTGCGGTTATGCAACAGTGTAATGAAATCGTGGCACTTATGTTACGGAAATCATTGCATTTTGTATGGATTCCGCGCTCTTATCCCAGGTAAGGCTTCAGTGTAGAGGTATTGTGTCCGCTTTAACGCGAACCAGCACGCAGAAGTTGACGAGTTCCACTAGGAACAAATGCGGACGCAAGTCCAAGATTTTATATGAGGTTAATCAATATGAATAAAGCTCTTCTAGCAAGCACAGCCTTAGTTGGCGCTGCATTGCTAAGTGCGCCAGCGATGGCTGGCTCAGTGGGGACCGGAAAGAATATGTCCGTGAACCTAAATGGTATGGTTTTTTTCCAAGCTCACGTACTTGATGGTGGGCCAGCAGGTGATACCAGAGGCTATGACTTCGATATGCCTGAAGCCGAAGCATGGATTAAAGCTTCAAATAAAGGTGATAACGGCATAACTTACGGTGTTAGAGTTGAGCTGGAAATCAACACAGATCAGACTACAAACGCTGACGAAATTTATGCCTTCCTTAAGGGTGACTTTGGAACAGTAGAGTTAGGAGATAACGATGGTGTCTCCAATCAGTGGTTAGAAGGTGCTCACAAAACACACGCGGGTGCATCAGGTCCATTTGGTGGACTTATGGGTCTGGCTCCAGTATTTCTATCAGGTGGCCATCCTAAATCACTAGCTCGTACTGACTGGCAACCATGGACTTCAAGCGATCGTACCAAGGTCACTTATATGACTCCTAAGTTCTCAGGCTTTCAAGCTGGTGTTTCGTACACACCAGATGGAGGTGCCAATGGTGCCAGCTTTGGTGAAAAGGACAACAACGGTTCTTTTGAAAACATGATGGAAGTCGGTCTCCGTTACGGTGGCAAGTTCAATGATGTAGGAGTTAACGCTTCTTTAGTCTATGAATCAGCCGGCCAGGAAACTGGTGGAACTCAAAAAGAAGACTTAGCTATTCTAGCAGCTGGTGCCCGATTCACAATGGGCAAAGTCAGCGTTGGTGCTAACTTCCGCGACAATGGTAATAAAGACTTTACTGCCGCACAGGTTGCTGCCGGTGCAGATGGTGGTAGCTTCTATGCCGTTGGTGCTGGGTACAACATGGGCAAAGGTACAAAAACCAGCCTATGGTTCTCATCAGGTTCAGACGAGACATCCTCCACTGTTAGCCGTGATACAACCAGATGGGGGCTAGGCGCCCAGAAGGTAATGGCTCCAGGTTGGATTCTTAGAGCTGACTATAACAGCATTAAAACTACAAAAACTGGTTCCACCGATAGTGACCAGCAAGCTGTTATACTAACAAACCTCTTCTTATTCTAAGACATATTGTTATAGAATTATAATGATAGGGCGGCAGTTTTTCTGCCGCCCTATTTTTTTGTTTAAAATTCTCTGTTATTAATAAAAAACCAATTTACCTTTTTTTAATGACAAAACAATTCTCGGTTTAAAACATGAAGCCAATTTTTACTTCTATACTATTTATAATTATACCCTTATTTTTACTAACCTCCTGTGGTGATTTTGATATTAAGCCTGGAGAGGAAGTAAGCCCTAATGACGGCCGTCCTAAAAAAGCCGGAAAACTATTTGGGGATATAAATTTGCTTGGAGGGGATCGCAATAAAGAACCCGGAAGAGCTTCTGATATTAATATTAACGCATTCTTATGGCGCGCCTCACTAGATACACTCTCGTTTTTACCGCTGTCATCAGCAGATCCATTTGGCGGAGTAATTATAACTGACTGGTATTCTCCTCCTGAGAGTCCTAATGAACGATTAAAAGTAACTGCTTATTTAATTGGACGACAACTAAGATCAGACGGGATTCGTGTTTCTACATTTAAACAAGAATATAACTCTAATGCAGGTTGGGTTAACAAGGTTTTAGATGAGATGACTAACTCTAAACTAGAAGATGCCATACTAAGTCGTGCCAGAGAACTACGTGTTTCTTCAAAAAATCAATAACAACCAATAACTCATTACATACTAATATGAAAAATACTTCATTTCTCCTGATCAAAACTTTCAGTAGAGTTAAAAGATATATTATGCCTCAAGAGTTCAATCATTATGCCTCGTTATAATTTCAGAGAGTCGGAGGCTAAATGGCAAAGTGTGTGGGAAAAAAAAGCTGCATTTTCTGCAATAGAAACTCCTGAGAAACCCAAATATTACGTTCTTGAAATGTTTCCCTACCCATCCGGTCGTATTCATATGGGGCATTTGCGCTGCTATACGCTTGGGGATGTAATAGCTCGCTACAAAAGAGCAAGAGGGTTTAATGTACTTCATCCAATGGGATGGGATGCATTTGGCCTTCCTGCAGAAAACGCAGCTATAGAACAGGATATTCACCCCGCAGTTTGGACATATAAAAATATTTCCACAATGCGCCATCAATTAAAAGCAATGGGGCTTTCCATTGATTGGAATCGTGAAATTGCAACGTGCGAACCAAGATATTACCAACACGAACAAGCGATGTTTCTTGACTTTATTGAACAAAACCTAGTGTACAGAGAGGAGGGCTGGGTAAATTGGGATCCAGTTGACCAAACCGTACTTGCCAATGAACAAGTTATAGATGGTAAGGGATGGCGTTCTGGGGCTCTAATTGAGCGACGCCGCTTATCTCAGTGGTTCTGCCGTATAACATCGTATAATGATAGCCTACTTAAAAAACTAAATCATTTGCATAGGTGGCCTAAGAAGGTCCGAACAATGCAAGAAAACTGGATCGGGCGCTCTGAGGGCGCCTATATAGAATTTAAGTTCTTAGAAAAAAACCGTGAAATTCCTCTACGTGTCTACACAACCCGACCTGACACAATATTCGGGGCTAGTTTTTGTGCAATAGCTGCTGACCACCCGATTACTGAAGAGCTTGCTAAGGAAAATCGAGAAATTGCAGAATTTGTTGAAGAGTGCAGACAACTAGGCACTAGTGAAGAAGCAATACAAACTGCTGAAAAGAAAGGAATTGATACGGGCCTACGGGTAAAACATCCATTTTCTGATAAAGATCTACCTGTATATACAGCTAATTTTGTTTTAATGGGGTATGGCACAGGAGCCATATTTGGCTGCCCAGCACATGATCAACGGGATCTAGATTTTGCACTAACCTATGGCCTTCCTGTAATACCGGTAGTTATTCCCCTAGAAGACCAGCCTGATAAATTCATCATAACTAATGAAGCATATACTGGTGAAGGTAGACTAGAAAACTCAGAATTTCTAAATGGCCTAGGCGTTGAAGATGGTAAGAGAACAGTTATTCAACGTCTAGAATTAGAAAACAAAGGTAAAGGTACAACCAATTATCGCCTTAGAGACTGGCTAATATCTCGTCAAAGGTACTGGGGATGTCCTATTCCTATTGTGCATTGTGAGAACTGTGGCCTTGTTCCGGTACCCAAGAATCAATTACCCGTTATACTTCCCGATGATATAGATTTCTCCGGTCACGGGAATCCCCTTGATCGTCATGAAACTTGGAAAAACGTTGAATGTCCAAAATGTAAAAAAGCTGCGCAACGTGATACAGATACTTTCGATACGTTTATGGACTCTTCATGGTATTTTGCGCGTTTTTGTTCACCGGATTCAAACGTACCCGTAGATCCTAAAGCAGCCAAATACTGGCTGCCAGTAGATCAATATATAGGTGGTATCGAGCATGCTATCTTGCACCTTCTGTATTCAAGATTCTTCATGCGTGCCATGCAACAAAGTGGTCACATAGAAATAGATGAGCCATTTTCGGGCCTTTTTACCCAAGGCATGGTTAACCATGCTACTTTTCGAGATTCTGAAGGTAATTGGGTAGAACCCCAAAATGTTATCAATACAAGTGATAATAAAGCCGAACGCGCCGATACTGGTTTGCCTGTTGAAATTGGCCGCGTTGAAAAAATGTCTAAATCCAAGAAAAATACTGTCGATCCGACTGATGTTATAGAACACTACGGTGCAGATACAGCTCGCTGGTTTATTTTATCAGATAGCCCTCCTGATCGAGATATGGAGTGGACAAACGCAGGAATAGAAGGGGCATTTCGTTATATAAACCGAGTAGCCCGTATAATTGATGATCGCCTCTCTCTCATAGGTGTCCCTGCAATAACTATACCTGAAGAATTCAGTAGCAAAGCGTTAGAATTAAGGCAAATTACTCATAAAACAATTTTAAACATTACTAGTGATTATGAGAATTTTCATTTTAATAAGTCCGTGGCGCGACTATATGAGCTAACCAATGCTATATCAGCTATTGATCTTGGTAATTTAGAATATGACGTATCATGGGCAATACGAGAATCGTTAGAAACACTCGTGAGACTACTTTCACCTATGACCCCACATCTAGCAGAAGATATGTGGCAAAAACTCGGCCATAAGACCCAACTAACAGATATGAAGTGGCCTAACGCAGAAAAAAATTTGATTACTGACAACAAAGTTACATTAGCAGTCCAAGTTGGAGGAAAACTAAGGGGAACAATTGACGTTGCGGCTGGTGTTAACAAACAAAATGCTCAAGAACTTGCCCATTCCATACCAAATGTTCAAGCATCTATTGGAGAACGAAAAGTTCGTAAAGTAATTTTTGTTCCTGATAAATTGGTAAATTTTGTTGTTTAAATTCCTTACCATAATCCTAGTAATAACATTACTAGCTAGTTGTGGATTTTCTCCTCTCCACAAACAAAACAATGCAAACCATAATTCTGTTTTAGACTTACAAAAAGTAGTTATTAGCCCAATCCCCGAAAGAATAGGGCAATTACTAAGAATAGAACTTTTTGATCAATTAACCCCATACGGAGCTCCAGAAGTACCTCTCTATTCCCTAGATATAAATATAACCGAAACTAGTAGAAATTTGGGTGTCCGCAAAGATACCACAGCAACAAGAACCGATCTAATTGTAAAAGCGTCTTTCAAACTTATAGATTTAAGTTCTAAGAAAACAGTAGTTGTGGGCGCTGCGCGTTCTGTTATCAGTTACAACATACTAGATGCAGACTTTGCAACTATGAGTGTCATGTCAGATGCTAGAAATAGAGCAGCTAAAGATCTAGCAACACGAATTCGTTCAAGACTAAGTGTTTTTAAGCGTTAAAGTAAATGTATAGAATATAGTATTTTATGAGTTTATACATTTTATATATATAAAAATTTAAATAAATATTACATGTGCCGGATCTAAAGTGAAAATAGCTGCCAATCAGGTAAATAACTACATAAACTCTTTTAAAGGTGATTTACGTGCTGTACTTGTCTATGGCCCAAATACTGGGTTAGTACGCGAACGCATTTCTTTTTTAACAAATAAGACCGCCGTAAACCCAAAGGATCCCTTTCAAGTAACTGAAATTAATACACAATCATTAGCTAAACATGTGTCTATTTTATTAGATGAAGTTTTATCTATTTCGTTTAGCGGCGAAAGACGTGTACTTGTTGTACGTAGTGCGGGTGAAGAGATTGCACCATCAATATCAGATGTTCTTGATTCTGAATTAGCAAACGATCCACTTGCCGCACTAGTAATAATTGGATCTGACAACTTAACACCACGTTCATCTTTGCGACGCCTGTTTGAACAGAACGATTCTTGTATAGCCCTACCATGCTATGACGATGATAAAGCAACCGTATCATTACTTATCTCCAATGAGCTTGCTAGTGAAAATATAAGGACTGGGCCAGGAGCACTTAATACAATACTAGGCTTACTTGGAAATGACAGGCAATTAAATCGACAGGAAATAGAGAAATTAGCTCTGTTCGCGGGTCCTGGAGAAGAGCTTACAGAAGAAATGGTTTTAACATGCTTGGGAGATAATGCCGAAGCTACAAACGAAGAGGTTATTTTAAGTTCTGCTGATGGAGATTATGAAGGTCTAATGTTAAACCTTAGCAGAATATGGGAAAATGGTAGTGATCCCGTTAGTGTAATACGCAGTGCACAGAGGCACTTTCAGAGACTTCACTACGTGCTGTCAGCTATAAATACCGGTGTTTCAGTTGATACTGCACTAAAACAACTTCGGCCGCCAATATTCTGGCGCACAACTAGCCGCTTTAAATCTCAACTGTACATTTGGTCGCTAGAATTTATAGAATCATCGCTACTAAGACTAACAGAAGCAGAAATATCAGTCATAAAAGGAAGCATACCGGGATCTTTAGCGTGTGACCGCGCATTGCTTGCCATTAGTCAGTTTGCCAAAAAGTCAAAAAGTAAAAAATTATAAATTAGTAGTATTATCAATTACTTAAGCTATACTTTTTTTCAAAATAAATGCCCATATACTTTACCTATCTAGTGGTTTATTCTTTATTCAAGCGTTGAAGTATATCATCTAGTTGATCAAGGCTGGAGTATTTAAAAGCAATAGAACCGCCCTTTGATCCATCACCTTTAAATGTAATAGATACCCTCAGTCCCAGCATGTTTGATAAATCATTCTCCAACGCGATAGTATCGGGATCTTTGGTGTTGGACTTCTGCGTTACCTTTTTTGTCTCCCCTCCCAAAGCTTTAGTAAGTAATTCCGCTTGTCGTACTGACAAACCTTTACTTATAATCTCTCTTGCAAGTTTTTCTGCTTCATTATTTCCCACCAACGCTCTGGCATGCCCTGCCTGTAACTCCCCAGAATCAACCAGCTGTTGTACAGTTACAGGTAAAGTTAGTAATCTCAACGTATTGGCTATAGCGCTTCGACTTTTTCCAACGACCTTTGCTAATACTTCTTGTGTATTTGCAAATTCATCCATTAATCTTCGATATGCCCTAGCTTCTTCAATTGGCGATAAATTTTCACGTTGTAAATTTTCGACTAGACCGATTTCTAGAGACTCTTCGTCTGAGAAATCCCGAATAATTACAGGAACTTCATGTAATTTTGCCCGCTGCGCTGCACGCCAACGCCTCTCTCCTGCAATTATTTCGTACAAATCTGGGTTTAAGGGATTAGATCGAACCAATATAGGTTGCAGAATACCTTTTGATTTAATCGACTCCACCAAAGAATCTAATTCCTCATCCCCAAAACGCTGACGTGGTTGATACTTTCCAGGGGATATTTTTTCTATTGGGATGGATTGACCAAGTTGGTGAGCATTACCTCTAAGATCAGAAACAGGGTTATCTCCCAAAAGTGCTGAGAGCCCCCTACCTAAACCCTTGCGTGTCTTGTCTATCATGCCGCAGCCTCATTATTCGACGATTGATTCTCTTTACGCAACAATTCGGCTGCCAGGTGTATATAGGCAAGAGCGCCAGAACATTTCATATCATACACAATTGCAGGCAAACCAAATGAAGGCGCTTCTGAAACCTTAACATTGCGCGGTATAACAGTTTGATAAACCCTAGCCCCATAATGTTCCCGAACATCAGCTTCCACCGACCTACATAAATTATTTCTCCCATCATGCATGGTTAAAACCACACCTTTTATATGTAGAATTGGATTAAATGATTTCCTAATTCTATCTATTGAGTGAGACAACCTACCAAGACCCTCGAGAGCAAAAAACTCACACTGTAAAGGAACTAAAACTGACTGCGCCGCCACAAGAGCATTCAGAGTTAACAAACCAAGAGCTGGGGGACAGTCAATAAACACGTACTCATACTCTCTTTTAATAATCTCGAGTGAAGATTTTAATCTAAACTCACGTTTTTCTATACTAATTAGCTCTATTTCAGCACCCGCTAAATCTACAGAAGCCGGAGCAATATCTAAACCAGGAATAGATGTTTTTTGAATAACATCAGTTAGATTCTTCTCACCAATTAAAGCTGTATATATATCATTAGAAGCATTGCCCAAATCTATTCCTAAACCAGTTGAGGCATTTCCCTGTGGATCTAAATCAATCAACAAAACACTTTGGCCACTTGCCGCTAAAGCCGTAGCCAAGTTTATTGCTGTAGTAGTTTTTCCTACACCACCCTTCTGGTTGGCAACAGCAATAATATTAGGACGAGCTCCCTCTATTCTATCGCTATTGCTCGTTGTAGTAGCTTCAGACACGGTAAAACTCCCTTACGCATAAGATTGATCCCTCGGGATCAGATAGGCTGGGCACAATATCAAAACTAATATCCCAGTATTTTGTCGCATCGGCAAGTTCATCTTTAACTGCAAAACCTTTAAAAAAATAACATGTGCCACCAGCTTTCATCCAAGGCTCTGCCATGCTTAATAACCTCGTAAGCGGGGCTAATGCGCGGGCCGTTATAGACTCCACAGGCCTCGACGCGATATTTTCAATACGGTTTTCAATAACTTCAGTATTAGCCGAAGTTTCACGTGAAACTTCTCGTAAAAATACAGCCTTCCTCTTATCTGATTCCACCAAGACAACAGGTAGATCTGATATTATGGCAACAACAAGACCTGGAAATCCGCCACCACTGCCAATATCAACTACAGCGCCCACTTCCTTCAACAATTGGCAAAGCTGCCCTGAATCAAGAAAATGGCGCCTCCAGACATCATCTAAAGTAGCTGAACCAACTAAATTTATCTTTTTTTGCCACCTTCTAAGCATTGCCTCATAAATCTTAAGCCGCTCCAATGTTTCACGTGAAACATTAAGAGCAGAAGCAAACTCCGAGGGAGTCATAGGGGCCGTCTCTGCCATATAGCACCCATCCTATAGGTATATTTCTCTTATATATACTATATATAGTGATTAACTGCATAATAGGCTATGCTAATTTTAATTGCGATCTTGTTTCATTCATATCTCTGCGAACATAACGCAACAGAGCAACCATAGCCGCGGGTGTAACTCCGGGGATGCGGCTGGCCTGGCCTAGCGTACGGGGGCTGGCTTTTGAAAGCTTCTCCTGTGCCTCTATAGAAAGGCCGCCAATAAGATAATAATCTAGATCTCCCGGCAAAACTAAAGCTTCGTCACGCCGAAATGCGATAACATCAGCCTCCTGTCTTCTCACATAACTACTATAAAGAGCCTCTGTCTCAAGCCTCTTAGATAGTTCCGGGGCAATACTAGCAAGCTCAGGCCAAACCTTAATAAGTTTCCTAACCGTGATTTCTGAATAAGCCAACAACTCAAAAGCGGTGCGTCTTACTCCATCTTGGTTAATAGCAAACCCTTGATTTTTAAGAGTATTTGGGCTTTCAGATAATGAATTTACTAGTTCACGCGCTTGGTTCAAGCTTTTTGTTTTGCGAGCAAAGGCAGTGCCCCTTTCACGACTCACACAACCCAAAGACAAACCATAAGGCGTTAATCGCTCATCAGCATTGTCAGCACGCAAAAGTAAGCGATATTCCGCTCTTGAGGTAAACATGCGATATGGCTCATCAGCTCCACGAGTAATTAAGTCATCAATCATAACCCCGATATATGCATCTGCCCGATCTAAAACAATACTATCCGAATTTAGCATAGCGGCGTTTAAACCCGCCATAAGCCCTTGTGCTGCAGCCTCCTCATAACCGGTAGTTCCATTAATTTGACCCGCTAAATAAAGTCCTGGTATTTTGCGAGTTTCTAGGGTCGGTTTTAGTTCTCGAGGATCAACAAAGTCGTACTCAATAGCGTAACCAGGGCGTATTATACGGGTTTTTTCTAGTCCTTTTATTGTTTTAATCAACTCAACCTGTACATCTTCGGGAAGTGACGTTGATATACCATTTGGATAAACAGTGTCATCATCCAGCCCCTCAGGCTCAAGAAAAATTTGGTGATGTGATTTATTGGAAAAACGAACCACTTTATCTTCTATTGACGGGCAATACCTTGGTCCCGTACCCTTAATTTGGCCTGAATATATTGGAGCACGATCAAGGTTTTTTCTAATAAGATCGTGCGCCGCTTGATTAGTATGTGTGATGTGGCACTCTATCTGAGGAATTGTTATTTTATCCGTCATAAACGAAAATGGTTCGGGCACTTCATCACCTGACTGAACTTCTAAGTCTTTCCAGTTTATGGTTTTCCCATCTAGTCTTGGCGGAGTTCCCGTCTTAAGACGCCCCATGGAAAATCCAGATCGATATAAAGTTTTAGATAGACCAATCGAAGGAGCATCCCCCACCCTACCAGCAGATACCTTACTATCACCAATATGAATAACGCCATTTAGAAAAGTACCTGTGGTCAGTATTACCCTGCTAGATTTTATATTTTCTCCATCGCTCAATACAATACCGGACACCCCACCAGATGGTTCAAAACTAAGGTCTTCAACACTTCCGGCGCGTATCTCTAGATTAGGCTGATCATGCAATAAGTCTTGTATTGCCTTTAGATAAAGCTTCCTATCTGCTTGAGCGCGCGGGCCCCAGACTGCCGGACCCTTGCTGCGATTAAGTACACGAAACTGAATTCCTGCTCTATCGATAGCCCGTGCCATTATGCCATCAAGTGCATCAATCTCTCGAACTAAATGACCCTTACCTAGCCCGCCTATTGCAGGGTTACATGACATTACGCCAATGGTTTCAAGTTTATGGGTAATCAAAATAGTCCGCGCGCCCATGCGCGCAGCTGCTGAGGCCGCTTCACTGCCGGCGTGGCCACCTCCAATAACAATAACGTCATATTCATTCATGGTAGAGTGTTTAAGTCACGTCGTGATCGAAGTCAAAACATACAGCTTTCATATTAACAGTTTGATACCCTAAACTGCTCGGTCATTTACCAATACAAAAATCCATGAAAATAATATCTAAGACATCCTCGACATCAACTCGCCCTGTGATGCGGGCTAGTGCCCTGGTTGCAAGCCTTAAGTCTTCAGCTGCCAACTCTGGTAGAACGGCATTTTCAGCTCTCCCTAGAGCTCCTACAACTGCCTCTAAAGCTTCACGGTGTCGGGTCCGTGTCAATGGAGGTATTTCAGCATTTTTTAAACGCTTTTGTATTTTCTCCTGTAAATTCGACATTAGCAAGTCAAGGCCCTCTCCAGTGAGAGCAGAAACTGAAAAAATTGAATGAAAATCAAGGTCAAATAGAATGGGTTTTTTTAAAATGTCTACTTTATTAAATATAGCTATAGCATCGTCATCTAGATATTTTTTTGAAATTTCCCCTATTTTAGGAAAATTAGTTACATCGAACATTACTAATTTTAAATCTGCATTTTCGGCAAGCTTCTGAGCCCTACGCACACCCTCAGATTCTACTTCTTCCTGCGTTTCACGAAGACCCGCTGTATCAGCAATAATTACCGCATAACCACCCAGCTGAATGTGTACCTCTATTATATCACGGGTTGTTCCTTTTATTTCAGATACAATTGCCGCCTCTCTTCCAGCTATTTTGTTTAATAAACTTGATTTTCCAACGTTGGGCTCGCCAATTATAGCTACACGAAAGCCTGTTCGAATTCTTTCACCTATATGTTTATCATCTATATATTGTGATATAATATTCTTAATACACAATATATTGTGTTTATTAGTCAAATATAGATCATCGGGTATCTCTTCGTCAGAGAAATCTATCATAACCTCTGTGTTCGCTAATAGCTCCGTTAATTTAGTTCGCCACTCATCATATAAATTGGCAAGAACCCCATCATATTGGGCCAATGCCTGACGTCTTTGTTCCGTAGTTTCTGCCGCAACCAAGTCCGCGACGGCCTCAGCCGATGTCAGATCCAGTTTTTTATTTTCAAACGCTCGACGAGTAAATTCTCCTGGGTTCGCCATTCTACATTCCTCAATACCAGAAATAGCAGAAAAGACTGCATCAATTACTGCAGTTCCACCGTGTATATGGAATTCAACTATATCTTCACCTGTGAAACTAGCTGGACCCGGAAACCAAATAACAATTGCATCATCAATATCGTGTAATCGTCTTAGACTCGCTATACGTGGTTTGGGCAGTGGTTTTGTAGCTATTTTTGATAAAACATCATTCGCCCGAGGGCCAGACACCCTAATCACAGCAACACCAGCTGTACCATGACCACTTGCAAGGGCATAAATAGTATCGTTCATATATAGGTCTCGCTACTTAAACATAATCAATTTAGTTTTAGACCTAACTCTAATAAATATTAAGCCTAATAATTTTCTTAGATAAATCTACCCCCTGGCCACGAGCCTATGATATCACCTAATCTTTCTTAACGGCCAGTTCAATAATGCTCAAAAATATTAGTCAAATACTTTTGCCCCAAAGGGAACCTCCATGGCAAAGAATGAGTTAATTCATGAAACGAGTCCCTACCTTCTTCAACATTCAGAGAATCCTGTTGACTGGTATCCCTGGGGTGAAAAAGCGTTGAATAGGGCTAAAGAAAAAAACCGCCCTATCCTTCTTTCCATTGGTTATGCTGCATGTCATTGGTGTCACGTTATGGCACATGAAAGCTTTGAAGACCTAGATACAGCCGCATTAATGAATCAATTATTTATTAATATAAAAGTTGATCGAGAAGAACGGCCCGATATTGATAACATTTATATGACATCTCTTGCACTTTTTGGGGAACAAGGAGGATGGCCTCTAACAATGTTTTGTACTCCCGAAGGAAGACCTTTCTGGGGTGGCACTTACTTTCCTCCAACTTCTAGATTTGGAAGACCTGGCTTTCCTGATTTACTTCGTCATGTAGCTAATATTTATGTCCAAGAGCCAGAAAAGGTTCTTCAGAATAGCAATGCCGTTGTCAAAGCATTAGAAGACCTATCTAGGCCGAAGAAAGGCTCTATGATCGGGCCAGATGCTGTTTTTACAGCAGCTAAATCAATTATGGAACAGGTCGACTATAAAAATGGTGGGATAGGCACCGCACCCAAATTTCCTCAGTGTCCAGTTTTAAATCTATTGTGGAGGGGGTATAAACAAAATAACAGAAAAGAATTAAGTAATGCTGTTTTGCTTACTTTAAATAAAATGGCGCAGGGCGGAATTTATGATCATTTAGGCGGCGGTTTTGCACGTTACTCAACTGATCCTGCCTGGTTAGTACCTCATTTTGAAAAAATGCTTTACGACAACGCTCAACTTATTGAACTTTACACAGACGCCTATCAGGATACAAAAGACCCTCTCTATGCAGAAGTAGTCACTGATATTATAGATTGGGTTAATCGGGAAATGGTACAAGAAACTGATCCTTGTGGTGGTTTTTACTCTACAATCGATGCCGATTCTGAAGGTGAAGAAGGTAAGTTCTACGTCTGGTCAGAATCAGAAATACGTCACTTACTGGGCAATGATGCTAATATATTTATATCCGCCTACGATATAAAATTAGACGGCAATTGGGAGGGTAAAAACATCCTTAACAGGTCTAGTGACCCTGCCCGAAAAAAAATAGAAATAGAAAAACAACTTAAAGAAAACAGAAAAATACTTTTTGAATCTCGCCAAAAACGGATATCACCTGCCCTGGATGATAAAATTTTAGCAGACTGGAACGGGCTTATGATCAGTGCTCTTGTAAAGGCATCAAAAGCCTTCGAAAATGCCGAGTGGTTATCCAAAGCCGAAAAAGCGTTTAATTTTGTTGTTAAAAACATGACCCAGTCAGAACATGAAAAACTTCGTCTCCTACATTCATATCGCCTCGATACTGCAAAACATTTAGCAACGCTTGATGATTACGCAAATATGTCCAGAGCTGGCCTCCTTCTTTTTGAAAGCACAAACAATTGTACATATTTAGATACTGTAAAATCTTGGATTAAAATCCTAGATCAGTTTTATTGGGATGAGGAACTCGGGGGGTATTTCTTCACATCACATGATGCTAATGATGTTATTGTTCGAACAAAAACATGCCTGGACAATGCTACCCCCTCAGGGAATGGAATAATTACCGAGGTGCTTGCCCGTCTATATTACCTAACCGGTCAGAACTATTATAGAGAACGTTGCGAATCAATAATTACTACTTTCTCCGCTGAAGCAGAAAAAAACCCCTATGGCCATGTTACACTTATAAACTCAGCCCAATTCTTATTTGAGGCAGTTCAAATTATCATAATAGGTGATAAAAATTCTCTTGATACCAAAGACCTTTTAGCTACACAAAATACTTTTAATATACCGGCTAGTGTTTTATCTATAATATCCGACTGTGAGGCACTATATCCTGGGCATCCAGCATTTGGGAAAACTAAAATTAATGGAAAAGCCACCGCTTATGTCTGTCATGGTCAAGTATGTTCAGTCCCTCTTAAAAACTCAGAAACACTAAAAAAGTACCTTGCTGCAAAATGACCTCACATCGCCTTAGTATCACTACCCCGCTGGGTCCTATCACATTAATAGAAGAGAATGGCGCTTTAATAAAACTAGAATGGAATAAGCAGGCTAATGAAACATCCAATTCATTACTTATTGAAGCATCTAATCAGTTAAATGCATATTTTTCAGGATCTTTGAAGGTTTTTAATCTTCCATTAAACCCAGTAGGAACATTGCATCAAGTAAAGACATGGGAAATTATAAAAAGAATAAATTATGGGGACTATCTAACGTACGGAGAAATAGCTACTAATATTAAATCGTCGCCAAGAGCTATTGGCAATGCGTGTGGTAAAAACCCCTTGCCAATAATTATCCCTTGTCACAGAGTTTTAACAAAAAACTTAGATATAGTTGGGTATTCTGGAAAGGGAGGGGCCAAAACGAAAAGGTATTTACTTAATCTTGAAGGTGTTAATATTAATACATAGGCTAATAAAAAACTCATATAAACTTATTGTAAAAATATTATGATTGGGAAAAAATATGGTTCACGCAATACGAATACATGAAACAGGTGGCCCTGAAGTTTTAAGCTGGGATGAAGTTAATGTGGGAGCTCCTTCTGAGGGCGAAATTCTTGTTCGTCATACAGCCATAGGACTCAATTACATAGACACATATTTACGTAAAGGTGCCAGGCCACTACCTATGCCTTCAGTACTTGGGCTGGAAGGTGCAGGCGTAGTTGAAGAAGTTGGAAACGGTGTCACCCACCTATCTGTCGGAGATCGTATCGGATATGCTGACATGCCGGTGGGGGCATATTCCGAATCACGGGTAATGCCCGCTAATATTGCTGTTAAATTACCAGATAGTGTAAATGACCGGGTAGCCGCTGCATCCATGCTAAAGGGAATGACAGCCCAGTTTCTTATTAGGCAAACCTTCCAAGTTGAATCCGGTATGACTGTTTTACTTCATGCAGCCGCAGGAGGGGTTGGCCTGATTGCTAGTCAATGGTTAAACCATTTAGGAGCAACAGTAATAGGAACTGTAGGTAGTAAAGAAAAAGCAGATTTAGCAAAAGCACATGGTGTACATCATGTGATAAACTACCAAACTGAAAACTTCGTTGAACGTGTAAATGAAATAACTGGTGGTGAGGGTGTTCCAGTAGTATATGACGGGGTTGGAAAAGCAACTTTCTATGATTCAATGAAGTGTTTATCACCTCTTGGAATGCTTGTTTGCTTTGGCAATGCGTCCGGCGCTCCTGATCCACTTAATATAGCCGATCTTTCCACATATGGGTCAATTTTTGTCACACGCCCAATGTTATTTCACTATACAGCAACCCGCGCCGCCCTTGAGTCCTGCGCCCACGATTTATTTAGTGTAATTAGCTCTGGTTCGGTAAAGATCGAGATTAATCAAACCTATCCACTCAAAAATACAGCTCAAGCTCACCGAGATCTAGAGGCGCGCAAAACTACTGGGTCTACGGTATTGTTACCTTAGTTATAAAATTGATAAAAACTCCTAACAAAGACATTAACTCCATAAGAAACGCCCTGAAATCTCTAAGACAGGAAGTGATACTTCAAAAAGAAAAAGCACTGAAATCTATTGCCCCGGTAGAGCTAGACCAACAACGAATAGGAAGACTATCAAGAATGGACGCCTTGATAGCAAAAGAAACTGCAAGTGCCGCCCAAAGAAGGCGTAATTTAGAAATAAAGAAAATAGAGAGCGCGCTAATTCGTATAGATAATAATGAATACGGTTTCTGTGTGAAATGTGGTGATGAAATACCGGAAGAGAGACTAAAGCAAGACCTAGCAACTCCTATTTGTATTAATTGCGCACAATTAATTTCAAAACAATAGCGTATCCATATAAAAATAATTAAGTTATTGATTCATAGAATCAAAAAATTCATTGTTAGTTTTTGATTTCTTCATTTTATCTAACAAAAACTCCATGCCGTCCACCACACCCATCGGCATAAGAATTCTACGTAACATCCACATTTTAGATAATGTGTCTTTTTCAACTAATAACTCTTCTTTCCGGGTACCTGATTTAGTGATGTCGATCGAGGGCCAAGTTCTTTTATCTGCGAGTTTACGATCAAGAATAATTTCCGAATTACCAGTACCCTTAAATTCTTCAAATATAACTTCATCCATCCTAGACCCAGTTTCTATCAAGGCCGTTGAAATAATAGTTAGTGACCCACCTTCCTCTATATTTCTAGCAGCCCCAAAAAATCTCTTCGGTCTTTGCAGGGCATTTGCATCAACACCACCTGTTAAAACTTTTCCAGAGGAAGGGATAACGGTATTATAAGCACGGGCTAAACGGGTTATAGAGTCCAATAAAATAACTACATCTCGTTTATGCTCCACCAGACGTTTAGCCTTTGCTATTACCATTTCTGCAACCTGTACATGCCTAGAAGCTGGTTCATCAAAAGTAGAGGCAATAACCTCTCCTCTTACGGTTCGCTGCATGTCTGTTACTTCCTCTGGCCTTTCATCAATTAGCAGAACTAAAAGATAAACATCCGGATGGTTTGCCATAATTGCTTTGGCTATATTTTGCATCATAACAGTTTTACCTGTGCGTGGCGGCGCAACAAGTAAGGCTCTTTGCCCCTTTCCTAAAGGAGCAACTATGTCAATAACCCTGAGTGTTGGATCTTTGTCATCACTAGTTTCAATTTCAAGAGTTATTTTATCTTCAGGATATAATGGGGTAAGATTATCAAAATTTACGCGATGTCGTGTTTGTTCCGCATCATCAAAGTTGACTTTATTAGTTTTTAACAGCGCAAAGTAGCGCTCACCCTCTTTGGGGGCACGAATTTCTCCCTCAACTGTATCACCGGTCCGCAGTGCAAACCTCCTAACCTGGCTAGGCGATACATATATATCATCTGGTCCTGGCAAATAATTAGATTCAGGAGACCTGAGAAAACCAAAACCATCTTGTAAAACCTCTAGAACACCCCCTCCATGGATCGGAACTCCCGTTTCAGCAAGTGTTTTTAAAATACCGAACAACAAATCCTGCATTCTAAGATTGCTAGCGGCTTCAATTTCTAATTCTTCGGCAAATGCCAAAAGGTCGCTAGGTGTTTTTTGTTTTAGTTCTTGTAGATCCATTTTTTTTACCGTTAAAAAAGAAGTTTTAAACCCACAGATTACGTAAATGTTTAAACTGTCCTGGGTTTTTTATATTCTTTGGTGGTGATACTGCCGACTATTTATTGAAGGTATATTCGACAAATTAGGTAGGATTAATCGCAGGCTAATTAACATAACCTTGCGTCTAACAAACATCCAATAAGTTATAACCCACCTGCAAGTCAACCTTTATAAAACCTAAAACGGCTTTAATACTACCATTATGACGATAATCACCATCAAAATAGTTGGAACCTCATTAGCTAATCTATAGGTAAGTGCAGAATTTTTATTCTCATCCATATAAAAATATTTTTGCCAACGACAGAAAATAATATGTGTAACAGTTAACAAAAACACAGAAGAAAGCTTTACCCATATCCAGCCACTTCCCCAATCAATAAAACCAGGATACGAAAGGAGTATTCCTCCAAATATGAATGATAGTATCATAGCGGGCGTCATGATTACCCAAGTTAAACGACGCTCCATTTTTCTAAACATTTCGCTTTCAGGAGATTTAACTTTAACTTGGCTGTGGTACACAAATAATCGAGGTAAGTATAGCAATCCTGCCATCCAGGATATAACAAAAATAATATGAAGTGCTTTTACTATTAAAATAAACACATACATCAAACAACCCGATCTTTAACAATTGGGCACTTGCTCCATTTTTTTGGACACACCTGTCCCGGCAGGCCGCTACAAATATCTGATGAATTAGATAAAGATGATAAAACTACTTTAGCAAGACCCTTTATAAATGTTTTGTCTACACTAACCGTAGGTACTCGGTGGTATTCTGTTACATTTGCTTTATCTGCAATCAGTTTATATTCAATATCCAACTCTACTAAGGTTTCTGAATGTTCTGATACAAAGGCTAATGGTACTACTATAACAGCACATTTTTCTTTACCAGCTCTCCTGATTTCCTCTTCAGTAGAGGGCCCTATCCACTCCAAGGGACCGACTTTACTTTGATAACAGTTAACCCAATCTAAGTTATTTATTGAAATATTATCAACAATAGCTTGTGCAGTTTGTTCAATCTGCCATTGATATGGATCTCCGCTATTAACAATTTTTTTTGGAAGTCCATGTGCTGAAAATAAAACTCGAGTTTTATGATCTTTTCCTATTTTTTCTAAAGCTTCTTGTATAAATTTAGATATAGTAGATATAAAACCCAATTCTTTTGGATAGCAACAAATAGATTTAGTTTTACAATCTAGATCTATCTTTTTAACCGCTTTTTCCCAAACCTTAAGAAACGAACCCACAGTAGTAGTTGAGTATTGAGGGTAGAGGGGCATAAGAATAATTTGATCTGCCGCAGAATTTTTAATTTTAAGGGCTACTTCAGTAGCTGTTGGATACCAATATCTCATTGCTACAAATACACAGAATTCATTTTCATCAACGGTTTTAAGTTGTAATTCTAATGCTTCAGCTTGCTTTCTAGTATTCCGTAAAAGAGGAGAACCACCTCCTAGGTGTTTATATATATCTTTAGCTATAGGTGCTCTACGCCTAGATATAATTTTCGCGAGAATCCACCTTAGTGGAGCGGGAACACTTATAATCATTGGGTCATTAAAAAGATTAAATAGAAAGGGTTGAACATCATCAGTTTTATCAGGCCCACCTAAATTATAGAGAACAACAGCTGTTTTCATTTCTCACCCTGGGACCTAATATGTTTAGCTAATAGCTCAATGTTTTCTGGTGGCGTTTGAGGCATAACTCCATGACCTAAATTAAATATAAAGGGACCATGACCTAAAGTTTCCATAATTTGGTCAGCAGCTTTTATCATAGTTTTTCCACCTATTAATAGTATAACTGGATCAAGATTTCCCTGTATTGTGCACTTATCCTGAAGGAAAGTAGCTGCGTAATTTGGAGATAAAGTACTATCAATACTTATACAATCAATTCCAGTTTCAGAAATATACTCAGATATTTCTGGTCCTATTCCCTTAGGAAATCCAATAAATTTAATATCAGGCTTTAATTTACGAACATTAGAAATAATCTTTTTAGTTGGTAAAATAACAAACCTCTTAAATTGATCAGATGGTACTACTCCTGCCCAAGAATCAAAAATTTGTATGGCATCTACACCAGCGTCTATTTGACCAACTAAATAATCACTTGTTGCTTCTACTAAGAGAGATAGTAGATAATCAAATCTCTCGGGATCTTGTCGAGCCCATGTTTTTACTTTTAAAAAATCGCGACTGGAACCGCCTTCTATCATATACGTTGCAACGGTCCAAGGTGCTCCAGCAAACCCTAATAAAGAGACATCTTCCGGTAATCTTCTTTTTACTTTTTTTATCGTTTCATACACTGGAGATAAGTGATTGTTAACATTATTTACTAATAAACTCTTAATATCATTTGTAGAGATAATTGGTTCTAGTTCGGGTCCCATGCCTGTAGAAAACGTTACCTTTCGCCCTAAAGCATCAGGTATAACTAGAATATCTGAAAAGAGTATAGCTACATCTGGTTTAAATCTATTGACTGGTTGCATTGTTACTTCTGCAGCTAGTTCAGAATTATAGCATAGGTCTAAAAACGTAGGAATTCTTTGTCGAATTTTTCTATATTCTGGTAAATAACGACCAGCTTGTCTCATAAACCAAAATGGTGGTCTTTCTAGACTTTTTCTATTTAAAGCCTCTAAAAATATTTTTTTCAATTTTTTTTCAATTCTATAATGGTATTAAATACTTAGTTATAATGTTTTAGATATTAAGCTTATAATTATATTTAATTCTATATCTAAATCTTAATTAATAAATTAATTTAAGAGTTTGTAGTTGTAGTAGGTGAGGTGAATTATGTGAGTAATTTTTAATCTTCAGAGTTATTATGTAGTATTGAATTTAATCCATATATATAGTTGATTGTGGAAACTTATGTTTAAGCACTAGTTGTGTATGGCTTTTCTTTTTAAAGATAATGAGTGGATCTAGGGAAAAGACTGGGGATAAAAACTACTTAAAATTTAATCCACACAAGATGAATATTTTTATCCTACTGAGTAAGAGTCTGTTGATATAAAACTAGAGTCAGTTACTTTATTTTTAATTTATTTATAAAAGCTAAGTTATCTACGTTCATAGAATCTTTTCAACAGGTTATATATAAATGGATAAAAGAAAATCTTTAAGACGCCAGGTGTTTGATTTGCATTTGGTATCTGATTCTACAGGAGAAACCATCCATTCTGTTGCGCGTGCTTGTTTAGTCCAATTTGATCATGTGGAGGCAGTAGAGCACGTTTGGCCAATGGCTAGCTCAGAAGAAGCTATGCAATTAGTACTTGATTCTATTAGAGATAAACCAGGACCAGTTATGTTCACTCTAGTGAATGATGCTCTCCGAAAGCAGTTGCGAGAAGGTTGTGGTAGGTTAAAAATCCCATGTATTTCTGTTCTTGATCCAGTAATTGCAGCCTTCGGACAATTTCTCGGCGCTCAGCCATTGCACCGAATTGGTGGACAGCACGAGATGGATGCTCAATATTTTGAACGTATTGAGGCAATGGATTGGGCTTTAGCACATGATGATGGACAACGCTCGGAAGAGTATGACCAATCTGATGTCATATTAGTTGGTGTTTCCCGTACATCTAAAACACCTACCTGCTTGTATCTAGCAAATCGCGGTGTGAAAGCTGTTAACGTTCCATATGTGCCGGGTATTCCGTTACCTAATATTTTGGATCGGGTCAAAAATGCAACAATCATTGGCTTAACAAATGACCCTAAAAGACTGGTTGAACTGAGAAGAGCTCGTCTTGCTGTGCTAAAACAAAAAGAAGAAACTCCTTATATTGACCCAGATAAGGTGCGAGCAGAAATTATTGAAGCCAGACGTTATTTTTCTGAAAAAAACTGGCCAGTTATTGATGTAACTAGGCGATCTATTGAAGAAACAGCGGCGGCGGTTATGACGCAATTATCTATCAATGCTAATAATTAGTAATTTATGAATTTTAAACACAAAACTAAAATTCCCCACGTCATACTTGCTTCGGCTAGTAAGTCTAGGTCTAAAATCCTAGGTGCTGTTGGTATTACACACCAAGTTATTCCAGCTAATATTAACGAAGCTAAGGTAAAACTGGATTTGATTCAAAATGGGGCCGATCTATTAACTATTGCAGAGACATTAGCAGAACTAAAGGCCCAAAAAATTTCTTGCTTGCATACTAATTCATTGGTGATTGGTGCTGACCAAATATTAGATTATGAAGGAGAGATTCTTAATAAACCACGAAATATCGATGATGCAAAAGCACACCTTAATAAACTAAGTGGTAGAAATCATACAATTTTGGTAAGCGCCTGTGTTTTGCTTAAGGGAAATGTGTTGTGGCGATATAGTGATAAGGCCAATATGGAAATGCGATCATTAAGTGATTCATATATAGACTGGTACCTTAGCCAAACTAAGGATCAGGCTTGCGAAACATTAGGGGCATATAAATTAGAGGGACTGGGAGCTCAACTTTTTAAAAGTATAGAGGGAGATTTTTTCTCAATTCTTGGTCTTCCACTATTGCCCTTACTTGAGGAGTTAAGAATTCAAGGTGTACTTTCAACATGAAGGATGGCCATAGAAAAAAGCTTAAAGCTGGTGTTATGGGTTGGCCCGTATCACATTCATTATCCCCTATTTTACATAGCTACTGGCTTTCTAAATACAATATAGAGGGGTTATATAAAGCTATACCAGTTCATCCAGATGCTTTGGAAAAATCCCTTTGTGATCTACAGAACAAATTTTATAGGGGGGTTAATTTAACAGTTCCTCATAAAGAATCTGCTTTGGGTTTTGTTGATAAAATTGATAATTACGCAAAACGAATAGGAGCAATTAATACTGTTGTGGTAGAAGGGTCGGGTGTATTAGTGGGGTCTAACACTGACGCAATCGGTTTTATAGAAAATTTACGAGATGTTGTACCTATTGAGGTGGGTTCTGGTTGGTTTGGAAGACCTGCGGTTGTTCTGGGCGCAGGGGGCGCAGCTCGAGCTGTTTGTGTTGCTCTAATGGATTGTGGAATTAAAGAAATACGATTAGTAAATCGAACCCTCGATCGTGCCACCGAGTTAATTTTAGAGATTGAAGGAATGGCCGACATATCTAATATTTATAAATGGGATAATAGATCTGATGCATTGTCACATGCCGGGCTTTTAGTTAACACCACGACTCTAGGAATGGCCGGACAATTACCTCTTAACATTGATTTAACTGAGCTGCCAATTGATGCTACTGTTCACGATATAGTCTATACTCCGCTAGAAACCGATCTTTTATTTAAAGCTCGACAGCGAGGTAATCATGTGGTGGATGGCTTAGGTATGCTGCTACATCAGGCGCGACCAGGTTTTCGTTCTTGGTTTGGTACTGACCCTATTGTTACTTCTGAGCTTCGTCAGGTAGTGCTGGCTAGTCTTTCTAAATAGCGGAGAATATTTTGTTTGTCTTAGGCCTTACTGGATCGATAGGAATGGGAAAAACCACGGCTGCAAATATGTTTAAATTATTGGGGGTACCTGTTTATGATGCGGACTCAACAGTGCATTATTTGCTCTCTAAAAATATAGCAGTATTGAAACAAGTTTCTGATCGGTTTCCTAAGTCTTTTGATGGATTATCTATAGACCGTCAAATTTTAGGGGCTATAGTTTTTAACGACCCTCAAGCTCGTAAAGATCTAGAAACTATTATCCATCCTCACGTACGCGAGATGTCCAGAAAATTTTTGTGGAACCAGTCACGAATAAATGCACGATTAGTTGTACTTGATATTCCTTTGCTCTACGAGACGGGCAGTGATTCAAGAGTTAATGCAGTAGTCGTTGTCACTGCACCGAAGTTCTTGCAGCTGCACAGGGTATTGTTGCGACCGGGTATGAATATTAAAAAACTAGAGGGTATTTTAGAAAGCCAAATGTCAGATTATGATAAAAGAACACGAGCGGACTTCATAGTGGAGACAGGAATAGGTAAGGCCTATACTTATAGAGCTTTAAGCAGATTGGTAAACTTACTTCGAATACAAAATAGCTAGTTTGTGAAAGAGTACTAAATGAGAGAGATAATACTAGATACAGAAACAACCGGTCTCAACCCATCATCTGGTGACCGTATTGTTGAGATTGGTTGTGTCGAGCTTCTTAACCAAGTTCCAACTGGTGAATTTTTTCATACTTATGTTAACCCTGAAAGAGATATGCCTGAAGAAGCATTTTCTATTCATGGTTTAAGTACTGAATTTTTACTAGATAAGCCAAAATTTAAAGAAATTATGGAAGATTTTCTTGCCTTTATAGGAGATGTACCATTGATAATACACAATGCGGAATTTGACCTACGCTTTATAGATGCGGAGTTGTTATTACTAGAAAAACCCCCCATAGAACGTTCTCGCTCTGTGGATACTGTAGCTATGGCTCGAAGACGCTATCCGGGTGCTCAAGTAAGCCTTGATGCACTTTGCCGCAGATTTGAAATTGACCTATCTAGACGTGATAAACATGGTGCTTTGCTAGATGCAGAGCTTTTAGCTGAAGTTTACTTATATTTAATGGGCGGTCGTCAACGTGGTCTTGATCTGAATTCGGATATATCTAAATTAAAAAAAAACCAGTTACTGCAGGATGATCTCCCGGTACGTTCAGTTCGACAGCATGTGCCTTCTGCCGAAGAGTTAGAGGAGCACGAAGCTCTTCTAGATCAGATAAAAAACTCTATTTGGCGAACTAAGTAAACAAATCAGCTCTATAGTTCGAATTCGAATTTATTTTCACCAGATCCATTAGCTGGCTTTTCTGTTTTTTTAGTTTCCTCTGCCGCTTGTTTGGCGCGTTCTTGGAATAGAGACATAAAATCCACAGGATGAATAAGTAGAGGTGGAAATCCTCCTTCACGAACGCATTCTGCTACCACTGCACGTGCAAATGGAAAGAGCAGGCGGGGCGCTTCAACATATAACATAAGAGCAATATATTCTTCTGGTGTTTCTCCAAGTGTAAAGACCCCACCGTATGCGGTTTCCACCATAAATAGTGTGTCTTCACCTGAGGTTCCTTCTGCCCTAATGGTTAATGTTACTTCGAATGTAGAGCCTTCGAGTTTCACTGCTGATGTGTCAACGCCTACTTCTACATTTGGTTCGCCATTTTGTTGCATAAGGCTCTTTGGAGCGTTAGGATTTTCGAAGGATAGATCTTTAACATATTGTGCATTGACAACTAACGATGGCTGGCCAGTTTCTTCTTCCTCGTTCATGTTTTGGGGTTGTTCATTATCTTCAGACATAAAGGAGCTCCTAATAGCCTATAATGGCCTATGGTTGGTGTTCTCTGTTTTGGCTACCACTTGGAAATAATGTGAATAAGTAATTAACCTATGTATAGCTTTAGCACGCGTTTATTTATTATTTATCCTACTTTGTTACCATTTTCGTCTTCCTCTGAGATATTTTTGGCTTCAGCATCAATTATAGGCCCACTATTATTATTTTTATAATTGTCCCTCTTACTTGACATTACAAATCTAGTATTTGCAGAGTTTTGTACGGTTTTCCATATATGATGACCTAAAATTTTTCGTAAAGGTGGAACTAGTAACATAAAGCCACATACATCAGTTAAAAACCCAGGGGTTAAAAGCAAAGCACCAGAAATAATGAGACAGATTCCTTCGAACAATTCTTGAACGGGCAATCTTTGGGATTCAATTTCTTGTTGTGCTCTATTTAGAGTTTGTAATCCCTGTCTACGTATTAGTGTGGTTCCTATAATAGCTGTTATAATTACTATTGTCATAGTAGACCATAAACCAATAAAGCCCCCAATTTTTATGAAAAGCATTATTTCCATTAATGGTACACCAATGAAAATTACTAGAATCCATATTCCCATTCTTGTTCTTTCATTCCGTTATGCTTATGTAATGTATTAATTAATAGTTAAATTGCAGTATTTATTTTTAATAATTAGTTAGAGATTGGGTTTATTTAGGGTGTTTATGTAAAATTATTTATTTTTTTTGTTGTGGATGAGCGCTAAAATGGCTTAGATCATGTAAACAATATAAAGTTTTAACAAAAACACAGTGCGTAATATTTGGAATTGCTCCTTTAGGGCGACTATATAGGAAATACAGTGTCACTTGATCTACTCTTATTTGCTGCTATAGCAGCCTTTCTTGTGTTTCGTCTAAGAAGTATTCTTGGTCGTAAAATGGGTAATGATCGCTCGCCTTTTGGTTCAAGTGAGCAAAGTGAAGAAAAATCTCAAGCGAATGAAGAAAAAATAAACGAACAGAATGTTGTCGCAATCTCCGATCGTCAATCAGCTGATCCTTTTATAGACCAGTCTGAGGGAGAATTAGGAGAAAATCTTCGTAAAATCAGAGAAGCAGATAGCTCGTTTAATTCGAGTACCTTTGTTGAGGGGGGACAGGCTGCTTTTGAAGTCATAATAACTTCATATGCTAATGGTGATAGTGAATCACTGCGTCCACTTTTAAGTGACGAAGTTTATGATAAATTTTCTGGAGCTATTTCGGAACGCGCTGATAAGGGCCAAAAAATTGAAATGACTTTAGTGGGTGTTCAGTCAAGTGAAATTATAGAAGCTTCAATGGATGGCTCAGTTGCTTTTATTACCAATAAATTTGTAACTGAACAAATAGAGGTTACTAAGGACTCGGCTGGAGAAGTTATTGATGGTGACCCTGTTCGCGTTATGACGGTAACAGATATTTGGACTTTTGCTCGGAATACAAGATCACGAAATCCCAATTGGACCCTTGTTGCTACAGAAGCCACCAATTGAAGTTATATTGCCAGATTAGATCACACATTATTTTTACTGCATCTAAAAACAAGACTCCCAATTACTTGCGGTGGGGTATTTTACTTCATGCGTTCAACCTAATTTATAAAAAGTTACTAAAAGCACTTCATAGTACACGTTATGTTTTGGTAGAGTCATAAAATGAAAAATCCTCGGGTTGCATTATTTGTTACATGTCTGGTTGATTTATTTCGGCCCACTGTGGGCTTTGCCAGTATCAAATTATTAGAAGAAGCAGGCTGTGATGTTGTGGTGCCTCGCCAGCAGACCTGTTGTGGTCAACCTGCGTATAATTCAGGTGATAAAGCTGATACAATTTCTATTGCTAAACAAGTTATAGAAGTTTTTGAAGACTATGATTATACTATAGTCCCTTCTGGTTCCTGTGCGGGCATGATTAGCAAGCATTATCCAGCACTTTTTGAAAAAAATTCTGACTGGCTCCCTCGGGCCAATAAACTTAGCAAAAAGACCTATGAACTAGTTTCTTTTTTAACAGATGTTCTGGGTATAGATTCAGTAGCTAGCGAGTTTAATGGAACAGTGACCTATCATGATGCATGTTCGGGTCTAAGAGAGTTGTCTATCCATGATCAGCCGCGTCTTCTTTTATCTTCTATGGAAGGCCTACATTTACGCGAGCTTGATGATGCTAATGTTTGTTGCGGTTTCGGGGGCACGTTTTGTGTAAAATATGCTGATATTTCTAATCGCATGGTTGAAACTAAGACCCAACAGGTTGTAGCAACGGGTGCGGATACATTATTGGCAGGTGATTTAGGTTGTTTACTAAATATGGCTGGAAAGCTCCAACGAGATGGAGTTGAGCTAAATGTTAGGCATGTAGCAGAAGTTTTGGCTGGTATGACGGATAGGCCTGCTATTGGCGAACCAGGTAAGGATTAGAACAACTGATGACTGGATCCATCCCTAGCGAATTTAAAGAAAATGTAGTGCGCCAGCTCGCAGACGAAGATCTGCGTCAAGCACTCACTAAAAGTAAGGGTCATTTTACTGGAGGGCGACAGAAGGCTAAAGACAATCTCCCTGAGTTTGATGCATTGAGAGATAAAGCCCGCGATATAAAGGATCATACGATAGAAAATCTTGATTTTTATTTGGAGGCTTATGAGAAAAAGGTTTTATCCAGTGGCGGGTATGTGCATTGGGCTAGCACAGCAAAAGATGCACAAGAAATAGTATTAAATATTTGCCAGTCTGTAGGAGCTACCTCTGTAAATAAGGGAAAGTCGATGATTGGTGAAGAGTGCGATATAAATGAGGCACTCGAGGCTGCAGGTATAAATGCAGTAGAAACCGACCTTGGTGAATATATAATACAAATACGAAACGAAAGGCCCAGCCATATTATTGCTCCGGCTGTACATCTAACAAAGGCTCAGGTGGAAGAAAGTTTTAGAGAAACCCATACTCACCTTGACCCTAAAAGAGTACTTGATGAACCTCTAACCCTTCTCGAGGAGGCACGGAAAGTATTACGGAAAAAATATTTTGAAGCCGAGGTTGGCATAACGGGTGCTAATTTTCTGGTAGCTGAAACCGGATCTTCCATAATTGTTACAAACGAGGGTAACGGAGATTTGTCGCAGTTATTGCCTCGTGTTCACATAGTATTAGCTAGCATTGAAAAAGTTGTACCCAATTTAGAAGATGCTTCGACTTTGTTACGAGTTTTGGCGCGATCGGCGACAGGTCAGGAGTTTAGTGTTTACACCACCGTTTCAACAGGTCCACGAAGAGATGAAGACTTGGATGGGCCAGAAGAATATCATGTGATTCTTCTGGATAATGGGCGAACTGGTATGTTGGGAACTGAGTTTCAAGACATGTTGAGGTGCATACGTTGTGGTGCTTGTATGAATCATTGCCCAGTTTATCAATCGGTGGGAGGTCATGCTTATGGCTGGGTTTACCCTGGACCTATGGGAGCTGTTTTATCTCCAGGTTTACTTGGGGTAGATGAAGCCGGACACTTACCCAATGCGTCGACATTTTGTGGTCGATGTGAGGAGGTTTGCCCGGTTCACATTCCATTACCTAAATTAATGCGGCACTGGCGAGAGCGTGAATTTGAACGTCATTTAACCCCAAGTTCATATAGAAAGGGTATACAGTTGTGGTCATTTGTTGCTCTTCGGCCAAACCTTTACCAGTGGTTAACTAGTTTACAAATGCGTATTTTAGGGTTGTTAGGCCGTCGCCGTGGAAGATTTACTAGTATTCCAATGGCGAAAGGTTGGACCAAATATAGAGATCTGCCTGCTCCGGAAGGTAAAACTTTTCAGAAACAGTGGTCGGAACGATCTTAATGAAAAATGAACGTAATAATATAATTAACAACGTAAGAAAATCGCTGGGGCGCACAGGACCAATAGATGTTAAGCGGGCGAAAGAGTTAAATGAAAGAATTAATAAACCAACTCGAAACCTCTTGCCATCTAGAACAGATCTACCAAAAAATGAGTTAATTAATTTGTTTCAAAAAATGGCTGAGGATGTATTTGCTAGTGTTGAGCGCGTAAAAGATATAGATGAAATTCCCGATTCTCTCTCAGATTATCTAAAAAGAGAAAACTTACCTGCCCAAGTTGTTATGGCTCCTGATCCATATTTAGATACTACACCCTGGGAAAAACAACCACTCCTCGAAATTAGAAAGGGACTGCCCGAAGAAAAAGATATGGTTAGTGTTACCTCTGCGGCAATAGCTGTAGCTGAAACAGGTACTTTAGCCATGTTTTCGGGCCCGAATCATCCATCTACTCTAAATTTTTTGCCTGAAACCCATATAGTGGTATTGCCAGTGGATCGCATCACAAAAAATTATGAAGATGTATGGGATATTATACGTAAAATACCGCCTACTGAAGAAAATTTAGTTCAAATGCCCAGAACGGTAAATTTTATAACCGGTCCATCTCGATCAGGCGATATAGAGCAAACGCTATTGTTAGGGGCTCATGGGCCTAGGCGTTTACATATAATTCTGGTTGAATCTGAATAAAATATGGTAACGCATTCACCAGGAAAGGGACGATCTAAAATCACATCTGTTAAAGATAGTAATGCACAGGATGAGATTCTTTTTAAGAAAACTATGGCTGGGGTAAGGCCTCTGAATAATAAACACTCTCTATCAACTAAAGAAACAAGAGTAAGTAAGACACCCCTTTTAGCTTCAGGGCACTCAAAGGATTCTTTTACAGGTTTATCTAATTCAACCTCACTGATGGCGAAAAACAACCAACAACAACCAAAACTTCATGTTGATAAATTTGCTGGTGTTGATAGGCGTACAGAGGAACGATTACGTAGAGGAAAATTACCAATTGAAGCACGTTTAGACTTGCACGGATACTATCAGGACATAGCTCAATCAGAACTTAATGCATTTATTAACAGGTGTGCTCTATCAGGACGACGTACTGTGTTAGTGATTACGGGCAAGGGATCACTTAGTAAGGGTGGGGGAGTTCTAAGAAGAAATTTACCTGATTGGCTCAATCATCCATCATGTCGTCCTTATATTTTAGCTTTTTGCGAGGCACGTCCAGAGCACGGAGGTGCAGGTGCATTTTACATTCTGCTCCGGCGCTCAAATAAAGAAAACATGTGATATTTTTTCTAATAAGCAAACTATTGAGAAAACCAAACGTCGTTTCGGCTAATCTGCTCAGTCAAATATTCGGCACCCTCGTTTGGGATAAAACATGAATTTAAATGTATGTTTCGTCACTAACGTGTTTAAAGGATAACCTATAATTACGATTGCTTAATCAAACATTGCTACGGCTCGGATGAAGCCTGCTGAAGCTCCCTTAATTTTCCAAGGGAAACAACTAACAGTAAACCCTTTGTCTGGTAATGTTTCTAAATTTAGCAACTTTTCCATATGGCAATATGGTTGCTCAATACCCGCCCAGTGTCCCTGCCAAATTTTGTTTGCATCACGATCTTTTAGCCACTCTTCTTTTGCAAACTTAAAGGGTGCGTCCCACCCCCAAGCATCTATGCCAGTTACTCGCACTCCATGATCACGAGTTAAATAGAGGGTTGCTTCTTTACCAATACCGATTCCATGGTCGATATACTCATTTGTACCATAGTATTCACTGGCTTTAGTGTTGATGAGTACAATATCGAGTGGTTGTAAATCATGCCCGATTCTTTTTAGTTCAGCTTCTATATCTTCGGGCTGTACGACATAGCCGTCTGGCATATCACGGAAATCAAATTTAATGCCTGGTCGAAAAAACCAGTCTAGTGGAAGCTCATCAATAGTTTGCATGGGATTTCCATCCTTGTCGTGGGAATGATAATGCCAGGGTGCGTCTATATGAGTTCCATTATGTGTAGTTAAAGTTATTACCTCCCATGCCCAGCCTTCACCATTGGGTAAATCCGAAGGCTCCATTTCATCGAAAAAGCCAGCCATCGCTGCAGCATTCTGTTTTTGGCTGACATATTTAATTTTAGGTCGCATAATTTCGGGGTCGCAGATGGTGTCATTATCTAGGGGCATAGATATATCTACTATTTTAGATGGTATTTTCATTTTTTAACTCCTAGATAATTAATTTAATCTGTTTTTTTAATGATTGTTTTTATAATGTTACAAAAAAATCCAATTCACTTATAGAATAAATTTTGATAGATCAGCGTTCTTTGCTAATTCTTCGACACGATCACGAACCATTATAGCATCAATTTTAATGGTTTCCCCTCCCCGATCAGTGGCGGTAAAACTTATTTCCTCGAGCAGGCGTTCAATAACAGTATGTAATCGTCGGGCCCCTATATTTTCAACATTTTGATTTATCTCGGCGCTGAGATCTGCAATTGCGTCAATAGAATCTTCGGTAAAATCAAGTGTTAATCCTTCTGTTTTTAGTAGAGCTACCGATTGTCGAATCAAGCTGTTTTCAGGTTCACGAAGAATTCTTCCAAAGTCGTCCCTTGTGAGCGCCTTTAACGCTACGCGGATTGGCAGACGTCCCTGTAATTCAGGCAGCAGGTCGGAGGGTTTTGCTAAATGAAATGCACCGGAGGCAATAAATAAAATATGATCTGTTTTTACAGCACCATGCTTTGTTGCTACCGTGGTTCCCTCTATTAATGGTAATAGATCGCGTTGAACACCTTCTCGGCTGACATCGCCTCCTCCAGCCCGTTCACTGCGAACCGTTATTTTATCAATTTCATCTAGAAATACTATTCCATTGTTTTCGACTGCGTTTAATGCTTCTTTAACGATTTTATCATCGTCTAAAAGTTTATCAGATTCATTTGCCATAAGGATCTCATAGCTTTCAACTACACTCAATTTACGTGGAGAGGTGCGTTGGCCAAAGGCTTTTCCAAGCATGTCATTAAAATTTATCATACCCATTTGAGAGCCGGGCATTCCCGGTATATCCATAGTTGGCATTTGCATACCTCCGGTTTCGGCAACTTCTACCTCAATTTCTTTATCATCTAGTTCGCCCTTTCTTAATTTTTCACGAAAAGATTGCCGGGTAGAATCACTTGCGTTTTCTCCAACAATAGCATCAAGAACTCGCTGCTCGGCGTTAACCTCAGCCTGTGCATGCACTTCTTTGCGCCGGACTTCGCGTGTCATCATTATAGATTGTTCTACTAAATCACGTATTATAGATTCAACATCACGGCCCACGTAGCCTACTTCAGTAAATTTAGTTGCTTCAACCTTTATAAATGGCGCATTAGCTAGCTTGGCAAGTCGACGAGATATTTCTGTTTTTCCAACTCCAGTCGGCCCAATCATTAGAATATTCTTTGGAAGAACTTCTTCTTTTAAGTCGTCTGGAAGTTGTTGTCTGCGCCAACGGTTTCTTAAGGCGACGGCAACTGCACGCTTAGCATCGTTTTGGCCAATTATAAATCTATCTAACTCGGATACTATTTCGCGGGGGGAAAAATTTGTCATAGGCTCTCTATTGTCACGTTAGTATTTGTATAAACACAAATATCTGCTGCAATTGCCATAGCTCTTTTAGCTATTTCATGAGCGGATAAGTTGTCTTCCTTTATTAAAGCACGAGCAGCTGCGAGTGCATAGTTGCCGCCTGATCCTATAGCTATGATGCCATCATCGGGTTCTAAAACATCACCAGTTCCGGTAAGAACTAATGAAGTCTCTTTGTCAGCTACTGCCATCATTGCTTCTAGTCTGCGTAAATATCGGTCAGTACGCCAATCTTTAGCCATTTCAACGCATGCGCGCGTTAGTTGCCCGGGGTGTTGCTCTAGTTTAGACTCTAGGCGTTCAAAAAGCGCAAAAGCATCAGCTGTAGCGCCTGCGAAGCCTGCAATTACATTACCATCTGCGAGTGGCCTAACTTTACGCGCCGAAGACTTTATTATGGTAGATCCAAGCGTTACCTGCCCGTCACCCGCTATGATAACGCTACCTTCTTTTCGAATTGAAAGAATAGTAGTGCCGTGCCATTGATCAATTTCGTTACTTTTATTTTCTGTATACATTCATATATCCACCTTTTTTGATTGTTGCGAAGATATTTAAATAAACTTAAACTCTGGTGCCATAGTATACCATCTAACTTCATTTGGTTATTCGCACGCTTCCGTCAAGTCCATAGATTGTTAGATATGGTAGTATTGCACGGCGGGCCCTGCTATGTAGACTTTAAATTTGTATTAGGTTTAGTTCCGCGGGAGCTTAAAATGAGCAATCAAGATATAAATAAAAACCCTGATAAACAAGCTCGATTAGGAGCTGTTACTCGTCAAACCCGAGAAACAGAAATATTGGTTGAAGTAAATTTAGATGGGGTAGGTGTGTATGATATTGAAACAGGTATTGGATTTTTAGATCATATGTTGGAACAACTATCACGCCATAGTTTAATAGACCTTCGGGTTCGTGCTTCTGGAGATTTACACATTGATTTTCACCATACTACGGAAGATAGCGGCTATGCTATTGGTGAAGCCATCAGCCAAGCTTTGGGCGAGAGGCGAGGAATTCGTCGTTATGGGTATGCGTTAGTTCCCATGGATGAGACCCTGACTAGGGTTGCTTTAGATGCCTCTAACCGACCCTATCTGGTATGGAAAGTGCCAATCAGTCGTCCAAAATTAGGAGATATGGATACTGAGTTATTTCAAGAATGGTTTAAAGCATTTTCTCAGGCGGCAGGTTTAACGCTTCATGTTGAAACCATTTATGGTGAGAATAACCACCACATGATTGAGTCTTGCTATAAAGGCCTGGCAAGGTCTTTACGCGATGCTGTGGAAATTGATGTTAGACGTGAAGATTCTATTCCTTCAACTAAAGGTATCCTAGGTGGATCTCTTTAGGACGGTGATCCAAAGCCGCTTCCAGGTGAGCGCTAATTTCTATATCAAGGACATAAAAACGTATTTTTAAGGTTTTATTATTAAATGGTCTGTTAGAAATATAGATTATATATGTTGAGGAAGACCACCGTGAAAATTTATACCGCACAAATACTTCCATGGTCAGCATCATTAGATGGTGAAGTGGTGTTGATTAAAGAGGGTTTTAATTGGGCTGGGTTTTTATTGGGTCCATTTTGGGCCTTATGGCACGGAATGTGGAAGACGATGATAATCACGATTTTGATTTTGACAATAATTCCTATTGTTGGTAATGCGCTACATTTAACAAGTTATTTACCAATAATATTTCAATTCCAGGTTTTGCTTTTTATGGGAATGTGGGCCAATGATTTCAGGCGGGCTGCTTTATTTCAAAGTGGCTATGTTGAGTGTGCAGTGATTGCTGGCAGAAATAAAAATGAAGCTGAGCACAGATATTTATTAAATACTATTCTAGTGGAGTCATAGAGGTGCGGAATGCAAACGGTTGCCATAATTGATTATGGATCAGGTAATCTGCGTTCTGTAGCGAAGGCATTTGAAAGAATGGCAATTGAGACAGGCTTGTCTTTGAATGTTAAGGTAACCTCTGATTCGTCGATTGTATCTAAAGCCGATCGATTGGTATTACCAGGCGTGGGGGCATTTGCGGACTGTTATAAAAGTGTGATGGCTTCTCCAGGCCTTAGAGAGGCTTTGCATGTCGCTGTTATTGAAAAAGCCCGTCCCTTTCTTGGCATTTGCGTTGGTATGCAGCTAATGGCGACAAGTTCTTACGAGCATTCGATAACTCCTGGTTTTAATTGGATAACGGGTAATGTAGTAGCAATTAAAACAACAGGTACAAATTTAAAAATTCCTCATATGGGATGGAATGAATTAAAAATTGTTTCTAACGACCATCCAGTATGTAATGGTTTGCAAAATGGAACTATAGTGCCGCACGTTTATTTTGTTCACAGCTATCACCTAACTGGCGCAGATTCGCAGAATGTTATAGCTACTACAGAGTATGGCAATGAGATTGTAGCTGTTATTGGCCGAGATAATATGGTGGGAACCCAGTTTCATCCAGAAAAAAGCCAAGCCGCAGGTTTGCGTCTTATATCTAACTTTCTGGCATGGTCGCCTTAATAAAATTAGGAGTCAATTAACCCGTAATGGCAGAAACCCGTGTTGAGAGATTATCTGAATTTAGAGGCAATGATCTGGCAGATATGTGTGATGCTGCAGAAGCGGCAATTACTGCAGGTGGTGGTTTTGGCTGGCTAAAGCCACCGCGCAGGGATGTAATGGAGTCATATTGGCGTGGGACTTTGTTAGTGCCAGGGAGAACTGTTTTTGGCGGTAGGTTGGATGGTGTAATTGCAGGATCTGCTCAACTTAACCGACCTCGGTCTAATGCTGAAGCACAGTCATTTACTGTTACTGTAACCACTTTTTTTCTGGCGCCTTGGGCTCGAGGACATAGTTTGGCACCAGCTATACTTGAAGCCTGTGAGGATTTGGCTCGTAGAGAGGCCTATACTGTACTAAATCTAGATGTACGCGAGACACAAGAGAGAGCAATACAAATATTTGAGGAAAGCGGTTATGCTCGCTGGGGCGTACATCCTAAATACGCACGAATTAATGGCGAATATGTTCGTGGTTTATATTATACAAAAGATCTTTAAGGATTATTATGATTTTGTTTCCAGCAATTGATTTAAAAGATGGGAAATGTGTGCGGTTGCTTCGTGGAGATATGGAGCAGGCCACAATATTTAATGATGATCCAGCTGGACAGGCAAAAGCCTTTATAGATGCTGGTGCTATATGGCTGCATGTTGTTGACTTAAATGGTGCTTTTGCAGGCGTTCCGGTTAATAGAGGGGCGGTAGAAAAAATTCTGGAGGTTGTAAGGCATAGTAATATTCAAGTTCAATTAGGTGGTGGTATTCGATCTCTTGTACAAATTGAAAGGTGGTTGGCAGCTGGAATCAATAGGGTGATTTTAGGAACGGCTGCTGTTAAGGAGCCAGAGCTGGTAAAAGAAGCATGCAAGCTTTTTCCTGACCAAGTTGCAGTTGGGGTTGATGCTCGTCAGGGTTTAGTTGCAATTGAAGGTTGGGCGGAAACGGCCACATTGACTGCAATTGAGCTAGGCTTTCGATTTGAAGACGCCGGAGTGTCTGTCATTATTTATACAGACATTGACCGCGATGGGGTGTTGTCTGGCGTGAATATAGATGCCACTGCTAATATAGCAAGAGCTCTGACAACTCCCATAATAGCTTCGGGGGGGGTTTCTTCAATGAAGGATTTAATATCCTTGAAGCCATACGAAGCTGATGGCGTGGTGGGCGCCATTAGTGGCCGCGCTTTATATGATGGTCAATTGGATTTGAAAACAGCTGTAAATTTTCTTGGAAACTGAAGTATATGTTAAAAATTAGAGTTATCCCCTGTCTTGATGTTAAGGATGGCCGTGTAGTCAAAGGAGTAAATTTTGTTGATTTGCGTGATGCTGGGGACCCTGTTGAGCAGGCAAAAATATATGATTGCGAGGGGGCAGATGAGCTTTGTTTTCTAGATATCACGGCATCTAGTGACAACAGAGATATTATTTATGATGTAGTTTCTCGTACATCTGAAGCCTGTTTCATGCCTCTTACCGTTGGCGGGGGTGTGCGTGATCTTGATGATATTCGTAAGTTACTTCGAGCTGGTGCGGATAAGGTGTCAATAAATACTGCTGCAGTAACTAGACCTGAATTTGTTCGCGAGGCAGCCGAAAAATTTGGCAGCCAATGTATTGTAGTGGCTATTGATGCAAAATCGGCTGGTTCTGGGAGTTGGGGAGTTTTTACCCATGGGGGTCGTATATCAGTTGGCCTTGATGCTGTTGCATGGGCAAAACAGATGGAGTTGTATGGCGCTGGTGAAATACTTTTGACATCTATGGATCGTGACGGGACTAAGGCCGGTTTTGACATTGGTCTCACACGTAAGGTAGCTGACGCAGTTTCCGTGCCATTGATCGCTTCTGGAGGAGTGGGCTCTCTAGAACATATGGTAGATGGCGTTAGTAAAGGCCATGCCTCTGCTGTTCTAGCCGCATCTATATTTCATTTTGGTGAATATTCCATATCAGAAACTAAAGAATATATGGCAGCGGCAGGGGTCCCTGTTAGATTTGATGATGTAAACCGGAGGACAATTTAGGTGGTTAGCAGTGAAAATCAGCCAGCTCTTGAAAAGCTTTGCCAAATAATTAAAGAGCGTCAAGGCGCGTCCCCTGAATCTTCATATACGGCTAAGTTATTAATGGGAGGCACTGTTGATATAGGGGCAAAAATAACAGAAGAGGCTGAAGAGACGGTGTTCGCTGCTCTAGAGGAAGGACCAGATGCGCTTATACGAGAGAGCGCAGACTTGTTATACCATTTATGTGTTTTATGGGTTGATCAGGAGATAAATATAGCTGATGTTTGGTCAGAGCTGTCTAGTCGTGAGGGAGTTTCCGGCTTAGTTGAAAAAGCTTCTAGATCTAACAAACGTACTGAGGGTTGAGTATGGCGGCCTATGACAAACAAAATATTTTTGCTAAAATCCTTCGTGGTGAAATTCCTTGTGAAAAAGTTTGTGAAGACGAGCATTCTCTAGCATTTCAGGATATAAATCCACAAGCGCCGGTACATATTCTTGTCATTCCTAAGGGAGAGTATATATCCCTACAGGAATTTACTGCAAAGGCAAATGATTCTGAAATTGCTAGCTTTATGCGTATTGTATCGCAAGTAGCCAGAGATTTTCATATAGTAAACTCTGGTTATAGAATTCTATCCAATAATGGAGATAATGCGAACCAGGAAGTACCCCACTTTCATGTGCATGTATTGGGTGGGAAAAACCTTGGTCAGATGATTGAAACTACGAAGTGATAAATTAAAGGGGATTATACATGACCTACGAAAGTTTTTCTTTAACTGAGATGTCCGCTTCATGTGGTGGGGTTATAGAGGGAATTGATTTATCAAAAGACCTAACTAACGCACAATTTAACGAAATACATAACGCATTGCTTGACCGTACTGTAATAATATTTCGAGATCAAAAAATTAGCCCCGAGCAGCAAGTTGCATTTTCTCGACGCTTTGGTGAACCTCAGCCCGCTGCGGCTTCAGGTTTTGAAAAAAGCCCCGATTATCCTGAAATAGACATACTTGAATATGATTCTGACAACCCCCCCCATGTAACGCGTGATCTTTGGCACACTGATTTTGTAGGAAGAGAAAAACCAACTCTTGGCACCGTGTTATATGCTAGAGATATCCCGTTTTTGGGAGGAGATACAATTTGGGTTAGTACGGTTGCGGCCTATGAAGCTTTGTCTGATCGTATGAGGGCACATATAGACGGCCTTTGGGCTTATCATGATTCATATCAGCCGTATGATGAGCATGTAAGGCCTGAGATGTGGGATGGAGAGGGAACCGATTCCATTAAGGAGCAGCGGGCGTCTTATCGTCCAGCATTGCATCCAATGGTACGAACTCATCCGGTAACTGGAAAGAAGGGTTTGTTTGTAAATGAATCCATGACGTCTCTAATTAAGGGTATAGATAAACGTGAAAGTGATTTTCTACTTCGTTATTTATTTGATTATTTAAAAACACCTGAATTTAATTATCGCCACAAATGGAAAACTAATGACCTGGCAGTGTGGGATAATAGGTTGTCGCTTCACTATGCTCTGTTTGACTACACTAAGCATCGGCTCATGCACCGGATTGTTATCCAAGGCGATGTTCCTTTCTAAAGTGTTGTTTTGTTTCATAACTTCAGGAGAAGAAAATGGAGATTGGAAGTAAAAACCTTATTGTAGTTCATCCAGATGAATTAGAATGGGAGGACGACACGGAGCTTTTTACCCTACCAAAGGGCGTACAGGTTAAAATGTTTTCGCATGATCCAGAGACTGGCCGGAGGGATTTTTATGTTCGTTTCCCAGCAGGGTATACAGAACCTCGTCATACCCATAGGGGATGGCATAGTAATTTAATAGTAGAAGGTGAAATGCACGTAGACGGAAAAATTCTAAAGCCAGGTGATTACCTATTTGGTCCAGGTAATGAAATTGCTCATGGTCCGCTTAACTATCCTGTTGGCTGCATAATATTTACTAGCTTCTATGGACCAACCGAACACGCCCATTAGTGTAAAGTCAAAGTTGACTACTTTATCCCCGGCAGTGGTCATTGAAAATAACCCACATGATACGATAGCTACGTTTTTTTGATATTATTAAAACTTAATGAGAGTGCTTAATTAGGCTTTTTTATTTGCTTTATTATAACACCTTAAAACCAAATAAATCAGCTGGGTTTGTGGAAAGAATTTGTTTGCGGGTTTTTATATCAGGAACCCATTCAAGCATTAGGTCTAAAAGATCACCGTCATTAGGCATGAGTTCAAAGTGATCAGGGTGTGGCCAGTCGGAGCCCCAAATTAATTTTTCAGGTGCTCTTTTCACTAGTTCTTGAGCGAATGGAAGGGTATCGGAGTATGGGGGCCCCGATTGAGCGCTAAATCGATTTGGTCCGGAAAGTTTGACCCAACATCTGCCTGTCTCAAGGCATTCTAAAATCATTTTAAATCCTGGGCTATCAATCCCTTTTTCTGCTGGTTGCCAACCCATATGATCAATGACAAAATTACCGGGAACAGATAGAATTGAATCCCGCCATTCCAGTGCTTCCCCTTCTCCCTTAAACCAGAACTGCGAGTGCCACCCTAATTCGTGAATTCGACCAACCATTTTCATATCGATTTTCGGATTCCACAGAAATGCGAATCTAGCCCCAACAACTCCTGCTTTATCTAGTATTTCTAGCTCTCCATCAGTTATATTGGGTGCTGGCATTGCAACACCTCTAAAACGGACGGGGTCGCGACAGAGTGCGTTAATCATATATTCGTAGCAATTACCCTGCATAAGAGATTGTACTATAACACCACGAGAGATACCTAATTTATCATGAAGCAATATTAAATCATCAAAGGTACTGTCCTCAGCCTCCAGTGGCCTATTGGGATTAAATGGAAACCTTGCCTGGGGTCCAAAAATATGGAAGTGAGTATCACAAGCACCAGGCGGAGTTTGCAATTTTGGTGATTTGGTATTTCTTTCGGGTGGTGGCGAAAGTCTGCGTTCCATGTTTTTTTCCTTTACAGAATGAAATACAATGCCTTTAATTGACAAAGACCCACTCAATGTCATCATAAATATGTCATAGATTTGAGTTGCGGTTAACATGTGAATTATAAAATTTAATGTTAGAACGTTCTAAATTAGAACTTTGACACTTACATTTAGCCGTAATATGGTATTGATGGTTCTTACAAGTTTCATAAAAATGATTATCTAGGGGGAATAATTATGGATGGAAGTGCACCAATTGCTAAAATGCCAAAAACTGCTAAAGAACGCGGTAAGATTGCACCTGCAAAATTAGCCCATGTGGTTCTTCGTACTCCACCAGAGCGAACACAAATGATGCTCGATTGGTACAAAGTTGTATTAGAAGGTGAGGCGATGTATGAGGCAGGTTTTGGGGGTTTTATAACATATGATGACGAGCATCATCGAATTGCCGTTTTGGGTTTTCCTGGCATTAAGGAGCATATTGATGGATATGCTGGCTTACACCATGTTGCTTTTACTTATGGAAGTCTTGGAGACTTAGTACATACTTATGACCGCCTTAAGGGTGAAGGAATTCTTCCTAAATTTACAATAAATCACGGCCCAACAACTTCTATGTATTATTTTGACCCAGATAAAAACCAGGTAGAGTTACAGGTCGATAATGTACCGGAGGAAAGATTTTCGGAGTATTTTGATAACGGAGAATTTTCTTCTAATCCAATAGGTGTAAAATTTGATCCAGAAGAATTATTTGCAAGATACAAAGCGGGTGAGTCTGAGGATACGCTTTTACAACGTCCTGATGGACCTCCACCAGATCTAAGTGATTTTCCTGCTAATTAGGATTTGCTAATTTTGGGATTTAAAAAGCGGGTAAAACCCGCTTTTTTTATTTGTTACTACTTTAATTTAGACTCTATAGCGTTCCAAATAAGGCCAGAAATGTTTGTTCCGTCAAAGCGGTCTATCTCTTGAATTCCAGTTGGCGAGGTTACGTTTATCTCTGTGAGATAATCACCGATAACGTCAATACCTACAAAAATTAGCCCTAGCTCTTCTAGAGATGGCCCAATAGAATTACATATATCTATTTCACGAGCTGTTAACTCTGTTTTTAAAGGTGTTCCTCCTACATGCATGTTGGACCGAGCTTCTCCCTGTGCCGGTACTCGGTTGATTGCTCCTACAGGCTTGCCATTAACTAAGATAATACGTTTATCTCCTTTGCGCACTTCGGGTAAGTAGCGTTGGGCAATAATTGGTTCTGAATAGTGAGTTTTGAATATCTCTAGCAGTGCTGTAAGGTTTTCATCATCAGGCTTGATATGAAATACCCCTGCCCCTCCATTTCCATACAATGGCTTTATTATTATATCTTGGTGTTCTTTTCGAAAATTCTTTATTTCATTATGGTTTGATGTGATTAATGTTGGTGGTAAAAGTCCTTTAAAGTGAGTTACAAATAGCTTTTCTGGAGAGTTTCTAACAGATATGGGATCGTTAACAACTAGGGTTTTGGGGTGGATGTGCTCCAATATATGTGTAGTAGTAATATATGACATGTCAAAAGGTGGGTCTTGTCTCATTAAAACAACATCAACCTCTGCAAGGTCCATGACGTGGATTTTGCCTTTAGTAAAAAAATTAGTGTCCTGTCGGGATAGTGTTAGCGATTGAGTGAGGGCTAGTACTTTACCATCTTTTAAGATTAAGTTTTCTGGCAGATAATGAAATAGCTTATATCCTCTTGATTGTGCCTCCAAAGCTAATGCAAAGGTCGAATCTCCTAAAATATCTATAGACTCTATAGGGTCCATTTGAAGCGCGATATCTAGACTCATAAGGTTTTTCCTAAAGTTAAAATACTAAATATATATCACAGGAGTTATTTATTTTTCTATAATTGCAGGGGACGTAGTATTCGTCTAGCGATATAGATCATTATAGCCGGTTTGTTTAATTTAAACTGTTACGAAGTTTATTAAGGTTTTTCTAATTTTATGTTTTTGGTTGGGTGGCGTTGAAACACTATAAGACTGGTTGAAGGTCATTACTGCAGCTTGAATATTTCTTAGATATTTATGTTATATCCCTACTACGCAGCATATTTCGTGCGATAACGAGATGCCAATAAAATAGCTGCTTCACCTAAAGGAATGAGCGCGGTCTGTATTTTACCGATTTTTGTAGAGTGGGTTTACTTGAATCTAAAAATCTTTTCATTTTTGGTATTAATATTTGCCACCCATCTTTTTTGATGGCTGTTGTAAACGACGAGGGTCAGTATTTAGTAAAACATGGCTGATAACGTTTTTCACGTCAGGAATGTTGCGGGCGACTTGCAAAACAAGGTTAAGTTCCTCTTGGTTTTTAGCTATGCCTATTAGGTAGATAGTTCCGATAACAGAACGCGTTGAGTAATTTATTGATTGAATATTTTTAGCAAACAATAAAGCAGAGTCCAATCGCGCATTAATTAGGGCGTCCCGTGCAAAAGTTTCTATGCTAATGTCTCTACTAACTTGAATTTCATTTATAACTTCTCTTACGTGCCCGGGTTGCCATGCGAGGCGCACAGCACGGTCGGACATTTCAGTGTTAGGGACATGCCCTGTGAGAAGTACTCTGCCTTCGTAAATTTGTAGATTAACTAAGTTATAGAGCTCAAGTCCGGCATCGAGCCAGTGATTATTGATCTCAACCCTAATTCCTAAATCTGTAGCTGCTCCTTTAATACCTCTCTCTTCATACGCAGCAACTCCTGCAGTAGCACCTGCGCTCAGAACAACTCCAGTTGGTGTGCATGAGGAAAGAAAGAATAGCGAGAGAAATATCGCTGAGGAAAAACAAATAATATTTTTTTTAGTAGTTATGGTTTTTATTATGGTGTCCATAGCTGAAATCCAATTTTAATGAATGTAAGGCAAACCTTAGAAATTAGGTAATAACTTTAGAAAGCTACAAGTGTTTTCTCTAAAAAAGCAGTTAGTGTTGGCTTTAATGTTTATTGAGTATTTTTTTGGTTTGTATTTGTAACATAAATAGAGGTCTTAGTGTATATTTCTTAGAGTGCCAGGATATTGATTGCTCAGGCTAGCCAGCAGATGTAATTTCTAAAGCACGTCTATATATTTGTCTTTTAGGTCTAACATGGCTTGCTGATACTTTTTCTACTGCATCACGTAAACTCATTTCTGATAAAGCTTTTTTTAGCGCGGAATCGATTGTAGCATTATCAACGGACTTTTCTGATGGTGGAGGGCCAATAATTAGGACTATCTCTCCTCGTAATTGACTCACAGTATTTAATTCTTGCGACAATTTTTCGATTGTCCCTCTTCGTACTTCTTCGAATTTTTTGCTTATCTCTCTCACGATTGCTGCGGGTCGGTTTCCATAGACCTTGTTCATTTCTTTTAATGTTTGGGAAAGCCGATGTGGTGATTCATAAAAAATTAATGTAGCTGGAACAGCTGCTAGCTGATAGAGGCGGTTTTTTTTTGCTGTTTGTTTAGGGGGTAAAAAACCAGCGAAGAAAAAACTATCAGTTGGTAGACCGGAAAGGGTAAGAGCTGCTATAGCCGCTACTGGTCCAGGAGTGGTGGTGATCCGTATGTCTTCAGCAATAGCAGCTTGAACTAATCTATATCCAGGATCAGAAATCAGGGGTGTTCCAGCATCGCTTATAAGTGAAATTATTTCATCTTTTTTTAATCGTTTAATAAGGCGCGGCAGTGCAATATTAGCATTATGTTCATGATATGCTGTTGTTGGTATGTTAATATCGTAATGAGATAATAATCTCCGAGTAATACGGGTATCTTCACAGGCTATTAAGTTCGAGCTTTTAAGTGTTTCAATCGCTCGTAAAGTTATGTCACCAAGGTTACCAATTGGTGAAGCAATAATGTATAGACCTGGTTCGATTGAAGATTGAAGCGGTTGCTGTGAAACATTTGGTTCGTTAGGCTTGAGATGCCGCTTACTCGACTGGCGGGCCTTGATTGAATTTTTTGAAGTGGGGATGCGAGGTGTCACGGTTTCTAAATTTCCTAACGAATATGAAGCGAAAGCGACTCCATTTTATATATATCGCGTTAGTAACCTTGATTCTGTTTGGTTGTGAAAATCCGGACATATCGGAAATATCATCAACTAATCAAGAAATACCAACAATAAAAACACCTGATACTAATGAGCAGCCACTGGTTACTCTCAGCCCTATTCCCCAACCGTCTGTGGCGGAAGGACATAAAGACATAAAAACTCCAGTTAAAGTACCAGAGCTTATTGAATCTATCAAACGCCCTTTGGTAGAGCAGTCTAAAGTGAAAGCCAATAAATCAGATAAACTAGTAGTTGGAATTCTAGTTCCTCTGACGGGAAACGCAGCATTATTCGGCCAAGACCTTCTTTCGGCATCACAAATGGCGTTATTTGATATGAAGGACAGCATTGTTGAGCTGAGGCTATACGATACAGGGGGGCAGGAAAAGCAGGCTAGGGCAGCCGCTATATTGGCCCTCGAGGATGGTGCATCAATTATACTTGGCCCATTATTTTCTAATACATCACTTGCAGCTGCTGAAGTTACCAGAAGGAATAAAATTCCGATGTTAACTTTTTCAAACAACCGTAGAATTGTTGGCGATGGCGTTTTTGCCATGGGGTTTTCACCAGAAGACCAGGTTAGAAGGATTATTAGATATGCCCAAGACCACAAATTCAATAGATTTTCTGCTTTGGCCCCTGATAATTTATACGGAAGGCGGATGGTTAAAGCATTAAGGGAGAGTATAAAGGAAGAAAATAGCCTTTCAAAAGAGGCCGCTTATTATCTTGAAGAAACTCAAAATTTGACAAGAACAATAAAGACTTTTGCTGATTATAATAGGAGGCGTAATGAACTATTATATCAGCGTCGTAAGTTAGCAGAACGAGGAGATGATATTTCTAAACGAGCCCTACGGAAGTTGGGGAAGCACGAAACGTTGGGTAAAGTTGGTTTTAATGCCTTGCTTCTACCGGCTGGTGGTAGGCAGATACTACGTGTCGCGCCGTTGCTGGCTTTCTATGATGTTGATCCCTCTCAAGTTAAGTATCTGGGAACTTCGAATTGGGCAGAGGAAGCCCTCAATTCTGAGCCAAGTTTAGTTGGGGCTTGGTTCGTTGCCCCCTCAATCAAGAAAAGACAGTTTTTTGTTGATAAATTTAAGAAAAACTTTGGCCGTGTTCCCACTCGACAGGCATCTCTAGCATACGATTCTACTGCTTTGGTTGTTTTTTTAGCACAAAGAACGTTAGGGGATAAAAAAGTAGGTGTAAAAATATTTTCTACTAAGGCCTTAACTAGTCCCAGTGGTTTTTCCGGTGTCGATGGAATTTTTCGATTGCTTTCTTCCGGTTTGGTTGAGAGGGGTCTCGCCATTTTTAAAATTGAAAATGGGGGAATGCGAGAGATAGAATCAGCTCCAGTAACATTTAAAAAGCTCGTTAATTAATTAACGAGCTTTTTAATTTATTAAGCTGGATATTACTGAATCTAAGCGCTGCCTGCCAGAGTAAGTAGCCAATAGTTTACTATTGTCGTGTATTATAAAGCCGCCCTTTTGTAAGCGTCTAGATGCTTCTTGGTCTATGACGTTTTTCAAGCTAGTTCCTGTGCGGCTTAAAAAATTTTGTGCGTCAATTCCCTTACTTATCCTAAGTCCCATTATTATCATTTCATTAATTACAGAATTTCTATCTAGGGATTGGTAAGTTTGCGTAGCATGTCCGTTTTCTTCTACGCGCCTTAACCATATTTCAGGTGCTCGGTGTTGTCTGGTGGCATAGATGCGGCCATTTACAGTTACGCGCCCATGAGCACCAGGGCCAATACCTATATAGTCCCCATATTGCCAATAAACTAAATTATGCCGGCAAGCTTCCCCTGGTGAAGCGTGATTAGAAATTTCATACGCTTCCATACCAGCATCAGATAAAATTTCTTGAGTTATCTCATACAAGGCCGCTGAAATATCTTCGTTAGGAAGTTTTAGGGCTCCTCGGGCTAGTAATAAGTAAAAAGGAGTTCCTGGTTCTATCGTTAATTGGTACACTGACAGATGATTTTTCGCTATTTTTATGGCTTTTTGAAGTTCATTTACCCACATATTAACAGATTGATTGGGCCGATTATATATTAAATCAAAAGAGTATCGATCGAAGGTGCTGCCTATTATATCTATAGCTTTTTCTGCCTCTAAAAGATTGTGATTCCTACCTAAGAAATTCAGTGCATCATCGTTTAGTGCTTGGACCCCAAGACTAACGCGATTAATTCCAGCTCTTGCAAATTCCTTAAATTTATTTGATTCTGCTGATGTGGGGTTAGCTTCCAGAGTTATTTCTGTGTTTTGGTTTACGTTAAAAAGGTTTGCTATTTCATTAATAACTTCTTCGACTATACTTGGGGGCATTAGAGATGGAGTTCCGCCCCCGAAAAAAACACTTTTTACATCTCTTTTACCTGTAATTTTTGCGTAGTATTTCAGTTCTTTCACGAGTGATTTTTGCCACTGAATGTAGTCAATATTATCCCTAACATGACTGTTAAAATCACAATAGGGGCAAAGCGATAGACAAAATGGCCAGTGTACATAAATTGCTATCGTTTTGGGTGTTGCTATTTCTTCAACCATTATGTTGCAAAAAACAGCTCTTTAACATTTTATTAAAAGCAATAGCCCTATGGGATATTTTTTGTTTTTCCATTGACCCAATTTCCCCAAATGTGCGTGTATCGTCTAATTTTTGAAAAATAGGATCGTAACCAAATCCTTTTGTACCCCGGGGGGGCCATACAATTTCTCCATTAAGATGACCTTCGAAAGATTCTATATGGCCATCTGGCCAGGACAGTGCTAGCGCACAAGTAAATCGTGCTGTGAAATCATCAGATTTATTTAGTTCATCATGAATTCGTCTCATAGCGGCAGTAAAATCCCGTCCTTTAGTTGTTTCTGCCCATCTGGCTGAGTATATCCCAGGCGCTCCAGAAAGAGCATTAATAGACAGACCGCTATCGTCTGCAAGTGCTGGAAGACCACTATTACTAGTTGCTGACAGTGCTTTTATTGAGGCGTTTTCTATAAAAGTCAAACCATCTTCTATGGGTTCAGGGAGCTGCAGTTCGATAGCGTTTTTAACATTTATTCCAAGAGGGGTCATAAGGTCTGTTATCTCGTCTATCTTCCCTAAATTATGGCTAGCTATTACTAGTTGATCAGAAATAAACTGTCGGCTCATAATATTTGGACTCCACTTAATTTAAGACAAAGCTTAATTAGACCTTAAGAACAGCACGTTGAATGTTAGTTAGGTAGTCTGTCCCCTCTCGAGCCAATCCAAGTAAATTTATGAACTGAGTGCGCGTGAAGGGTTTATCTTCAGCTGTTCCTTGTACTTCAATAATGCGTCCCTGTGCGGTAAATACGAAATTAGCGTCAGCTTGGGCATTAGAATCCTCATCATAGTCTAAATCTAATACTGCTTTGCCTTTGTAAAGCCCGCATGAAACTGCAGCAACCATATCGTTTAGAGGCAAAGCATCTATCTCCCCGGCGAGTAGAAGCTTTTGACAGGCTTGATGAAGGGCTACATAGGAGCCAGTAATTGCTGCTGTTCTTGTGCCTCCGTCGGCTTGTATAACATCGCAGTCTATACGAATTTGTCTTTCTCCTAGGACCTGCAGATTTACTGCTGCTCTTAAACTTCTACCGATAAGCCTTTGAATTTCCTGGGTCCGGCCGGATTGTTTTCCACGTGTTGCTTCTCTTGCGGTTCGCGTGTGGGTTGACCGAGGTAACATACCATATTCTGCGGTAATCCATCCGGTTCCTCCGCCACGCATCCATGGTGGAACTCTATCTTCTATAGTAGCAGCACAAAGAACATGAGTGTTACCGAACTGGGCAAGACAAGATCCTTCTGCGTATTTAGAAGCACTTGTTTTAAGAACAATTTTTCGCATTTCATTTGGCTTGCGGCCAGAAGGCCGTTTAAAGGTTTTATTCATTGAGCTATCCTGTGTTTGTCTAAATTTATTATCCATATAGCTTTTTATGAAATCTAACTGTTGACGGTTAATGCGTCTAGCAGATGCAAGAGAAGATATTTGGGTGTAGGTCTATCTTGATTAGCGGCACTGCTGACCTTAAGTAAATAGTTATCTATAGTATTCAATAATTATTAGATATGCTAATTAGGTAATTTATAATGAGCCGTATAATACCAGACCTAAACAGTCGAAGCCGCGAGATTCTTAGAAAAATTATCGACGCTTACCTGGAAACAGGAGAGGCTGTTGGTTCACATACGCTAACTAAACGGTTGGGACTTGAATTATCTTCTGCGACGGTTCGTAATGTTATGTCAGATTTGCAAGATGCAGGTTTACTTTATTCACCACATGTCTCATCAGGGAGATTGCCAACTGAAGCTGGGCTAAGATTCTTTGTCGATGGCTTATTGGAAGTTGGACGCCTAACTGAACACGAGAGATCTTCAATTGAATCACAGTGCGCTGCTCAGGGTCGAAATTCCCAGAAGACATTGGAAGAGGCAAGCCGTGTTCTGTCGGGTCTAAGTAATTATGCCAGCTTGGTAGTTGTGCCAAAGGCAGATGCACGTCTCAAGCACATTGAGTTTGTTGCTTTGGGACCAGACCGTGCACTAGTAATATTAGTTACGGATGATGGAGCTGTCGAAAACCGGGTCATTGATATACCTGTTGGTATGCCGGCTTCAATAATAGTAGAGGCGACTAACTTTCTGTCAGCGCGTATGGTGGGAAAAACTTTAGAAGAGGGCCAGAATCAAATTGCAGCAGAGCTATTGGTTCATAGACAAGAGCTTGGTGTTTTAACACAGCGACTTGTAGAAGCCGGAATGGCTACTAGTGCTGGGGATCAGTCTGGTGCGGTTCTAATTGTTAGTGGAACAGAACGTTTGCTTGATGATGTGCAAGCGGTCGAAGATTTAGAGCGTGTTCGTGCTTTATATGGTGCACTTGAAACTAAAGAGTCATGGTCATGGTTGCTGGATGCAACCCGCGGGGGCGAAGGAGTGCAAATTTTTATAGGAGCAGAAGATAAGTTATTTAACCTTACTGGTTGTTCTGTTGTAGTTGCACCATATACCAATAGTAAGGAGCAAATAGTTGGAGCTATTGGAGTGATAGGTCCTGCTAGACTAAATTATGCAAAGGTAATACCGGTCGTTGATTATACTGCAAAGGTAATTGGTCGGTTGATAGGCTGATAAAGTGGCCCCGCAGCTGGGCCTTTAATTGTTAGAGGTAGAAAAGTAAATGAGCACCCAAAATAATCAGGATGAAAATACTGAAAAATCATTATCTTCTGATGCCATGCCAGAAAATGGTAATGATAATATAATTTTAGATACTGGATCAGAAGATAATGTGGTTACAACCAATATAGAATCTGATGCAATCTCTTCCGATCCGGTGGATTCAGAATCACAAATTTCTGAAATGCACAAAGAGATTTCTGATTTAAAAGATCAATTATTACGCTTTATGGCAGAAGCTGAAAATGTTCGAAAGAGGAGTGAGCGACATTTAGCAGAAGCTCATAAATATGGGATGGCAAACTTTGCCCGTTCAATACTTACAGTCGCTGACGACCTTTCTCGTGCTTTGCAGGCGGTACCTGAAGAACAGCGTGATGGTGAAGGGCTATTGCAGACTTTGCTGGGTGGAGTTGAGGCGGTTGAGAGAGAGCTGATTAAGGCACTAGATTCAAATAATATTAAGCGTATTGATCCCACCGGAGAGCCGTTTGATCCAAATTTTCATGAGGCAATGTATGAAGTGCCTAATAGTGGATTTTCTAATGGTACTGTCGCTCAGGTGGTGCAGCCAGGATATCGTTTGTACGATCGCTTGCTTAGGCCGGCTAGAGTTGGAGTCGCGAAAGATGTTGAGGGGGTGTCTGATAATGATAACGATGTGGAGAATTAGTGATTTTTCATAAATTAGATTTATTAATAATAAAATCCACCAACACACCTTTTGTTGTTTTAAATCAATGTTTTTATAGAAAATATTTTAATAAAATATTTATTAAAAACCTAGTAACATTGATTCTAGTGGTTGAAGAAACTCTCTTGCTTTCCTATATGTGCCGAAGTTACTTAGTAAGCTTGTTTGTGCCATGTATTTTTCAACAAGCTAGGGGTTAGTAAAGGGAGTCGGCCAAGGCTTTTATTGCCTGCCGAAATAGCGAGGATAATATGGCAAAAGTTATAGGTATTGATCTAGGTACAACAAATTCTTGTGTAGCTGTTATGGACGGTGGACAGGATAAAGTTATTGAGAATTCTGAAGGCCAGCGAACCACGCCGTCTATTGTTGCATTTTCTGATGATGGAGAACGGCTCGTTGGTCAGCCAGCGAAGCGCCAAGCGGTTACTAACCCAGAAAATACTTTGTTTGCAATTAAGAGATTAATTGGTCGTCGAGCTGATGACCCAGTGACTGAAAAAGATAGAGATCTAGTTCCCTATGAAATTGTTAAAGGCGAAAATGGAGACGCTTGGGTTAAGGCGCAGGGTAAGGACTATAGTCCATCTGAAATTAGTGCCTTTATACTACAAAAAATGAGAGAAACTGCTGAGGCATTCCTCGGAGAAGAAACGCCTCAGGCTGTTGTGACCGTCCCCGCTTATTTTAACGATTCGCAAAGGCAAGCGACTAAGGATGCTGGAAAAATAGCTGGAATAGATGTGTTGCGTATCATAAACGAACCTACTGCAGCAGCACTAGCATATGGCCTAGATAAAAAAGATGGAGGTACTATTGCTGTATACGATTTAGGTGGAGGGACATTTGATGTATCGGTATTGGAAATTGGCGATGGTGTTTTTGAGGTAAAATCAACAAATGGGGATACGTTTCTGGGTGGAGAGGATTTTGATGCTCGCATAATAGAGTACTTGGCGGATGAATTTAAAAAAGAACAGGCTATTGACCTTCGAAAAGATAAATTAGCCTTACAGCGTTTAAAGGAAGCAGCTGAGAAAGCCAAAATTGAACTTAGTTCTGCTACTCAAACAGAAGTTAACCTACCTTTTATCACTGCCGATCAAGATGGGCCAAAACATCTTAATATTAAATTAACGCGCGCGAAACTGGAGGCTCTTGTTGAAAACTTGGTCCAGCGAACGATTGCCCCGTGTAAGGCGGCATTAAAAGATGCGGGATTGTCGGCTGGTGAAATTGATGAAGTTATTCTTGTTGGGGGAATGACCCGCATGCCAAAAATTCAAGAAATTGTTAAAAACCATTTTGGTAGAGAACCACATCGAGGGGTTAATCCAGATGAGGTTGTGGCGATTGGTGCTGCTATTCAGGGTGGGGTTTTAGCTGGTGATGTTAAAGATGTTTTATTATTAGATGTAACCCCTCTATCTTTAGGTATTGAGACCTTGGGAGGTGTTTTTACTAGGTTAATTGATCGCAATACAACTATACCAACAAAAAAGAGCCAAGTTTTCTCCACAGCTGAGGACAACCAATCTGCTGTTACGATTCGTGTTTTTCAAGGGGAACGTGAGATGGCGGCTGACAATAAAATACTTGGACAGTTCGATCTGGTTGGCATTCCCTCTGCTCCTCGCGGGGTACCACAAGTTGAGGTTGCCTTTGATATAGACGCTAATGGAATTGTTAATGTATCTGCAACAGATAAGGGAACAGGTAAGGAGCAGCAAATAAGAATTCAAGCATCAGGTGGGCTTTCTGATGATGATATTGATCGGATGGTAAAAGAAGCTGAAGAGCATGCAGAAGATGATAAGGAGCGACGGGCAGAGGTTGAGGCTAGAAATCATGCTGAGGGTCTCGTAAACCAGGTGGAAAAAAGCCTTTCTGAACACGGAGACAAAGTTACTGATGAAGAAAAATCAGGAATCGAAAGTGATGTTGCAGGTTTGAAAGAGGCGCTAGAGGGCGAAGATTCTGCACTAATAACAGAAAAATCTGAAGCGTTAAGTATGTCGTCTATGAAGCTTGGAGAGGCTATTTATAAAGCGGAACAAATGGCAGCAGAGGCTGGCAATGAAAATTCAGACGCATCGATGGGTTCAGATGATGATGGAATAGTTGATGCGGATTTCGAAGAGGTTGAGAATGAAGATGACAAAAAGGATCAGTCATCTGTCTAATGATAATGTTGTTGCCCAACCCTAAGCTGGCCCATCACTTTTGTTTTAACTGTGGGCGAATTTGTCTAGGGGAGATGAAGGTTAGATCAGGTTTATGTGGAGCGGCGGCGGGGGCGAGCTGATGGCTAAAAGAGATTATTACGAGGTGCTTGGGGTTGATCGCGCAGCCGATTCCGCTGGAATGAAGAGCGCCTATCGAAAACTGGCCATGAAATACCATCCAGATCGTAACCCGGACAATGCAGAAGCTGAGCATAAGTTTAAAGAAGTTAGTGAAGCATATGATGTTCTACAAAATGACGATAAACGGGCTGCTTATGATCAATATGGTCATGCTGCGTTTGAAGGTGGTGGAGCACAAGGAGGGAGCGGTTTTGGGTTTAGTGGTGGTTTTTCCGACATCTTCGATGAAATGTTTGGTGATTTTTCTGGAGGGCGTTCTCGGCGACAAACTAATGTTCAGGGTGCTGATCTAAGATATAATTTAGACGTAACACTTGAGGATGCTTTCGCTGGAAAGGAGACCAGGGTTAGGGTAAAAAAAGCTGTTTCCTGTGAGAATTGTCAAGGGGTTGGAGCGGAAGGTGGTGCAACACCAGTAGCCTGCCCAAGTTGCCAGGGAGCTGGAAAGGTACGATCTCAACAGGGCTTCTTTACTGTAGAAAGAAGCTGCCCTACTTGTCAGGGAGCAGGACGGGTTATTGACAATCCTTGTAGGGCTTGTGCTGGCGCGGGCCGCGTTGAGCGTGAAAAAACTCTTTCAGTAAATATACCATCTGGAGTGGAGGACGGAACCCGCATACGAGTTTCAGGAGAAGGAGAGGCTGGTTTACGCGGTGGTCCACAGGGTGATTTATATATTTTTGTATCGATTAAATCTCATAGATTTTTTGGTCGCGAAGGGGCCGATATTCATTGTCGAGTTCCCATCCCAATGACTACTGCTATATTAGGAGGCAATCTGGATGTGCCTACAATAGATGGCAATAGAGCTAGAGTTAATGTCCCGTCCGGCACTCAAACTGGACAACAATTTCGTCTTAGAGGCAAGGGGATGTCCGTTTTACGAAGTAAAGCACGAGGGGATATGTATGTTCAGTCAGAGGTAGAGACCCCGGTTAATTTAACTAAGAAACAACGGGAATTATTACGTGAATTTGAGACAGCCGGTGGTGGAAAATCCCATAGTCCACAAGCGGAAGGTTTCTTTACAAAGGTAAAAGAGCTCTGGGAAGATTTAAAAGAGTAAACGCGAACTTTATAAAGAAGTGTTGGGCTACTATATTGTCCGACAAGTGTTATGTTATATTATTCTTTTATAGCAATTTTGGATCTTTTAGATGACAAAACCACTAAAAATTGGCGTAGTTGGTGCTTCAGGTCGCATGGGTCGTATGGTAATTAATAATGTTTTACATTTGCCAGGATGTGAACTGTTGGGGGCTTCTGAGGTGTCAGGCTCGAAATATTTGGGAGTTGATGCGGGTTTTTTGGTCGGTGCTGAAAATAATGGGATTATAATTACCGATGATACTGAAAAAATGTTTATGGGTCTGGATGTTGTCATCGATTTCACTATCCCTGATGCGACTCAAAAACATGCTAATATTGCTTCTAATGCTGGATGTGCTCTAATTGTAGGTACAACAGGAATGGAAGAATCTCATCAAGCTTCACTGTTGTCTGCATCTAATAATATACCAATAGTAATGGCGCCCAATATGTCTGCGGGGGTTAATCTGTTATTTGCTATCACTCAACAAGTTGCTCAGGCTCTCGATGAGGATTTTGATATTGAAATTATTGAGATGCACCATAAGCATAAGATCGATTCACCCTCGGGAACCGCTTTGGGGCTTGGTCAGGCAGCGGCAAAAGGACGAGAAATAGATTTTGATAGCTCTAAAATATTATCACGGGAAGGTATAACTGGAGAAAGAAAGGTCGGAAATATTGGTTTTGCCACAATGCGCGGAGGAGATGTGGTTGGAGATCATACAGTCGTATTTGCAGGAGCTGGCGAACGAATTGAAATTTCACATAAAGCCACAGACCGGGCTATTTTTGCCAGAGGTGCACTGCGCGCCGCTTTTTGGGCCGTTACTAAACCAGCTGGTTTATATTCTATGAATGATGTTTTGGGGTTAAACTTTTAGGTTTGTGTAAAATTTTAAATGGACTCATTCCCACATGTCTAGGATGAAAAAGGATCAAGTTGAGGCTTTCTTTAAGAGTTTGCAAGAACAAAACCCTTTTCCAAAAACGGAGCTAAAATACTCAAATAATTATACCTTACTAGTGGCAGTCGTACTCTCAGCTCAGGCTACTGATGTTAGCGTAAATAAAGCAACTGAAAAACTATTTAAAGTAGCAGACAATCCATCGGATATGTTAACGCTAGGTGAAAAAAAAGTTACTAATTATATTAAAACAATTGGACTTTATCGCAATAAATCAAAAAATGTAATCGCTCTGAGCCGCAAGCTTATAGATCTTCATGCTGGCCAGGTTCCATATAATAGATCCGCTCTTGAAGCTCTGCCTGGGGTTGGACGTAAAACTGCTAATGTAGTTCTAAATACTGCCTTTGGTGACCCAACAATTGCTGTTGATACTCACATATTTCGTCTATCAAACCGAACTGGTTTAGCCCCCGGAAAGAATGTCGACGATGTTGAAAAAAACTTATTAAGACGTGTGCCTATGACTTATCGTCACAATGCTCATCATTGGCTCATCCTTCATGGTCGCTATGTGTGTAAAGCTCGAACACCTCTATGTGATAAATGTATTGTTAACCTACAATGTAATTATAAGGAAAAGAAAATCTAATAGTGGAGGTCACTCGACATATGATTTTATGAGAACTTTGCTGATTTAAGTAGTGCGTTATAACAGTTAATAAGCTTTTGACCTTTAATCCGTCCGTTAATATTGCGTGCCTCAAGATATTCGACGGTTCTATCTTTAGTAAATGCGTTCTTTGCATATAAAAATATGTGCAATGTACAAATGTTCTTAATGTGTCGATAAAGTCTTATCTCAGCAGGGCCTTCGAGACGCACTAAATCAGGAGAGCCAAGCAAATTATCAGCATTAGCTGCATCTAGTCCGAGCAGGGTTTTTGGGTTTAAAAGTTTTGTTTGTCTCGGCTCTCTTACTTCTTCCTCGGGTTTTTTATATTTTTGCTTATCTAATTGGATGGTTTCTTTTTGAATAATTACGTTTTTACTTATCACAGTTTTAAGATTAGCAACCCTTTTCTCAGGTGTTTTTACTTCGGGATTATTAGTACTTAAAATCGTAGTTGATTTTAATGGAGCTTGTTTAGTTTTCTCTGTGTAGCTACAGGAGGCTAAAAAAAACATAATGCATGCGACGGTGGTATTTCGAAAAGTCATTTTTTATTAGAAAGTTTTATATCACCAATGATTTGGCCACCATTCTCGATTTCTAAGGTGCTATATTTTATTTTACCACTTACTCTGCCGGTATTGGTTATATGTAGTTTACCAGTAATTTTTAGGTTTCCGTCGAAAATCCCACCTATTTTTGCCTCTTCTAGAACAGCAGTTCCTGTAAAAGAGCCAGTCTGGGATATTTCCATAGATTTTGCATTTGCATTTGATTTTTCTATGTTTCCTTCAACTATCAATAATTCACACTCAGTTACATCTCCGGATAACTTAGTTTCGCGACCGATAGTTAATATCTTCCCTTCTATCGGGCGTCCTCTTTTTGCGGTGCCGCCATTTCCCAATTCTAGGTTGGGGATACTTACATCTCTACCGGGGCGTCCCTCAAGATAACTCCAGTCAGGTTCCCCACGTTCATTTTTTTCATTATCTGTAGATGTCATAATTATTTCTCCAGATCAGCATATGAAAAATCGGATATACTATTAATAGGTAGTTAATTGACACAAGTTTATACTAAACCAACTCAATGTTCTGGATTCGTTGAAAAGCATGTAGCATGACAGCAGTACCAAATAAAGGAACTATAAAGTTTATAACAGGTATAATAGATATAAATGCAATTACTAACCCATACCCAATTAATGTAAACCTAAATTTCTTGTACATTCTGCTAACATTAACTTTGTCTAGCCTCCTGTAAGCAACTAACTCAAAAAACTCTCTACTTAGTAGATAGCTATTTAAAACCCAACTGGCAAATATATAAACAGGCGGTATGACTATTAATGGTAAAAATATTATGTTGAGGACAATCATAGTTCCAGTAAATTTCAACCCAACTAAAACACCTGTATATAGATTCTGGCCTTGGGCTTTTGGAAGGTGTGGGTAGTAAACTAATTCTACAGACCTACAAATTGATTCAAGCATAATGCTTGCGATAAGCCCTACTAGGGTAGGTAATAATAACACTAATAATATAAATACCGCACCTCCCCCTAATACATCTAAAAACCATTCTAACCACGTTATACTGGCCATATTGGTATTAAATATTATTTTGGCAATGAAGGCCCACAATAATAATGTGGTTAATAGGCTTATAGAGACACTTAAAAAGAGCACACGGCGGAATGGTGCAGTAGAAATTTGATTAAGGGTTTTAATTATAGAATTAAGCATATTACACTTATCATCTTTTCTATTATAATTGTAGCATGCCATCAATTGATATATTTTGGAAATTACTTGTACTAAAATGACTATAACCCTGTAAATTATCTCTCGATGGAATTTTATAATGAATTTAAAGCCTTCAGCACCTTCTGATATTGACGTTGTCTGTATAGGCAATGCAATTGTTGATTTATTAACAGAAACTAATGAAGAAACTTTAGATGGGCTTGGGGTTCAAAAAGGGTCTATGTCTATTGTTGATTATGACAAAATAAATTTACTATATAATCAGCTAGGACCAGGTATTGAAACTTCGGGTGGATCTGCTGCAAATACGGCTGCTGGGTTGGCTTCATTAGGGTCTAAATGCGCTTATATAGGTAAGGTTCGTAATGATAGTATAGGCAAGATATTTTCTGATGACATTAGAGCAGTTGGTGCCATATATGATACTTTGCCATCGATTGACGGGCCCTCAACAGCACGCTGCTTAATATGCGTTACGCCTGATGCTGAGCGTACAATGCAGACCTATCTAGGGGCTTGTAGCGATTTAGGCCCTAATGACATAGATGGCGGATTAATTAGTCGTTCACATATAACTTACTTAGAAGGTTATCTGTGGGACCGGGAGCAGGCCAAACAAGCGTTTTTAAAGGCTGCCAAATTGTCTCATCAAGCTGGCCGACTGACGGCACTTACCTTATCGGATTCATTTTGTGTTGATAGACACCGCGATTCTTTTTTAAATTTAATTAGAAAGCATATTGATATTCTATTTGCCAATGAAGATGAAATAACTTCTTTATATGAAGTGGGTGATTTTGATTCTGCAGTCAGGTTAGCGCACGAGGATTGTAAAATCTTGGTTTTAACACGTTCAGAGAAAGGTTCTGTGGTGATATCCGAAGATGAAGCAATAGTTGTCCCCGCAGAGAATGTAAATACTTTGGTTGATACTACGGGTGCAGGTGATCAATATGCGGCCGGTTTTCTTCACGGTTATGCATCTGGTTGTGATCTTGCTGTATGTGCTAAGATTGGTGGAATTGCGGCGGCTGAAGTTATATCCCATTTCGGTCCAAGGCCTGCATCTAGTCTTGCAGAACTGGTTATGCAGCGAACTAGTGCGAATTAGTGTTCCAAAACGTCTGTAAACGAATTCCATAAATAGGAACGATGTTTGGCCTGGAAAGTTTGCGCCAATAGGCAAACTTTAGATGTGGATCATGATAAAGGGGAAGTAAATAATAATTCCACATTAATATCCGGTCTAGAGCTCTGGCAGCAGTTATCAATTCTTTATTAGTATAGGCGGCCTGAAGAGAAGAAATTATTGAATTGACAACGGGATCAGAAACCCCGGCCCAGTTTCTTCCCCCTGTTTGATTGGCTGTTATTGAACTCCAGTAGTTTTGTTGCTCATTGCCTGGTGATAGTGTGACCCCCCAAAACCCGAACACCATGTCAAAATCATAATTATTAATTATATTTTGAAATTGTGCCGATTCTACTACTCGTACATTTACTAATATGCCAAGTTTTTTTAGATTTCTTGCGAAGGCCAAAGCTATTTTTTCATTAGACCTTCTCCTAAGTGTAATTTCAATTTCAACAGGAACACCATTTGGCCCAACCAAGGTTTTATTTTGTATAGTAAAACCTGATTTTTTTAAAAGTTTTGTAGCTTTGCGAAGGTTTAATCTTTCAGCACCTGAGCCATCTGTAGTTACTGGCTCAAAAGGGGCTAGAAATAACTGGTTAGGTAACATTTTACGCCAGGGATTAAGGAGCAATAACTCGGCGTTAGATGGTAGGCCATTTGCCGAGAGCTCAGAATTATCAAACATACCTCTAGTTCTAGTATATGCTTGATGAAGTAATGCCCGGTTTATCCACTCAAAATCAAAAGCAAGATTTAGTGCTTTTCGAACACCTATATCAGCAAAGAATGACTTTCGAAGGTTGAAAACTAGTGCGTTTAGTCCTGCGGGGGTTTTTTTACTAACTGTTTCTCGAATTACATCACCTTTTTTAATTGCCGGGAAATTGTATTGTGTTGCCCAACGGGCAGCACTCCGTTCTTGTCTATAATCGTAATCACCTGCTTTGAAAGCTTCTAAAGCGATCGCGTCATCTCGGTAGTATGTAAACTGAATGAAGTCGAAATTAAACCTTCCAGTATTTACAGGTAGATCTTTACCCCAATAGTTTTCATTGCGCTGAAATGTGATGCTACGCCCTGGAATAGCTTCGGATATTACGTAAGGACCGCTAGAAATAGGCTTATCTAGTGTGGTTTCAGAAAAATTTCTTTCTAACCACCATCCTTTTGATAGAATTGGAAGAAAACCAGCTACTAGAAGTGGTAATTCCCGGTCTTTGTTATTGACAAAAACAAATTTTACTTTACGTGGACCAGTTTGAATTACTTCAGTAATACGTGACCATGTGGCACGGGCATTGGGGCTACCCTTTTCTTTCAAAATATTCCAGCTGAATATCACATCCTCTACAGTGACGGACTTGTTATTGGAAAAACGGGCTTCCTTTCTTAATTTGAATTCAATCCAATCACGCTCTTTTGGTATTTCTATTGATTCAGCTATTAGGCCATACAATGAAAAGGGCTCATCTTTGCTGCGGCTAGTTAGAGTTTCGAAGAAATACCCGAAGCTATGATGCAGCCCTGTAGCTGCCTTTCCTTTAATTATATAAGGATTTAGGGTGTCATATGTTCCAATAGCGTGTAGCCGAAGGATTCCTCCTTTTTTGGCGTCGGGGTTTACATATTCAAAATTTGTATAATCTTCTTGGTATTTAGGTTGGCCATGCATGGCAATTGCGTGGGTCGGTAGGGCTCGCGCCTCATGGAAAAATACTTCAATTATACATACAAAGAGAATAATTGTAGTAAACTTGAATAGAAAAATAGACTTGTTTGTCAAAACCTAATTCTCACTTATTGTTTAATATAATTAATCAAAAAAAATAATATTTTATAAGGGAACTGTTAAATCTAATTGTTTATTTCTAAAGCATAACCAGCAGACCGTATTGTTCGTATAAGGTTTGGGGCACCTGATTGATTCATTGCCATCCTCAGGCGACGTATATGAACATCAACGGTTCGCGGTTCAATATCTACTTCTTGTCCCCAAACATGGTCAATTAACTGCTCCCGCCCAAAAACCCTTTCGGGTCGTTCGAGTAGAAAACGGAGTAGACGAAATTCAGTTGGTCCTAGGTAAATTATTTTATTGCCTCGTTTTACTCTGTGAGTTGATAAATCCATATGAATATCAGCGTATGTAAGCGCGTCTTTATTAAATATTGGCCTAGTACGTCTCATGATTGCTTTTACTCGGGCTACTAGCTCACTTGGAGAAAACGGTTTTGTGACGTAATCGTCAGCTCCAGATTCCAACCCACGGATTCTGTCACTTTCTTCACCTCTGGCGGTTAGTAGTATAACTGGAAGATTGCGGGTTTGAGGGTCACGTCTAATCCGACGACAAACTTCTATCCCTGATATGTGTGGGATCATCCAATCTAATATTACTAGGTCCGGTTTTCTCTCGGAAATAACCAATAATGCCTCTTCTCCATCACGAGCGATCATCGTCTGAAAGTTAGCTTTCTCCAGGTTATATTGAAGCATTTCGACAAGTGCAGGCTCATCCTCTACAATTAATATATTTGGTTGTAATTTAGAGTTCTTGTTCACGAAGCGATCTCGGCTCTTTATTTGCTTTCCGGATTAACAACGGTAACGCTAGCTTTATCAGTTTTGGGACGGTCATCATCAAGTAAAACCCCTTCGACTTGGTAAACAATAAGTTCTGATATGTTAGTAGTTAGGTCACCTATGCGCTCCATATTGCGGGCGGTAAACAGTAGATGTGTGCATGGCGTGATGTTACGAGGATCTTCCATCATATAAGTAAGTAGTTCACGAAATAAGCTATCATACATATCATCGACTTCGGCATCTCGTAGCCAGACCTCTTTAGCTTTGGCAACATCTTTATTAGCGAATGCGTCAAGAACATCTTTAGTCATTTCACGAACCATGTAGCCCATACGCGGAATAGTGTATAAAGGTTTTACTGGTGGCATTTGATTAAGAGCAATCGCGCGTTTTGCCACATTTTTTGAATAATCTCCGATTCTCTCTACTATGGGAGCAATTTTTAGTCCGGTAACGATATGTCGTAGATCACCTGCTACAGGCTGTCTTAAGGCAAGCAACTTTATTGCTAATTCGTCTACCTCAATATGCAATTCATCAATTTTTTGATCATGATCTATTGCCATTTCAGCAAGAGTAGAATCACGTTTTTGCAGGGCTTGTATTGCCTGTTCTAACTGTGTTTCTGCTAGTCCACCAATGCGACTTATCAAATCACTCAGTCGGGCTAGTTCTTCGTCATATGCCTTAACTATGTGGCTGTGGTCTGTTGGCATTTTTAATTTTCCCCTTTAGGCAGTGACAATTAGGTTTTAGCCAAAGCGTCCCGTAATATAGTCCTGTGTTCTCTGGTGTTCAGGATTTGTAAATATTTGTTCTGTATCCCCGTCCTCTACAAGAACACCTAGATGAAAAAAAGCCGTTCTTTGGCTTACACGTGCTGCTTGTTGCATCGAATGAGTAACAATGACGATGGTATAGTTTTGGCGAAGCTCATCCATTAGCTCTTCGATCTTTGCTGTTGCTATAGGGTCGAGAGCTGAACACGGTTCATCCATAAGAATTACCTCGGGGTTTACAGCAATTGCCCTGGCAATACATAGTCGTTGCTGTTGTCCACCGGAAAGACTGGTTCCGGGCTGATCGAGTCGATCTTTAACTTCTTCCCATAGTCCAGCTCGGTGCAGACTAGCCTCCACTAACTCGTTGAACCCCACTTTACTATTAGCCATGCCATGGATGCGCGGGCCGTAGGCCACGTTTTCAAAAATTGATTTTGGAAATGGATTGGGCTTTTGAAAAACCATACCAACGCGTGCGCGCAATTGTACAACATCAATATTACGATCATTAATATCTGCTCCATCCAGTAGTATTTTTCCAGTTACCCGGCAAATATCAATTGTATCATTCATTCTGTTTAGGCAACGTAGGAATGTGGATTTACCGCAGCCAGAAGGCCCTATTAATGCGGTAACTTCATTTTTACATATAGCCAATGAAACTGATTCAAGGGCTTGCTTATTCCCATAAAAGACATCCACGTTGTCGACGGTTACCTTATTAGATGACGAAACATTAATTTCAGTACTGTCGTCTATGGATCTGTTAGTCATTTTAGTAATGTCTGTTTTAATTATGACATTTGTACCAGAAGGTATTGAGACTTCCATTTTATTACCACCTTTTTTCGAACTTTTTACGTAAAATCACGGCTGCTAAATTCATTAAAATTAGAAATAATAGTAATACCATAATGGCCGCGGATGTTTTTTCTTCAAAAGCCCGTTCTGGTGCATCAGCCCATAAATAGATTTGTACCGGTAGTACTGTGGCAGGATCAGACAATCCCCGAGGAATATCAACTATAAAAGCAACCATACCAATCATCAGAAGGGGAGCAGTTTCACCAATCGCTCTTGCCATACCTATTATAGTCCCCGTTAAGATTCCCGGCATTGCTAAAGGTAACACGTGATGACTAACTGCTTGTAATTTTGAAGCACCCATTGCTAGTGCTGCTTCTTGAATGGAAGGAGGCACAGCCTTTAGAGCTGCTCTCCCAGTTATTATGATAGTGGGCAGCGTCATTAATGCGAGAACAGTTCCTCCAACAATTGGTGCTGATCGCGGCATTCCAAAAAAATTAAGAAATACCGCTAGGCCCAGTAGACCAAAAACAATAGATGGGACAGCTGCCAAATTGTTAATATTTACTTCTATAATATCTGTCCAACGATTTTTAGGCGCGAAAGACTCTAGGTAAATAGCGGCCATCACTCCGATTGGGAAGGACAGGGATAGCGTTACAAGTAACGTTAAAAATGAGCCAACTGTTGCACCTAAAACCCCGGCTTGTTCAGGCTCACGACTGTCGCCTGCAGAAAAAAAAGTCGAGTTAAAGGTAAGTCGCACGCGTTTTTCGGCCATCAGTTTATCAAACCATGCCATCTGATGGTTTTTAATTTTACGATCAGATTCAATGATATTACGTGCTGTTTTACCTTTATTTAATGAATCTATGTCAGCAGATGATTTTACCCATATCCGTTGAGTGGTACCGATTATAGAGGGGTCATTTAATACTATTTCACGTAAAGTAAGATCTGACCCTCTGCTTATTAGCTTGGAAAGGTCTCTTTTCTGTTTGCGGCCTTTTACTTCAGAGAAAATTTTGAAAATCCCATCACGCCAAAGTTTTCGGTAGTTACCTTCTAACAATGAATCTTGGCTGCGTGTGCCCCCTGGATCTATTAAATTTGCATCAAAACTTATATCCAGGGCAACTTCAGTTTGCATGAACGCGCTTATTCCTGTGGTAAAAATGCTTCCCAGTAATATACCGAGAACACCAATAGCAAAAACAATTGCGGTAATCCCATAAAGACGAAACCGTGCCTCTGCCCTATATCTTTTTCGTAGCCTTTTGGGAGACAAATCAGGCTTTGCTTCAGAAAGTTGAAACCTTGCCATATCACTCATACTCTTCTCGATACCGTCTAACGGCTATAAGAGCTATAATATTAAGGCCTAGAGTTACTAAAAACAGTACTAGCCCTAGAGCAAATGCAGCAAGGGTTTTGGCGCTGTCGAATTCTTGATCGCCTACTAGGAGTGTTACAATTTGAACAGTCACAGTTGTTACCGCCTCAAATGGGTTTGCGGTTAGATTAGCTGCTAGGCCCGCGGCCATTACAACTATCATTGTCTCTCCAATAGCTCTACTGATGGCTAGAAGAACAGCCCCAACTATTCCATGTAGGGCAGCAGGTAATACAACTTTGCGGATTGTTTCTGACTTTGTAGCTCCCAATGCATAAGCTCCGTCTCGTAAAGATTGTGGAACGGCATTAATGACATCATCGGAAAGTGATGAAACGAATGGTATAATCATAACGCCCATTACCAGCCCAGTCACTAAAGCACTTTCTGAGGCAATCCCGATACCAATTTGCTCTCCAAAACCTCGAAATGCCGGGCCAATTGTAAGGGCAGCGAAAAACCCATAAACAACTGTTGGAATACCGGCTAATATTTCAAGTAGAGGTTTAACAATGGCCCGAACTTTGGGTGATGCATACTCAGCCATGTATGTAGCTGACATAAGTCCTATAGGAACAGATATCACCATGGCTATAAGGGTAATTAAAAGCGTTCCTGCAAAGATAGGTACTGCGCCAAATGTTCCTGAAGCACCGACTTGATCTTCTCTAAGACTGGTTTGTGGACTCCACGTTGTGCCAAATAAAAACTCAAAAGGGGATATAACGTCAAAAAACCTAATTGATTCAAATAACAAAGATAATACAATACCAATGGTGGTTATTATCGCAATAATGGATGCAATAACTAATATAAAATGAACACAGCGTTCAACTATCGGCCTTGCTTTTAAATCTGGATGGATTTTTTTTAGGGTAAAAGACAAGATGCCAACACATAGGGCCATAATAAATGTGCCCAAGGCGGCAATGCTTATTCCGCGTAAATCATTATACCTTTCAGCGGCAGCGATTAAAGATGGATTAGAGGAGCGGTTGGGTACACTATTTTTAGCTATGTTTTGAATATCATTTAATAATAGATTTAATTCACCGGGAGACAATTTTTTCAAATCAGATGGTATTTCACTCAATAATATAGCTTCTACAATATGTGGCTCTATACCTAGCCATAAACCAACAATTAGTAAGGAAGGAACGCCGCAAAAAAGCGCGATATAGGTGCCATAATATCCGGGTAATGAGTGAGGTGTTTTGCTAAAGTGCCTGGCTTTACGTAAAATCTGCAAACGACCAAGTTGGTAGGCCACTGCCATGAACATAAGTAAAATAGCTATTAAAATTAAAGGATTCATCAGTCGATTTCTTTTTTCAACATTTATTAATATTAGTTTATTACATTGATAATGTATCCATTCCTCTAGCAGCCTTCATGGTTGCTTTGCGAACATCTGGTCGCAATGGAATTAGGCCCTTGTCAACAAGGTAGCCGTCAATGCCCCAGGTGCCTTCATTAGTGAATTCCTTTATAAATTCTTTAATGCCAGGAATAACACCCACGTGTTGTTGTTTTACGTAAAAATAAAGGGAACGAGAAATAGGGTATTTACCATCTGCAATTTTCTCAAATTCAGGACTAACACCTTTGATGCTTGCCCCTTTTATTTTATCCGCGTTTTGTTCTAAGAAGCTGAACCCAAAGATACCTGAAGCTTTTGGATTAGCTGCGAGTTTCTGAACAATTAAATTGTCATTCTCTCCAGCTTCGATGAATGCTCCGTCTTCACGTATAGCGTGTGCTACAGCTTTAAATTGTTTCTTATTAGATTTTCTAAGAGCTTTCAGAGAAGGAAATTTAGTTGCTCCGCCCTCCATAGCTATTTCTACAAATGCGTCACGTGTGCCGCTGGTTGGTGGCGGACCTAGAACTTCTATTTTCATGTTTGGTAGGGACGGATCAATGTCACTCCACATTTTATAGGGATTCTCTACTAATTTTCCATCAACCGGTACTTTTGCTGCCAATGCCTGAAAAACATGTTTGAGAGAAAAATTAAGGTCTGGGCCAGCTTTAGAATTACCAAGGACAATTCCGTCGAAACCGATTTTTACCTCAGTTATACCGATGCCATTTTTATTGCATTTGTTAAACTCGGACTTTTTCATTCTTCTTGAGGAATTGGTAATATCTGGGTGACCTTGACCAATCCCAGCACAAAACAATTTCATGCCCCCACCTGAGCCAGTGCTCTCTACAATGGGGGTTTTGAATTTTGATGATTTACCGAACTGTTCTGCTACCGTAGTAGAAAAAGGGAAAACTGTTGATGAACCAACGATACGGATTTGGTCGCGTGCTTCCGCAGCACTAATAATTACGAATGAAATTGTGGCCAAAAGTGAAAGTGTCTTTAAATACACGTTAGAGTCTCCTATTGGTCTAGTTTAAAGTTTATTCCACAAGAGCCACTTTGAAATTGATGTGAAGGTGTCGAAATCTGTCCCCTCTCTTATGCCAGTTTTGTTACAGTTTTATGACTAGTGTCTAAATAATATAAAAAAACGGTACCAAGAAGGTGCCGTTAAGGTGTCAAAAAAAGATAAAAAATTTGGCGAGAATTTGTAAATGTTACTTAAAATGCCGGAAGTGTTATTGAAAAATTGCTACCTTTTCCTTCTGTGCTATCTATCCTCAGTTCTCCCCGATGACGATTTACTATGTGCTTAACTATAGCTAAGCCTAATCCTGTGCCTCCGAGTTCACGTGAACGCGCTGTATCTATCCTGTAGAACCTCTCAGTTAAACGAGTAATATGTTCTCTTGGTATGCCATCACTTTCGTCAATTACTGATATTGTGCATGTTTCTTTATTACTATCAGAAGCTATTCTAACAATCGAGTTTTTGTTGGCATATTTAATCGAGTTTTCTATTAAGTTTTGAAACAATTGTAGGAGTTCGTCTGCATCTCCTATTACAGGCTTACTTATCTTTCTAATATTTGATTCGATGGTTATGCTTCTTTGCTTTGCCTGTGGAGCTAACATATCTATTACAGATTCTATTACTACATTCAGGTCTACAGCTTTATCTGGAATATCATGTGCATTCATTTCAATCCTTGATAAGGAGAGCAAATCATTGACAAGCCTTGCCATCCTATCTGATTGTGTTGCCATGAGTGATAGAAATCGGTCACGAGCATTTGGGTCATTTTTAGCTGATTCTCTTAACGTTTCTATAAACCCAATTAAGGATGTAAGCGGTGTTTTTAGTTCATGACTAACATTTGCAACAAAATCTGCTCGAGATTCTTCATTTTGTTTTTGAGAGGTTACGTCACGTAATAACAATAAAATAGCAGCGTCATTTTCGTCCTTATTTGGAGCTGCGATCGCCTCAATGCGAGCTTCATAAGACTGTTCAACTTTTTCTGCAAAGTTGAATTCTATATCACGTGTTTTAGCGCCGTCTAGTACATCTTGAACGGCCTCAAGAACAAGGGGTTGTCTAAGAACGGATGATAGATCATTACCACGAAGGTCAATTTCTGGTCGGTTCTCTGCTAATAAAGTTCTTGCGGCTGCATTGGCATAGACAAGGCGTGCCTGCTGATCCAGTGTGATAAGAGGGTCTGGAAGGGCGTCGAAAAGTTTAGCAGCTGATGCTAGGTTTTCATTTAAAGTTGTTCGTTCATGTTTCCATTTTCGCCCAACTCTTAGGATTGCTGATATAAGCTCGCCAATCGAATCACTGCCTGCATCAAATGCGGTTTTCTTATCCCCCAACTCTTTTAACTCTGAATTTTTTTCAACAAAGTTCTGTATTTTTTTAATTCTAAGAGTTCTCAGTGTTGCAATTATTACGCATATAATAATCCCTATAAATCCTGCCACGATTGCCGAGCCAATAGCTAACCCGTCTATTCCAACTAAATAAATTAGTAATACCAAAATAGGTAAGGAAATAGTTGCAGTAGCAGTTAGTATATGGATGATTTTAGGTTTTTCCATTTTACGATACGAAGAAGTGGTATAAGTGTATGGTTAAACATAGCATAAACATATTTTCTCTAGTATTTATAAATTTTTTTATCAGCTATTTGAAAAGATTCTTTTCTGTAATGGGTTTCTGGTCATATACTGTAAATTCACTATGTCTATACCTCTAAAAGAAAAAAGCACCAATACTAGTCGTTCCCAGGTTTCTGAGGGTGGAGAGGCTGTGCCTTTAAGTAAAAAAGGTACCAGCCCGATGTTTGAGCAATGGCATAAAGCTAAATCGGCCCATACGGATTGCCTGCTTTTTTTTCGTATGGGGGATTTCTATGAGTTGTTTTTTGATGATGCAGTTGCCGCTTCGGAGACATTAGATATAGCCCTTACTAAACGAGGACATCAGGACGGGGTACCAGTGCCTATGGCTGGTGTTCCAGTTCATGCAGCCGAACAATATCTCCCTAAGTTAATTAAAGCGGGGCATCGAGTAGCTGTTTGTGAACAAGTCGAAGATCCTAAGGTGGCAAAAAAACGAGGATCTAAGTCTATCGTACGTCGCGAAGTGGTGCGTATAGTTACACCCGGAACTCTTAGTGAAGAAGTTTTACTTGATGCAAGGCAGCATAATTATTTAGCAGCTGTTGGGGTATCTGGAGGTGAGTTGGGCTTGTCCTGGTTGGACATGTCCACTAGCGAGATATGGATGCAGTCGTTGGGAAAGAGCGACCAGAATAATATTAACCTATCCACAGCTTTAGCACGCGTTGCTCCAGGGGAATTATTACTGCCGGAAGTATTTACTGAAAATAATAATTTTTATAAATCTTTATCCCAACTTTGTGAGGTAATAACACCGTTACCAGACAGTCGCTTTGATTCTATTAATGCAGAACGAAGAATTAAAGATTATTATAGCATTTCAACACTAGAGCCCTTTGGTAATATTAGTCGAGCAATGATGGCTGCCACCGGAGCATTACTCGACTATTTGCTAATCACTCAATTAGATAGCCAACCCCTTTTGTCTTCCCCAAAAATTTTGCCTCCTTTAGGAAGCTTGGGTGGAGTGATGGAAATTGACTTGGCGACACGAAGAAACCTTGAGCTTACAAAGACACTCTCTGGAAAACGCAAAGGCTCTCTTCTTGAGGCAATTGACAAGACATTAACGGGAGCTGGGGCTCGTCTGCTTGCAGAACGCCTTACTACACCTTTAACAAATGTAATTGAAATATCATCACGTTTAGAACTAGTTTCTGCTTTTGCTCAGTCTCCCAATCTACGTGAAGATATTCGTGTTTCTCTTCGTAGGTGTCCAGATATTGAGAGGTCATTATCTCGCCTAAGTTTAGGCCGTGGTGGCCCCCGTGATCTGGCGACATTACGCGCTGGCTTGGGATCTGCAGGCGAAATAGTAAGTTTATTAGGCGAACACATAGCATCTTCCATCGGTTTGAATGAATTAGTAGATCTCCATGACCAACTAGGAAATCACCATAAAATGGTTGAGAACTTAGAATTGGCATTAAGTGATTCTTTACCCATACATATTCGCGATGGGGGCTTTATTGCCGAGGGCTACTCAGGGCTCTTAGATGAACAAATACAACTCCGTGATGCCAGCCGCAGAACAATTGCAAACTTACAAGAACGATTTGCGGAGAAAACAGAAATAAGCACTCTGAAAATTAGACATAATAATGTTCTTGGGTATTTTATAGAAGTTACAGCGGTTCAGGCTGAGAAACTTATGGAGGCTGGGAAAGGCACCCTTGTGGAACAATACGGCTTAATCCATCGTCAAACTATGGCTAATGCCATGCGATTTACAAATATAGAGTTATCAGAATTAGAGGAGCGGATTTCAAAAGCTGCTGATAGAGCCCTAGCCATTGAGTTAGATATTTTTAAAAAAATCGTAAACGAAGTTCTTTCACGTTCAAGTTTTATTATTATGGCTGCAAGGGCTCTGGCTTCTATAGATGTAGCGACTGGATTAGCTGAGTTGGCTATTGAGAATAATTATTGCCGTCCCAAGGTGCAGGATAGCAAAGATTTTAATATTATTGAGGGAAGACACCCAGTAGTTGAGTTATCTCTTAACGAGGGTATGGGCTCTTTCATGCCTAATGACTGCAATCTAACTGACGGGCTTAAGAGCGGTAGATTATGGCTGTTAACTGGTCCAAATATGGCAGGTAAGAGCACATTTTTGAGACAAAATGCATTAATTATGGTGATGGCGCAGATTGGTTCTTATGTGCCAGCCAGTGAAGCAGTAATTGGAGTGGTCGATAGACTTTTTAGCAGAGTTGGAGCTGCCGATGATTTGGCGCAAGGGCGGTCTACCTTTATGGTTGAGATGGTTGAGACAGCAGCTATTTTAAACCAAGCTAGTGATCGAAGCCTAGTAATCCTAGATGAAATTGGACGTGGTACGGCAACTTTTGATGGTCTTTCTATTGCATGGGCGACCATTGAACACTTACATAGTGTAAATAGATGTAGAACATTATTTGCTACTCATTTTCATGAGCTAACAGATCTCGCCAAACACCTTGAAAACCTTGTTTGCCGCACAATGCGTGTTAAGGAATGGAAGGGTGATGTGGTATTTATGCATGAAGTGGTTGAAGGAAATGCCGATCGCTCCTATGGAATTCACGTAGGTCGTTTGGCCGGCTTGCCAGGTGATGTTCTGCTAAGAGCTGAAGAAGTATTGAGGATCTTAGAGAGTGGGGATCAGCGTAAATCATTAAGCCGATTGGTTGATGATTTACCTTTGTTCCTTGCCTCCACTTCCCCCGAGAATGAAAAAAAAGAACAAGACCCAATATACACATTGCTTAAAAGTGTTTCTCCCGATGAATTAACCCCACGAGCTGCGCTTGAACTTATATATCGTCTAAAAGCTGCTTTAAATGTCTAAATTTTTATTGCGTTTTTTGGCTCTTGCTGGATTTGGAGCTGTTGAGCAGGTTATGCGTCATCATAGTTTCCGTGTTTATTTGGTTGGCCATATACCTAGTGTTATTGGTGTATGGGTTACCCGTGTTGCTATCGGTTGGTTGGCATGGCAACTTACAGGGTCTGCTTTTTGGTTGGGTGTAATTGCCGCTGCGGATTCTCTACCAGTTCTATTGCTAGGACCTTTCGGGGGCGTTCTTGCGGATCGTTTTGATCGCCGAAATATCAGTGTTGTTACACAAGCTGCGTTATGTGTTGTTTCGTTCATATTGGCCATTTTGACGTTTTCAGGGTTGATAACTATCTGGATTCTATTCTTTTTAGCCTTATTTCGCGGCATGACCTTTGCATTTTGGCAACCAGTGCGTTTGTCTCTAATGCCCAATTTGGTTCCAAGGGAAGAAATTCCAATAGCGATTGCTTTAAATTCTAGTATTTTTAACACGGCTCAATTTATAGGCCCTGCTCTGGCTAGCGGGCTATTAGCCTTAGGTGGGCCGGGTTTAGCGTTTTCATTCGCAGTTTTTGCGGCGGGTATTATGGTTTGGGCACTACTAGCTATTAATGTACCAATGTCGGTGGATTCTAGGCTTGAGCACGGTAGTATATTCACTGAAATGTTTGAAGGAATGCGTTATGGGCTTACCCATCCTGGGATAGCGCCGATGCTCTTGCTACTATTGCTTTTGGGGATAGGCATACGGCCATTAACTGAACTAATGCCAGGGTTTGCCGATATTGTTTATGGCCTTGGAGTTACTGGTTATTCTATGATGGTTTCTTCAGTCGGTGTTGGGGCAATGTGTGGGGCAATATGGATGTTGCGACAGGGAAATCGTGGGGGAATTACAAAAATTGCCTTGATGTCTGGGATTTTTGGCGGTGGAGCTGCACTGCTTTTTGCGTTGATTAGTTGGTTGCCCCTAGCTTTGATCTGTTTATCTATATTAGGTTTCAGTATGACGAGTTGTGGTATAGCGACACAACAACTTATTCAACTATCAGTACCGGATAACATGCGTGGACGAGTTTTGAGTTTGTTTGGTATGGTGTTTCGTTCAGGCCCGGCTTTGGGGGCATTACTTATGGGATGGATAGCTGATACAACGGGTTTGTCATGGCCAGTTGCAGTAGGTGCTGCTATAGGACTTTTGGCATACGTCATAGGTAACTCTGGAAGAGTACGCTTGCAGGGCTTATTGGAGGATCCGGAGGATTTATAATCATTTGCTTTGAGATATATGGTATGTCAATGGTGCGGACTTAAATGTTAAATGTACTAATTATTGGTTTTTCCACCCGGTTTCCAGCCTGGAGAAAGCTAGAAAGGTAATTTATAATTTTTGGTAATGGCTAATTAATGACTGAATCAAAACGCCACCGTAGAATAATTAATCGTGCTCTTCTATATGAAGAGATCTCGATATTGCGGGCAGATGCGTTAACCGATTCTGAACGCCGAAAAGCTGTTTTGAATAAGTTACGATTTGCCTTAAACTTAGGGCAGAAAGAAGTTCGTACGCAGTTCGATAGGGCTAAATCAAGTGGCAAGAGGGCTGGAGAAAACCTAACATTTTTATTTGATCAGCTAATACGCATTTCACACGATATTGCTGAAGAAGAATATCCATCTGCAAATCCAACTAGTGCTGACCGTCTCTCGATAGTAGCAGTAGGCGGGTATGGCAGGAGAGAGCTGGCTCCATTTTCAGATATAGATCTACTTTTTCTGTTTCCCTATAAACAGACACCCCGTGGTGAGCAAGTGGTCGAGTATGTTTTGTATTTATTATGGGATTTAGGGATTAAAATCGGTCATTCCACTCGCTCAACAGATGATTGTGTGCGATTGGCAAGGCAAGATCTCACGATTCGAACAGCGCTTCTTGAAGCACGTTATTTATGGGGAGACCAGGAGCTTTTTTTAAGCTTTCGTAAGAGCTTTCAGAATCGAGTAGTTGCAGGTAGCGCTCTTGAGTTTGTGGAAGGTAAACTGGCAGAAAGAGATTCTAGGCATAAAAAACTTGGAGATAGCCGGTATCTTGTTGAGCCGAATGTGAAGGATGGAAAGGGCGGCTTGCGTGATCTTCAGACTTTATTTTGGATTGCTAAATACACATACCAAGCAAGTACGGTAGGCGACCTTGTGTCCCATGGAGTGCTATCGGAATTAGAGTCGAAAAATTTTGCTAAGGACCATAATTTTCTATGGACAGTAAGATTTCATCTCCACTATTTGGCAGAACGATCTGAGGACCGCCTAACATTTGATTTGCAGACCAAATTGGCCAAACGCATGAATTATTCGGATCGCGCAGGAGCTAGCGGTGTAGAAAGATTTATGAAGCATTATTACCTTGTAGCAAAAGATATTGGAGATCTTACTCGTATTTTTTGTGCTTCAATTGAAGCTGATAGCGTTAGAAAACCTTTTATTAAACTACCACGTTTTGGCTTACCACGGGATCTTCAGGGTTTTAGTCTGGATCGAGACCGTCTAACGGTTAGTGATGATAAGATGTTTGAACGAGATCCACTGGCTATGATACGTCTTTTCTATGTTGGCCAGCAGCAAGGGTTAGATATACATCCATATGCGTTGCGACTAATGACTCAGAACTTACGTAAATTAGATAGTAAGCTACAGAAAGATCCAGAAGCCAATCGATTGTTTATAGAAATAATGACCTCTCCGGATGAACCCGAGATAGCGTTAACACGCATGAGTGAAGCTGGTGTGTTAGGGCGATTTTTACCTGACTTTGGTAGAGTGGTTGGTCAGACCCAGCATGATATGTACCATGTGTATACAGTGGATGAGCATACTATCCAGGCCATTGGTTTGTTAGCTTCAATAGAAAGAGGAGAACGACGTAAAGAACATCCCCTGGTAAGTGAAGTCTTACCTATGGTTGGGTCACGTAAAGCTTTGTATGTATCTGTTCTTTTACACGACATAGCTAAGGGGAGAGGCGGCAATCACTCAGAAATTGGTGCTCAGGTGGCTAAAAAAATATGTCCTCGGCTAGGGCTAAATTCTGAGGAGACTGAAACAGTCGAATGGTTAGTCAAGCAACATTTGGCTTTAAGTAATGTTGCTCAGAAACGGGATTTGTCTGACAGTAAAACAATTAGTGATTTTGCTAATCTGGTTCAGTCGCTTGAACGTTTAAGGTTATTACTCTGCCTTACTGTAGTTGATATGCGTGCAACAGGTCCTACTGTCTGGAATAACTGGAAAGCAGAATTACTGCGCGAACTTTATTATTCTACCGCGGATGTTTTGTCTGGAAGTCAATTAAATCATACCGATAGTAGACGAGTTGATATTGCCAAGACATCGCTTCATGCGTGTTTATCTGATTGGCCAGATAAAGATGTAGAGGCTCAGCTAAGCAGGGGTTATCCCGGCTATTGGCTTACATTTGATACAGACACTTTAGAGCGACAAGCTCATTTGATGCGTTCTGCTGAGGTTTCTGGGGAGCTTTTATCTATTGATAGTCGAGTGGTTAATGATCTCGATGTTACAGAGGTAACCATATATACCCAGGATCACCCCGGGTTGTTTTCTTTGATTGCCGGAGCATTCGCAGCGGTTGGAGCCAGTGTTGTAGATGCAAAAGTATTTACTACTCCTCAAGGTATGGCACTGGATGTTTTCAGATTACAAGATTTCAATGAACGAGCATTTGACGAACCCTTAGCATTGGATCGTATGGCATTACAAATTGAAAGGTCTATTGCGGGTGAGATGAAACTTGATGAAACCCAAGCCGAACATATATTTGTTGCTGCCCGCACGCGTGTTTTTACTGTGGCTCCTCGAGTAATAATTGATAATCAAGCAAGCGCTACCCATACGGTAATCGAAATTAATGGACGCGATCGACCGGGGTTTTTGTTCTCTGTTACACAAGCTTTATATTCTCTTTCTCTACAAATATCGTCATCTAAAATATCTACTTATGGTGAACGAGCAGTTGATGTTTTCTATGTTAAAGACGGCTTTGGAATGAAGGTAACACATAAGGATAGAGCGCTAAAAATTCGTAAGGAATTGCTTAAGGCTATAGATGACTCTGATGATGGTAATCCCCCACAAAAGGCGGCAGCTGAATAGTAATTAGTAAATTAATATTAGCCGTGCCTTTCCCTTACCTTAATTTAAGTTTAATAGCCTTGATATGGCCCTTTTTAGATCGATCGCCACAATTGGTAGTTGGACCATGGGAAGCCGGGTTCTTGGTTTTGCTCGTGATATTCTAATCGCTAGCATGCTTGGAGCAGGACAGGTTACGGATGCTTTTTTTGTGGCTCTTCAGTTACCTAATATTTTTCGCAGGCTATTTGCTGAGGGTGCATTTAATTCTGCTTTCATACCAATATTTACAGGAGAATTAAATGATCACGGTCGTGTAAGCGCCCGCGAATTTGCAGCGCAAACATTAGGGTTTATGTTGGTTTTATTAATTGTAATCAGCTTTTTGGCAGAAATATTCATGCCAGAAATTATTAGTGTCATAGCCGGTGGTTTTAGTGAAAATCCAGAGACATTTAGTCTTGCTGTAGACTGTGCTCGTTTAACTTTCCCCTATTTATTATTTATTTCTATTGCCGCCATGTTTAGCGGTGTTTTGAATACTGTTGAACGCTTTGTTGCAGCAGCTGCGGCACCGCTCTTATTGAATATCTTTCTACTAACAGCCCTTATAGGAATAGAGATAGGGTGGTTTATTAAACCTGGTCAGACACTAAGCTGGGCAGTTTTATTGGCCGGGATTGGCCAATTAGGTTGGCTAACGATAGCTTGTTTTCGGGTGGGTCTTTTGCCCCGGATGCCACGACTGACTTTTAGCCCTAAAGTACGTCGATTATTAGTACTAATGTTGCCTGGTATACTCGGAGCCGGTGTTTATCAAATAAATATCTTAGTCGGGATTCGTTTAGCTACCGAACTACCTGAGGGCTCTGTTTCATTTTTATATTTTGCTGATCGAGTAAGCCAACTACCACTAGGGGTTGTAGGGGCGGCGATTGGAGTGGCTTTATTACCCTTGCTAACAAGACAATTAAAATCCGGTGATGATAAGGGGGCGTGTATTAGCCAAAATCGAGCAATTGAATATTCTTTGTTATTATCATTACCGGCTATGGCTGCACTGATGGTTTTGCCCACCCCTATTATAACTGTTCTATTTCAACGCGGGCAGTTTGGTATTGACGCAACCGATGCAACGGCTGCTGCTTTGTGTGCATTTTCCCTAGGTATGCCAGCATACGTACTGATTAAAGCTCTTGCACCTGGATTTTTTGCGCGAGAAGATACCTCTACACCTGTAAAAGTTGCTATCATCGCAGCTGTGTTAAATATTATTTTAGCTATTAGCCTAATGTCGTTTCTTGCCCATGTGGGAATAGCTCTTGCAACGGCTATATCAGCGTGGGTAAATGCCTCGGGTCTGGCTGTTTTATTATACCGGCGCGGGATGCTTATCCCGGATAAGCGTCTTTGTTCCCGTGCGGTCGGTGCTTGTTTTGCTTCGACTGGCATGGCACTGGTTCTTTGGAAAGTTGCTGGCTGGTTAGTTTTTTGGCTTTCTCCTGGGTCTTATCAGGGAATTATTGCCCTGGCTTTTCTCGTTATAGTTGGGATTTCTGTTTATGTTGTGCTACTACAAATTGTTGGTGTTATCCGTTGGAACGAAATGTGTTCTTTGCTCAGCAGGAAATGAAGTTAACTTGATGGCAGGTTTCTTCGAAGAGATAATCGGTGGACTTTAATAGCTATTTAGCTCTAGGGGTTTGGTCCCTAAGGAGTAAATTATGATGCGTCGTGTTTTTTCTGGAGTGCAACCTACAGGTGATCTTCATCTGGGAAATTACCTTGGAGCTATTCGTAATTTTGTTCGTTTGCAAGATGATTCCGAGTGCCTTTACTGTGTAGTTGATTTGCATGCTGTAACAGTTTGGCAAGAGCCTACGAAGTTAGCTGCAAATACTCGGGAGGTCGCAGCAGCTTTTCTTGCTGCCGGCATCAACCCTTCAAATAGCATTATATTTAACCAAAGTCAGGTATCAGCACATGCTGAGCTAGCCTGGATATTCAATTGTGTCTCCCGGGTGGGGTGGTTAAATCGAATGACTCAATTTAAAGAAAAGGCAGGAAAACGTCGAGAAAACGCATCCACTGGGCTATATGTTTATCCGAACTTAATGGCTGCAGATATTCTAGTATATAAAGCAACTCATGTACCGGTGGGGGAAGACCAAAAACAACATTTAGAGTTAACACGAGATATTGCGATTAAATTTAATAATGATTTTGGCGTAGAATTTTTTCCAATTGTAGAGCCCTTAATTTTTGGTGAAGCTACTCGCGTTATGAGTTTGCGTGATGGCACTAATAAAATGTCTAAGTCTGACCCATCTGATTATTCACGTATAAACCTTACAGATGGCCCTGATGTTATTGCTCAGAAAATTCGCAAAGCCAGAACTGACCCAGGTGCTTTACCCGGACCCAATGTCTTGACTGATGGTGGAAGTAAAATTAACCCTGCCGAAGAAAAAGAACGCCCAGAAGCCTTTAATCTTTTGTCTATATATGCAGCGCTTTCAGAACAATCGCTGGCGTCGGTACTAGAGCAGTTCGAGGGATCACAATTTAGTGGTTTCAAAAACAAACTTGCCGATTTATCAGTTGAAAAGCTAGGCCCTATTGGCAATGAAATGCAGAGGCTTATTGCTGATCCGAGCTATGTTGATAGCGTATTGAAAGATGGCGCGATGAGGGCTAATATTATTGCTGAGCCGATTCTTAAGGAAGCCCATAAAATTCTTGGGTTCCTAAGCCCTTAAGTTAGCTGTTGAAGATTAACTAAGAAGTTATTATATAAGTTAGTATGTGTATTGTTAGTTATGCTTTTTTACATAAATTAAAGATGTTATACTAGCTTTTAGGTTAGGCTTCTTTATAGTTAGATGAAAACTGGCTCAGGAGAAAATAAGACGTGTTTATACAGACCGAAGAAACTCCAAACCCGGCGACATTAAAGTTTTTGCCAGGGAAAGAAGTTATTGCCACAGGAACTGCAGACTATCCTAATGTTGAGGCGGCTATTGCTTCCCCATTGGCCACCAGGTTGTTTGGTGTGCCCAATGTTACAGCGGTATTTTTAGGAGCAGACTTCATAACAGTTACAAAATCAGCTGATGTTGATTGGCAGGCTTTGAAGCCATCTGTACTGGGTGCTATAATGGAACATTTTACCTCAGGAGAGCCGGTGATTAATGAGGTTGTTGGTTCGGTGCATGCCAGTGGAGAAGGTGATAATGAAAACATTGTCTCACAGATAGTTGAACTTCTCGATACTAGGGTTAGACCAGCGGTTGCAATGGATGGTGGAGATATAGTATTTCATGGTTTTGAAGAGGGCGTTGTCTACCTTCATATGCAGGGCGCTTGTTCAGGTTGTCCGAGTTCGACGGTTACGCTTAAAATGGGTATCGAAAACCTATTGCGTCACTACGTACCAGAAGTTCAGGAAGTACAAGCCGTTCCATAAGAAATGGCGTATTTGGGGAGGGGTATATGCGGATCGTTGGAAAACGGTTTTGCTAAGCTCCTAAATTAAATCACGAATAGATGATTAGCTAGGTAAGCTTAGAAATAAGACTTGTGATGAATATATTTAAGAATTACCAGCGTGCAGCTGTAGGTTTTGTTGCTGTAGGTGTTGTAATAGTTTATGGGGCAGCGACGGCTTTTCCCACTGACCTTTTTCTGTGGACACATCAAAAGTCTACTGATCAAAGTATTGCTTTTTCTAATATTCAACAGCCAACTATAAGTAAGACAGTCCTAATTGAGGAAGATAAAACATCAATTAAATTGGTTAATACAGTAGAGGAACTTAGGGATAGGTTTAGCGCTGTATCTTTTGAACTTTGGGCAGTTCGAAATGGGAAACAAAGTGTTCCAAGGTTATTTGCAGATACTCTTCCTGGGGACCTTAAAATGCTATCAGAGGTTGACGAGCTAAAGCAAACGTTTTTCAGGGCCTTATTGCCATTAGTTTTAAAAGTTAATGAGGAAATACTGGCAGACCGTCAAGAATTAGAGATGCTACAAAGCATGCTCTTAACTGGACTAGAGCTGAATGATTTACAAAAGCAATGGTTATATAATTTAACTAAAGTTTACAATGTTACTCCAGGAAATATAACAGAATTACTCAATCGGGTTGATGCCGTATCCCCAGCTCTTGCTCTTGCTCAGTCAGCACAGGAAAGCGGATGGGGTCGTTCAAGATTCGCTTTAAAGGGTAATGCTTTGTTTGGACAAAGAACCTGGGATAAGGGTTTTGGTATGGTGCCTAAGCGACGCAACGGCATGTATGAAGTAAAATCTTTCCCTTCTTTAATTGATAGTGTACGCAGCTATGCTCGAAACTTAAACATTCATCCTGCCTATAGAAATTTTCGACTTCTTCGTGCCAAAATGCGATCAAAAAACCTAGTACTAAATCCCTATGATTTAGTTGAAACCTTGGAGGCTTATTCAGAACGACGTGATATTTACGTTCGAACTATACGAAAAATTTTGCGGGCTGATCGTTTAGAGGAATTAGAAGTGACACAGCTTGAGCGAAGATCAGTTAGGGTTAAAGACTCTCTGTTATCACGTGGCTAAAGAGTAAGTTTTTTTATAGTATTTTGGGTACATAGTATAGCATACCAAACCATCGCCAATTACCATTAGATGTTGGTGCTGTGCAGTTTATCCGCGCTCTTCCAGGACTAAACTTATGGTCAAGACGAACCTCAATACGTGGTCCGAGGCGTTGCATTCGTAATTTACCTTGTGCTCCGGAATAGCAAGTTATGTCATTAATATGTTCTGCTTCTTTTTTTAAAGTGAAACCAAACAAAGGAGGGTTTTCTTGCAGTGTCGGGTTTGAAGGGGTTAAATCGATGTAATTTATTCCCAATACATTTGATATTAGCTTAAATCTTTTTATTCCTCCGAAATTTTCATTTAAAGCAAAACGAGGCATGTAATATTTATCAGAAGAAGCGTTAAGAGCTCCTGAGTGCTGTCCAAAAGCGTGGGTAAAACCAGCTTCTTTTATAATGTTTTGAATATCGGTGCTGGCTTCACCAAATGGATAAGCAAATAAAGATGGTTTACTGCCGATTTCATTTTTAAATCGGGTGTTTGATAGTTGAATGTCTTCTCTATTTCGGATTGGCCGGTTTGCTGACATATGCAAGTGAGAGGCAGTTTGACTACCAATGGTGACTCCAGAAGCACGTAACTCGCGGATTTGATTCCAGTTCATATATCCATCGAACTTACGATCGATTGCATCTGTTGCAATAAATAACGTGAAAGGGAATTTGGCGCGTCTTAGGCGAGGCCATGCCTTTCTGTAAACTGATAAATACGCATCATCAATTGTAATTCCTATTGTTTTCTTTGGGAGTGGCTGGTTGCTGTTAATTGCGGTGAGAATATCAGGTATAGGAAGGACTGTGTATCCACCGTTCAGAAGCTCATCAATATGTGCTTCGAACTGTTCAAGACCAATATTTGTCGATGGATAAGCGCTTTCTCCGAACCGATGATACATCAGTACAACAGCTGATTCTTCAGCTTGTGATGATTGTAGGGTGGAAAGAATTATCAGTAAAGAACACCCAATTTTAGCTACTAGGCGATGAACGCTATTTTTTGTCAATACTATTTCTCCATCATGCTTTTTTCTAAATCTTTATCACGAATAAGTGGGTAATTACGAGTATCAAATAATTGATAATGCCACCACTCATTACTGTAAAAATCCCAACCAGCGGTGGTCATTATACCTAACAAAAATAAACGGTTGCGTTGTGCTTCTAGTGAAATATCCATTGAACCGTGTTTAGATAAATTTGTGAACTCATCAAACCCAGAGCCCATATCTAACAATTTACCAGATTTATCAGATAAACTTAAGTCTATAGCAACTCCTCTACTATGGGGGGAGCCGGTGCTGGGGTGAGCTAAAAAATTTGGGTCTGGTGTGTGATTCCATAACACCCATTGAGCCTCTGTTGGGCGTAAAGAATCAAATATTTGTATTCGTAAATCAAATTGTTTTACTAGTTCTACAGCTTTTTTGAGTTTTATTGCTGCATCTTTGTGAAGATAGCAATAAGCTGAAGTGTATATTGGCTTTCCTGTAAAGTTTTTATTTGTAGCATAGGATAAACCTATATCAACGTCATAAAGTTCAGAGGTTATTTCAATAATTGTCACTTAAATTCGCTTTCTATTTAGCTATAATAGTTTGTTAAGCAATGTTAGATAATGACTGTAATTACCCTAAGCAGTACTTACAATACTGACTTTCTAAAGCGGTATTTGTTGAAGAGGAAATATTTAATGAAAAAGGTCAAGCCCCCGACTATATTGGCGATCGATTCCGCTGGCGGAGCCTGTTCTGCTGCTCTATTTGTTAATGGGGCTGTATCTCGTCGTGAATGGGTCGCAATCTCACGTGGTCATGCTAAGGTTTTAATGCCAATGGTTGTATCAGTAATGACTGGTTCTAATTATTCTGACTTAGATGCGATTGCTGTTACAGTCGGGCCGGGTTCTTACACTGGTTTAAGAATTGGTATAGCTGTAGCTCGTGGTCTTGCTTTAGCAGCTAAATTAAAAATTATAGGTATTAGTAGCTTTAGGGCTATTGCTAGGGGGGCGATAAAGGTAGATGGCCCGAAAGGCCCTATTCTGGTTGCTCTGGAGACAAAGAGGGAAGATTTGTATATTCAAACCCTAGATTCAAATTTGGTTCCATTAAGCCCACCGGCTTGTATAAATCCGCAACGGGTGGCCGAAGCTTTTCCTGGAATATGGTTTTTGGAGGACCCTTTAGTTATAGTTGGAGATGCAGTAAGTCGATTAGTTCCAGTTTTACAAGAAACCCATAATTTTATTATAGGTGAAGGTGATGGACTGGCTGATGCAGCTATCGTAGCTGCTGAGGCGGCAGAAAATATTTTGTTGGGGCAACCAATTCACGAATACTTGCCTCCCCGTCCTGTTTACATTAGGCCCCCTGATGTTTCTCCTCCGCTAGTAAATTTGTAAAAATCTGTTGGAGAGTAAAGTTGGAGGCATGCAAATATTTTTTTAATGTTGAGGTGTTGGCTAACTCACCGAGTATTTCTGCTAAACTTTCTGAATTACATGAAATTTGTTTTGACTTACCACCTAAGAAGAAGTGGTCATCAAATGTGTTTTCTTCATTATTAAAAACTCCTGGGACCATGGGTTTAATAGCATTAGATTTTACAGGGGAAGCACTTGGGTTTATAATGGCTCGCATTGTTGTTAATGAAGGTGAGTTAATAACTTTATGTGTTTTGCCATCAGCTCGGCGTCAAGGTGTTGCCACAGAGCTCTTCAGAGAGTTTAAACTTTCGCTAGAGCCATATAACCGCATCTTTTTAGAGGTATCAATTGATAATAAACCTGCGCGAAAACTCTATCAAGCACTAGGTTTCAGCGAGGTAGGAACAAGAAGGGGTTACTATCAAACAAATAGTGGAAATTCAGATGCTTTGATTCTGATGGCTGGGTTAGAATAATTAAATGCTTAGTGTTAAATTTAAATTTTACATGATATATATGAATATATTTAATAATAATTAAATATAACGCCACTTATTGTGAATAAGGTGCAAAATAAATATAGTTATTTGTACTAAGTTAAAGAGGCTAAACAATGAATAGCGAAAGCGATTCTGACGATCTACTGAAGCTAACAGTAGAAATAATTTCTGCACACGTATCTAATAATACATTACCTGCGTCTGAATTACCGCAGTTGATTTCGCAAGTACATTCCAGTTTGTCTGATACGGGTAAGTCAATGGGGATAAGAGAACGCCCTTCCCCCGCCGTTTCGGTGAAAAAATCTGTTACTCCCGACTATTTAGTATGTTTGGAAGATGGTAAAAAGCTCAAAATGCTTAAACGCCATCTAAAAACAGCTTATGATCTTTCGCCTAGTCAATACCGTGAACGCTGGGGGCTACCAGCAGATTATCCAATGGTTGCACCAAATTACGCAAAACGTCGTAGTAATCTGGCAAAAGAAATTGGTCTCGGGAAACGGGGTGGTGTTTCCAATTAGTTTTATTGACGAGATAGAGAAGTTTTTTTAACCATTGGTAAATAATTTTTATAAGTTGCAGTATATTATAGATAGAAATTTATTGTTTGGTAAGTTTGGGTTCATAATCATCAATATGATAAGTATTGTATATGTGAGGGAACATGCAGTCGCGAATAGAGCAGATATGCGCAGATAAAGGTCTTAGAATGACCGACCAACGCCGAACTATAGCTCAAGTTCTTTCGGATAGTATGGATCATCCTGATGTTGATCTTCTCTATCAGAGGGCTACAGTGTTAGATCCGAATATTTCAATTGCAACTGTTTACAGAACAGTACGTTTGTTTGAAGAAGCAAATATATTAGAAAAACATGATTTCGGTGATGGTCGGGCACGCTATGAAGAGACCTCAAACAATCATCATGACCATTTAATTAATATTAAAAATGGTGAAGTTATCGAATTTTATAATGATGAGATTGAGCGCCTGAAAATAAAGATAGCTAAAGAGCTTGGTTATGACTTGGTTGACCACAGATTAGAGCTATATGCTACTCCTAGGGTTGCAGATGAGCCGTCTGACGGTAATGGCGGAGTTCCGTGATTTCTAATCTTACGATATTATTCGTTTTGGAAATTTCAGTACTTGCCGTCTATACTCCCTAATCGAATTATAGAGAGCAATTATGTCTGATATTGATGTAGCTTTAGATGCCTTGCAAACTGGCACGGTAAGTATGCGTTTAGCCAGGACAGAAGCAGATATTGATGCAGCGCAAGCACTTCGTTACAGGGTTTTCTATGACGAAATGGAGGCAAAACCATCTGAAGAGGCAGCACGACTAAGAAGAGATGTAGATCCTTTTGATGAGGTATGTGACCATTTATTGGTAACTGATCATTCTATGGGAGATGGAGCCAAAAGTGTAATTGCAACCTACAGATTACTTCGGGGCGCAGTTGCGGAATCCTATGGGCGTTTCTACACTGCCAGTGAATACGATATTAAAAATCTTTATGGATTACCGGGAGAAATGCTTGAGCTCGGTCGCTCATGTGTGGATGCTAGAAGTAGGAATCGGCCAACAATGCAGCTGCTGTGGCGAGGCATTGCAACTTATGTATTCCATCATAATATTTCGGTAATGTTTGGTTGTGCGAGTTTACAGGGGACGGATCCTAAATCTTTAGCAATTCCACTAAGCTATCTCCATCATTTTCATATGGCTCCTTCTGGCTTTCGTACAAAGGCATTGCCCAATCTATATGTTGATATGAATTTTTGTCCACCTGACAAACTTGATAAAAGGCGAGCACTGGCCAGCCTGCCCCCATTGATAAAAGGTTATTTAAGGCTCGGTGGCTTTGTTGGTGATGGTGCGGTGGTTGATGAACAGTTTAATACAACAGACGTTTGTATAATAGTTAAAACAGATTTAGTGACGGATAAATACTATCGACATTATATACGAACCGCTTCCGAGGCAGGAACGACTGACGAAATTGAGCATGGTTAGGGATACAAAAATATCATGGCTGCATCAATAACAACCACTGCTAGTTCCTCTTTAGTAACCTCCTGTTTTAGGGTTGTACTTTATGCACTACTAACATTGGTGCTTATTCCTATACAAGCGGCATCTGTTTTGTTGCGCCTTCCGTTTTCTAAGAGATTACCTATTTGGTATCACCGGATGTGCTGTCGTATCCTAGGTATTCGGATTGAAGTTTTCGGTCATCGTTCTCGTACCCGGCCTACACTCTTTATTGCCAATCATGCGTCGTATTTGGATATAGCGATCTATGGTGCTTTGATACAAGGCTCATTCGTCGCTAAAGCAGAAGTAGCAAAATGGCCAATATTCGGCCTATTAGCAAAATTACAAAACTCAGTTTTTGTTGATCGTAGAGTCCGTACGTCACGCTTACAGGCAAAGTCAATTGTAAGTCGTCTTGAAAGAGGTGACAGCATTATATTGTTTCCTGAGGGTACTAGCGGTGATGGTAATAGGGTGCTTCCATTTAAAAGTGCTTTATTCGCAGTGGCAAATATAAAACCTCAAGGACTGCCTCTTGTTTTACAGCCAGTCTCTCTGACATATTCTCGACTTGATGGTATACCTATTGGGCGTCATTTAAGGCCTTTGTTTGCTTGGTACGGTGACGTTGATATGTTCTCTCACGCCAGTAGACTCATTGGCTTAGGTCGTTTGACAGTTACTGTTAGTTTTCATGAGCCAGTTACAATAGGAGAATTTGCTTCTCGTAAAGAACTAGCAACTCACTGTTTCAATAGAATTAGTTATGGGCATGCTGAGGCTTTGGCAGGAAGGCTCCAACCATTAGCAGGGAGGGCTGGGCGATGGGATTGGATAAGCTGGCGTCCGCGCCCTAGATTGCGCGATTTGCGAAGCAGGCGTCGGGCTCCAGGTATTAAGGTGGCTATTGAAGAGCACCGCCGGCTTGACTCACGTTGAATGACGGCTTAGGTGTGAATTAGATATGGATAATAAGCGTTTAGTATTAAGCTTGAAGAATAGCCTAGTTATTATTTATGCTGGACTTGGCGAATGGTGTAACTCTAGTGACTAGAAAGCTTTTTATTAAAACTTACGGATGCCAAATGAACGTTTATGACTCCGCCAGAATGGCGGATGTCTTATCTCCTTTGGGCTATGTATCTAGTTCTGAGCCTGATGGCGCAGACATGGTTATACTGAACACCTGCCATATACGTGAAAAAGCGAGTGAGAAGGTCTACTCAGAGCTAGGTCGCCTTAGAAAGATGAAAGAGGCTCGTTCATCATCTAGCAATAAAATGGTGATTGCTGTTGCAGGCTGTGTCGCACAAGCTGAAGGTGAAGAAATTTTACGCCGAGCGCCGTACGTCGATATTGTTTTGGGCCCGCAGACTTATCATCGACTTCCAGAAATGGTGGCACTTGCTACTCGCGCAAGTGATAGAGGGAATGGTAAGGGTAATGGTATTCTGGATACCGAGTTTCCGGTCTCAAATAAATTTGATCATTTACCTGGTGAGAGTTCTCCACAAGGAATATCGGCCTTTTTATCAGTACAGGAGGGGTGCGATAAGTTTTGTACTTTCTGTGTTGTGCCATACACACGAGGAGTTGAATTTTCCAGGCCTGTAGATCAGATTTATATAGAAGCCCAACGTTTGATTAAACAAGGAACCCGAGAAATTACACTACTGGGTCAAAATGTTAATGCTTACCATGGCAAAGATAAAAAGGGTGAGGAAGTTGGGCTTAGCCATCTTATTGAATGCTTATCGGAAATTACAGGCTTGGATAGAATACGTTATACAACCAGCCATCCTAGAGATATGGATGAACGATTAGTTGAGGCACACGGTAAAGTGGATGCATTGATGCCATACCTTCATTTGCCAGTTCAATCTGGAAGTGATCGAATACTTGTTGCAATGAATAGGCGGCATACAATAGATGCATATCGAAAAACGATACATGCTCTTCGAGAGGCAAGGTCGGATATTGCTTTAAGTTCTGACTTTATTGTTGGTTTTCCGGGTGAAACTGACGCAGATTTTGAGGCAACTATAGAGCTTGTTAAGGAAGTTAAATTTTCACAGGCATACTCTTTCAAATACAGTATAAGACCTGGAACACCGGCTGGTATGTTAAATGATCAGGTTCCTGAGAACATAAAAAATGAACGTTTGGCTGCCTTGCAAAAAATTTTACAAAAACAGCAGAACGATTATAATTCATCGAAAATCGGGCAAACACTTCCTATATTATTTGAACGGCAGGGCCGTCATGATGGACAGTTAATTGGTCGTAGTCCTTACAATCAATCAGTCTCGGTCAACGCTCCTCAAAGTTTTATTGGCACGATAAGGCAGGTTATAATTGATTCAAATATGACTCATAGTCTTAGTGGTAAAGTCGTGGATTACGATGAATTTGCTTTATCAGTAGGTGGCGGAAATTCTTTATGAGTACTTCTGAGGTGTCTTATGAGCCACAAGGTAACATTCAGTTCGATGATAATTCTCTTTTACCAGCGTTATTTGGTAATCATGATGAACACCTTTTACAAATAGAACAACTATTGGATGTAAGGTTACGATACCGGGGTAATAATCTTGAAATACTTGGCCCGACGACTTCATGTAAAATTGCGGATGAAGCCATAGTTTCTCTATATACTCGCTTAAAGAATAATTTAGAAGTTGGGTCGGGCGAGGTTATTGCTGCTGTACGGATTGCCTCAGGGCAAGATAATACAGCCGGAAATCTCCAGCTGCGTACACGAAAGCGTACAATCATGCCTAGATCGCCGAATCAAGCGGAATATATTAGGGCTCTTGAAAAATATGATCTGGTTTTTGGTTTAGGTCCTGCTGGAACAGGAAAGACATATCTCGCCGTTGCTGTAGCTGTGACCTATCTTCTGCAGGGAAAAGTCGATCGAATTATACTGTCGAGGCCGGCAGTTGAGGCTGGTGAGAGATTAGGCTATTTACCTGGTGATCTACAGGACAAAATAGACCCTTACTTGCGTCCCCTATACGATGCTCTGGATGACATGTTACCAGGAGATCAGGTGATCCGAAGGATGGGCAGTGGTGAGATTGAGGTTGCACCTCTTGCATTTATGCGTGGACGTACTTTAGATCGTGCCTTTGTGATACTTGATGAGGCCCAAAACACTTCTGTTATGCAGATGAAAATGTTTTTAACCCGTTTAGGAGAAAAATCGAGGATGGTGATTACTGGCGACATGAGTCAAATTGACTTACCAGCAGGAACGCGGTCGGGTTTAGGTGACGCTTTGCAAGTATTAGATGGTGTGGCAGGGGTTGGTATGATTAACTTTACGGAAAAAGATGTGGTACGACACTCGCTGGTGATGCGTATTGTTAGTGCTTATGATTCTCGTGATAGAAAAAGCAGCTGATATAGAACGTTGATTCACCAACTTTCTCGCCCCAATGATATTATTACCGTCGATGTTGTTGCCGATGAATGGATAACTAGTTTTACTGATAAGGATCTAGTAAAAAAACTCGTTATATCTGCAGCTAAATCGGCTTTATCAACCATAGGTCCAACACATTCAGTTGAGGTGAGTGTATTGTTAACTGATGATAAAGAAATTAGGGCACTGAATCAGAGTTATAGAGATAAGGATATGCCAACCAACGTATTATCTTTTGCTATTTCTGAATATGGTGCTCCAAGCGAGTTAAGTCCGGCTCAGCCAGAAGGTTTTCCAACACTTCTGGGTGACGTTGTTGTTGCTTATGAAACTTGTTCTAAGGAAGCGGACTCGCAATCGAGAACTTTAGGTGACTATCTTTGCCATATGATTATACATGGCACACTACATTTGCTTGGTTATGATCATAATAACGAAAAGAAGGCAATAATAATGGAAGAATTTGAAAGAAAAAGTCTTACTCCTCTAGGTATAAAAGACCCATATATTAATATAGGTAAGTAGAAAGGAACACTCTATCAGATGGCGGACTTTCCCCGTGCTGAAAAACCAGATGAAGTTACCGATAAGATTGTAGGCATACCTTTTCTAGGTTTTGTTCTTAAGTGGCTAAGAGTGATATTTCCTGGTCGTAATGACGAAGCCACAGTGCGTGAGCACATCGAAGAATTAATTGAGGAGGTTGATGATGGCTCTAATCAGATTGGTGCAGACCAAGGCGAGTTAATCGTTAACATACTAAAACTTCATGAGTTAACAGCCGAAGATGTGATGGTGCCTCGGTCTGATATTGTGGCAGCAGATGTTAGCTGTAAGTTTGATGATTTGGTGGATCTTATGGCGGAAGATGCACACTCACGCGTTCCGGTTTATATTGATCAACTCGATAATGTTACTGGCTTTGTTCATATAAAAGATGTTTTGGTGGCTGTTCGTAGCAAACGGGTTGCAACAGTTAATGATATATTGCGTGATATTTTGTTTGCGGCCCCATCTATTCGTGTTCTTGACCTTCTACTGGAAATGCGAGCGAAACGCACTCATATTGCTATTGTAGTTGACGAGTTTGGAGGTGTGGACGGCCTAGTGACTATAGAGGATTTAGTTGAAGAAATAGTAGGTGAAATAGAAGATGAACATGACACTGGAGGGCCTAGTATTATTCGCCGTCCAGACGGCAGTATTCTTGCAGATGCCCGAAACGAAATTGAAGACTTGGAAGAGTTGATAGGTGTTTTTGCCACCGATGAAGAGCGAAAAGAAATTGATACTTTGGGAGGAATTGTTTTCAGCTTAATCGATAGAGTTCCGCAACGTTATGAGATTATAACGCATCCTTCTGGACTTGAATTCGAAATTGTTGAAGCTGATTCTCGTCGTGTTAAAAAATTGTATGTTAGAGATTTACGTCATACGGTAGACCTGTGATAAATTTTATTTGATAATAGAATTTAAAAAACTATAGTAAAATACGATGTTTGTGTATCTCTATGTTTTAGTTTTAAACTTGGGCCCCTGGCACCGTGTCGGACTATCTATTTTACTTGGTGCTTTATCTGCACTTGCTTTGCCGCCTTGGTATTTTCTACCGTTAGTAATTCCCGCATTCACCGGTTTTTTGTGGTTAATAGATGCTGCTGCAAGATCCCCGAATCCACTGAGTAGATCGGCGACTATAGCTTGGCTTTTTGGATTTGGGCATTTCGTTGTTGGAATGCACTGGATAGCAGAACCGTTTCTAGTAGATGCCACCCGTCATAGCTGGTTAATCCCTTTTGTTATCTTGGGCTTGTCTGGTGGTTTAGCTTTTTTTATAGGAATTACGGGACTACTTATTACTCTTTTCACTAAATTTTTTCATCTGTCCCCTATAGCACGAGTGCTTTTATTTTCTGTTTTTTGGGTGATTATGGAATGGGTGCGTAGCTGGCTGTTTTCAGGTTTTCCGTGGAATTTGATCGGATATGTTTGGTCTTCAACAACCGAAGTGATGCAGGTGGCAGCATTTATAGGAGTTTTGGGCATTAGTCTGGTGACGGTTATGGCGGCAGGTATGTCCGCAATTCTTGGGATCACTGGTGGCTGCAAGAGTATTTGTATTGTTTTATTTTTTACTGTATTTTTACCTATTATGTTGTGGGGTGCTGGTGCACTACGTTTAGAGACGGCCCCAGATTATCTTGCTACTGATGGGATTAATATGGTCCCAGAAGTAAGTTTACGGATAGTGCAAGCAAATATTTCCCAAGATAAAAAGTGGAAGGCTCAATATCAGAAAAGCAACTTGCAAAGACATATTTTATTAAGTAAAAATAAGTTATTAAGCCCCCCAACTCATGTGATCTGGCCTGAAGCAACGGTTCCTCCCCATAGGATATATAATGGTTATGTGCGCTCAGCAGTTAAAAACATTATATCGCCGGGAGGGGCTTTGATTACAGGTGCGGTGCGCCGTGGGGGAGTTCTAGATAAGGACTTTTGGAATTCAGTATACTTTATCAATGATTTAGGCATAAATATTGCCTTTTATGATAAGAGCGATTTAGTTCCTTTTGGTGAATATGTGCCATTTCGTAGTATTCTGCCTATTGATAAACTAGTTCCTGGCCATGGTGACTTTCTATCTGGAGTGAGTCGCAAAACAATAAAGATTAAGGGTTTGCCGCCGGTTAGCCCATTGATTTGCTACGAAGGAATATTTCCTGGGCGCACATATCGGTCTGATGCTCGGCCTGATTGGTTGTTAAGTTTAACTAATGATGCTTGGTTTGGCACTTACGCTGGCCCTCAGCAGCATTTTGCTATTACCATTTTTCGCTCAATAGAAGAAGGTTTACCACTTGTGCGAGCTGCTAACACGGGTATTTCAGCGATAGTGGATCCTTACGGCAGAATAATTAAGATGTTAGATGTTGGGGTTGAGGGGGTAATAAATTCAGGGCTTCCACTCGCACTCCCGAGACTGACACTATACGCAAAGTGGGGTAATGCTACCTCGGCTGGAGCAATTGGGCTTGTAATAATCTTAATAATATTGCTACAAATTTTGCATTTAAAATTTATTAGCCATAATGGTGAATCCACTTGACATAATGACCTTAGTTTCTGCACAAATGTTCAATATTCCGGACTATTAATTTAAGTGATAAAAAACGTTCTTGAACTTTAATACAATAGTTTGAAAACTAAATAAAAATGCCGAACTAAATCAACATGGAGTAAATAACTTGTCAAAAAGTGATTATCTTTTTACCAGTGAGTCCGTCTCCGAAGGTCATCCAGACAAGGTTTGCGACCGCATTTCAGATGAGTTGGTAGACAGTTTTTTGTCAGTGGATCCATTTAGTCGCGTGGCTATAGAAACATTAACTACTTCTAATCGAGTGGTTATGGCTGGAGAGGTACGTGGGCCCCAATCTGTAAATTCTGATAAAATGATATCCATTGCTCGTGATGCAGTTCGAGACATTGGTTACGAACAGGAAGGGTTTCACTGGGAAAAAATGACTGTTGATTGTTTTGTTCATTCCCAGTCACCAGACATTGCTATGGGTGTAGATGCTGGTGGTAATAAGGACGAAGGGGCAGGCGACCAAGGGCTTATGTTTGGATACGCCTGTAAAGAAACACCAGCTCTTATGCCGGCCCCAATTTTTTACGCACATGCGATACTTAAATCTCTTTCTGAGTCACGTCACTTAGGTAAAGAGCCTGATCTTGGACCTGATTCTAAGACCCAAATAACCCTCCGTTATGAGAACGGAATACCTGTTTGTGCAACATCAGTAGTATTGTCGACACAACATTCAGAATCAGTAGGGCAAGAAGAAGTGCGTGAGATTGTTAGGCCTTATGTTCTTCAAGTTTTGCCTGACGGTTGGATGTGTGAAGAGGATAGTTTTTATGTTAACCCAACGGGCCGATTTGTTATTGGTGGACCTGATGGTGATTGCGGGTTAACTGGTCGTAAAATTATTGTTGATACCTATGGTGGAGCAGCTCCTCACGGGGGAGGGGCTTTTTCTGGCAAAGATCCAACTAAGGTTGATAGATCAGCTGCTTATGCAACTAGATATCTTGCAAAAAACGTGGTTGCAGCTGGTTTGGCAGATAGGTGCACTATTCAACTAGCCTATGCAATTGGTGTATCTCATCCTTTGTCAGTCTATGTGGATACACATGGTACAGGACAAGTTGAAGAAAGTAAGCTCGCTGATGTTTTAAGAGAGGTGATGGACCTAACCCCTCGAGGCATACGTGAACACCTCGGGCTTAGCAAACCTATATATGCTCGAACCTCGGCTTATGGACATTTCGGTCGGGAGCCGGAGGGCGATGGAGGTTTTTCCTGGGAAAAAACTAATTTATCAGAAGCACTTATTAGTGCATTTTAGAATTTTAGCGTCAAACAAGAGCGGTATGTTTTGGTTTCGCAATTGCCAGCTATAGAAGATAAACGTTTTCACGGCCGGCGCCGTGGTCGCCGGCTTAGAAAGAAAAGACAAAGATTGCTCTCTGAGTTGCTACCAAGTATTGAATTGCAATTAACGAAAGAATCGAACGACTTAGATGTGGAAAATATATTTGAAAAGCCAGTAGATGAGGTTTGGTTAGAGATTGGGTTTGGGAATGGTGAGCATTTAATATGGCAGGCAAAGAATTATAGAGATGTTGGGCTAATTGGAGCTGAGCCTTTCCTTAATGGTGTTTCTCGCTTGTTATCATATATTGAAGATAGTGACGTTAATAACATTAAAATATTGCCAGCAGATGTAAGGCCATTGCTTGACAGGCTCCCAAATTGTTCGATTGGTCGTGTTTTTATATTATTTCCTGACCCTTGGCCCAAGCTACGTCATCGTAAGCGTAGATTGGTTAATCAAGAGACGCTAGATCAGCTGGCTGATGTTATGACTGATGGAGCAGAGTTGAGATTAGCCACCGATGATTCAGATTATGCAGCTTGGATATTGAGATTGGGAATATCACATTGTTCATTTGATTGGTTGGCGAAACGCCCTAATGATTGGCGAATAAGGCCTGAAGACTGGCCATCGACACGGTATGAAAAAAAGAATAGGAGTGGGGGTGCGGGAGCTATTTTTCTTAGGTTTATACGTCGTGCACGTACTTAGGTGTTTTAGTTTAAGTAAGCTTGCATTTTTACTGTTTTTGCATATAGTTAGGATTATAAATCCCAGTTACCTGGAAACAGGTGAATAAGGGGTGGCCCGGAAAAGCCGGCGCCACCTTTTTTATTGCCTGTCTTTGGTTGTTATTTATAAAGTTTATTAGACTAAAACAGATAAGAAAAGGACCAGATGAACCTTGTAAGTGAAACAATAAAAACTGACGTAGTCTTGGGCTTGGTAGAGCCTTCGTTAGTTGATCTGGGCTATGAGGTTGTACGTGTTAGATTAAATGATAATGGAAGGCCAACTTTACAACTTATGATTGACCGTGCTGATGGAGATGAAGTAGGAGTTGAGGACTGCACCATAGTAAGTCGTACTGTTTCAGTTTTACTTGACGTAGCTGACCCTATTATTAATCCTTATGAACTTGAAGTAAGTTCGCCAGGCCTTGATAGGCCATTAACTCGTGCGAAGGATTTTCAAACATATAGTGGAAGTGAAGTTAGAGTTGAACTGAAAAACCCCGTTGAAGGTCGTCGTAGATATCGGGGGCGCCTTATTGGACTAGAGGAAGGTTTTATAAAAATCGTTGTTCCACTTGAGTCAGTTGAAAGAGAATTTGCACTGCCGTTTGAGGCAATAGAGAAAGCTAAAATAGTGCTAACTGATAAGCTTCTTGCTGATTTGCAGCGCGCACAAAACAAACAAGGGTAAGAAATATGGACGGAGGCCCAAGTAGGATAGAAATGTTGGCTGTTGCTGATGCTGTGGCACGAGATAAGGGTATCGAGCGTGAAGAAGTTTTGGAAGCCATGGAGCAAGCTATACAGAAGGCTGGCCGCTCAAAATATGGTCCGGAACACGATATCCGGGTAACTATAGGTCGAGAAACAGGTCACATATCTCTTTCGCGCCATCGAGAAGTTGTTGAGGTGGTAGAAGACGAGCATACGCAATTAACTCTTGAGCAAGCACATCGTGAAAAAGATGATGCCGTAGTTGGGGAGTTTTTAATTGATGAGTTGCCACCGATAGACTTTGGCCGTATTGCCGCGCAAACGGCAAAACAAGTTATAGTTCAGAGAGTAAGGGATGCAGAGCGGGAAAAACAGTATGAAGAGTATAAGGATCGAGCGGGAGAAATAGTTAACGGCTTAGTTAAGCGTGTTGAGTATGGAAACGTGACTGTTGACTTGGGACGGGGTGAAGCAATTTTACGGCGTGATGAAAGTCTACCACGTGAAAATTTCCGAACTGGCGATAGAGTGCGCGCATACATATTTGATGTTCGTCGTGAGCCTCGAGGCCCGCAAATTTTTCTAACTCGCACTCGTCCAGAATTTATGAAGGCTTTGTTTGCACAAGAGGTCCCTGAAATTTATGATTCTATAATTGAAATACGTTCAGCTGCTCGTGATCCGGGTAGCCGCGCTAAAATTGCTGTTATTTCAAAAGATGGCTCAATAGACCCTGTCGGCGCTTGCGTGGGAATGCGCGGAAGCCGAGTACAGGCTGTTGTAGGTGAATTACAAGGTGAAAAAATTGATATAATTCCATGGTCATCGGATACAGCTACATTCGTAGTTAATGCGCTTGCTCCAGCAGAAGTTACTAAGGTTGTTATCGACGAAGATGCTCATAGCATAGAGGTTGTAGTTCCAGATGAGCAATTGTCTTTGGCGATTGGCCGCCGAGGGCAGAATGTTCGGTTGGCGTCTATGTTAAGTGGTTGGGATATTGATATTTTAACTGAAGAAGAAGAATCAAAGAGGAGACAGGAGGAATTTAACACACGCAGTCAAATGTTTATTGAGGCACTCGACATTGAAGATGTTATAGCGCATTTAATGGTAACAGAAGGATTTGCATCAGTAGAAGAAGTCGCGTTTGTTCCCAAGGGGGATTTGTCAGAGATTGAAGGGTTTGACGAAGAGATTTCAGAAGAATTGCAAGAACGAGCTCGCAATTGGCTAGAGGAGCGGGATAAAGCTCTAGATATTGAACGAAAAAAACTTGGCGTGGAGGAGGCCGTGATCGACATGCAGAGACTTACTCTAGCGCAAACTGTCTTGCTCGGTCGTAAGGGGACGAGAACCGTTGATGATATTGCTGGTTTAACTACAGACGAGTTACGGTTTTTGCTTATGGAAATTGAGACTGAGGTTAAAGTTGATGATTTGTGGGAAATGTCAGAAAGCGATGTTGGCCGACTTGTTAGAAATAGCCCTCTTCATGGAGATGAAGCAAATGCAATTATTATGGCAGCGCGGCAAATTATATATGGTGATGATGTTATCAAACCAGAACCTCTGATTGACGCTAATTCAGATACAGAAGTTACGGCTGAAGTAAGCTCGGAAGTTGTAATAAGCGAGGCGGATGCATTGTTTAGTACACCTTCTGACGTCGGCAAGTGAAAAACGGTAGGGTAAATGAACAAAATAGTTTTAGCCAAACACAGGGATGAAGGAATCAACGATTTTCGTAAAAAATTGGTTTCTCGTACATGTATATTGTCTGGGAAAAAACTACCTAGCGAATTTTTGATACGGTTTGTTGTTGATGTCGATGGCAATATTGTTCCGGATCTTTCTGAACGCTTGCCGGGCCGAGGCCTATGGCTGACCGGTCAGTATGATATGATTCTTAAGGCAATATCTGATGGAGTTTTTCAACGTGTAGCCCGTCGACCGGTAAGTACTTTGGGCGAACGAAAAGGAATAGCTTTAGCCAATTTGATTGACACCGAATTGGCTAAGAGATGTTTATTTGCTCTGGGAATGGCTCGTCGGGCGGGTAAAATAGTTGTGGGTTTTGATCAAGTGCGTTCTGCGCTCAAGAAAATGTCTGCTAATACAGGACTTGATAAACCTACATACGTTAAGTCGGCTATCTTAATTACAGCTAAAGATGCTGCTTTGGATGGACGAAATAAATTAAAAGCACTTTCAGATAGATTAGGAGAATCAGGGGCCAATATAAAAAAATTTGTATTATTTGATTCTAAAGCTATGGGAAAAGCTATTGGTCGCGAGCAATTTATGCATGGCCTAGTGGAAACAGACGTAGCTCGCGATCAACTATATAAAGCAGCAAAGCGTCTAGCTGTTTTTCGGGGCGATTATGATATAGCCTGTTTTAAGGGATCTGAGACGGCATCTCTAAACTTGGTGAATATGGAATAGGAAAATGGCGACAACTGAAAAAAACAATAAAAAGAAAAAGCCTCTGACTTTATCGCGCCCAGGACGACTAGAGCTTAATAAAACTGTTGAAGGCGGACAAGTTAAACAAAGTTTTAGCCATGGCCGATCAAAAAGTGTCACTGTGGAGGTAAAGAAAAAAAGGACTTTTCGTCAAGATGCCGGTGGTGAAATGACAGAGGTCATCAAAGCGCCGGTCGAATTAAAGGTTGAAGTTGAAAAACTTGTTGAACCCAAACCTGAAGAGTCTGTGATTGAAAGCCCGCCTGCAAGAACTCTTACCGAGACGGAACAAGCAACCAGAGTGCGTGCTCTTGAGGATTCGCATAAAATAGCTGAAGCTGCCCGGATTGAAGAGGCTGAGAGCAAAGCTCTAGAGGCCTCTCGGAAAGCTGCTTCGGAGCTTAAAGAAGAAGCAGAGATGGAGGTAATAGAGCAAGAACCAGTGGCTGAAATAGAGCCAACTCCGGAAATTTTAGGAAAACAAGAAAAAAAACAAGTCCCAAAATCCGCAGGTGAGCAGAGGGTGGACCCAGAGACAGCAAGGCGTAAGGTGGAAGCAGCGGCAGTACAAGCTGCTGATGAATCAGCAATACGTGCTAATGAACTAGCGCGCCGTCGAGCTGAGTCGGTTGATAGTGCAGTAGAGACCGGCGAGGAGGAAGCTGTCCGGGGCCGTGATCGCGGTTCTAGCGGTAGACCTGATGCACGTGTATCAGGAGGCACTAAACCCAGTTCAGAACAGCGTCGTAGACGCAGTGGAAAACTAACAATTTCTGAAGCCCTGGATGAAGAGGGTGGCGCACGTCAGCGCTCAGTAGCCGCTTTCAGGCGTCGACAAGAACGTGAACGTCGCCGGGTGCAAGGTGAATTAGGTAGGGTGCAGTCTCAGAAAAAGATAATTCGTGAAGTTCAAATCCCTGATACTATTACCGTTGCAGAGTTAGCAAATCGTATGGCAGTTCGTGCTAACGAAGTGATTAAATCACTAATGAACATGGGGACTATGGCAACCCCTAGCCAGATTATTAGCCAGGATATAGCTCAACTCGTAGCAGAAGAATTCGGGCATGTGATAAAGCTAGTATCAGCTTCCGATGTTGAAATTGGACTAGGGGCGGACCTTGTAGACGATGATAAAGCAGGAGTTCCCAGAGGTGCAGTGGTTACGATTATGGGGCACGTTGATCATGGAAAAACATCTCTACTGGACGCTTTACGAGAAACAGATGTGGTTAGTAGGGAGGCCGGAGGCATCACACAACACATTGGTGCTTACCAAGTTGAGATTGCCACAGGTGAAAAAATAACATTTTTAGATACACCGGGGCACGCCGCATTCACGGCGATGCGCCAACGCGGAACTAATGTTACTGATTTAGTCATTCTAGTTGTGGCAGCTGATGATAGAGTACAGCCTCAAACAATAGAGGCTATTAACCATGCACGAGCTGCAAGTGTACCAATTATTGTAGCTATTAATAAAATTGATAGACCAGAAGCTGATCCGGCGCGGATTAAAACTGAACTACTTACATATGAGATTGTTTCTGAAGATATGGGTGGAGAAATTCAATGTGTAGAGGTCTCGGCAACCGAAAAAATAGGTTTGGATGCACTTACTGAATCTATTGTTCTTCAGGCTGAGATTTTAGAGCTTAAGGCTAATCCTGATCGTAAGGCATACGGCTCAATTGTTGAAGCTAAATTGGAGAAAGGTCGAGGTGCGGTGGCTACAGTCCTGATCCAGGGCGGAACACTTAAAGTGGGTGATATATTTGTAGCTGGCGCAGAATGGGGCCGCACTCGAGCAGTTATTAATGATCGGGCTGAAAATGTTGGCTTGGGTCTACCTTCCATGCCTGTAGAAGTCTTAGGGTTTAATGCGACACCTCAGGCTGGTGATGACTTTGCGGTAGTTGAAAATGAATCGAAGGCCCGCGAAATTGCCGAGTATCGAACAGAAATATTAAAAAACCGTCGTGCTTCTGTTGAAGCCAGAGGTACTCTGGACGAGATGTTTGATCAGATATCAGCAGGTGAAGCAGCACTTGTTCCAATTGTTGTTAAAGGTGATGTCCAGGGCTCTGTAGAGGCCATAACTGGTGCTTTGCATAAAATGTCTAATGATGAAGTTAAGGTAGAGATGTTGCATTTTGGAGTTGGGGGTATAACTGAGTCAGATATTTCTCTCGCGGCAGCTTCTGGTGGTCTAGTTATTGGCTTTAATGTCCGCGCAATTCCTCAAGCTAGAGATCAAGCCAAGCGTGATGGAGTTGATATTCGTTATTATAATATTATCTATAATGTTGTTGATGATGTAAAAGCCTTGCTTGAAGGCAAACTATCACCAACGTTACTAGAAAACCATCTGGGAAATGCAGAGATCCGCGAGGTGTTTAGTGTATCTAAAATTGGCAAAGTTGCTGGTTGTATGATTACTTCGGGGTCCGTCAAACGGGGAGCAAAAGTACGCCTGCTAAGAGATAGCGTTGTTGTATATGAGGGTGACCTTGCACAGCTGAAAAGGTTTAAAGACGATGTTCGTGAAGTTCAGAATAGCTTCGAATGTGGAATGGCTTTAGAAAATTATAACGATATACAAGTCGGTGACGTTATTGAGTGTTTTGAGGTGGAAGAGATAGCTCGCCAACTTGAGATAAATTAATTTATCTCAAGTCACGGTGTTGGTTACCCATTAGTAGGTAATATGTATAACCCGATGATACTCATTGGCGAATCTCTTTAGGGGTTTAAAGATGATCTATGGTGTATAACTTATGAGAAAAAGAGCAAACACTGCAGGTATGAGCAGGGCTCCAAGTCAGCGGCAGTTGCGCGTTGCTGAAGAAATACGTCATGCGCTGTCGCAAATGGTGGCACAGGCTAATTTTCGTGATCCAGACTTAGCCAATCAGCCTATTACTGTTACGGAAGTTAAGGTAAGTCCTGATATGCGTAACGCCACTGTTTTTGTGATTCCTTTAATCGGAGATGCTCAGACGATACTACCTGCCCTCAGTCGCGCTGCTAGCTATATACGGGGTCAATTGTCGAGCAGTGTTAAATTACGTCACACTCCTAACCTTAAATTTGAGTACGATGATAGTTTTGATAATGCAGAACGTATAGAGATGCTTCTTAATAAATCTTATTCTGGGAAGTCTCAACTAAATCAGGAGGGAGAAAATGGGTCGTAGAAGGCGTGGGGGGAGGCCCATTAATGGGTGGATTAATGTTGATAAACCTGCGGGAATGACTTCTGCCTCATGTGTAAACATTGTTCGTCGTACTACTGAGGCAGCTAAGCTGGGGCATGCTGGAACATTAGATCCTTCGGCTAGCGGAGTTTTACCTATGGCTTTTGGGGAGGCAACTAAAACAATGCCTTTTGCAGTGAACGCAAAAAAAGAATATGTATTTACGGTTAACTGGGGTGAAAGAAGAGACACTGATGACGAGGAAGGAAGCGTAATTGAGGTCTCCAATTCTAGACCTAACGAATTTGACATACGTGCTAAATTGCCTACTTTTATTGGAAAAATTAATCAAGTTCCTCCAGCTTATTCGGCTATAATGGTTGAGGGAGTTAGGGCTTATACTTTGGCAAGGTCTGGTGAAGATGTAAAATTGGCACCAAGGGAAATATCGATCTTGTCATTTGAGTTAATGCACATAATTAATAGAGACAGTGCTGTTTTTTCGGTGAAAAGTGGTAAGGGTGCTTATATGCGCGGGCTAGCTCGTGATTTAGCTGCGGAGCTGGGGACATGTGGCTATTTATCTAACTTGAAGCGAATCTCTGTTGGACCTTTTAACGTATCTGAAGCAATTTCGCTGGCAAAAATTAAAAAACTTGGTCATAGTGCGACCGAGCACCCAATCCTGCTTCCGATTGAGACAGCGCTGGACGGTATCCCGGCTCTGAGTATATCGGATAAAGAGGCCTTGCTATTACGTAATGGGCAGGCGGTTACGGTTCTGGAAGAGCAGAATCGAAAACAGATTGAGGCGGCAGGCGATCAAGGAATTGTCCTGGCAGTTGAGATGACCGGGCCTGTAGCTTTGGTTCGTGTTGACGGGATGCAAATACGTCCCGTTCGTGTATTAAACCTGTGATACCGGGAGAAGTTAAAATGTCGATTACATCACAGCGTAAAGCTGAAGTTATTAAAGAATTTCAAACTAAAGAAGATGATACAGGCTCACCTGAGGTACAGGTTGCTGTTTTAACTGAGCGTATTGTAAATTTAACTGAACATTTAAAAACTCATAAAAAAGACCATCATTCACGCCGCGGTCTACTGCTTATGGTGGGTCAAAGGCGTAGGTTGTTGAATTATACAAAGCGTAAAAGTGAAGAACGTTATAAAGCATTAGTAGACCGTCTAGGACTCCGTAGATAATAGTACTTTATAATGTTTATCAATAAAGATGAAATACCGATTCGGTTGCGTAATTCGGCGACACCGATCGTACTCGCGCGGATCCACCGCGCAAATGCTACTTTAGGTTAAATATACCAGTGGTATTTGATATCCCGCCTAGGTGCGGGTCAGTTATTCGGGAATGGCTTGGATAGCTGAAGTAAGTTGGAATAAATATATGTTTGATGTCGTTCGTAAAGAAATTGAATGGGGTGGAAGGCCGCTTATTTTTGAAACGGGGCGAGTTGCCCGACAAGCTGATGGAGCTGTTTTAGTTACCTATGGAGAAACAACAGCATTATGCACTGTTGTTGGTGCTAAAGAACCAAGAGTTGGATTGGATTTTTTTCCATTAACTGTAAATTATCAAGAAAAAACTTTTGCCGCAGGTAAAATTCCTGGTGGTTTTTTTAAACGTGAAGGGCGTGCCACAGAGAAAGAGACACTTACTTCGAGACTTATTGATAGGCCAGTACGTCCATTATTTCACCCGAGCTTTCGTTGTGAAACACAAATCATAACAACTGTAATTTCTCATGATTTAGAAAACGACCCAGACATTGTTTCTCTAGTTGGAGCTTCGGCAGCTTTGACTATATCAGGATTACCTTTCATGGGCCCTATTGCTGGCGCGAGAGTTGGTTACATAGAGGGTGAATATATTTTAAACCCATTAGCTGAACAAATGGCTGACTCTCAGTTGGACCTTGTGGTTGCAGGTACTCGGGAAGGCGTCTTGATGGTTGAATCCCAGGCCAATGAGCTTTCTGAAGAGATTATGTTGGGTGCTGTTATGTTCGGTCATGAGGCATATCAAGATGTAATTAACGCCATTATAGAATTAGCAGAACAGGCAGCTAAAGAACCACGGCCAATTGAAGATATTCCGCAAGAAGTAACTGACTTGGCTGAGAAAGTACAAGAGCTGGGCGAGGCTGGTTTGCGGAAAGCTTATAAAGAAACTGTTAAGCAGATTCGTCAGGAAAAAATTACTGAGGCGAAAAAAGCAGTTATTGAGCAATTATCAGAAGAAGAAGAGAAAATTGTAAGCAACCCTTTTAAAAATTTAGAAAAAAATATAGTCCGTCGAGATATTCTCGATACTGGTAAACGCATTGACGGTCGTGATACGACGACGGTCAGGCCTATAGATTGTCTGGTTTCAATGTTGCCTCGTAGTCATGGCTCTGCTGTTTTCACCCGTGGTGAAACACAAGCCATGGTGGTTACAACCCTAGGAACCGGACAGGATGAACAGATAATAGATGCGCTAGAGGGTGAGTATCGAGAGCATTTTATGCTTCACTATAATTTTCCACCTTATTCTGTTGGCGAAGCGGGGCGAATGTTTGGCCCGGGTCGACGAGAAATTGGTCATGGTAAATTAGCTTGGAGAGCTATTCGTCCATTGTTACCTTCAAAAGAGGAATTTCCTTATACTATACGAGTTGTTTCTGAGATTACAGAATCCAATGGCTCCTCGTCTATGGCTACAGTTTGTGGTAGTTCTTTATCCATGATGGATGCTGGTGTTCCTCTCAAGGCTCCAGTTGCAGGGATAGCGATGGGGCTTATAAAAGAAGATGACGGGTATGCTGTTTTGTCAGATATTCTTGGTGACGAGGATCATCTTGGTGATATGGATTTTAAAGTAGCAGGAACTGAGACTGGTATAACATCGTTACAGATGGATATTAAAATTACCTCGATAACTGAAGAAATTATGCAAATTGCTTTAGGACAAGCACGAGATGGTCGTTTACATATTCTTGGAGAAATGTCTAAAGCCCTGACGGAATCAAGAGTTGAGTTGTCAGCGCATGCTCCTCGTATAACTACAATGAATGTTCCGGCAGATAAAATTCGAGAAGTTATTGGAACAGGCGGAAAAGTTATTAGAGAAATCTGTGAGGAAACTGGTTGTAAAATTGACATTAATGATGAGGGGCTAATTAAGATTGCTTCTACTGACGGTGATGCAGCTCAGCGAGCGATGGACTGGATTAAGGGTATTGTTGCTGAACCTGAAGTCGGTGTTATATACACGGGAAAAGTTGTTAAGGTCATGGACTTTGGTGCATTTGTTAACTTTCTTGGCCCAAAAGACGGTTTAGTTCATATTTCTGAGATATTGAATGAGAGAGTTGCGCAAGTGACAGATATTGTTAATGAAGGTGATGAGGTTAAGGTTAAGGTTATAGGCCTTGATGATAGAGGAAAAGTGAAACTTTCTATGCGCCTTGTTGATCAAGAGACTGGCGAAGAGCTAGAAGACACCCGTCCCCCGCGTGAGCCACGAGAATCCGGGGACAGTGGTGGTGAAGGACGGCCACAGCGTCGAGCGCGCCGCCCACGACCATCTTGATAAACAATAACCATTAGCTAACTTTATAGGCGGCCTAGGTTTTAACTTGGCCGCCTTTTCTATTGGCTAACAATTATGGATATTTTTAGAGATTGTTATTTTGGTGAGGGCATGCCTATAGCTTTAAAACCGCAGTCTACGTAATGCACTTCTCCGGTAACTGCACTTGCTAGGTCAGATAATAAGTATAGCCCTGCACCTCCAACATCATCTAATATTACATTTCTTCTTAGTGGTGCTACTTCACGATTATAGTTGTAAACTTGGCGTGCAGCACCTACGGCTGAGCCGGCGAGAGTTCGCATAGGGCCAGCTGAGATTGCGTTTACTCTAATTTTATCGGGGCCTAAGTCCGCTGCTAAATATCTTACAGATGACTCAAGTGCAGCTTTAGCAACGCCCATAACGTTATAGTTAGGCATTACTTGCTGCGCTCCATGGTAAGTTAGGGTCACCATAGCTCCGCCATTTTTCATTAATTTAGCTGCTTTTTGGGCAATTGCTGTAAATGAGTAACAAGAAATATTCATGGTATTAAGAAAATTTTTCTGGGATGTGTCAACATATCTACCTTTTAATTCTTCTTTATCGGAGTAGGCGATAGCGTGTACAACGAAATCTAGATCTTCCCATATTCCTCCTATTTTAGAAAAAGCTTTTTCTATACTTATGGGGTCGGCAACGTCACACTCGATAAGCTTTGATGTTCCAACAGAGGCCGCAAGTGGTTCAACGCGTTTGGCAAAAGAATCGGACTGGTAGGTGAAGGCAAGTTCAGCACCTTGAGAAGCTAGTGCACGGGCTATTCCCCAGGCTATTGAATGGTCGTTGGCGACTCCCATTATCAATCCACGTTTACCCTTCATAATTGCACCAGAGACTGGCAGCCGGTCTGGGTTAACTAGCTTACGTTTGGCTTCTGTATTCATAGGTTTCGTTGCTTTAGTCATTATAGCGTTTGAATACTAGGGCAGCATTAGTCCCGCCAAAACCAAAACTATTGGACATCACACACTCAAGACCAGCTTTATCAATTCGTTTAGTAACAATTTTTACATCCCCCGCGTCAGGATCAACTTCATCAATGTTTGCTGACGCTGCAACAAAGTCTTGGTCGAGCATAAGCAGTGAGTAGATAGCTTCGTGTGCTCCAGTGGCGCCCTGTGAATGACCTGTTAATGATTTAGTTGAGGAGATATGAGGCTTTTGTGTTTTAAATACTTCGCTTATAGCCTTTAACTCTGTAATATCGCCGGCTGGTGTAGAGGTGCCGTGGGCATTGATATAATCCACTGCGGTATTACCTAGATTTTCTGTTGCCATACGCATACATCTTACGGCACCTTCACCAGAAGGAGCTACCATATCCACCCCATCAGATGTGGCGCCGTAACCAGCTATTTCGCCATATATTTTAGCGCCTCGAGATTTAGCGCGTTCTAGCTCTTCTAACACAACAACCCCTGCTCCTCCTGCTATGACGAAACCATCCCTGTTGATGTCGAAAGGTCGGGATGCTTTTTCAGGTGTATTATTGTATTTTGAAGACAAAGCGCCCATAGCATCAAAAAGAACCGTTAGACTCCAATGAAGTTCTTCACCGCCCCCAGCAAAAACTATATCCTGTTTTCCCCATTGAATTAGTTCAGCCCCGTTTCCAATACAGTGAGCGCTCGTAGAACAAGCAGAACTTATAGAATAACTTAGACCGCGCATATGAAAGGCCGTGGAGAGGTTAGCTGAGTTAGTTGAGCACATTGCCTTGGGCACGGCGTATGGGCCAACTCTTTTGGCGCTGTTTTTCCGTGCAGTGTCGGCGGCAGTTACGAGCGCTGAAGTAGAGGGCCCCCCAGAACCCATAACTAAACCTGTTCGTTCGTTACTTATTTCAGATTCCACTAAGCCAGAGTTTTCTATAGCTTCTTTCATGGCTACATAGTTATAAGCCGAGCCATTACCCATAAACCTCCTTAATTTTCGGTCAATATGGTTGTCTAGGTCTATATTTGGAGCTCCATGAATATGACTTCGGAATCCTCTTTCAGCATAATCATCACAAAAAACAACCCCCGAACGACCATTGTATAAGCTTTCTGCCACTTCCTTAATATTATTGCCAAGAGGGGATACTATACCCATACCTGTAATAGCTACCCGGCGTAGTTTAGGCATTACGCACCTTCCTTTTTGCCTTCAGGAAATAGACCAACGCGTAAATTGTTGGCCTCATATACTAGTTCATTGTCCAGCTCTGCGTACCCATCCGCAATGGCCAGTGTAAAGGCCCGTTTAATTACTTTTTTTACGTCAATATGATACTGCAATATTTTCCCTGCAGGCTTTACTTCTCCAGAGAATTTTACTTCTCCAACAGATAAGGCTCGTCCTGGTCCAGGCCTATTTAACCACCCCAAGAAAAAACCAAGCATTTGCCATAAAGCATCAAGCCCTAGACAGCCTGGCATAACAGGATCTCCTTCAAAATGACACTTATAGAACCATAGGTCTTCGGTTATATCTAGTTCTGCAATGATTTTACCTTGTCTGTATTTACCACCATCAGAATTAATTGAAACAATGCGGTTAAACATCAACATTGGAGGTAGGGGAAGGCGGGCATTCCCAGGACCGAACAGGTTACCATGGGCACACTGCAATAGGTCTTCATAAGTAAAATTTGTTTTTAAAAAAGGCTCATCCATACTTGTCAGCTCAATACATTAAGAAACACGTGGGTGTAACGCGGTTGGTTTGCAGTGTAGTTTAGCTCATTAAGTCAGTTGTAAAAATAAGAGATTAGCATATTCATCCTCAATTTATACTCCAATCTCTACAATTGTTTCTATATAGCTTACATAACTCATTGCAATAGGTTTTATGTTTAAGCTATTTTAGAAATACATAATACATAATACATTATTATGTGAAGTGGTATATATTAGAAAGATGCTAGTTTTAATATAGCGGTAAGGGCAAATATTAATTGTGATGAAATACACACCCACTGAAATACGAAAGCGACCCTATACAGATGTTTTGAGGCGATTAAAAGAGGGTAAACTTCGTCCTACTAAGCAACGTTTAGCTCTTAGCAGGTTGTTGTTTGAAGGCGAAGAGAGGCATTTGACTGCTGAGTCTTTGTACGAAGAAGCCTGTAGTCATGGTATTAAGGTTTCTTTAGCTACCGTTTACAATACCCTCAATCAGTTTACTGAAGCAGGTTTGTTGCGAGAGGTTGTTGTTGCTCCGGGGCGCTCCTATTTTGATACGAACACCCATCACCACCACCATTTTTACTGCGAGGAAGATGGAAAGCTGAAAGATATATCAGAAGATCAAATTTCCTTAGCTATATTACCCGACCCTCCGTCAGATATGCTAATTGATAGCGTGAGTGTTGTAGTTCATTTAAAACGAAACCGTAAAGTTATTGGTGATAATAATTATTAACAACAAATTCATAGAATATATTTTAGAATCATTCTATTCTATTGACACCTCAATTTAGATCGTACATATATTATCTATTAGGTATGGTGGTTATTTAAGTCTAATAGATCACTATATGTTGTGTTATTATTACCAGATCAGAAAAAGGAGAGTTTAATGTCACTTAAGGGAAGCAAAACCGAAGGCAATTTAAAAGACGCTTTCGCTGGTGAAAGTCAAGCTAACCGACGTTATCTTTATTTTGCTCAAAAAGCAGATGTAGAAGGCTATAATGATGTTGCGGCTGTATTCCGCTCAACAGCTGAGGGAGAGACAGGCCACGCACATGGACACCTTGAGTTTCTTGAGGAGGTTGGTGACCCAGCAACCGGTAAGCCTATTGGGACTACATCACTTAATCTTGAAGCCGCGGTCGCTGGTGAAACTCATGAGTATACGGATATGTACCCAGGTATGGCACGCACTGCACGTGAAGAGGGTTTTGACGAAATTTCTGATTGGTTCGAAACACTCGCTAAGGCTGAAAAAAGTCATGCGGGGCGATTTCAGAAAGCTCGTGATGAGCTAGAGTAGCCTCGTTTCTAACAGAGCATCTTTGGGAACCTCTGTGATTATTTTTTAAGCATGTATAAGAATTTTATATCTGTTTCTGTAGATGGCTTAGTCACTTATAGAAAGTGATTATAGTGAGTATGTTAAGTTGAATAACGGTAAGATTACCGATACGCCTATCCCTCAGGGAGAGGGTGGGCTTGGATCTCCAGTTCGCCACCCTATTCCCTGGCAAGAGCCCGGCTTTTATGATGAAGGTGAGCTGGATACTGAGTTAAGGCGTGTTTTTGATATATGTCATGGTTGTCGTCGTTGCTTTAATCTCTGTGATAGTTTCCCGCGCCTTTTTGATTTGATTGATGAGTCAGAATCGGGTGAACTAGATTCTGTTGATAGCAAAGACTTCAAACAAGTTGCTGACGCATGTACCCTTTGTGACATGTGTTTTATGACTAAATGTCCTTACGTTCCCCCCCATCGGTTTGACCTTGATTTTCCACATTTAATGTTGCGATACCGTGCTGTCGAAAACGCTCAGAAAAAAACTACGTATACGCACCGCCAAATATCTAAAACTGATAGAAATGGTCGGGTTATGTCTTATTTATCTCTAGCAGTGAATTGGGCTTCTAAGCTAGAAAATAAACTTTTACGGACATTAATTGAGTTTTCCTCTGGAATTGATAGACGGGCTGTTTTACCAAAATTTTACCGCAAGAGTTTTAATATTAGATCAAAATCTCTTTCTTCAATAGTTAACGAATCTGCTCCTGCATACGGTCGTAAGGCAGTTCTTTATTCAACATGTTTTGTAAATTTTAATAACCCAGAGATGGGTGAGTTAACTCAAAAAGTTCTTACTCATAATGGAGTTTTAACTAAGACTGTTTATCCAAATTGTTGTGGAATGCCCCAATTTGAACAGGGAAATTTGGAAGAGGTTGCCAGTAACGCTATTAAGGTAGCCAAAGAAATGGTTAAGTGGATTGATGAAGGATATGACATAATTGCCTTAACTCCTAGTTGTTCCCTTATGCTTAAATTTGAGTGGCCACTTATTCTCTCCGGTAATGTGGACATTACACGCCTTAGCAGAGCTACGTTTGATATATCTGAATACATCGTTAATATTGCGAAAAATGAAGGGCTTGCAGATGGTCTTCAGGCGTTACCAGGGGGGGTAGCCCTTCATCTTGCTTGTCATTCCCGAGCTCAGAACATGGGTAAAAAAGCAGCCGAGCTGCTGAAGTTAATTCCCGATGGGAACATTAAGGTTATTGAACGCTGTTCGGGCCACGGCGGAACCTGGGGTATTTATAAAGACAATTTTGAAACTGCCCTTAAGGTTGGTAAGCCTGTTGTTCGTCAGGTTGGTGAGATGCCGTTTATTTCGTCCGAGTGTCCTTTGGCAGCTGACCATATATTGCAGGGTATAGAATTTCAACAAAAGCGTAACGTTGACAATATTGATGAATTAAAGTCGTTGCCTAATCGGACCTATCATCCTCTTGAACTGTTCGCAATGTCCTATGGATTATTTAACAACAATGAAAAGAATAAAGGTTAGAAAAATGGTTGGTAGACACAAAATTACTCGTGAAAATATATTGTCTATGGAAATCTATGCAAAAGAACGGCGAGATAGGCGACGTGAAGCTGTAGCTATGAAACGCAACCGAAGGATGGAGGTGGGACCCGTAGCAGCATTTTATTTTGAAAGCTATGACACAATGTGGCACCAGATTCATGAAATGTTATATATTGAGCGAGGTGGTGAGGGACAAATAGCTGATGAACTGGCTGCCTATAACCCATTAATTCCAAAAGGGAGCGAGTTAATAGCGACGGTTATGTTTGAAATTGACGATGAGGTAAGGCGACGAAATTTTCTTGGACGTCTAGGTGGAGTAGAGGAAACTGGTTTTTTGAGGTTTGCTGATGAAAAAATTACAGGAATGCCAGAGGCTGATCTTGATCGCACTACTGCTGAAGGTAAAGCTAGCGCTGTGCAGTTCATACGTTTTCCATTTACTCAAAGCCAGGTTGTTAAATTTTCTTCTGAGCAAGTAGAAGTTATAATAGGGTTTGAGCATAATAATTATAGCCATATGGCGGTTATGTCTGAGCCAATACGAAAAGCTCTCGTCAGTGATTTCGGTTAGAAGAACCACTTAATCTTGGAATTCATGAGGAAGTATACCCCAGAGCATATTTTGCCGGATCCAACCAGTAAGTTTATGGCTTTCCAATTTTACTTTACACCACCTTTGGTCACATTTATCTAAACTAGCTATCACACCTGATTCGACTACTGCAGTAACCCGCGAGGTTTCTTTTGGTTTTTGATAAATTCGCCCCCCTCTGTTTTTTACAATAACGGTTCGTTTGTTAGATAGAAGTTTACCAAATACCCAACCAGATGTTCCATCCTGCATATAAACTTTGCGCCAATCTCCATGCTCTGCAACGATCATGGCTGGTAGATTATATGCTGTGAATTCCCAATCAATAGGGTACCTGAATCCTGGCCCTGTACGTAAGTTAACCTTAATAGCTCCCAGACTAACAAATCGTGGTAGGGGCCTGTTAGCTGCAGCTTGAGAGGTTTCTGATACTATAACTAAAGCCAACCCTATTATAGAGCCGATTAACACACATCTACTCCATTTTGTTAATTGTAATATCATTAATACTTAGCTTTTCAAATAATCTAGTGGAAAGGTATTCACAAGCCAAACAAATGACAAGAGGCGTTTGTGGTTAAATCAAGGTTATCTTAATGGTTTTATTTTTGTAAACATTTAGTAATTGTAATACTTGGGTTGTCTCCGCACAGTGGGCAATTGGGATCATGAGGAATTTTAATGGTATGAAAAGAGGTTGCTAGAGCATCATATATTAGAAAACGACCAGCCAGGGTGCTCCCTATACCTAATATTTCTTTTAGGACCTCAGTAGCTTGAAGAGAACCCATAACTCCCGCAATTACACCTAATATGCCAGCTTCATCGCATCTAGGCACTAAGCCCTCAGGAGGAGGCTCAGCGAAAATACAGCGATAACAAGCAGTTTTAAAACCATCACTACGTTTAAAACAATATAGGTGTCCTTCAAATCTGAGAAGTGCTGCACTTACTAAGGGTTTTTTAAGAAAATAACATAAATCATTTACTAGATATCTAGTCTCAAAGTTATCTGAGCCGTCAATAATTAGGTCATACTCTTTGATCAAATCAAA